>Ga0070682_100001103_pt1 | contig 15501 bp, 9 predicted proteins | sample KBSC63LmetaG_FD_64668 | JGI IMG/M metagenome (GOLD analysis project Ga0070682, IMG submission 64668) | Corn rhizosphere microbial communities from Kellogg Biological Station, Michigan, USA - KBS C6-3L metaG | ecosystem: Host-associated > Plants > Roots > Rhizosphere | place: USA: Michigan... | reverse complement strand
GCCCCGCGATGGGTGGCTCGGGCGGCAGCTCGGGCGACAGCAGCACGGCTGCCGTCGGCAACGCGCCGATCATCAATCCCGACGCCGGCAGTCAAGCGGGCACGGGCGCGATCGAGGCCGACGCGGCTTGCGGCACCGGCAAGGCGAGCGCCACGCTCAAGCCCGTCAACATGCTGGTCATGTTCGACCGCTCCTGGTCGATGAACGAGTGCGGCGACGGCAACGACTCGCCCATCGTCAACAACGAGCTCGACTGCCCCACGCTCAGCCGTTGGGACCTCACCTCGGCCGCGTTGACCCAGTTCTTCCAGTCACCCGAGGCGGCCGATCTCAACGTCGCGCTGCGCTTCTTCCCCGACGACACACCCGGCTGTACGGGCTTCCCTGGCGCGGGCGGACCCGGCGGCATCCCCGGCTTCCCACCCGCTGACGCCGGCGCCCCGGCGCCCGCGGCCGACGCCGGAGCGGAGCTGAACTGCGACATCGCGACCTGCGCGGTACCGCTCGTCAATATCGCGCCGCTCCTCGCCGAAGCAGCGCCCACCGACATGCACGAGGGTGCGCTCGTTGCGGCCGTCGCGGCGGCAACCCCTGCGGGCCCGGCCATGCCGAACCCGAACCCCAGCACGCCGACCTATCCGGCGCTCGCCGGCGCCGAGCAATGGGCGACCGCCTACCAAGCGGCGCACCCGGAAGGCCAAGCCGTCGTGGTGCTCGTCACCGACGGCGAGCCGATGGGCTGCACTACCGACGCGAACCAGATCTCGGCGCTCGCCGGCGACGCGAACACAACGGCCGGCGTGCTCACCTACGTCGTCGGTCTCACGGGCGCGAGCGAGCAGGGCCTGAACGCGATTGCCCGCGCCGGCGGGACGGAAACGGCGTTCTTCGTGTCCGACGGCAACACGGCGACGGCAGACCTGCTCGCCAAGCTGATCGCCATCAAGGGCCAGGCTCTCAGCTGCGACCTCGACGTTCCGACGAACGACGAGCGCGGGATGGAGATCGACCCGCACCTCATCAACGTGAACTACTCGTCGGGCGACGGCTCGACGAAGGAGCTCGGATACGTCGAGAGCCAGGCCGCCTGCGGCACCGAGCTCGGCTGGTACTACGACGATCCGGCCAACCCCAAGCAGATCCACCTCTGCGATGAGGCGTGCAAGACGGTGAAGGCCGACACGATGGCCACGCTCGAAATCCTCGCCGGCTGCCAGCCGCACGTCGTCGCCCGCTGAGGGGCGCCGCTCAGAACGTCTGCTCGAGGTAGCAGCCCGGGTTCGCGGAGCACTGATCCGCGGGCATCAGGTTGCACGGCGTGGCGGTGCCCGCGCAGGTGCCCACGGCGCCCCACGTGCAGCCCAGGTTCGCGTAGCACTCGTTGTAGGTCGGGAGCCCGACGCAGGGCTCCGGCGTGCCGTCACAGTTCCCGCTGCTCGAATCGTACGAGCAGCCGGGTCGGGAGTCGCACTCCGCCTCGTAGGAGTCCGAGAAGGCGCAGGTGTAGGGGGTGCCGCCGCACGGGTCGGAGCTCGGCGAGCAGCCGCTGCCCGCCGTGCAGTAGCTCGTGCTGCGACTCGTGCACGGAGTCGGGGTGCCGATACAGGTGGGCCCGGCGCTGAAGAAGCGGGTCGGCTGAGGCAGGCGCGCCGACGCCGAAGTGCAGCAAATGCGCGCATCCTGCGACGTGCAATCCGAGCTCTGCTTGCACGACTTGGGGCAGCTGAAAGCGCACAGGCCGTCGCAACAGATCTCGCCGCTCGACGTCCGGCAGTCGCTCGAGGTGTCGCAGACCTTCGGGCACTCCGCGTAGCTCGGGTTGAGGCACAAGCCCTTGGCCGCCAGGTTCGGCTCGACGGCCCTCACGCTGGTGCAGCAGATTTCCCCGGTCGCGGTGTTGCAGTCGCTGCTGTCGTCGCAGGACTGGGGACAAACCCCCGGGGAAAGGCAGATGGCCTGGTTGTAGATGCCGCAGCAAACCTCGCCCGACGAGCATTCACTGTCGCCCGCGCACGTCCTGAGTCCGTACCCCGTGCTCACGCACTCTTTGGGGGTCGAGAGGTTGGTGGACAAGCACGCCTCCCCCTGGCCCGTGCTGCACGAGGAATCGTCTTCGCAGTGACGCGGGCACTGAACCGCGGACGTGCAGATCTTGCCCGGTTCGCCGAAGTCGCAGCAGAGCTCGCCTTGGCTCGTCTCGCAGTCGTTGTCGTTGCTGCACGCTTTCGAGCAGGTGGGCTGGCAGACGCCGTCACCCGCCGAGGTGCCGCTCGAGCCGCCCTTGGCGCCGCCGCTACCGCTGCCTCCGCCTTGGGCGTCGCTGCTTTCGTCGTCGTCCCCGCCGCCACAGGCGCCGACCGAGAGGGACGCTAAAACCACCGCGACGAAGCAGCACCGAACGAGGGTTGTCGAAGTCAGCATGCGAAGTCTCCCCAGGCGGTTCGGCCCGTTGCCGCAACACCACCGCCACCAGAGCCGCCCGATCTTGCCGAAAAGACGCCCCTTTGTCCAACAGCCGCCTAGGGGGTCAGGTAGAATGCCGACGCGTCGTTGGCGCTCTCGCCAACGTCGTTCGCGAGCACTCGGACGATTCGGCCCCACTCGGCCACGAGCGCGATCGTCAGAACGGCGTAGGTGATTGCCAGGTAGACGACGGAGAGCGGCTCGCGCGTGGCAAGCCAGCTCCTGCGCAGTGTGAGGTGGGCCATGCAGACCCCCTAAGCAGCCGGCGTGCCAACACGAGACCCCTATTTTTATGCTGCTTCCCGAGCACCCACGCGAGGCGCGCGACCGCTAGTGAGCGTCCGTCCGCGTGTCGGACACCTGTCCGGGCGGCGTGGACGATGCTCCTTGGGTCCCCGCCACCGCGCGGAACTCCCGCCAGAAGGCATGCGCGTCGGTGCTCGCCCAGGGCACGAGCTTTTGGCAGCGCTCGAGGGTCTGCTGCACCTCGAGCGCGCTCTCGGGACGCTTGTCGCGGGATTTCTCGAGGCAGCGCATGATGAGCGTTTCGAGCTCGGCGAGGATGGGCTGGCCGAGTCGCTCGCTCGGACGCTCGGGGACGGTGTGCAGGTGGTGGCCGCAGATCTCGAGCACGCTCTTGCCCTCGAAGAGGGGACGGCCCGTCAACAGGTAGTAGCCGACGGCGCCGAGCGCGTAGAGATCGACGCGCGCGTCGATGCCCGTGGGATCGGAAATCGATTCGGGCGCGAGGTAGAGGGGCGTGCCGGTGATGGCGTTCGTCTGAGTGAGCTCGGGGTTTTGAGACGGCACGAGGCTCTTCACGAGCCCGAAATCGAGAAGCTTCACCGTGTCGGGCGTCCCGCCGCGCTCGCAAAGCAGGATGTTGGCGGGTTTCACGTCCCGATGAATCAAGCCCATGGCGTGGGCCTCGAGCAGCGCCCCCGTCGCCTGGAGTAGGATGTGGACGACTCGTCCTTCGGGCTGGGGGCCGAAGCGGCGCACGAGCTCTTCCAGTGAGAGGCCGTCGAGGTACTCCATCGCGTAGTAGAAGACGCCCTCCGGCGTGCGCCCGTAGTCGTAGACGGCCACGGTGTTGGGGTGCGTGAGGCGCGCGGTGAGCTGCACCTCGCGCTCGAAGCGGGCGATGTTCTCGGGGCCCGCGCGCTCGGGAAGCAAGAGCTTCACCGCGGTGGGGCGGCGCAGCATCGCGTGCTGCGCTCGGTACACGGCGCCCATGCCCCCTTCGCCCACGAGCTCGCCGAGCACGTATTGACCCAGGCGCTTGGCGCTCGCGACCTGGCGATGCAAGCCGTAGATCACGCGCGACACGTTGGTCGTGGCGAACGCCACGCCGACGCCCATCGCCCCCGCGCCTGCCAGCACCATGAACAGCGGCATGATCTGCGGACCCCCGGCCCGGACGGCCACCGTGTAACCCGCGAGGAGGATCGGAGGTATCGCCAGGATACCAATCAAGAACGTCCGGTATTCCGGGCTCGGCACGATCGCCGCACGCACGACCAAGACGAGCGTCATGATCACGAGCGGCAGGAAGAACGCCGCCATCTCCGCCGGGACCGTGTGCATCGCGATCGCCAGGCCCAGGGCGACGCCGAGCGGTATCCCGATGTCGAACGTCGTCACGAGCCAGCCCGGTACGCCGGGGCGCCGACAGCGCCACGAGATGCCGAGGCCACCGAGCGCGACCACGAGATTGAGCACCTTCGCCGGGTGCGCGTGGATGGCCCAGAAGTATCCCGGAAAAACGAAGGGGACCGTCACGATGCCGAGGACGTAAATGCCCGTGAAGACGACGCCGATCGTGCGGGCGAAATCCGCGACGCGCTCGGCGTAGAAGCGTGCGGCGTCTTCGTGACTCGCATTCGAGCCGGCACGAAGCAGCGCGCGCTCGACTTCCGGACGGCTCGGCATGGTGGAGAGACTCATCTCACCCCACGGATCGTCGTAGCTCCGCTGCGATCTCGGCTGGGGTGCGCTTCGGAGCCTGCCGCGGGCGGCGCCCCGGCTGCAAGTGCGGCCAGATCCCGCCGCGAATCGGCTCGGGGATGACCTGCTCGAGGTATTCGAGCGCCGTGCCGCGCAGCTTCTCGTCTTCGAGGCCGAGCGCTCGCAGCGAAAGCTCGAGCGAATCGCGCTCGACCACGAAGCCCAGCAACGTGAACACCTGGTCGAGCATCCCCGTCTGAGCGAGCTCGAGCTCGCGCGCGGCGGCCTCGAGCACGACCCGGCGCGGGGGGGCGAGCGTGGGATGCGCTTCGGCGAGGTCGCGCAGAGCGAGCGCCGAACGGAGTCGTAGCTCGGGCTCGGCCGCAGCGAGCGCTTCGGTGAGGCCGCGCACGACGCGCGGGTGTGCGGCGATGCGCAGGACGCGCGGGATGCGACGGCGGAGCTTCAGGGGCAGGTCCCCATCGAGCAGCGCGTCGACGAGCTGACCCGGGATCTTGGTGGCGATGCTGCGCAGCGCCACGACGGCCGCCTCCGCCGTTTCGTCGTGCTCGAGGTACGGGATCACGAGCGAGGCGAGGTCCTTGTCAATGGGTCCGGCCAGCAGGGCGGCATTGATGCGCGCGGCGTCCTCGCTCTCGAGCGCGAGAACGAGCTCGCTGCGGGGCTTCGCCGGAATCGGCGTGGGACCGCTCCGGAGCGTTTCGATCTGCCGCAGGAGCGCCTCGCGATTGAGCTCGAGCTGGGTCTGCGAAAGCGTGAGGCGCGTCGTTGCGTCTCGCACGTCGTCGGCGTCGAGCTGGACGCGACCGCTGCGTAGGCTCGCCGCGAGCTCGGCCACGTACCCATGCCGGAGCTGAGCCGCGAGCCACACCGCCCCGGCCGACGCGACCACGGCGACGGCGAGCGCAACGCGACCCGCAAGGGCCGGAGCGAGCGCGGCCAGCAGCAGTACCGTGCCGCTGCCGAGCGCCTCGCCCATGCGATCGCAGGCCACGTCGATCAGCGTCTTCTTGGAGCGTTTCTGCGCGACGGGCAGTGGCGCGTAGAGCGGCTCGTAGGCGGCGCGGAACAGCGAATTCTCGAGCGCGACGCCCGACCCGCGGAGCAAAACGAGCACCCAGGTGGCGGGCAGCACGATGCCGAGCGCACCCAGCAGGATGACCGCGACCGGCAGCGCGGCGAGCCCCGCGCCGATGCCGAAGCGCCCGAGCGTGTAGCGCGCCACGGTGAGCTGCAGCACGACCGTCACGACGCTCACCACCATGTAGAAGACCGCGAAGAAGCCCAGCAGGGCCGGCCCCGACGCGAGCTCCGCCGAGACGCGGGTCTTGAACGCGAAGTCCACCACCGCGCTCGACAGGCCCGTGAGCGCGACGAGCGCGGCCATGAACCCGAGGTAGCGGGTGCTGGTCTCGCTCTTCGGGCTCGGCGCGCTCTGGTGCGAGGTTTCGAGCGCGGAGGAGCCCGCAGAGAGCCAGCGCACGCCGAGCGCCGAAAGCACCGACGACGCCCCGAGCACGAGCAGCAGCGGCCGCAGCCCATACGCGCTGCTCAGCGTCTTCGCGGCGAGCCCGCCGAGGAGCCCGCCCGTGGCGAGCCCGACGCCGAGCTTGGTCGCCAGCGTGCGCACCGCGTGCGGGTCGAACCGCTCGTTCACGATCGACCAGAGTCCGCTCACGGCGATGCCGCTCACGCTCGAGACGTGGAGGTAGACGAGCACGACGGCGGCGCGCGGAGCCAGCGTCAGAAGCCGCCATTCGAGGGCGAAGAGCACGGCGCTCGCGAGCAGAACCCCCGGCACGACGCGCCCGGGACCGAAGCGCGCCATCGCCCGGGCCGCCGAAAGCACGCTCACGAGGCCGACCGCGGCGGCCACGAGCATGGCATGCGGCAGCTCCGTGCTCGGAAAGCTCGTGAGGAAGAGCGCATCGCGCAGCGCACGCCCCGCCACGTGCTGGGCGATGAGCAGCGCCGCGCTCAGCATCGCCAGGACGACGGCCCCCTGCCCTCGCGCAGGCGACCGGCCCATCATGCCCTCGTGAGCGTCAGGCGCGAGCGAGTGAGCTCGGCGGTGCCCGCAACGGTGCGGCCGGGCAGGATCACGCGAATCCACGCGCCGCCGTCGGGGCGGTTCGAGACCCCGATGCTGCCCCCGTGCGCTTCGGTGATCTCTTGGCTGAGGGAGAGCCCCATGCCGCTGCCGGAAGCCTTGGTCGTGTAGAGCGGCATCAACGCGTTCTTGAGCGCCTCGGCGCTGAAGCCGGGGCCGCGATCGAGCACGTCGAGCTCCGTCGAGCCGCCGGCGTGCGTCGCCACGCGCACCTCCACATCGTGCTCGGCGCTGCCCGCCTCGGTCGCGTTCTTGATCAGATTGATGAGCACCTGCTCCACCTGCGTCGGGTCGAAGTAGCCCTCGAGCTCGGGCGCCGGCAGCCAGACGACGCGCGGGTAGAGGGCCTTGAGCTGCGGCAAGAACGCCGCAAAGTCCACCATGCGGGCGCGGGGCTTCGGCAGCCGCGCGAGCGTTGCGTAGCCGTCGAGGAACGTTCGGAGGTGCCGAGTGCGCTCGTCCACCGTGTCGAACACCTGCTCGAGCTTGGCCGTGTGGTCGGGGTTCTTCGCGATCAAGCGTGCCGAGTGGATGAGGGAGCTCACGGGGGCGAGCGAGTTGTTCACCTCGTGACTGATCACGCGCACGACGCGCTTCAGCACCTCGACCTCGTGCCGCCCGATCTCGCGCGTCATGTGCATGACGACGAGCAGCGTGTGAAGCTCGTCGTCGAGCATGAAGGTGCGGCGCGAGAGATGGTACGTCTGGCGGGTGCCCGCGAGGTCCATGCTGAAGAGCCGATCGGTGTCGCCGAGCAGAGCTTCGCGCAGCGGCACCGGGGCGTCGGCAACGAGCCGGATGAAGTTCTGACCCTCGGGCGCCTTGCCCTCGAAAAACAGCTCACGCGCCGCTGAATTCGCGTAACGAATCACCCCGAGGTCGGAGAAGAAGAGCACGGCTTCGGGCACGCTGTCGGCGATCAGGCGGATCACCTGGTCGCCCGCCCTCTCGGCGGCTTGCGGCCATGCCGCGGCGGACGGGGAAAGCGCCTGCGACTCGCGTCGCCCGGTGACGCGGCGAAGCACCAGCCCGACGCCGAGGCCGGCAATGAGCCCGATCGTGAGCATCAATACCGGACTCATGAAGCGCTCAGAACGCCGGGGCCCGGACGCCGCACGTCGAGCTCGTCGAGCTCCGCGAGCTCGCGCTTTTGGGCCGCGTCGTCGCCGCGCCCGAGCTTCCGGGCGAGCCAGGCCGAGGCGTCGTCGAAGAGCGAGTACGCGACCGGCGTCGCCACGAGCGTGAGGAGCAGGCTCAGCGTCTGCCCGCCCACGATCACGCCCGCCGTCGCGCGGTTGTAGCCCGCGCCGATGCCGCTCGAGAGGATCAAGGGGATCATGCCGGCGACGAACGCGAGCGTCGTCATCAGGATCGGCCTCAGGCGATCGCGGTTCGCTTGAATGATGGCCCGATCGCGCTCCATGCCACGCGCACGCAGCTGGTTCGTGTGGTCGATCTGCAAGATGGCGTTCTTCTTGACCACGCCGAACAGCACGAGGAGCCCGAGCATCGAGTAGATGTCGAGCGCCTGCCCGAACAGGAGCAGCGACACCAGCGCGAACGGGAGCGTGAGAGGCAGCGCGAGCAAGATGGTGATGGGATGGAGCCAGGATTCGAACTGGGCCGCCAGCACCAGGTACATGAACACGAACGACATGCCGAATGCAGCCATGAATGCCTGGCCCGTGCGGCCCATCTCCTTCGACTGCCCGGCGGGCGCGACCTGATAGCCGGCGGGCAGCTTGAGCTCGCTGACCGCCTTCTCGACACCGGCCATGACCGTGCCTTGCGCGGCGCCCACGGCGAGATTCGAGTAGACGACCACCTGCCGGCGCCGGTTCAAGCGCGTGATGCTCGCGGGTCCCGTGTCCTTTTCGGCACGGACGAGCTCGGAGACCGGCACGCTCGGGCCGTGTTGCGACGGGACGGCGAGCAGGCTCAGTCGTTCGTATTCGGTGCGGCTCGTGGCTTCGCCGCGGAGCTCGATCGGGTACGTCTCCCCGTTCTCCTGGTAGCGCGAGACCTCGGTGCCCCCCACGTAGAGGCTCAGTGTCGTCGCAATGTCGGCCACCTTCACGCCCCGGTCGGCCGCGCGCTCGCGGTCGATGCGCAAGCTGGTCTCCGGCTTGCCGGACACGAGCGAGGAGTCGACGTCGACCGCGCCCGGGATCTGCCGCATCTTCGTCATCAGGTCGCGTGCGTGCCGCTCGAGCTCGGCCAGATCGGGGCCGGTGATTTGGTACGAGACGGGCGCGTCCTTCATGCCGCCGCTGAAGAGCGGCACCTCGGACACGTCGATCGCGAGGGATTTCGGCTGGTGCGCGATCACGCCCTGTCGCACGGCGGCCATCAGCTCGTCTTGCGTCTGCTTGCGCTTTTCCGGATCGGTGAGCTTCACGTAGATGCTGGCCAGATTCGGCGTCTTCTGATCGTTGTCGCCGATCGTGACGAGCGTCATCGTGACGTTCGGCGTCCGGCGCACCTCACGCGCCACCCGGTCGGCGGCGAGCAGCGTGGCGTCGAGGCTCGTGCCCTCGGGGGCGCGCACGTTGATGTTGAACTCGGCGTAGTCGTTCTTCGGCAAAAAGCCCTTCGGCACCACCCCGAGCAGGGGCACGCTCGCGAGGAGCGCCAGCACCGACATCACCACCACGACCCAGCGCCGCCGCATCACCCAGGTGAGGACACGCTCGTAAGCGCGTTCGAGCGGCTCGTTGATGCGATCGACGACGCGCTCGAGTAGCGTCTTCTGCTTCGTTCCGGCCGCGTGCGGGCGGTGCGCCTTGAGCCAGCGCGAGGAAAGCATCGGCGTGAGCGTGAAGCTCACGAGCATCGACACGATGATCGCGAAGGCCATCGTGACGCCGAAGCTCTTCATGAAGCGCCCGACGATGCCGCTCATGAACGCCACCGGCAGGAACACGGCGACGAGCGAGAGCGTCGTCGCGAGCACGGCGAGGCCCACCTCGCGCGTGGCGAGCACGGCACCCTTGATGGCGGAAACGCCTTGCTCCTCCATCGTTCGGTGCACGTTTTCGAGCACGACGATGGCGTCGTCGATCACGATACCGACGGCGAGCGCCAGCGCGAGCAGCGTGATCGTGTCGAGGGAAAAGCCTTGCGTCCACATCAGCGCGAACGTGCCGACGATCGAGATCGGAATGGCGAGCGCTGCAATCAACGTGCTGCGTAGGTTGCCGAGGAACAGGAGCACGACCAGGCCGGCGAAGATGGCGCCGAGCACGAGGTGTTCCGTCACGGCGTGCACGCTCGTGCGGATCGTGGCGGTGTTGTCGCGCACCACCTCGACCGCATAGCCCGCGGGCAGCTCCTGCTCGAGCTCCGCGAGCCGCGCGCGCACCTCGTCCACGACGGCGACGCTGTTGGCACCCGACTGCTTGCGCAGCGAGAGCACGACCGCCGGGACGCCGTCGCGCGAGGCCGCGGTGTCCGGCTCCTCGACGCCGTCCTCGACGCGCGCCACGTCGCGCACGTAGACGGGCGCGTTCGGACGCTCGACGACCACCACGGAGCCGAGCTCCTCGGGCGTCTCGGCACGTGCGCGCACGCGCAGCACCTGCTGTTCCGGGCCAGCTTCGAGGCGGCCGCCCGGAACGGTCGCATTCGAGCTCTGAATCGCGCGCTGCACGTCGAGCGCGGTCACGTCGTGAGCGCGCAGCCGAGCAGCGTCGAGCCACACGTTGATCGCGCGACCCGCGCCGCCGAGCAGGTTCACCTGGCCGACGCCATTCGTGCTCTCGAGGCGGCGCTTGACGACCTTGTCGGCGACCTCACGCACCTCGCCGGCCGCAGCGTTCGCGCGCACCGCGACGTAGAGGACCGGCGTCGCGTCGGGGTCCATCTTGAGGACGCTCGGCGCCTCCGTCCCGACGGGCAGATTGCCGACGGCGCTGCTCACCCGGTCGCGCACTTCCTGTGCGGCCACCTCGATGTCCTTCTCGAGCACGAAGGTGACGAAGATCTGCGAGACGCCCTCGTCCGAGGTCGAGCGGAGCTCGTCGATGCCGCCGATCGTGTTGACGGCTTCCTCGAGCTTCATCGTGACGTCGCTCTCCACCTCCTTCGGCGCGGCACCCGGCAGGCGCGTGATCACCGCGACCGTGGGGAAATCGACCTTCGGGAAGCGATCGACACCGAGCCGGGAATACCCGACGAGACCGAACACGACCACGAGTGCCATCAGCACGGTGGCGAAGGTGGGGCGGCGGACACTAACGCTGGCTAGCCAATTCATGACGACCTCGACTCTCGAAAAAGGGGGAAATCTCGCGGCGGCGCGCCGCTACTGCACCTTCACGCCGTCACGCACACCGGCGCTCGGCACGGCAACGACCATTTCGCCGGCCTGGATGCCACGCACGACCGTGACCCCGGCTCCGGACCGAGCACCCGTCGCGACGGCGCGCTCCTCGACCGAAAAGTCGGGGCGCACGACGAACAGGTGCTCGACGGGCGCCTTGCCGCGAATCGCCGTGAGCGGAACGACCGGGTAGCGATCCTCCCCGACGGCGACGCGGGCATTGGCGAACATGCCCGGCCGGAGTGCGCCGTCGCGGTTGTCGACCGTCACCTCCACGAGCTGGTCCCGGCTCGCCTTGCGCAGGCTCGGCGCGATGCGCTTCACCGTTCCGGAAAACTCGCGCTCGGGGTAAGCGGCCACCGCGAACGACACGACCCGCCCCGCGGCGACGTGGGCCACCTGGGTCTCGGGCACGGAGAGCTCGAGCTTGAGCGTGGCAACGTCCACGACGGTGAGCACGGTGCGTCCGGCGCTCACGAAGTCGCCGACCTCGACACGACGCTCGCCGACGAGGCCGGCGAAAGGCGCCCGAATCACCGCGTCGCCGAGCGATTTCTGCGCGAGACCGGCTCGCGCCATCGCCGCGTCGACCGAGTGGCCGCTCGAGGTGCAGCTCGCCGTCGTTCGATCGTACTCCGCACGGCTGATCACGTTCGCCGTGAAGAGGCGCGTTGCGCGGGCGCAGTCGAGCTCCGCGCTCTCTTGCTGCGCGACGAGACCGGCCGCGCTCGCGCTCGCTTCGGCACGGGAAAATGCCAGGGCCCGCGCGTCCAAGCGCGCGAGCGCGGCGCCGGACTCCACGCGATCGCCGCGATCGACGGTCACGGCGACGACCTTGCCGGAGGCTTCGGCGGCCACCTCGGCCTCACGTGCGGCGAGCAGCGTTCCCGTGAGGGAGATGGTGCGCGGCACGACGCGCGCCTCGGCGACGATGGCGTCTGCCTTCACCGTCGGCACTTCGCGCTCGGCGAGCGCTGCGGAGGCCGGCGTGGAGCAGCCGGTCGTGAGTGAAACCAGACTGCCGAGTCCGAAGGCGACGGCGGCAGTCGTGAGCTCGAGCGATCGGGGCTGTTCGATACGGGTCATGCGGCGCCCTCGTGCAGGACTCGGGCCAAGCCCGACCGCTCGACGAGTCCCGCGGAAAACAAGGCAATTCATGCCTCTTCGCGCCGACGCAGCGCACGCTCGCGAGACAGCTGTCCGATTGCGGACAAGCGCTCGGGCGGCGCAGCTGCCGCGCGAACGAGAGACGAGCGAGCGAAAACAGCACGCGTTGCGCGGCGCAGCAGCGCGCTTCGGGTGCTTGGCACGGACCGTGTATTGGCGCCGAGCCAGGAACCTGGAGGAACGACCGTGAGAACGATCTCGAAAGCATTTTGGTGCACGCAGGCCCTGGCCCTCGCGCTCGGTGTTGCCCGACCCACGCTGGCCGCCGACGACGTCCACTCGTCGTTCGACGAGCTGCTCGATCGCGAGCTCGCAACGCCGGGTGGTCTCACCGCCGACGACGCTGCGCGCGCCGCGCTCGGCACGAGCCCCTTGATGCGCGCTCGGAGCGCCGACGTCGAGGCGGCGGCCGCAGAGGTCGACCGCGCGACGCTCGGCTACGTGCCGACGGCGACGGTGGGTGCTCGCTACGCGCGCCTCTCGGACATCGGGCAAAACCAGCTCGGCAATCTCGTCGTCGCGCCCGGGGCGGGCCCTGGCGCGCTGCCCGCGGGCACCCAGCTCGTGAACGCCCCGATCACCTTCGAGGTGCCCCTGAACCAGTACACGCTCGAGGCGAAGCTCACGGTGCCCGTCTCCGACTACGTGCTCCGCGTCGCTCCGAATCGGGACGCCGCCCTTTCGAGCCACGCCGCGTCGCAGAAGAACGCGGTCTCCACCCAGCAAACCACCTCCGCAAACGCACGTTTCTACTACTACGACTGGGTCCGCGCGCGCTTCCAGGTCATCGTCGCCGAGGCGGCCCTCGGTCAGTCCCAGGCGCACCTCACCGACGCCAAGAGCCAGTTCGAGGCAGGTGCGGGCTCTCAAGCCGACGTCTTGCGCGTCGAATCCTTGGTCGCGAAAAACGAGCTCTTGGTCGTGCGCACCCGGAACCTGAACGCGAAGACCGAAGAGCAGCTCCGCACGGTGATGCACGCGCCGCGCGGCCAATCGTTCCACATCGCGGAGGATTTGCGCCCGGTGAGCCTGGGCCGGCCGCTGCCGCCGATGCCGAGCCTCTGGCAGGAGGCGACGCACGCTCGTCCGGAGATCGCGGCAGCCAACGCGGCCCAAGACGCGCGCGAAAGCAGCATCAAGGTCGATCGCGCCGCCTACGTACCCCGCGTCGACCTGTTCGCGGACGCGCAGTACTCGAACCCGAACTCGCGCATCTTCCCGAGCAAGGCCGAGTTTCGCGGCAGCTGGGACGCGGGCGTCGCGCTCTCGTGGACGCTTTCCGACGTACCGTCGACGATCCAGCGCGTGCGCGCCGACGAAGCTCGCTATCAAGCCAAGGAAGGCGAGCGCGACGATCTCCTCGACCAGATCCACCTCGAGGTGATGTCGGCGCGACAATCGCTCGAAGAGTCACGGGTCTCGCAAGGGACCACCAAACGCCAGCTCTCCGCCGCGGAGGAGTCGTACCGGGCGCGCAAGCTGCTGTTCGAAAACGGTCGCGCGACGACCGGCGAGCTGATCGACGCCGAGACCGACCTGACGCAGGCACGGCTCGACGCCATCAACGCGCACATCGACGCGCGCGTGGCCGAAGTCCGCTTGGCGCGGGCGCTCGGCCGCGGCAGCTGCTTGACTCCCGACATGCCCGGCAGAAGGATCGATCCTGCGGCCAAGAACTGCCCATGAAAGCCTTGATCATCGACGACCAGGACGCGGTCCGCACCGCGCTCTCACTGCTGCTCGACCTGCACGGCATCGCGACGCTGAGCGCCTCCACTCCGGAGCAAGCCCTCGACTTCGTGCGGCGCGAGGACGTGGGCGTCGTGATTCAAGACATGAACTTCTCGAAGGACACCACGTCCGGAGAGGAGGGCATCGCGCTGTTCCGCGAGATCCACGAGCTCGATCCGGAGCTGCCCGTGATCCTGCTCACCGCGTGGACGTCGCTCGAAAACGCGGTGCTGCTCATCAAGGAAGGCGCGGCCGACTACCTCGCCAAGCCCTGGGACGACCAGAAGCTCGTCGTCACCGTGCAGAACCTGATGAGCTTGCGCGAGGCTCGCGACGAGAACCGCCGGCTCAAAGGCCAGGATGAGCGCTCGCGCCGCGACATCGCCAAGCGTTTCGACCTGCGCGGCCTCGTTTACCAGAGCCGCCGCATGCACGAGCTCGTGACGCTGGCCGTGCACGTGGCGCCGTCCGACGCGCCCGTGCTCATCACGGGGCCGAACGGCTCCGGCAAGGAGCGCCTCGCCGAGATCGTGCAGTCGAGCTCACGACGCGCCGACAAGCCGTTCGTGCGCGTGAACGCCGGGGGCCTGCCCGATCAGCTGCTCGAGGCGGAGCTCTTCGGCGCCGAGGCCGGCGCGTACACGGGCGCCACCAAGCTGCGCATCGGTCGCTTCGAAGCCGCGCACGGCGGCACGCTGTTCCTCGACGAGCTCGGCAACCTCTCGCCGACCGGGCAGATGAAGCTGCTCCGCGTCCTGCAGACCGGCGAGTACCAGCGTCTCGGCAGCAACGTGACGCGCACCGCCGCCGTCCGGCTGATCAGCGCCACCAACGCCGATCTGCGCGCCGAAATTGCGGCGGGGCGTTTCCGCGAAGACCTCTATTTTCGGCTCAACGTGATCGAGCTGCCCGTCCCGCCGCTCGCGACGCGCCCCGAAGACATCCTGCTGCTCGCCGAGCACTTCTTGTCGCAACACGCGACGGGCCCTTCCGTAGTCTTCTCCCCCGAGGCACGCGTCGCGCTCGAGCGGCACGATTGGTCGGGCAACGTACGCGAGCTCGAGAATCGCGTGCAGCGCGCCGTGCTCGTGTGCCAGGGCGGGCCGATCAAGATCGTGGATCTCGGGCTCGACGAGCGGGCGTCCGTGGCGCCGCCGCCCGCGAGCACCACGGCGGCAACGCACGGCGCGCCGCCTGCGGCCGGAGGCATGAGCGACGTGCTCGGCTCCGGTACGCTGTCGGAGGTCGAGCGCGAGGCGATTCACGCCGCGCTCGGGCGCGCTCGAGGCGTCGTGTCGCGCGCCGCCGCCGAGCTCGGAGTGAGCCGGCAGGCGCTGTACCGCCGGATGGAGCGACTCGGTATCGAGATGGAGCGGCGCGTGCGGTGAGCACGGCCCCGTCCCCCAAGAAAGCGCGTACTCCCACCACGGCGTATCGCAACACCAGCGGCGGTCGGGCGCTCCTCCAGACGCGCGTCACGCGGTACGCCCAGATCATCACCTACGTCAGCATCGTCTTTTACCCGCTCGGGCTGGTCTCCCGTTTCCTCGTCGGGTCTGCGGGCGCCGCGGGGTGGGCCGGTGTCTTCAGCTCCGCGTCCCTCTTGCAGGCCATCGGCTGCACCATGTTCGCCACCCTGTGGTGGTGGGCCAGGCGCGGCGAGCACAGCGAACGGGCGCTGCGCTGCGCCGATCTCCTGGTCACGCTCGGCGGTGCGGGCACCTGGGAGCTGATGGGCATC
>Ga0070682_100001099_pt1 | contig 15526 bp, 14 predicted proteins | sample KBSC63LmetaG_FD_64668 | JGI IMG/M metagenome (GOLD analysis project Ga0070682, IMG submission 64668) | Corn rhizosphere microbial communities from Kellogg Biological Station, Michigan, USA - KBS C6-3L metaG | ecosystem: Host-associated > Plants > Roots > Rhizosphere | place: USA: Michigan... | reverse complement strand
GACGTCGTGGCCGCAGAGCTCGCGGACGCGCTCGAGGCGGTAGCGGATCGTGTGGCGGTGGGTGAAGAGCTGTTTGGCGGTGGCGGCGACGTTGCCGTCGTTGTCGAGGTAGGCCTCGACCGTCGCCACCAGCTCGGTCTCGTACTGCTCGTCGTAGGAGACCAGGGGCTCGATCGTCTCGGCGTAGAAGCGTTCGAGCTCGGCCGGGTCCTCGCTCATCGCCGGCAGCAGCAGGCGGTAGGCGCCGGTGTCCTCGAAGGCGAGCAGCGAGCGGCCCTCGGCCTCCCCCACGTTGACCGCCAGGCGCGCCTCGCTGCCGGCGCGGTAGAGGTCGACCGGGTCGGCCGCGCGGCGGCTGCGGCCGACGGTGAGGTGGAAGCCGCCGAGGCTGTCGTCGAGCTCGCGCGAGAGCCCGGCCGCCGCGCGGGCCAGCCGCTCGTCGTCCTCGGCCGGGACGATCGCCGAGATCTCGGCCGCCGCCTCGCCGCCGTCGCTGGCGGCAAGCGACCCCGGCGCCAGCGAGCGCAGCGCCCGCTGCGCCAGGACGAGCACCCGCTCGCGCCACTCGCCCGTCTGCGCCGCCCGCGGCGCCACCCGCAGGACGACGACGCCGGCGCCCTTGTCGAGGTCGGCGCCGAGCTCCTCCGCCTGGGCGACGATGTCGCGCCGGTCGGTCACTTCGCGCCGCAGCACCGCCATCACGAAGGCGCCGGCGGCCTCCCCGCTCTCCCACTCCGGCGAGCGCGAGCGCTCCAGCTCCAGCGCCAGCAGCGTCGTCACCATCCGCGTTATCGACACGTCTGGCGGCGCTTTCGCCCGGTAGCGCAGCTCGCCGACGACGGTGTCGGCGACCCGCAGCTCGACCGTCGTCACCCCCTGTCCGCCGGAGAGCAGCTTCTGCTCCTGGTCGGAGGAGGCGCCGGCGACCGCGAGCACGGCGCTGGAGCGGTCGATCAGGGCGACGCTGGCGTCGAGCAGGCGGGCGGCGGCACGCGCCACCGCGGGCAGGCCGGCGCCGGACTCGACCGCCTCGGAGAGGGCGTCGAGCAGCACCGCGCGATCCGCTTTTGCAGGGCTTTCGGCCCCCTGTTTGGACTGCGCCTGCATCGCGCCATTATCCAGACGGCAGCTAGCTGCCGTGGATGAAGTTCACTATGTCGGTGTAGTAGTAGACGACGACGAGGCCGATCACGACCCCGCCGATCACCAGCGCGGCGAGGACGAACAGCGAGAGGACGCCCGCCGCCGCTTTCTCCCAGACGCGGCCGTAGGCGCTCAGCGCCGGGGTGAGGATGAGGGTGACGAAGATGACCAGGCAGATTGCCGCGGCGATGCCGTAGAGCAGGTACTGATGGTCGATTCTCGCCAGCGCGAAAACGGTCACTGCTCTGGATTCTGGCGCACTTGCGAGACGACCAGCCCCACCGCCGCGCAGAAGGAGAAGGCTGCGGCCCCCATAGCCCAGCCGGCGCTGACGTCGCTGAGGTAGTGAACGCCCAGGTAGACGCGCGAGAGCCCGATCAGTGCCGTCAGCACGAACCCGGCCGTGACCACGGCCGCACCGCGCGCCATCCCGGGCCGCAGCCGCAGCACGATCGTCACCGCCAGCCAGAGGTAGAAGACCGAGTGGGCGGCGTGGCCGCTGGGGAAGGAGGAGCCGGAGGTGGAGACGACCGGGTCGGGGGGGCGCGGCCGGTCGACCGCGTCCTTGATCCCGTCGATGCCGACCTGGGTGATCGTCATCCCGGCGACCAGGACCCAGAACTCGGCCCAGCGCCGGCGCCAGGCGAGCAGCGCCGCGCCGATCGCCGCCATAGCCCAGACCACGGCGCCCGACCCGAACCAGGTGATGACCTTGGAGACGCTGGTGAGGACGGAGCTTTGGAGATGGCCGACGAGTTCCATCGCGGTTTCGTCGCCCGGCGTCGGCCCTGGGTTTTCGCCGACGACCACCGTGTATGCGACCAGCACGAAGCTGGCCACCGCCAGGGTCGCCATCAGCGAGGTGAATTCGAGGCCGAAGGTGCCGCCGGGCGTGACCCGGTCCCAGAGGAAGCGGAGCTGCGGTCGGCGGGCGAGCTCGACCAGCCAGCGGGTCGCCCGGTGGCCCTCCATCCAGCGCACCGCCGCCCGTCGGTTCTTCTCCTCGCGGAAGTGGCGGTAGAGGAAGATCGCGCCGGCGACGATGACGATCAGCGTCGCCAGCAGGAACGCCCCTTTGGCGGCGTACTTGCCGGCGGTCTCGATGCTGCGCGAGAAGAAGTAGCCGACGAGGATGTGGGCGGTCGCCCAGAGGCCGGTGCCGAGGATCGAGTAGGGGACGAAGGCGCGGTACTGCATCCCCGAGCTGCCGGCGATGAACGGGGCGAAGGCGCGGACGAGGCTGATGAAGCGGCCGATGAAGATCGTCTTGCCGCCGTGGCGGCCGAAGTAGTCCTCGACTTTCTCGAAGCGCTCGTGGCTGATCCCGACCTTCGGCCCGTGGTCGAGGACGAAGTTGCGGCCGAGCCGGCGGCCGAGGAAGAAGCTGGTGGTGTCGCCGAGCCAGGCGGCGAACCAGGCGATCGCGATCAGCAGGTAGATGTCGATCGCCCCTTGCCCGGCGACGGCGCCGCCGAGCAGCATCACCGTCTCGCCCGGCACCACCAGACCGACGAAGGCGCCGGTCTCGGCGAAGGCGAAGACCCCGACCAGCAGGTACGTCCAGGCGCCGAGCGTGGTCGAGATGTCTTCGAGCAGGTTCTGCAGGTCGAGGCTGCCGAGCTCGCGACTGAGGAGGAAGTAACCGACCGCGACGGCTGCCGCGACGCAGGCGAGCACGATCCGTTTGCGGGTGATCGGGCGCTCGCCTCCCTCCCCGGGCAGCTTCATGGCGCCAGTCTCGCGTGTCCGGCGGCGCAGACGATCGCTTCGCCGACGTCGAGGGATTCGGCGGTAGCCTCGGCGGCGGCGAGGTCGGGGAAGAGGCCGACGGCGGTGGGTCCGGAGCCGCTGAGGATGGCGACGGGAGCGCCTGCAGCGCGCAGCGCTCCCAGCGCCTCGCCGATGTCGGGGCGCAGGGAGAGCGCGGCCGCTTCGAGATCGTTGACGAGCAGCCCCTTATAAGTGAGCGGTGAGGCGCCCGCGCCGGCCGCCTCGCGCAGGCGGGCGGCCAGCTCGTCGAGCGCCTCCTCGGAGCGGCCGAGGCCCAGCCGGTCCGCCTCGGCGAAGACCTCGGCGGTGCTGAGGCCGCCACCGCCCGGGAGGAGCACCGCCGCGTGCTGGGCCGGCTCGGGCAGAGGCTCGACCGCCTCTCCCGCGCCGCGCACCAGCGCCAGCGACGGCCGCAACTGCGAGGGCACGTCGGCACCGAGCTCCGCCGCCAGTTGCGGCAGGTCGGCGATTTCGCCGGCGGCCAGCCGCAGGACCGCGGCCGCGTCGCCGCTGCCGCCACCGAGCCCGGCCGCGACCGGCACCCGCTTCTCGATCTCGATCCGCAGCGGCTCGTGCTCCCAGCCGCGCTCGCGCAGGCCCGCCAGCGCCCGCGCCGCCAGGTTCTCCCCCTCGACGCCGGGACAGATCACCTCGTCCTGCGCGGCCGGCGTCACCTCGATCAGGTCGGCGAGCGCCAGCGGCTCGAACAGCGAACAGAGCTCGTGCAGGCCGTCCTCGCGCGGCGCGCCCAGGTACAAGCAGAGGTTGAGCTTGGCCGGGGCGTGGATAAGCATGGATCAGGTCTCAATCCCGCAGCTTCGCGGAGAGGGCGGCGAATTGCTCCGGTGAGAGGGACTCGGCGCGGGCGTCCTCCGGCAGGCCCAGCTCGGCCAGGGCCGCCCGTGCCGGCGCCAGCGACCCCGGCTGCGCGTGCTCCAGCGAGCGAGCCAGCGACTTGCGGCGGTGGGCGAAGGCGGCGCGGATCAGCTTCCGCGTCTCCGCGTCGGCGCCGGGCCCCGTCCGCCGCAGGCGCAGGATCGCCGAGTCGACCCGCGGCCGCGGCTTGAAGACGGCGGGGTCGACCGCCCGCACCAGCTCCACCTCGCAGGCGAGCTGGGCAACCGCGCTCGGGGACCCGTAGGTGCGGCTGCCCGGCCCCGCCCGCAGGCGGTCGGCGATCTCCCGCTGCACCATCACCGTCCAGCGCCGCAGCGAAAGCAGCTCCTCGATCGTCCGCAGGATCAGCGGCGTCGCCACCGAGTAAGGCAGGTTGGCGACCATCGCCGTCGGCTCCGGTCGCAGCGTCGCCAGGTCGAGCTTCATCGCGTCGCCCCAGTGCAGATCGACGTTCGGCAGCGCCGCGATCGGCTCCAGCGCCGGCGCCAGCCCGCGGTCGATCTCGACCGTGTGCAGGTGCGCCGCCGCGGCCGCCAACCGCTCGCTCAGCACCCCTTCCCCCGCCCCGACCTCCAGCACGACATCATCGGTGGCCAGACCTGCGTCGCGGACGATCGCGTCGAGCAGGTTGGGGTCGGCGAGGAAGTTCTGGCCGAGCCGGACCATCAGACCATCTACCTACCAGCCGAACAGCGCCCGCGCGTTGGCCTCGACCGTGCGCTCCAGCTCCTCGTAGGAAACGCCGCGCACCGCGGCGATCTCGCGTGCGGTCTCGACCACGTAGGCGGGCTGGTTGCGCTTGCCGCGGTAGGGCTGCGGGGCAAGGTAGGGCGCGTCGGTCTCGACCAGGATCCGGTCCTCGGGCACCTTCGCCGCGGCGAAGAGCAGGTCCTTGGCGCTCGGGTAGGTGGCGTTGCCGGCGAACGAGCAGTACCAGCCGCGCTCGGCCGCGTCCCCCACCCGCTGCGGCGCCGAGAAGCAGTGCAGGATCACCGGCACCTCGCCGGCGCGGGCGTCGAGCGTCGCGAAGATCTCGTCGGTCGCGCTCGTCTCCCCCTCCGGGTCGCGGGAGTGGATCACGATCGGCAGGCCGAGCTCGGTCGCAATCTCGATCTGGGCGGCGAAGGCGCGCCGCTGCTCGTCGGGCGTCGCGTAGTCGCGGTAGAAGTCGAGGCCGGTCTCGCCGATCGCCCGCACCTTCTCGTGCGCGCCGAGCTCGGCGATTTCGGCGGCGACCGCGTCGTCGAAGCCGCTCGCCTCGTTCGGGTGGCGGCCGACCGCGGCGAAGACCGACTCGTGCAGCTCGGCGCTCGCCACCGCGGCGGCGTTCGTCTCCTGGTCCATCCCGATCGTCAGCATCCGGTTCACGCCCGCCGCCGCGGCCGCGGCGACCAGCTCGTCCTCGCTGCCGTCGCAGAGAAAGAGATGCGTGTGGGAGTCGATCATCGGCCGGCTCAGCCTATCCTCGTGCGATCGCCGCCCGCCTCTGCCTGACGCTCCTCCTCGCCGCCCTTCACGCGCCGACGGCGACCGCGATCGCTGCGCCGCCGCAGCCCTCTCACGTCTTCGTCGTCGTGCTCGAGAACCGCGAGTACGAAGAAGCGCTGGGGAGCCCGGAAGCGCCGTACCTCACCCACCTGGCCGAAAAGGGCGCCGTCGCCACCAGCTACTTCGCCGTCGCCCACCCCTCACTGCCCAACTACCTCGCCCTGCTCGGCGGCTCGACCTTCGGGATCGACGAAAACTGCACCGACTGCGTCGTCTCCGGCCCGAACCTGGCGACGCAGCTCTCCCGCGCCGGCATCTCCTGGCGCGCCTACATGGAGGGGATGCCCGAACCCTGCTTCACCGGCGCCGACTCCGGCCGCTACGCGAAACGCCACGACCCCTTCGTCTACTTCCCCTCGATCACGGCGCTGCCGAGGCGATGCCGCAACGTCGTCCCGGAAACGCGGCTCCTCGCCGACCTCGACCGCCACCGCCTCCCCGCCTTCGGCTGGCTCACCCCCGACCTCTGCCACGACGGCCACGACTGCACCTTGAAGGCGGTCGACTGGCACCTCTGGCCGCTGCTGCCGCGGGTGATCCACCAGCTCGGCCCGCACGGCCTCCTCGTCGTCACCTTCGACGAGGGCCTGAGCGACGCCGGCTGCTGCGGCGCGCCCGGCGGCGGCCGCATCGCGACGATCCTCGTCGGGCCCGACGTCCCCCGCGGCAGCGAGATCCGCCGGCCCGCCGACCACTACTCGCTGCTGGCGAGCATCGAGGACCGCTTCGGCCTGTCGCGCCTGCGCCTCGCCCGCCCCGCCCAGCCGCTGGCCCCGGCGCTCTTCGCCCCGCAGGCAATAGCCTCCCCCTGATGCCGGACCCCGCCGACTACTACCGCGAGATCTACGCCCGCGGGCTCGGCGGCGAGACGCCGGCGATCCCGGTCGCGGTCGCCGAGCTGGAGGAGCGGGCGATGGCGGCGATGGACCCGAAGGCGGCCAACTACGTCGGCGCCGGGGCGGGCAGCGAGGAGACGATCCGGGCCAACCGCGAGGCCTTCCGCCGCCGCCGGATCGTGCCGCGGATGCTGCGCGACGTCTCCGAGCGCGACCTCTCGACCACGGTCCTCGGCACGGCGATGCCAGCGCCGCTGCTGCTGGCGCCGATCGGGGTGCAGCACGGCGTCCACCCCGACGGTGAGCTGGCGACCGCCCGCGCCGCCGCCGCGGTCGGGGTGCCGATGATCGCCAGCACCGCCTCCCACTTCTCGCTGGAGGAGATCGCCGAGGCCGGCGGCGCCGAGGCGCCGCGCTGGTTTCAGCTCTACTGGCCCAACGACCCCGAGCTCGCCCGCAGCTTCGTCGAGCGGGCCGAGCGGGCCGGCTACGAAGCGATCGTCCTCACCGTCGACACCTTCATCCCCGGCTGGAAGCCGCGCGACCTGCAGCAGGCCTGGCTGCCGTTCCTCGAAGGGCGGGGCGTCGGCAACTACTTCCAGGACCCGGTCTTCCGCGCCAAGCTGGAGAAGACCCCGGAGGAGGACCCGGGGATGGCGACCGGCCAGTTCCTCGCGGTGCAGGCGAACCCGTCGCTGAGCTGGGACGACCTCGGCACCCTGCGCGAGATGACCTCGCTGCCGATCGTGATCAAGGGGATCCAGCACGTCGAGGACGCGCGCGAGGCGGTGCAACGCGGCATCGACGGCATCGTCGTCTCCAACCATGGCGGCCGCCAGGTCGACGGCGCGATCGGCTCGCTCGACGCCCTGCCGCCGATCGCCGAGGCGGTCGGCGACGACCTCGCCGTCCTCTTCGACAGCGGCGTCCGCAGCGGCTCCGACGTGCTGAAGGCACTGGCCCTCGGCGCCGACGCGGTCTGCCTCGGCCGCCCCTACCTCTGGGGCCTCACCCTCGACGGCCAGGCCGGCGTCGAAGTCGTCCTCAAGATGATCCTCGCCGAGCTCGACCTGACGATGGCCCTCTGCGGCCTCCCCCGGCCCGAGGAGATCGGGCCGGAGCTGCTCAGCTCGGACAGCTGAACGAGGGCAGGGCGCCCGGCAGCAGCGGGATTTCGAGCGCCACCGCGAGCAGGGTGTTGAGGGAAAGCCCGCCCAGCGCTTCTTCGACCAGGTTCAGCTGGTCGGTCAAGGTCGAGACCTGAGTGCAGAGCGCTTTGGTGTCGGCGATCGCGGCCAGCAGTTCCCCGTTGGTGACCCCTTTGAGGATCGCTTCCAGGCTTTCCACTTTTTCCAGCAGTTCGGTGACTTTGCCTTCGAGCCCTTCGACGACGACGTTGCCCGCCGTCCCCGGCGAGCCCTTTTCACCCTGTGGACCGGTCGGGCCCGCAGGTCCCACCGCTGCCGCTGGACCAGCCGGAGCCTGCGCATACCACGCGGTTTTCTTCCACCTCTTCGGGCACTTGACCTTGGCGCTGCGGACCACCCGCAGCGTGCCCTTGCCCTTGCCCTTCGCCTTGTAGCAAGCGTGGATCTTGCCGTCCTTGGCGACCAGGGACGCGCCGGAGGCCGAGGCACTCGTCAGTACGAGCGCTGCCAGCGCGCCGAGCAGGGCCAGAAGGGCCGGTGCTCTCCCTGAGATCGCCATGCCGCGAACCTACCTCGCGGCACGCGGCTGAACCGCTGAATTGGACTCCTAGAGCCAAATTCGTGCAGATATTGAGTATGCAGCGATCGGTGTAAAAGAGGACGCTGGGACTACGCTGGGGCCTCGATCTTCGGGAAGAGCGCCGGGGTGCGCTCGACCTTTTGGCCTCCCCCACGGGAGCCCAACTCCGCCAGCTCCCGCTCCTCTTCGCCCAGCGCCGCCAGCAACGTCTCGCTGGCCTGCGGCAGGTAGGGGACGAGCAGGAGCGTCGTCACCCGCAGGCCCTCGACCAGGTTGTAGAGGACCTCGTCGAGTCGCTCGGGATCAGCCTCGTCCTTGGCCAGCTCCCACGGCTTCGTCTCCTCGACGAAGCGGTTGAGACGGCGGACCAGGGCCCAGGTGACGTCGAGCGCCTGGCTCAGCTCAGCCCGGTCGAGCAGGTCGCTGAAGCGAGCTACGACGCCTTCGAAGTCCTCGGCGAGGGTCGCGTCGACCTGGGCCGCCGGCACCACCCCGTCGCGGTAGCGGTCGACCATCGCCAGCACCCGGCTGGCGAGGTTGCCGTAGTCGTTGGCAAGCTCGGTCTCGTAGCGCTGCTCGAAGCCCGCGGTGGAGATCGAGCCGTCCTGGCCGAAGCTGACCTCGCGGAAGAGGTAGAAGCGCAGCGCATCGGCGCCGAAGCGCTCGATCACCACGAACGGGTCGAGCACGTTGCCGAGGCTCTTCGACATCTTTTTCTCGCCCATCAGCAGGAAGCCGTGGATCACCATCCGCCGCGGCGGCTCGAGGTCGGCGGCGAAGCAGAGCGCCGGCCAGATCACCGCGTGGAACTTGAGGATGTCCTTGGCCATCACGTGCAGGTCGGCGGGCCAGTAGCGGTCGGTCAGATCCTCCCCCTCGCGGGCGAAGGTCAGCGCCGTGACGTAGTTCAAGAGGGCGTCGAACCAGACGTACATCCGCTGCTCGGGGTCCCAGGGCAGCGGCAGCCCCCACTTCAGGTTCGGCCGCGAGAGCGAGACGTCTTCGAGGCCGCCCTTGATGAAGGAGAGCGCCTCGTTGCGGCGGAAGTCGGGGACGACGAAGTCCGGCCGCTCCTCATAAAGGCCTTCCAGCTGCGCCTGGAAGGCGGAGAGTTGGAAGAACCAGTTTTCCTCCCGTTCGCGCTCGAGCGGGATCTCGTGGATCGGGCACGTATTACCCGGCCCCAGCTCGCGCTCGGTTTTGAAGTCGGCGCAGCGGGGGCAGTACCAGCCTTCGTAGACCCCCTTGGTCACCCAGCCGTTGTCGTAGACCCGCTGCATGATCTCGGCGACCTTCGCCTCGTGACGCGGATCGCTGGTGCGGATGAAGAAGTCGTTGGTCGCCCCGATCGTCGGCATCAGCCCCTGGAACTTCGCCGCGTTCGTGTCCGCCAGCTCCTGCGGCGTCACCCCCGCCTTCTTCGCCGCGTTCTCCACCGGCTCCCCGTGCTCGTCGGTACCGGTCAGGAAGAATACGTCCTCCCCCCGCTGCCGATGGTGCCGCGCCAACACATCCGCCGCCATCGTCGAATACGCGTGCCCCAGATGCGGCTCCGCGTTGACGTAGTAGATGGGGGTGGTGACGTAGAACTTTTTGTCGGGCATCCGGTAGGACGCTAGCTGAACCTGAGGTCAGGAGCGGATATGCCCCAACGTTCAACTACCACTGCGCCGTAACGACTTGATTGCTTCCGTTAGCTGGGAAATCAATGGCTTCCACGCTTCGGCGGTCGCCTTTGCTTGACGCTTCTGTGCATCGGGATCAAGCCACCTGGCGATCGCTTCACCAGACACCCTCTTCCACTCAGCGATGTCCTCAAGTCGATCTTCAACTATATGCCTATTGCCCAATACGTCCTGGCACTCGCCAGTGAGATCGACATGCGCATAAGTAGCCGCCATCTCTTCAGTCGTCATCGAACCGCTGAAGTCATCCTCCAACGGTAGAAACTGCTTGCTCTCGCCCGAAGCCATCAGGTTCGCCTTCCAGCGCCTCACCTTCAACTTGTGCTCCTGACCGGGAAGTGGCTGATAGTGAATCGCTACCTCAACCTTGAGGGCAGGGCCTGGGCCTGCGTTATGGAGGGTTGGAAACGCGATCGTGGAGCTCGTCATCGTCCACTCAAGCGCTAGCTTCGGCAGTACCGTGATCTTGCGAGTTGCGGCCATCTCGTCGACCATCTTGCGATTCTGCAAGGCGTAATAGATGGTCACGCCGATAAGAACGGCCGTCAGGATCGCCGTCGAGGCTCCTTGATGTTGATCCAAAAAGTCGAATAGATCTGCTGCCACCAATTCCATACCTCTACGGATTGTCCTCAATCAGCACAACGCTGACCTACCGTCGTGCCTCACGCCCCGTCAGGGCTTTGTAGAGGTCGTTCGCCCGCGTTCCCGTAAGGGCGGCGACCACCGAGGCGGCGGCGCGGGGGCGGGCGCCGGACTGGACCAGGTGGCGGAGGGCGTCGACGGCGAAGCCGACGTCTTGGTCGTGGTCGGCTGAGGCGGCGGGGGCGATGACGAGGACGATCTCGCCTTTGACGTCGCCGCGGAAGCGGCGGGCGAGCTCGCCGAGGGTGCCGCGGGCGACCTCCTCGTGGACCTTGGTCAGCTCGCGGCAGACGGCGGCCTCGCGGTCGGGCGCCAGGGAGGCGAGGGCGGCGAGGGACTCGCCGACCCGGCGCGGGCTCTCGAAGGCGACCACGGTCTCGGCCGAGCGCAGGACCCGCTCCATCTCCCCCGCCCGTCGCGGCAGGAAGCCCTCGAAGCGCCATTTGTCGGTCGGCAGGCCGGAGGCGACGAGGGCGACGGGCACCACCGAGGGCCCCGGCAGCACGTTCACCTCGAGCGCGCGGTCGATGCAGCGGCGGATCAGCTTGTAGCCGGGGTCGGAGATCGCCGGCATCCCCGCGTCGGAGACCAGGGCGACGACGTCGCCGCGCTCGATCCGCTGCGCCAGCTCGACCGCCCGCGAGGCTTCGTTGCCCTCGTGGAAGGAGACGAGCCGGGGATGGGGGCGGATCCGCAGGCGGTCGAGCAGCGCTCCGGTCTTGCGGGTGTCCTCGCAGGCGATGAAGTCGGAGCTGACCAGCGCCTCGCGCACCCGCGCCGAGACGTCGTCGATGTTGCCGATCGGCGTGGGGCAGACGACGAGGCAGCCCGGCATCAGCCGCTGTCCCCCACCGGCTCGCCGCCGGCTTTGGCCAGTTCGGTGCGTGCCATCGCCGCGGCGCCGATCATCCCGGCGTCGTTGCCGAGGGTCGCTTCCAGGATCGGCGTCTTGTTCATCGGGTTGAGCGCCCGTTCCCGCACCTCGCGCCGCGCCGGCTCCAGCAGCAGGTCTCCAGCCGCGATCACGCCGCCGCCGACGACGATCGCGTTCGGCTGGAAGACGTTGGCGAAGCTGGAGCAGGCGACGCCGAGCCTGCCGCCGATCAGCTCGAAGACTTCGATCGCGGTCTTGTCGCCGGCGAGCGCCGCCTCGGTGACGACGCGGCCGTCGACCTCCTCGCCTTCGGCCAGGGCCTTCCCCAGCGCCGAGTCGGGCGAGCTTTCGGCCGCCGCCCGTCCCTCGCGGCCGAGTGCCGTCCCCGAAGCGAGCGCCTCGACGCACCCGTGGTTCGGGCAGTTGCCCTGGCAGGGCGGCCCGTCGACCTGGATCACCACGTGGCCGAGCTCGGCCCCGGCCCCGGTCGAGCCGCGATAGATCTCGCCGCCGAGGATGAGGCCGCCGCCGATCCCGGTGCCGACGGTCAGCATCACGATGTGCGGCATCCCCTGCGCCGCCCCGTAGAGGTACTCGGCGAGGGCGGCGACGTTGCCGTCGTTGTCGACGAAGACGGGCAGGCCGGTGCGCTCGCTGACGATGTCGCGGATCGGCAGGTCCGAGAGCGGCAGGTTGACGGCGGAGACCGCGACCCCCGAGTCGTGATCGATCGTCGCCGGGATGCCGAGGCCGACGGCGGCGACGTCGGGGCGCGCTTCCCGCGCCTCTTCGATCTCGCGCACGAGCAGCTCGACCAGCTCGACCTCGGTCTGGCCCTTGGAAGCCTCGCGCTGCTCGTACAGGGGCTCGGTGTCGGCGAGGACGCCGACGAGCATCTTCGTGCCCCCGAGGTCGACCCCGATCGTCTCGGTGGCGCTCACGAGGTGGAGGCGGGAAGGCGGATGACCGAGTGCATCGCCATGATTTCTAGCCCTTCATGAGCCCCGACGGCGAGCAGCGGCCTCCTGAGCCGCCCGAAAACGAGCCCGAATACAAGGTCTACCGCTCCCGCCGGGGGCTGTTTTCGCGCCTGAAAGGCGCCGATCTCTCCGGCCTGCGCGACCGTGCAAGGTTGCCTTCATGGCGCCGCCGCAAGCGCGACGAGCCGGGGGCGCCGCCGCCGCAGCGCGGCCGGGTCACCCCCCGACGGGTCGTCAAATGGGTAGCGCTGGCGGCACTCGGCTGGATCCTGATCAGCCTCCTCGCCTTCGCCGTCTCGGCCCAGATCCAGTCCTTCAAGCTCTCCGACGAAGCCGGCAAGGCACTGCACGGCAACCCCTTCCTACTGCCGAGCGCGCAGACGATCCTCGTCCTCGGCACCGACGCGCGCCCACCCGGAAGCGGTGACAGCAATACCTCCAAGGAGTGCTTCGAACAACAGTCGAAGGGCGAGAAGCCGCACAAGCCCTGCTACCAAGGCGAATTCCGCGCCGACACGCTGATGCTGATCCGGGCCGGCGGCGGCGCCTTCCGCAAACTCTCGATCCCCCGCGACACCTTCGCCGAAATCCCCGGCAACGCGCCGACGAAAATCAACGCCGCCTATGCCTACGGCGGCGCCGCCCTGCAGATCAAGACGATCGAACAGTTCCTCGGGATCCAGATCGACCACGTCGCGATCATCGACTTCACCGGCTTCGAAAACCTGATCGACGCGGTCGGCGGCGTCACCGTCAACGTCCCCCACAAGCTCTGCGCCGATATCTCCGGCGGCGCCGGGCACGGTCAGGGCGGCGTCACCCTGCGCCTGCACAAGGGCGAGAACACGCTCGACGGGGAAAAGGCGCTGGCCTACTCACGGGTGCGCGAGCCGGTCGAATGCCCCGGACCCGGCAAGAGCGCCTACACCTTCGGCTACGACGACCTCGACCGCGAGAAGGCGCAGCAGGCGGTGATCAACGGGATCAAGGGCCGCCTCACCGACCCCCTCCGCGCCCCCTACAACTTCATCCACGGCCCGATCATCGGCTGGGAGGCACCTAAAGCGTTCGTCACCGATATGGGCTTCTTCACGATGCCGCAGCTGATCCTCTCGGCCGCGATCGGCGGCAGCTCCGACGCCCACGTCCTCTGCAGCTCGCCGAAGGAAGGCTGCGGCGAAGGCCCCGGCGGCTCGATCGAAGCGCCGGAGAGCGTCCGGCGCAAGGCCGTCAACCAGTTCCTCAACGGCTGACGACGCGACTCCGACCTTTTCCTCGCTATAGCGAGGTCAACTTCGGAGTCGCTACTCGGCGCGCCCGGCTTTCGTCCCGACCAGCGCCGAGACGATCAGGGCGGTGAAGCCGGCGGCGAGGGAGCCGGCGGTGTTCTTGAGGTCGGCGGTCGAGGAGTGGCCGGTGGCCAGCACTTCGACCGCGATCCACTCGCCGAGGCCGAGGGCGGCCAGTACCACCAGCGCGTAGGCCCGTGCCGCCCGGGTGTACCAGCGCGCCATCGCCCGATCGTCGAGGCGGCGCCCCGCCAGCTCTAGCTGCAGCGGCGACTCGGGCGCCCGCTCCCGCCCGGCCCGGGTGAAGTAGCGCTGCTCGATCGCCAGCGCCAGCAGCAGCACCGGCAGGATCTGGGAGATCGCTTCGAAGTACTCCTTCTTCGCGTGCCCGTCGACCACCAGCGCGGTCACCACGTAGGCGACCACCGGCGCAGCGATCGCCCCAACCCCGAAGGCGAACCTCCAGAACAGGCCCCCCCGCACCTGGCTCGACATCGACTCGCTCAGTCCGCCGTCGAGGCGGCCGGCTTCGAGTCGGACTTCGACTCGCCGCTCGACCCCGACTTCGACTCCGAGGAGCCCGAGTCGCCGCTCTTCTCGCCGCCGCCCTCGGAGGAGCCGCCGTTGCCGCCGCTCCGCTTCGTCCCGTAGTCGGTGTTGTGGAAGCCGGAGCCCTTGAAATGGATCGCCGGGGGCGTCAAGACCCGCGAGGCGGGGGCGCCGCACTCCTGGCACTCGCGCAGCGGCTCGTCGCTCATCTTCTGGATCACCTCGAAGACGTGGCCGTTGTCGCATTTGTACTCGTAGATCGGCATAAGGCTGCGGGATTATCGCAGCCGCTACCGTTCCCGCCATGGCAACCGAGCAGGGGACCCGCCCGACCGAGGTGACGATGGAGGAGATCGTGGCGCTGTGCAAACGGCGCGGCTTCGTCTTCCCCTCCTCGGAGATCTACGGCGGCCTCGGTTCGACCTACGACTACGGCCACTACGGCGTCCTGCTCAAGAACAACGTCAAAGCCGAGTGGTGGAAGGCGATGCTGCAGGAGCGCGACGACATCGTCGCGCTGGACTCGGCGATCCTCCAGCACCCGCGCGTCTGGGAGGCCTCGGGCCACCTCGCGGGCTTCACCGACCCGCTGGTCCAGTGCCTCGGCGAGTGCAAGAAGCGCTGGCGCGAGGACCATCTGCGCGAGGCGGTCGAAGCCGAAGGCGGCGATCCGAGCGCCGAGCTGCGCTGCCCCGAGTGCGGCGGCGAGCTCTCCGAGCCGCGCCAGTTCAACCTGATGTTCGAAACCCACGTCGGCCCGGTCGCCGAGGAGGGCTCGACCGTCTACCTGCGCCCGGAGACCGCCCAGGGCATCTTCATCAACTTCAAGAACGTGCTCGGCTTCGCCCGCAAGAAGCCGCCGTTCGGGATCGCCCAGGTCGGCAAGTCCTTCCGCAACGAGATCACCCCGGGCAACTTCATCTTCCGCACCCGCGAGTTCGAGCAGATGGAGATGGAGTACTTCGTCCCCCCGTCCGAGGCCGAAAAGTGGCACCAGCACTGGATGGCCGAGCGCGAGCGCTGGTACACCGAGCTCGGCATCCGCCCCGACCACCTGCGCGTGCGCGCCCACGACGAGGACGAGCTCTCCCACTACTCCTCGGCGACGAGCGACATCGAGTACCTCTTCCCGATCGGCTGGTCGGAGCTGGAGGGGATCGCCAACCGCGGCGACTTCGACCTCACCCAGCACGCCAAGTTCTCCGGCGAGAAGCTCGAGTACTTCGACCAGCAGACGAAAGAACGCTACGTCCCCTACGTGATCGAGCCGGCGGCCGGCGCCGACCGCGCCACCCTCGCCTTCCTCGTCGACTCCTACGAGGTCGAGGAAGTGGAGGGCCGCCAGCGCACCGTCCTGCGCCTGCACCCGCGCCTGGCCCCGGTCAAGGTCGCCGTCCTCCCCCTCGTCTCCAAGGAGGGAATGCCGGAGAAGGCCCGCGAGATCTTCCAGGACCTCCGCCGCCGCCTCCCCGCCGAGTTCGACGAGGGCGGCTCGATCGGCAAGCGCTACCGCCGCCAGGACGAGATCGGCACCCCCTGGGGCATCACCGTCGACCACCAGACGATGGAGGACGACACCGTC
>Ga0070682_100001095_pt1 | contig 15544 bp, 13 predicted proteins | sample KBSC63LmetaG_FD_64668 | JGI IMG/M metagenome (GOLD analysis project Ga0070682, IMG submission 64668) | Corn rhizosphere microbial communities from Kellogg Biological Station, Michigan, USA - KBS C6-3L metaG | ecosystem: Host-associated > Plants > Roots > Rhizosphere | place: USA: Michigan... | reverse complement strand
GCGACGGGCAACAACGCGGCCAGGATTATGAATATTCTTCTCATGCTTTTCATGGCATTGCTCCTTGGGTTTTGCCCTCAACCGCCTAGCGATAGGTAGCGTGCCATTGGAGTAGGAACTTAGCCCGATCACGGACTTTACGCATCTGCTAACTAGGCCATGCCCACTGAGAAGACAGCTGCCATCGCGGCTGAAAAGTTTTGCAGCAGGACTTCGGATCGGGGAGCGCCAACGTCGCCGTGACGGGCTTTTTCGCTTTAACGGTGATCGGCCTCATCTCGATTGGCCACAAGCCGTACACCGTCTCAATACGTCCGCTTCGGGCCATGAGCAGTCATTGCTTATGTTTCGAAGATGCGCCTGCTCAGTCGGCCGCACCCGGCTTGGGCGAAAAGTACGAATTTCCCGTCTCGTCTCAGTGGGCTTTGGCGTCCTTGGCCATGTCCTTCTTGTCTGTGATGTTCGGCCACTTCTGCGCGTGCTCGCGGTTGAGTTCGAGCCACTTCTCGAGGCCAGACTCGCTGTCCGGTTTGGTTGCGTCGACCAGGCACTCCGGCTCGCAGACCCCGCAGTCGATGCACTCGTCGGGGTGGATGACGAGCATGTTCTCGCCCTCGTAGAAGCAGTTGACCGGGCACACCGCGACGCAATCGGTGGTCTTGCACTTGATGCACTTCTCATCGACGACGTAAGTCATAGTCCACTCCACTTTGTGGGCAGACACTTTTTGTGCCGATCAAGAAGGGGCAGGTGCGGAGGCCGTAGCCAGTGCTGCTGGGCTTCAGACCCGACGCGGAAACCGGATCCACCATAGTCACGACGAAATTCCCTTGGTCTGGCAAAGGACAGAGGTATAATTCTTTCCGCTCTCTGGAATCGCAAGCCTTCGATGTCATCGCCCGACTCAGGTCATCGCGACATTTCCATTTCGGAGAAGCATTCAGCAAATTCTGACAAAAGGAGGAAGAGCAATGATCGGCAAACTTATCACATTAGCACTTTTCTCCGCGGTACTCATGGCCCCCGGAGTCGCCCTGGGAGCCCCATTGGAAAAGAAGGGATCCACAAGTTACACCTCGCACTATGTGTTCCGCCCTTTGGGGACCACCGAGCTTTCCGGCGTCGGTAAGGTCAGCGCGCTGGAAATGGTCGGCACCACGGAAAACACAAAAGGCGAGCCAGCGTTCGACAAGATGAAAGCCAAGTGCCACGCCGTGAAAGTCGAGGCCGGAGACCAGACGTACTTCGACGGCGCCTGCGCCATGACCGACGCCGACGGCGACACAGTGTTCTCGACCTTCAATACGCGCGACCTCGACAAGTCGCAGCCGAAGATGGATTGCGGCACGCATTTCATAAAGGGCGGCAGCGGCAAGTACACGGGAATCACCGGGCTCGAGCCATTCTCTTGCATTTCGAAGGCGACACCGCCCGGCGAGCCGGCCGGCTCATTCGCGTTTGACATTCCGCACAACACGACGTGGGAGATCAAAGAGTCGGCTGCCACTGGTGCCGGCGCCGGCGAGAGTGGCACCGGGACCGAAATGAAGAAGTAATCAGATATTTTCCGGGAGGGGAGTCAGGTTCCCCTCTCACCGCTATGGGAGGCCCTACGCCGGCCTTCTCCAAGCCTCACGCCAGATCCGGCCTCAATGTCCGGAAAGGGTCATTAGCTGACAAAGGGCCCCGCAATTAGCGAGGCCCTTTGCGAATTTCGTCTCAAGTGTTCAGCCTTACCTGCGGCTGCCAAATAGCTGCAGAAGAAACATGAACATGTTGATGAAGTCGAGATAGAGGCTCAATGCGCCCATGATGGCGCCCTTGGCCACGGCCGTCGCATCGCCCTGGAGCTGGTAGTAGCCGGTCTTGATGCGCTGCGTGTCATAGGCCGTGAGACCGGCAAACACGAGCACGCCGATCACAGAGATCGCGAACTGCACTGCGTTCGACTGAAGGAACAGATTGACGAGCATGGCAATGAAGATGCCGATCACGCCCATGATCAGAAACGAACCCAAACCTGAGAGGTCCTTCTTCGTCGTATAGCCGGCAAGACTTAGACCGGCGAATGCCGCGGCGGTCACGAAGAACACTTGCGTGATCGACTGGCCGGTAAAAACAAGGAAAATCGATGACAGCGATAGGCCCATTACAGCCGCGAACAGCCAGAACGCGAGCTGCGCGCTGGCGACGCTCATCTTGTAAACTCGAGCCGACAAGTACCACACGAACGCCAACGGGGCGAACATGACCACCCACTTGAGCGGCGACTGATACAGCATCTGCCCGAAGGGCGTCAGCGCCACATGGCCACCGACTTCGCTGGCCACTGCCAACGCTGAGACGACGTAGGCCGTAATTCCGGTTAACGCGACGCCAACCGACATATAGTTGTAGACGCTGAGCATGTAGGAGCGAAGGCCCTCGTCTACCGCTGCACCCGCGCGGGCGGCGGCGCCAGGTTGCGAAAACCTGTCTTGAAGCTGTGCCATCTGTCAGTTCCCTTGAAGTTCCGAGACGAACCTCGCTCGGTTGCTCAGTTAAGTATAGCCCCGATGCAGAGTGATTGTCGTCTTGCGTTCAAGAACTGGCTACGGATTGTCGGCATCATGGTCTGGACCAGCGCCTCTGGGCCGGATTTCTCGGTCCGGGGGCGAGCCCCCTCATAGCCGCTTGCCGGCGGTTCTATTCCGTGACTGAGCATTGCGTGAGCCGACCAAGTAATCTCCAGGGTCAAGGCTCATCCAGGACCTCTTGAGCCGCCCGAAGTTCGTCGGACGGCACCCAGGGAAGGAATGCCCGCTGTTCGGGATCTGCCTCGTCGAGCTCGGCGGCAGCAAACGAATTTTCGCCGGCTATCCAACGATCGATCGCTGTCGGATCATCGAGCGCGATGCGGAGCGCGGCCGTGAGCTCGACAAGCCGCGGTCGGCGATCGCTCGCGACCATGCCCTGAATCAGGCCAGCCTGGGCACTCTTGTAAACCGAACGGAGCTGCTCGTTGGCGGGAACATCCCACTCAAGATAGTGCTCGAAGGCAGCGCGACAGGCCTCGACGCTCGTCGAGTTGTAGCCGCGGCAATCCAACGGCCGCGCGGCGTAAACTGAACACGCGCCATTGACGAGTAGCGGGCACGGAGGTCGGGCGACCCCCCAGTCCTCATCAGAGAAGCCGCGGGTCGTGTCATCAACAGCGATGACGCGGTCACGCAACGCTGTTAGCTGCGATTGAGAAAAAGTGTCCCTGACGAGCGCAACCAGTGCCGCGACTTCAGGTACCGTCGCGACAACCCGCATATGGCAGCAAAAGGTGCAGCCGACGCGACAGGAGATTGACTGCAGAGCAAGTGTATCGGCGGCGGCGATATCCGCTTGCGTGGCCACGGCCAAGGCGGCCTCCGTCGCCTCAGCGAGGTCATGGGCGAGATACTTGGCCCGGGCACGCTCAGCAATTTCAAACGCGAGCATCACCATAACTCACTGACAGAATTTGGTTGGTCACAAGACTCCAAGCCGGCGGTGTAGTCTCGGACCCAATGCTCAAATGCATCCTGCGCCGGATCCAACAACCGACTTCGCCATAGTTCACTTGAGAAAAGCTTCGATGCCAGCACTCACGTCGTCGTACTCTTTGTTGCTGCCAATAACCTCGCTAATCGCATTCTTCGCGTTATCCAACTCTAAACCATTAGCCTTATTGCAGATCTCAATCACTTCCTGATCCGAGCCCTTCAGTGATTGAAAGTACGTAGCCCAGGCGTCATACAATAATTTCTTTATCGCGTTTGGCTTAACGTCAGATCCGGGGTCCTTCATTTGGTTCATCCAGGCCTGCATCTGTTGCTGTTCCCAGATAAATGCATCTTTCAGTAGTTCTAGCTCTGGGCTTGTCATCTGGCATCTCCTTTTCGTTGAATAATTGACGGTTGGTGAGACACTGGGTGGCCGTCACCGGCCATTCGTTCGGCTCTTGCCGCCATCGTCACGAGTTCCGCCGCCACTAACGGACGGCGGACAGTGCTGGGTGGGACACCGGATTTCAGAGCCAACATGACACCGGCGGCTTCCCAGTAATTCTCAACCCGATAAAGCTGATCGCGCCGCCATGGCAGATCAACGAGATCATTGCGCATGGCATTCTTGTTGCCCCTTACAGCGATCACCGGGATGCCCTGTTCAAGCGCTGCCAAGGTTGGCAGGCCAATGCAGCCGTCGGGGATTACAAGACAGGAGATGTCCGCATTCGAAATGACGCCGCGGTGAGCGAAGAGACCAGGATCGGTAACAATCGCGGGCGCGCGCGACAGGCCCTTCAGCACGCAATGCAGGAAGGACACGGAAACCGCTTCTGCTGCTTTGCGCGGCTCGTAATGACCAACATCAGAGTTCATGATGTCGACGCTGTCATACATCGGCGAATGGGCGGTAGGAATGTTGAACAAGCTTGATAGGCAATGGGTCAGCAGAGCCTCGATGCCACCGAACGGGTTGACGGTCTCGAGCAGAGGTTCGGCATCCGACGCGCGGTCACTCTGGAACGCAGGCTCACCGAAATAGGTCTCTTGCTCGTCCGCGTCCATATCGATGACAGTTGTAATCGCGACCGCGTCGACAGCATTTCGGTTGCGCTCGATGGTTTCGAGCAGGCCCTCAAGATTTTCCACGACACCTGTCGCGCGGCCTGAGGAGGAATAGCTGGTTTTCATACGAAGCCGCGACGAGAGCATCTCGATGCGGTTGCAGGCAAAGCCCCCAGAGGCCCGCGCGGCGTTCACGGAGTTTACCACATTGTGCCTGATAATCGGCGCCTCATGATCGTCCATGATTGTCAGAATACGGTTGCACCGGCGTGAGGCCAGCCCGGCGGTTCCCATCATCAGGCGGGTGATTACGCTGCCCTCGACATAAAGTGTGTTATCAGACATCTCGTTGATATCGGCACCGTTGACCACATTGGGATGGGTGATCAGCGTATCTGCGCAGGAAGCAAGCAGACGTGCTGCCGGAGCGGCATCACCGGCATGACCACCGATCAGGGCACCGATGCCTGTCGGCACGAGCATTATCGCGGTGAAGCGCTCCTGGTTCTCGAAGCGGCGAGGGCGGAAGGTGAAAATCGACTGCAGGTGCTGACAGTGCGGACCAGCGAAGGCTTCCAGCAGCCCAAGCTCGCAATGATAGCAACCACCGGAGGAGCGCGAGATAATAAAGCGCAGAGGGACTGCGCCTTCGAGATCGGTGAACTGTGGATGCTCGGCAAGATGGGCGATAAGGCTGCCGCTTCCGGCAGGGCAGACCAACTCGAATTCGCACTCCGACAGCCGCATGGTCAGCAGGCTCCTGGCACTCTGCATTATGGATCGCAAAATCGGAAAATGAAAAGCGATGTTTCAATGTGACCCGGAGGATTTCGGCCTTGTCTATCATCCTCACTCGTCGATAGCGCCGATAACCATTCCCACGAAAGCAGCCCCGAGAGATGATGATCGATCCGCCGCGCCTCGACATTCTCTCGGAAAACGATCAAGATAACCTTCCTGGCAAGCTATCCGTATGAGGGCATGCTCGTGGCGCAAGACGCCATTTCGATCCCCCCAGAGGCGATCGTCTCACGCCCTCCTGCCACGCAACACAAAGTCCAAGTTACCTTTCCCGGCCGGCTGATCGTCATCGGCTTCGGTAGCATCGGCCAGGGAGTGCTGCCGCTGATCCTGCGGCACGTTGGCGGGCTGACTCCCGAACGGATCACGATCGTCACGGCTGACGATGTCGGTCGCAAGGAAGCGCAGGAATACGGCATCCGCTTCATGAAGCAGCCCCTGACCCGCGAGAATTTTCGCCAGGTGCTTGAGCCGCTGGTTGGTCGTGGCGACTTCGTCATGAACGTGTCCGTTGACGTTTCCTCTGTCGCTCTCATCAAGTGGTGCTGGGTGCATGGCGCCCTGTACCTCGACACCAGCATCGAGCCGTGGCGGGGTGGCTACACGGGTCCGCCCCTGTCGCCGTCGCACCGCTCCATTTACGTGCTGCGCGAGGAAGTTCTCGCGCTGCGCAAGATAAAGGACAAGGATCCGAAGCCGACCGCCGTGCTCGCGCACGGCGCGAATCCCGGTCTCGTGCAGCACTTCGTCAAGCAGGCGCTCATAAACCTTGCCGGAGACTTCAAGATCAATGCCGGCAATCCCACGACGCGCGAGGACTGGGCGGCGCTCGCGCGCTCTGTCGGCGTCAAGGTCATCCACATCGCCGAGCGTGATACCCAGGTGCCGACCGTCCCGAAGCGACCGGGCGAATTCTTGAACACCTGGTCGGTGGACGGCTTTGCCAACGAATGCGGCCAGCCGGCCGAGCTCGGCTGGGGTTCGCACGAGCGCAGCTTCCCCCGCGACGGCCGCAAGCACGTCTTCGGCAGCGCCTGTGCAATCTATCTGATGAAGCCGGGCGCCTTGACGCGGGTGCGGAGCTGGACCCCGAAGGCTGGACACTTTCACGGCTTCCTGATCACGCACGACGAGGCGATTTCGATCGCCGACTTTTACACCGTCAAGGACGGCAGCCAGCTGCTTTACCGACCGACGGTTCACTATGCCTATGACCCGTGTGTTTCGGCGGTGCTGTCAGTGCACGAGCTCGCGGCTCGCAACTGGCACCTGCAGGAACAGAAGCGAATCCTGATGGACGACATCGTACCGGGTGGCATCGACGAGCTCGGCGTGCTGCTCGCCGGTCACAAGAAGAACGCCTACTGGTACGGGTCGCAGCTGTCGGTCGATGACGCGCGCAAGCTCGCACCGTACAACAATGCGACCAGCCTGCAGGTCACGGCGGCCTGTCTGTCGGGGATGATCTGGGCGATCGAGAATCCGAGCCGGGGCCTCGTCGAGCCCGACGAGATGGATTTCCGTCGCAACCTCGAGATCTGCATGCCCTACCTGGGCGAAGTCTTCGGCGAATACACCAACTGGAATCCGCTGCACGACCGCGCACGGCTCTCACCCGAGGAAATCGACACCTCGGATCCCTGGCAGTTCAAGAACGTCAGAGTCATCTGACGGCGTGATCAGCTATCCGGCCCCTTTTGTGCACCCCCCACGTTCCGGCGCCTCCCGATAGCAAACCGGTAATCTGCCGCTGTTGGACTCGGCGCGACACTCGCACAAACTCCCAGCGGTAGCCGATGACGATGACATGCTCACTCCGCTGGAGCGGGCCCTCAATCGGAGACCCAGCCTCGATCCAGAGTGGACGTGATGAGAGATGGGTTGCCGAGTTTGCCGCCAAGTCGCATTTTTTACCTCTAGCCACTCATTTTTTACGGGCTCACGCGATTTTTTTGCGATCGCTCGACCGCGCATTTTGCGCTCTCCGACTAGGGTTTCCTCGACGAATGGCAACGAAAAAAGAGGAACCGAGCAATGAATAATTATCCCGCGAACAAGGCTCGCGCACCATGCGTCACAAGAGGAGATAGACAACTGATAAGAGGAGAGACCTCCAATGAAAAAGCTATCAATAGCACTGATCAATCTGCCACTGCTTGCGCTCGGCACAGCACTCGCGCAAACGCCAGCGGCGGTGGACTATGATGACATGCTGAGCCCGCTAGAGCGGGGCTTGAACCGGCGTCCCGACCTCTATCCAGAGTGGACGTGGATGACGGAAAGTCAGGCCGCGCGTGTTCTTAAAGCCCACGGCTACGACTTCATTTTCCATCTCGAAAGGGCTGGTCAATTCTGGCGAGGAAAGGCCATGAGTAATGGCGCGTCTTATCATGTGGCCATCAATCGCTACGCGGAAGTCTTTGGCCACATGGATCGAAAAAGCCTAATTGCTGCCGCTGAGCGGGCTAAAGAAGCGGCAAAACCTTCGATCACTATGCTGGCGACGTTAAACGGCCCTGTCACGGCTTCCATTTCGCGCGTGGCCCCAACGGTACTAACGCCCGCCAGGCCCGTCGCAACTGTGATGGGTGAGGTTGCGTGGACATGGATGTCAGAAAGGCAAGTCATCCAATTTTTGAAGAGCAAAGGTTACACCAACATCGGCACCATCAGGCGGGACGAGAAAGGGATATGGCGCGCCAAGGCGATAAAGGATGGCTTGGTCTCGCATGTCGCCCTCGATGTCTATGGCAATGTGCAAGCTGAGCTTGACGGCGGCGGTGGTCTGGCTCAAGCGACTCCGTCAGACTGAAGACAGCCGTTCAGGTTTTCGATATGGCAAATGCCACCGCGTCTCATTGCGCGATGCGTCATGGCTCAACCATCAGAGTGCTCGCTATAGTTCTGCCCTCGCGCCTATTGAGTTTGGGACCTGAATGGGCGCGGGCGCTCGGTCTCGCTTTCGCGACATGTTCTGTAGCAGACTGCTGATTGTCCTCCTTACGCATGAAACAAGTGCCAACCAATCGGTGAATCCGAAGGAGGTAGTCAGACGTCATCCACCCATTGAGTGGTCCATTCTTGACGATGCAAGACCAGCGCCGGGTACAGCCGTCGGCACCTACGCCGGGAATGAGTTTCCGAAGGAAATTCGCCACGCCGAACATCGCGACAGTGGCATGTCTGGGGCGGGAACCAAGCGTTAGAATTGGAACACTATATATGGAGCGCTTGCCGGACCGCGATCGCCGCGGTCAGGCCGCTCTCGATTGCTCCGTCAACGAAGCCTGTCCATCCCCGTGCTAGATCGGCTCCCGCGAACACGAGTCGGCCTTCCGGCATCCTGGCGGCTGGGACCGATCGGGTCAGCTGTCCCGGGCGATACATTGACCAGGTTCCCCTCGAGAACGCGTCACCCTCCCAGTCGTGGCCGATCACCTCGAGGATATCGAGGCCCGGGATCGCCGACTCGAACGCTTCCCTGATGGCGGCGTTATTGGTCGGGGACAACACGGCACCATCCGGCCCATGCGCTACGAAGATCGTTTCGGTTTCGCTGAGGTACTCGACCTGTATCCAGGTGAACAGAGACGACTCGGGAAGCACAACCCTCAGGTCGTGGCGTCCGCGAACCCTGACGATGACCTTCAGCCCGTGACCCGCATGCCCACGCGCGGCCAGCTCCCGCTTGGCCTCGGACAGAGGGGGATCGAAGTCGATCGAGGTCCACGTGTTCAGCGGCGCGGCCACGACTGCCGCACGCGCCTGCTGCGCTTCGCCATCCCGAAGGACGACCGTGACGCCAGAACCCGTTTGCTCCACTCTGGTGACGGGGGCCTTGAGTCGAATCTCGGGTGATCCATCTGCCGCTATGGCGCTCGACAGGCGGTTCATCCCGCCATCGACCTTATAGATATTGACGCACTCAGCCTCGAGCCGCGCGTCGAAGCCAGACAACGCGTACCACCTGAACGCCGATGCGGCGCTCACATTAGCGCATCTCGACGAGCAGTCCGTTGCCCATGCCGACTCGGCGAGCATCCGGAACTCCGCGTCACCATCGAACGCGTCGATGCACTGACGCACCGAAAGGGTATCCAGGCGAGCGGCCTCATGCCCGGACATGTCATGCGGGGTCGGGAACCAAGATCTGGCATCGGCGCAGATGGCATCCACAGCGTTCGCCATCCGTTCGTCGAACTCGGTGCCGGAGGACTCCCGGCGCTCATCACCGACGACCCAGGTGGCGCGTGCTGGACTGCGGCTCGGCGTCACGCCGATGCCGTACCGGGTTAGCTCTGCCCATACATGGGGCTGATGCCAATGCACCCACGACCCACCCAACTCGACGGTGTGCCCGGAGATTGCGGTCGTCATCGTGCGTCCGCCGATCCGCTCGCGCGCCTCGAGCAACAGGACGTCGAGTCTTGCGTGGTGTAACTCTCGGGCGGCAGTGAGACCTGCGAACCCTCCACCGATGACAACGACGTCACGAACGATCATGACATTCGCTCCCGCCAACAATGGCGAAGAATAGAATGTTTGGGTCCCTGGCGAGCGACCGAACAAGAACGACCAAGGTGAGCGAGAGCTCAATGAGCGCCGAGCCGCAGCGCCTGCAAAGAAGAAATGTTTGACTACCTGCTAGGCAAGGCATTTTGGCCTGTCGAGTTGGCTACTCTAGCAGAGTCATCTGCAGAGAATTCTGGCAAGCCTGCTTTGAGAAGGAAATGGCGTAAATGGTCTCGATCTTCCGCATTTTTATAAGGCGATAAGCAGGTGGGCGCCAAACTTTGAATCGTTGCCTGAGCGTCGAAGCCCATCACTCTAGCCACGGCAGCACGAGCCAACTCTACATGGCCCAAGGCGGCATGACTCGCCGCGAGGTAAAGATGAACACCAATCGTGTCCAGCAAGCGCAAACTCTCCAATGTGGTGATGGCTTCAGGATATTGGTGAGCGTCGAAAAAAATCGGGCCCAATTGGAAAGTCCAATATTCTGGATAATGCGGATTGAGCCGCATGGCCTTGCGCACCATTTCCAGGCCCTCCTTTGCTCGTCCGGCGTAGCTCAAGCATTGACCGAAGTCGTTCAGGACATCAGCATCGTTCGGATTGAGCTCAAGCGCTCTTTCATATGACGTGATTGCACGATCATGCTGTCCGCAAAACATATGATAGCCGGCCGTGGCCCAATGGCCCCAGGCTTCATCGTCGTCACGCGCAATGGCTAAGTTGGAAAATTTCAAAGCCTCAGCCATCGAGTAGTCTACGTCTTCGCTCCATCCTAGCCAGACGTCGCACAAGTGCGCCCAGGCGATTTTCGCATAAGGTTTCCCATAGTCGGGATCGAGTTCAATGGCTTTTTTGAAACACTCTCGCGCGGAAGCGGTGCACCCTTGGGTGAAGAGATTGAAAGCGTCCAGACCCCGCTGAAAATAATCATAGGCTTGGAAATTCTGAGGACTGCTCCTTTCCGCTCTCCTTCGCCAAGCTTTGCCCAACCGCCCGCCATAGGCCGTCGCAAGTCTACCGACGATTGTTTCGGTTACTTCATCCAGCACTGTGAAGATATCTTCGGCGCTCCGGTCAAATCGTTCGGCCCACAGATCAGCGCCCGTAAATCCATCGACTAACTGGGCCGCAATTCGGATTCGTGCATTTGCTTTTTGAATGTTACCTTCGAGTATGAATCGAACGCCGAGTTCTCGACTAATATCCTGTATTTTTATCGCCTTGCCCTTATAGGCGAACGTCGATTGACTAGCGATAACATGCAGGTCGCGAAACCTGGATAGACCCGTGATGATGTTTTCGCTTATGCCGTCGCAAATATAAGAGTACGTGGGATCAGCACCGATATCGACGAACGGCATGACAGCGATCGAGGGAAGCTTGGCATCCGTCTGGGACGTTGTTCGCTCCTGCTTCGTAATCACTGCATTTGAAGGTAGACATTCGCCCTCCGCAATTTGCCTTCTCAGTTCCTGAGTCTCAGCAGAAGGCTCGACGCCTAACTGTTCGCGGAGAATCGCTCTGCACTGTTCGAACTGCTTTAGGGCGAGCGCCTTATCCCCCTGAGCGGCATATGCATACATCAGTGAACGGTGTGAAGCTTCTCGCAAACAATCGATTGCCAGCAGCTGCTGAGCAGCATCAATTCGGTAATCGCCATATTCACGTTCGACAAGCTTGTCGTACAGTTTGATGGCAGCGCTCTTGAGGCGCGAGCGTTCAGCTGCAAGCCATTCTCCAAACGCTTCGTCGCGAAGCGCAAGGTCTGCAAGCAATTCGCCACTATAAGATCGGGCGGCCTTGCGAAGCACTGAAATATCTTCTTGGTCCATGCCCTGCAGAACGGTCAAAGCATCGACGACAATTTCTCGCATCCGCAAGGTTAGGGCATCGTTTTGGGACTGAATTGACTCCGCAAGGGAAGGTCCAAGTTCTTTTCGCAATACAGCCAGGGATTGCCTCAAACTATTCCTGGCTTGTTCGTCGCCGTGGTCGCCCCAAAGCAGACTCGCTAGACGTTCGCGCGTTACCGTTTGGCCAGGTGAAAGTGCCAAAACGGCAAGCAATGCTCTGTTCTTTTTGCTGCCAATTTCGATGCGGACGCCCGATGGTCCCGACAGGGCAAATTCAGCAAGGAGCGATAGGTTAAAGCTTCCAGAGCTTTCCCCCTGGGTTACCGAGTTTGTGCTGCCAGGTCGCATTTATATCTCTGGCCACTCCTTTTTTACGGGCTCAGGTAATTTTTTTGCGATTGTTCGCCCGCCCATTTTGCGGTCTCCGACTAGGATTTCCTCGACGAATGGCAATGAATGGCAATGAATAAAGAGGAACCCAACAATGAATTATCCCGCGAACGAGGCTCACTTTCAACCCGTTCATGCACCATGCGTCACAACTTGGATCGAGACTCTTCAAAAGTGGATCATTTGCGCCGCGCGGCAAAACAGTGTCTCAAGGAAGACCCCTCCACCAACAGCCCCAAGCCCATGATGATTTGAGGGTTCCGCGTATTATCGAGGAAATGCAGCACTCGCTTATCCTCATCCCCCACTGCATTGCAATAAGTGACATGCCTGGCCGCCCATACACGGACAGGAGCGGACACGAGTCCGCGTGATTTCGATTTCTAGATAACTGGCCGCTTTGACTCCTTGGGAGACACCGATGCTTCACGCACAAATTAACCAGGTACTTGAACGCACCGAAATCCGGCTTCGAGTCGCGCGCAGCAATCATCTTGGTAATCCCTACAATCTGGTTCCGACGTCTGGGATCCCTTCGGCCTTCGGAGACTATCTCATCAACAATCTTGGCGATCCCTACACCGGATCCCACTGTGGCTTAGAGGTCTGCGATCTCGAACGCGAGGCTGTCACGTGGCTCATGGCGCTTTGGCAATGCGAGGACCCGACGGCGTATTGGGGATCTGTCGGGGCGAGCGGCACGGAGGGGAATTTCTGGGCCCTCTATCTCGCGCGTGAGGTGCTGCCGGATGGCGTGCTCGTACACAGTTCGCAAGCGCACTATTCGATACCCAAGGCTGCACGAATACTGAGAATCGAGACGTTATCGGTTGATTGCGAACCGGGCGGCGCCGTGGATGTCAACGCTCTGGCGGGCGCGCTCAGGACTATCAGTGGGCGCTCCGTCATTCTCGCGCTCACTTGCGGGACGAGCATGACGGGGGCGCACGATGACATCCAGTTAGCTCTGCAATGTCTTGAGGCTGCCGGTTTCGGTCCAGCGCGACGCTTTGTTCACGTCGACGGCGCTTTGGATGCCATGGTCCTTCCCTTCGTGCCCGAGGCGCCCGTAGGGATCCGGCCATCGTTCCAGCATGGCATCGACAGTCTGTCGACGTCCGGGCACAACATGATCGGCACACCGATGCCATGTGGCGTGCTCATCGCTCGCCGCCGTTACGTGGACCAAGTCGCTTCTGCGATCTCGCATTTGCGGTCGAACGACACGACGCTGATGGGATCGCGCAATGGGCATGCAGTTCTAGCGATTTGGGCGCGATTGGTCGGACACGGCGTCGCCGGTTTCACCGCCGACGTTCGCCGATGCCTTAAGCGCGCCGACAGCCTTGTCAAAAGACTCAGCTCGGCGAATGTTCCAACGTTGCGCAATCCTTATTCCCTGACCGTGGTCTTCCCCGAGCCGCCGGCGCCGATATTGCGTAAATACCAGCTTGCCAGTGACAAGGGTCAAGCTCACGCAATCGTAATGCCGAGCGTCTCGGACAGGCTCATCGGTCAATTCCTCGACGACTATTTGGGCTGGTGGAAATCTGGCTGCAAAGTCAGTCGCAATCATGGCGTGCAGACATAGTCATCTTCCAATCCATGAAGGTCAAAGACTCGCAACTTCAACCGGACCGGTCGTAGAGACCGCCGTCTAACCCGAGAAGTAAAATGAGCAAACCGATAGTCATAAGGCGCGCGTCGTTGGCCGATCACGAAAGACTGTAGTCGCTTCACAGAGCCTGGTTGCTTGGACTCGCCTCTTAGCATTACGACACCGCGGAGATCGAGGCGTACATTGACTACGACAGTCCCATGCTTGGTGAGCTGATTGCACGTTGCCGTTACCGCGTCATCGAAGATCGTCAAATTGACTGACAAGATGATGTCACCATAGGTGGCCTCACAGTGCCACTTCTCAGGCAGTTGGAGCCGGCTTTGGGCTGTTGTTACTCCTGGTCTTCTTGCTAATGGGGAATCAGCGAGGCAATCACCTCTTTCGCTGCGCGCTGGCCGGTCACCACGGCGGCGTTGAGATAGCCGCACTCCACCGCTTTATCCGCGGTGTGTTCGCCCGCGAAGAAGCAGTTCCCTTCCGGCTCCTTCTCGATGCCGAACACGGTGGTCGCGTACCCGATCGGTAGGTATGCGTATGAACCTAATGACCATGGATTGGTATGCCAGGCGTCACGGGTTATTTCACCTGTCCAGGCGGCGGTGAGGCCGGGAAGCAGCTCTTCCGCTTCCGCCAAGCAGCGCTTGGCCAAATCGTGGGGATCGAGAGCTCCCGCCTGCAGGGCCTGCGATCCGGCGGACCAGAAGCACAACATGCCGCCCGGTCCCGGTCCACGGTCCTGGCGATGTGCGCCGGTAACGTCCCATGTCGTCTGAAACAGATCTGACTTCAGGCGGATTTCGCCGTTGCAGCGGGTTTTGTCGTTGTTCCAAACGTCGCGATTTTTAAAGCGAAGCTGGAACTTGGTGCCGGTGCCCATTCCGAGCTCTTTGATGGCGCGGCATTTGAGGGGGCTAAATTGGTCGCCTTTGATGTCGACCCGACGCAAGGTGGTGAATGGCAGCGCTATGATGACCCGGTCATAGACCTCGTCGAAGACCTTGCAATCGCGGGTCAGCGATAGCTGCACCTTTCCATCCTTTCCATCCATTCTGGTAAGGGCGATCAAGGCCGTCCCCGTCTGAACCGCGTCTCCGAGCTTTTTGCCCAAAAGGCTAGGAATCTGGTCGTTGCCGCCGCGGATATGAAGGCGCTCGTTGGAGACCCCGTAGTAGAGTTTGAACTCGTCTTTGTATCCGGAGGGAGGTGGCCTCACTGGTATTTGATTTACATAGAACTGCTGCGCCGGCACGAGGCCGCTGAGCAGCGTTGAGTCGGCCGAGTATTCTTCGGAAAGGGCGTTCTCGATCAACTGCCCGAGCTTGCTGTGGCGGCCCCCAGACACATATAACTCCACCCATTCGGCGAGGCGCATCTGGTCGAGCTCGCGCGCGAATTCCGTGGGGTCCTTGTAATTACAGCATTTGGCGCCGCCGATTCGCTCAAACTGGTACTGAATCACCGGGTGGAGCTTCGCGTAATCCGTTGTCGCCTGCTCGCGGGTGTAGCGTTCCTTGTCAAATCTCCAGAGTTCGTCCCAGTCATGTTCGTTGTAGGTATCATCGAGCTCCAGGCCGAGCTCCCTAGCGAGGTCCTGGATCGCAATCTGATTTCGACCTTTGTTAATGAACTCGCCGCCATGCTCGGCGATCTGTCCGTTGTCGCGGAATTTGATCGAGTAGCAGCGACCCCCAAGCCGCGTGCTGCCCTCGTAGACGTGCGGCTTGAGTCCCACCTTGGACAGTTCGTACGCGGCGGTAAGCCCCGCCAGACCCGCGCCGACGATG
>Ga0070682_100001088_pt1 | contig 15645 bp, 10 predicted proteins | sample KBSC63LmetaG_FD_64668 | JGI IMG/M metagenome (GOLD analysis project Ga0070682, IMG submission 64668) | Corn rhizosphere microbial communities from Kellogg Biological Station, Michigan, USA - KBS C6-3L metaG | ecosystem: Host-associated > Plants > Roots > Rhizosphere | place: USA: Michigan... | reverse complement strand
TTTGATCCGGAAATTACTTTAAAAGCCGTTTCTGATGAAAAATGTACTTCTTTGTATGGTGTTCCTACTATGTTTATTGCGGAACTGGCAGTAAAAGATTTTGATAAGTATGATTTTTCAAGCTTAAGAACGGGTGTCATGGCAGGATCAGTATGTCCTCCGGAAATTATGAAAAAGGTAGAAAATCTGATGAATATTAAAGAAATGAGTATCTGCTACGGAATGACAGAAACTTCACCCGTATCTACCCAGACTTTAATAGGAACGCCGCTGGAGAAGCAGGTCAGTACTGTGGGAACTGTTCAGGATCATCTTGAAATAAAAATTGTGGATGAAAATGGCAGAACCCTGAAACGCGGGGAACATGGTGAACTGTGCACAAGAGGCTATTCTGTCATGCTGAAATACTGGAATGATCCTGAAAATACTAAAAAAGTACTGGATGATGCCCGCTGGATGCATACCGGAGATATGGCAGTAATGGATAAAGACGGTTATATTACCATTTCAGGAAGAATAAAAGACCTCATCATCCGTGGCGGAGAAAATATTTCACCTAAGGAAATTGAAGATTTTTTATATACTTACACCAACATTCTTGATGTTCAGATCATTGGAGTTCCGAGTGAAAAATTCGGAGAAGAAGTGATGGCCTGGGTAAAAGTAAGGAAAGGATTCACTATCACAGCAGAGGAACTTCAGGAATACAGCAAAGGAAGAATTGCCCACTATAAAGTCCCGAAATACTGGAAGTTTGTAGATGAGTTCCCCATGACCATTTCCGGAAAAATCAGAAAGGTAGAAATGCGGGAGATCTCTATGAAAGAGCTTGAATTAGGAAGTTTTAAAGATTGATTCTGTCTAAATTTACATTGTTAATTTTAACCACAAAAGGCACAAAAGTTTTAAATACTTAAGTTTTTTCAGAGCCAAACTTTATGCATAATAAGTACAAATTAGTTTTATAAAAATGTTTGATTTTTCACCTTATGTGAACTTTTCAACGGAAGCATTTTAGGATTACTAATTAGACGAAAATACTTAAAATGAATACTTTTGTGCCTTTTATGGTTATGTAATTTTATATGAATTTGCTTTTGAATAATCGCTTATTCTTTATTGTTCAAAATAAGTTAATCGGCTTATTCAGGTTCTGCAATTCCCAGAAAAATGACTACTCCATCACCACCGGGATTATCAAAAACATCTACAAGGGCTGACGGCTTCCAGTTGTTCATACACCAAAGATTTCCGGCACCGTCAATATTTGTTGAAGTCAGTCTCATGATTGGCTGATAACACTGCATTTGTACCCCTTCATGTTTTGTTTCGTGCAATTTTGGTTTACGCTGAGTACCATATAAAGGATATCCATTAGCCAAAGTGACTTCAGAACCACCCGTAGGAAGAGTAAGCAGCATGGCAGTTTCCGGTTTTGACGGGTTACGAAGCATCGTTACTCCAAAAGGCCCCTGCATATCCAGCGCAGGATTATTCTTAAAATCTGTTTCATGACCAAAATTGGCTAGAAAAACAGTTTCCTTTTTATCTATTTTAACTCCCCAGGGAGCATAAGTATTGACATCGTAATACCCCAAAACGGTTGAAAGGTCTTTGCTAAGAACTGTGGCACGGCTGCTGCTCACCCCTACCACAACAACATCGCCATTACCATTTATTGCAATCTGACGAAGTGATTCGTAACCTTCCTGCTTATTGGCACTTTCAGAGTAATTGCTAAACCAGCTATTTGTTACCACCAATTGATTTCCTTCAATTGCAACTTTATAAACTGCTGAAAAAGCACAGTTTTCAGGAATATCTTTATCATAATTTCCAATACAGGACACATATGCACTCCCTTTATGATCAGGAATTACATCAAATATTTTCAAGTAAGGGGTTTGGGTAGGTAACGGAGTCATGTCTGGTGATCTTTTTACAGGAAATTCATTACAGATAAGAGTTAATGCTTCTGTGGGACCCTTCCCAAAGTCACCATCTTCCGGTTTTAGATAAACAACTACTGCACTCGGTTCGTTTTCAAAAGGATAAACTCCCGGATTGGCAGGTGCAAAAGGTTCCTGGCAGCCCACTGAAGCCATCCATAGATTTCCCTGACGGTCATATTCCATTCCCTGAACACGGGAAAGCCCTAATGTAAAACCATTGGAAGGACTTACCGGTTTTCCGTCTTTATAATAAAAACGGGAGATACTTCCCTCTTGTGGATTGTTATATTCCGAACCCCAGCCGAAGTTACCGAAAGAAATATATTTTTTATCCGGGCTTACTGCAGCTCCAAAAGCTACACCAAGTAGTCCACCACCCTGAACCGGAGAAAAATCCGCAGGTGTAGCATCGTACTTATACACAGGACAATGCGTTCCCGAATCTGGAGAACCGGCCCGGAAATTATTGGCGATCCATGCATTATCATCCGCATCAAAAACAACAAATGCAGTACCACTCGGGATAAAGTTTTTAGCTCCTGAAGAATTGCTTTTTAGTGTAAGTGTCCAGTTATCAGGAATTTTTTGATCATCAGTCATATTTTTCATCGAGACTAATGAATCCGGGTAAATTTCTTTCAAACCAATAAGCATTTTATAAATATTGCCGGCATTATTACAGGGATCATGTAATACATTTCGTACAGCCTGAAGAAAATTTTTATTTGATTCAGAAGGCCCATGCCAGACAAAATCTAAAAACTGTCTGTAAAAAGGCTTTCCTGTAGTGAGGATTGGGTTTGTTAAAGAATAATAGTACAAATTACATAAAGAATTGAACATGGGATAACTATTCGTTTCAAAGCCATTCGGTGATGTGCTTATCATGTCTCCGATGACTCCTTCTGTTTTGTATAGATTCTTCTTCATCCCATAAGCGATTTTCATATTTCGTTCGGTACCTGCAATATGAACTGTCCCATTATCATCTACTTTCGCCATACGTGCAAATGTATAGATTGAAGCGATAGAGGATTCGGGATTTACAATGACAGGAGCAGTAACATCAGGAAGATAGAATGTTGCCAATAAACTTAAGGGTTCGCCTTCAATTTTGTATAGAGTATCTTGAATTATATATTCATGTACCCAAACGGTTACAGCGTAATATTCCGATTCTGCATTTTTAATTTCAACATTGAAAGTATTGTTTTCAAATGAAGTTTTGCTATTAACAGCGCCAATGAAATTTTCAACAATTCCAAAAACTTGAAAACTTCCTGAAGTGATGGTCATGTTTTTCACTTCAACACTAAATTGAACGTTTTTTGTTGACATAAGCAAAATGGTTAATTGGTTCAGTTAAAGATTAATCAACCAAATGTCGGGATAAAGGACTGAATTTTATTCAGTAGAAATACGGTACTGAAATTATTGATAACAACTTGCTAAAACGGAGGAGTGAAAACTTTAAATAAGTACAAGTTCAATAATAAAAAAAGCATTTCAAATTGAAATGCTTTTTTATATTTTAAAGTTCTTTTCTTAATCTTGCTACAGGAATATTGAGCTGTTCACGATATTTTGCAATCGTTCTTCTGGCAATATTATAACCCTGTTCTTTTAGGATTACCACTAATGCATCATCTGTAAGTGGTTTTCTTTTATTTTCTTTGTTGATTACTTCCTGAAGATGGGTTTTGATCTCCTTGGTAGAAACCTCTTCTCCGTCATCATTCGTTAAGCTGTCTGAAAACAGGTCTTTAAGATATACAATACCGTTAGGAGTATCTGCATATTTACTTTTTACTACCCTTGAAATGGTAGAGATATCAAATCCAGTAATATCTGCAACATCCTTTAAGATCATTGGTTTCAGAGACTTTTCGTCTCCGGTAATGAAATAATCCTTCTGGAATTTTACAATCGCCGTAATCGTCTGTAATAAGGTATTCTGACGCTGATTAATTGCATCTATATACCATTTTGCTGCATCCAGTTTCTGTTTGATAAATAATGCAGCCTGCTTATGCTCCGATGAATTTTTATCATGGGAATAAGTAGTCAGAATATCTTTATATTCTTCAGAAACTCTTAACGTAGGTGCATTTTTGCTGTTAAGCATAGGAATTACTAATCCGTCTTTTACCTGAATCACAAAATCCGGAATAATTTCCTGATTGATTGTAATGGTCTGTGTGTCGAAATTCCCACCTACTTTCGGGGATAATTTTGAGATTTCTTCCAGTGCATCTTTAAGATCTTCTTCTTCAATATCATATTTCTGAATGATCTTGTTGTAGTGCTTATTCGTCAAGGCTTCAAACTGATGTCTCAAAATATTGGCAGCTAAAGAAACTGCTTTATCTGAGCTTACTTTCTTTTCAATTTGCAGCAATAAACATTCCTGCAGGCCTCTTGCTCCTACTCCGGAAGGGTCCAGCTTCTGAACATAGTTCTCCAGGATATCCTCAACTTTTTCTTTAGTTGTATAAATTCCTTGTGAGAAAGCCAGATCATCAACAATAGACTTGATTTCTCTTCTAAGATATCCATCTGTATCTAAGTTCCCGATAAGGTATTCTGCAATCTTAAGATCTTCATCACTGATATTCACCAGATGAATCTGTTCCGTAAGATAGTCGTATAAGGACTGTCCTTCCGTAAGAAGACTTTCATTGTCAAATTCTTCGTCATCCGGAGAATAGTTGCTGGATGCGGTTTTATAGCTTGGTTCATCGTCATAGATATATTCATTGACGTCGAAATCTGTTTCAATGCTTTCTGTACCCTCATCCTTATAAGCATCTTCCAGGGAAGAATATTCATCCTCCTTAGAATCTTCTTTCGCAATTTCCAAAGCCGGGTTTTCTTCTAACTCTCTCTCCAACTCCTCTTCAAATTCCAGAGTATGAAGTTGAATAAGCTTCATCAACTGGATTTGCTGAGGGGCCAGCTTTTGTCCTAATTTGAGTTGTAAGTGTTGTTTAAGCATATTCTTATTTGCGTTTTAACATAACATATTCTACGAATTTAATAAATTTATTTGATAAAAAACGTATTTAGCATGATTTTTGCAGTATACATCCCATCTTAATAAACTATTGAAAAATAAAAAAAGCCTTAACTTGTGATTAAGGCTTTTTTTTATTGTTCTAGAATTCAGCGCTTTTCGGCGTTCTTGGGAAAGGAATTACGTCTCTGATGTTCGTCATTCCTGTTACGAAAAGAACTAATCTTTCCAGTCCTAAACCAAAGCCTGCATGCGGCACAGAACCGAATTTTCTGGTATCAAGATACCACCAAAGTTCATGTTCATCTACATGCATATCTGCCATTTTCTGTTTTAAAACATCTAATCTTGCTTCTCTTTCAGATCCACCGATAATCTCACCGATACCAGGGAAAAGAACATCCATCGCTGCAACAGTTTTGTTGTCATCGTTCAGTTTCATATAGAAAGCTTTGATTTCTTTCGGATAGTCAAATAATACTACCGGGCTTTCAAAATGTTTTTCAACAAGATATCTTTCATGCTCAGACTGAAGGTCTGTTCCCCATTTTTCAACCGGATAAGCAAATTTTCCTTTTTTGTTTTCTTTCGAGTTCAATAGGATTTCGATTGCTTCTGTATAGCTTACACGCTTGAAACGTTTAGCCACTACATTCTGAAGTTTTTCGATAAGACCTTCTTTTGCTCTTTCTTTTTCCGGCTTTGTCTTTTGTTCTTCTGCAAAACGGTTGTCTAAGAACTCTAGATCATCTTTGCAGTTATCCAATACATACTGAATCACATATTTTAAGAAATCTTCCGCAAGGTCGATATTGTCTTCAAGGTTGTTGAAAGCTACTTCCGGCTCAATCATCCAGAACTCGGCAAGGTGTCTTGTAGTGTTAGAATTTTCAGCACGGAAAGTAGGTCCGAAAGTATAAATTCTTCCCAATCCCATAGCTGCAGTTTCTCCTTCAAGCTGTCCTGAAACGGTAAGGTTGGTTTTTTTACCGAAGAAATCCTGTGCAAAATCAATATCTCCTTCTTCAGTTCTCGGCATGTTGTTCAGGTCAAAGTTCGTCACTCCAAACATTTCACCTGCTCCTTCTGCATCTGCTCCGGTAATAACCGGTGTGTTGATGTAGAAGAACTGATTTTGGTTGAAGAACGAGTGAACCGCAAAACTTACTGCATGACGCACTCTGAACACCGCTCCGAAAAGGTTTGTTCTGAATCTTAAGTGTGCCTGCTCACGAAGTTTCTCAAGACTGTGTTTTTTAGGCTGAAGAATTGTATTCTGAAGTTCTTCCGTAAAGTTATCTCCTAAAATAATGATCTTTTTAGCGATAATTTCCACAGTCTGTCCGGCTCCCTGGCTTTCTACCACTTCACCTACTACTTTCAGAGAAGAAGCCGTATTAATTTTCTTGATGATCTCTTCATCAAAATTTTCGAAATCAACAACTATCTGCAAATTATTAATCGTAGAACCATCATTAAGCGCAATAAAGCGATTAGAACGGAATGCTCTTACCCATCCGTAAACTGTAATGTCATGATGTAATACTTTCTTGTAATCCTTTAGGATTTCTTTGATCGTTTGCTTTTTCATTTGTTGATGATAAATTTTTTATATAAAAATTAATGTCTGCAAAGTTACAAAAAAACAGCGCAACTTGATGATTGCGCTGTCTTTAAAAATCATTTAACAGGTATTTAAACTTTCAGTTCAGGAAATTCACCTTTTTTCTTCTGCAGACTCTTCTTCATTTTCAGGTACATTTCCACTCAATATCATCCTGAACTTCAATAAAATCCGGATACACCCGGAATGAACACACTTACACTATCACTTTTAAAAAGAATAAAATATTATTTTATTCTGAGTTTTCATGGAATTAGTTTTATTGAAATGGTTATTAGTTTTTAAGTGATACGTTCATGGTAAATTACCGGGTCATACATCCATTTTTAGACTATAACTATACTTTTAAACTGTGGCGGATTCACCGGATTTATTGTTTAATGATTTTAAATGATTACTACACTTTACATCTCTAAAATTCTGAACAATTACATCATTAGTTGCATTTTAGTTTTCTGGTTATTATTCTGTTTTTATCCCCTTCATTATTAATTTTTTTGATACAGTTCCTGACTTGATATTTAAATATTCAACAGTTTGGAACTGATATCTTGTATTGTGCACATACAAAATAAATGGTTGTGTTTTTACCTGAAGCAAAGATGCAGGAAGTGGAAGAATGACACAAGGGAATGGTTTATAGATTCATAAATTTATATACATAAAATCATGAATCTATAAACATTAACCAAATGAATACCAGTGAATTAAATCTAATCCGAAGACATATTTTCAATTTCTTTCAGATAGATAGAAAGAGGAGTTCCGGTTCTTTTTTTGAAGGCTAAAGTGAAAGCCTGTTCGTTATTATATCCTAATTCTTCTGCGATAAAAGGAATTTTGTAGGACCTGAATTTTCTGTCAGTGGCCAGTCTGCTGATGGCATAGTCAATACGGAGATCGTTGAGATAGGTTGCGAAGTTTTTCCCTTTGTAAGTATTGATAATTTCTGACAGATATTTAGAGTTTGTTTTTATTTTTTTAGCAAGACTTCCCAAGGTAATCCCTTTATTCAAAAACTGATCTTTGTTTTCAAATATTTCAAGTTCCTTTAAAATGGTCTGAGCAATATCTTCAGAAACAGTTCTGGATGTTTTGTCTTCAGAATTTTCCGTATTTTCTACCGGATGAATTTCTTGTTCGATTTCCGGTTCTTTATTTTTCCCTACTCTATTTTCATTTACGGATTGAATCAGATCCTGGGCTATCTTTTTATAGTTCTTTTCAGATTTTTTATATTTAAAATAAACATTGATAAACAGGAGGTGTGATACCAACAAAAGACTCAGTACAATATAAAACAGACTCTTCCTTTTGGTAAGCTCGTTAGTAATATCTTCCTTCTCCTGCTGCAACTCCGGCGTATCATATCTTCTCGGAAGCTCTCTGGAAATATACCTGAACTGTGTATCCAGGACCTGATCAACTTTTAGAAAACGGTCTACATAATACAGTTGCTTTTCTTTATCATTATTTTCTTTATAATAATCAATCAGGTAAGTGTATACATCCCTCAGCTCGGGATAAATGTAATTTGTTTTAAGAACCATAGAATCAATCTTCCTGAAAAAGTCTGCTGCTTTTTCTTTTTTCTGAAGCCCGGCATAGGATTTCCCTAAATACAAAAGGGTATAATTATGATCTCTCTTAGAACCATTATTCCTGGTAAAGAAATATTTTTCACATTCCGATAAGCCGTCAATCGCTTTCTGATAATTTTTTGAATGAAGATGATAATATCCCAGCAACCCAAGATTCTGATAATAACGGTAAACATCATTATTTTTTTTGCCCCCCTGTAAACCTTCCTGTATCAATATATAAGCAGAATCCATTTTATTGATCTCTATATAAGCATCTGCGAGATTCAATTTGAGAGAATTTCTTTCATCTACAGTCAAATAATCGGCATGATAGGCATAATGTCTCAGTACTTTTGCGGTCTCCGCATGTTTCCCTATATAATTGTTGAGATAGGCAATACTGGTATGGGCCATGGCAATCTGCCTTTTATTTCCTTTTTCTTTTGCATATTTCAATCCCAGGATATAATTATTTAATGCAGCCTGGAGATTATCAGTCTTGAAATACAGGTTTCCTTTTAACAGGTAGATTCTTGCCGGATAGGCATTTCCTTTTGAATTTTTGGTGATGTGTTGTAAGCTGTCAAGGTATTTTAATGCATTGGGTAAATCTTCGTCATAATGAAGCAAAACATACCCTTCAGCAATCTGAGTTGTATTTTTTTCAAATTTTGCCTTTTTAAGATAAGAACTGGCAATACTTTTTGTGCTGTTTGTATCTCCCGGAAGGGCCTTATAGAATTCATGTTCCAATTCCTTATAAGTCAGTCTTTCCAGAATATTTTTTTCTACATTATTGATCTGTGCCTTAAAAAGCACATTCCCTATAATCAAAAACAGCAATAAATATTTTATTTTCATCATTCATCCGAGCTATATTACAAAAATATTATTTTTCTTCAGTAGATGCATCACTGCTTTTGCTTTTTTCATGTATTAATCAATATTTTCATTAAATTTAATAGTGATAAGTCTCTAAAAAGAGAGTACAGACTGATGGCTGCACTCTCTTCAAAAAATCATTTCCATTCTACTCTACCCTCAAGATAATATACTCTTCCATCACTCTCGTAAAGAAGATCATATCCCTGGGATGTCAGATAAAAATGACAAACCTTTGTTTCTCCGCTTCTATCTTTAAAATTGATAACAGCAGGACACATTTTAGCATGATCCATTTTTTTCACAATCAGGTCAAAATTTTTCTGAATATTCTTTTTGCTGTACAGAGACAGCATCCTGTCATCAATAAAACGCACATACTTCAAAGCTGAAAGAGGATAATGAATAAGTTTAAAAGGCTGTCCTGCCAACTTAGCTGCATTCTCATTGAAAAAATTCGTGATCGAAAGATTATCCTGTGTAATATTTTTCACCACGTTTGATTCATATCTTTTTCCGTCCGTGAATTCCATACTGTAGATGGCTTCCATTTTAATGGCAAAACCTTTCCCTGATTTTCTTAAATCTTTTAAATCTGTAAACTCTTTCCCTTTTTTGATCACAATCAAAACATTTCCTTCTCCAAAATCACAGTCATAATATTTTTTATAATCAAAAGGTTCTTCTGTAGAGGTATTCACTGTATCATGAGTGGTATTTTGTGAAAAAATACGTGCTGAAAACAGGAATAAAAATAATATGAGTTTATAATTTTTCATGTCTAATTTGTTTTCTGTTTTTTAAAATTCCAGTTGATGAACGGAAGTTTTCTTTTTCCGTTTTCATTCCATCCGCCGATCTGGATTCCTCTGAAATCTTCACATTTGTTGTACAAACCAATCTGCAGCCCACGACATTTATGTCCAATATTGGCCAACGGTGCTGCAGAAACACCTTTCATCTCATGATGGAGATTAAAAAATGGAGAAACAGATACTCCGTTAGTCACCGCATATGTGTTGATATTACTCGAAACATTAACCTCCAGGCCATTGGTAACGGTAGGCTCCATATTGATCAGAGACAATTGAAGTCCATTGATTGTATTCATCTTTTCACAGGGAACCATGACATAATCATCATTACCTGGTAATTGTAAGTTGAAAAGCATCAACGGAGGAAGAAAAATACCCAGGAAGTTGAATCCCATTCCCAATCCGTTTACTTTTTTAGGCTTAAAATGATCTTCCTCATCATAGTATTTAAATAAAATCCCGTTGACATTTCTGACATTCTTTGAAGGGGAAGCTGCGATAAATCTTGGTTTCAAAGAATCTGCTTTTAAACTGTCTGATGCATAAACCAGACTATTGAATAAAAGAACTGCTGCAAATAAAATTCGTGTTTTCATAACGCATTATTTTAAAATTACATTTCAAAATTATCAGCAGAAAGCACAGTTCCGAATGTGAAAAAAAATTAAAAAAAATACTACATTTGTGAAAATCACAAAACTATGCACCAGGAAGCTCTATTGAAGGAAATCCGAAGAAAAATCGGGGAAAAATCTTTAAATGATGAGATTGCCAACATTCTTAACATCAGTTATGATGCGGCCCACAGAAGAACTTCTTTGAAAGCTAAGTTCAGCTTTGAGGAAGCGCTGGAGCTTGCCAGGTACTATCAGATCTCATTGGATCAATTTCTGGGAACAGAAAATCAATTAGTTGTCAAAAGAACACAGCCGGTAAGAACAACTGAAGATCTTTTAAATTATTTCGAAAACTCATTGAAAATTTTAAATGTTTTTCAGAATATCAACAATTCCAAAGTATTTTATTCTGCAAAAGACATCCCGTTTTTTTATACCATTTCAGATTCAATGTTATCCCGCTTCAAGTTTTATGTCTGGATGAATTTACTGAATCAGGATAAATTCTTAAGTCCATTTCATGAGTTTAATATGGAATATCATTCAGTAAAAAATGACATGCTGAAAGATCTTTATGATAAACAAAACGTAACCGAAATCTGGAATGACACCACCATTATGAGTGCTCTGAGACAAATTTCTTTCTATTATGAAATGGGTCTGTTGAAGAAAAATGATGTGGATCTTATTCTTGATGACCTGAGGAAATTACTGGAAGGTCTGGAAATTAAAACACTGGAAAAAACTAATTATCAGATCTATGTCAATGATTTAGTAATTTTAAACAACAGTATTTTATTCAAAAATGAGCAGCAATGTTCCTTTTTCGTTCCTTTCAGCATGTTTGGATATATGATGACCAATGATAGAATCACCTGTGAAGATTCTCTGAGCTATTTTGAACATCAGATCAAAAACTCCCGATCACTGAACGAATCCGGAAACCGGGAAAGGAAAATGTTCTTTAATAAAATGTATGAACAGATTGACCGATTAAAACAAAATTTATCATGAATACTCTTCGTAAAGGCGAATATTTTGGGGAAACCAATCAAATGGTCAATGTAGAAGGATTGATTATCACTGATACGGAGTATACACATCCTTACGTAGACTGGCATTATCATGAAAATGCTTATTTCACTTTTTTGCTTCAGGGCAATATGACAGAAGGGAACAGAAAAGAAACCTATGGCTGTTCTGCCGGAACATTATTGTACCATCATTGGGAAGATCCGCATTACAATATTAAACCGGATGTTTTTACAAGAGGCTTCCACATTGAACTTTCACAAAGCTGGTTTGATCGTTTTGACATTCAGAAAAATAAAGTGGAAGGCAGCTTTAATATAAAAGATCCGGCTTTAAAACTATTGGTTTATCAAATGTTCAAAGAAACGAAAATCAATGATTTATCCTTTGAACTGGCCGTCAATCAGTTATTACTGCACCTTTTCAGTCAATTGACCCATCAGAAGGAAACTACTGATAGAAAACCAGTCTGGGTAGGCCAGATCAATGAAATTTTACATGAAAGCTTTACAGAAAGCCTGAATCTTACGGAACTTTCTAAAACATTGAACATTCATCCTATTCATCTCAGCAGGGATTTTCATAAATATTTCCACTGCAATCTGGGTGAATATCTCAGAAAATTAAAACTTAATAAATCACTTGAATTGCTGACTTTACCCCATTCTTTGACGGATATTGCTATAGAATGCGGCTTTTCAGATCAGAGTCATTTTACCCGATGTTTTAAAGAAAATATAGGAATTACACCTCTGAAATACAGAAATCTTTTGAAAAATCATTGAAATCATCCCGAATAAAATTACCATTCACGATTTGGATACATCATTCCCCGATTTGGATACATTTCCCCTTTCGTAAGTTTCCATCTTTGTACCATCATTTAAACAAAAAAATATTTAAAAATGGAAACAAAAAAAGTATGGTTCGTGACAGGAGCTTCAAAAGGCTTAGGATTCGAGTTGGTAAAAAAATTATTATCCGAAGGATTTCAGGTTGCTGCAACAAGCCGTACCGTTGAATCCCTGATCTCAACCCTCGGAGAAACTTCTGAAAACTTCCTTCCGCTCAGCGTAAACATTACAGACAATAACGATATTAAATCTGCCATTGCCCAAACGGTTGAACATTTCGGAAAAATTGATGTAGTGGTCAATAATGCAGGTTATGGACAAATCGGAACACTGGAAGAACTTACAGATGAAGAGGCGAGAGAAAATTATGCAGTAAATGTTTTCGGAACCTTAAATGTGATCAGGAATGCGATGCCTTATCTTCGTGAGCAAAGGTCTGGAAACATCTTCAATATTTCTTCCGTTGGCGGATATTCCGCTAATTTTCCGGGTTGGGGAATTTACTGCTCAACAAAATTTGCTGTTGCCGGATTTACCGAAGCTTTGGCTGAAGAAGTAAAAGATTTCGGAATTCATGCTACCGTTGTGTATCCCGGATATTTCCGTACAGATTTCCTGAACAAAGATTCTGTGAAAACACCTTCCAATCCTATTCAGGCTTATGAGGCGGCAAGAAATTCTGAACAGGTTCATCTTAATGACATCAACGGAAATCAGCCTAATGATCCGGAGAAGGCAGCTGATGTACTGATTCAGATCAGTAAAGAGAAAAATCCGCCGGTACATTTATTATTGGGAGTAGGAACGATGGAGTTTCTGAATAATAAGATTGATATCTTAAAGAAAGATGCTGAGAAATGGGAAAGCCTTACTGTTTCTACTGCGATTTAATTTGATACTATCCTTCGACTTCGCTCAGGATGACATTCCTAATACTTAATATTTTAATTTAATCGGATGAATTAAATATAAAACTTTAGAAGTCAGCCTGACCGTAGTCCAAGGTTTTATGATATCATGTATTATAATTTTTACAAAAACACTTAACTTCGCTATTATGAAACAGCCTGTTCGTTTTAATTCGATTTCAGATTTTCATGCTTTCTGCAGTCTTCCGAATCCTGAGCATCCACTAATCAGTTTGATAGATTACAGCAAGGTTCGTTATGTTGTAGAAAATGAAGAACTGAAGTGGATCCAGAATTTTTATTCTATTGGTTTGAAAAAAAATGTCACTCCAAAATTCAATTACGGGCAACAGCAATATGATTTTGATTCTGGTGTATTGTGCTTTGTTTCTCCACAACAATTTTTAAGTCTGGAAATAAGACAGGATATTGAAGTAGAACCTACCGGATTCTTATTACTGATTCATCCCGATTTTCTGTGGAATACTTCATTAACCAGGAAAATAAAGTCTTATGATTTCTTCAGCTACAAGGTGAAGGAAGCCCTTTTTCTTTCTGACAAGGAAGAGAAAATCCTTGTTGATATTTTTAAAAATATTGAACGGGAATATCAGGCAAACACTGATAGGTTCACACAGGAGCTCATCATTGCCCAGATTGAATTATTATTGGTTTACTCTGACCGTTTTTATGAGCGTCAATTTTTCACCAGAAAAAAATCAAGCCACGAATTATTATACAAGTTTGAAGATCTCCTATCCCAATATTTTGAAAGCGGAAATCTTCTTGAAAGTGGAATTCCTTCGGTAAAAACCATTGCCGAGCAAATGAATATTTCACCTAATTATCTCGGAACCTTACTCCGATTACACACTCAACAAAATACGCAGCAGCATATTCAGAATAAATTGATTGATTCTGCTAAAGAACGTTTGAGTACCACAAGTTTATCTGTAAGTGAAATTGCTTATGAACTGGGATTTGAACACCCGCAGTCTTTCAGTAAACTCTTTAAACAAAAGACGAATCAGTCTCCCGGAGAATTCAGAAAGCTGTTCAATTAGAATATATGGTGAATAATAAAATCGCAATGTTAATTTCATTCTATTTTACCATGAAGAAGTTTGCTACTTTTGCTTAAATACTTCTAGCAATGAAACCAGTTCTATTATTGATCTTTATTTTCACATTTTATCTTTATCAGGGACAAAATAAAAACATAGTCAATCCTGAAAAAATTGAAAATCCGATTCAAAAAAATCATCTCGGTAAAATTGTTTTCGTTAATAAAACTATTGCTCTTGAAAACCTGAAAGATTCGGATTTTCTCAGTTCTTCTTTATTCCAGGAAAACGGAGATCTTGGTATTCATGCTTTTTTTGATAACTATCTAGTTAATTATCTGCATCAGCTTGAACCCAATTGGACGGTTGATGAACTGCTCAAAAACGGAAATTATCAATTCTCATTTTACGTAGACGGAAAACTGATCTATAAAGAAAATCTCAATACAGGTGCAGGTACGACAGATCATAAAAAAGTCAAGACTACATTGCGAATTCCTCTTCTCAGTAGTAAAAACGAAGATTCATGGGGAAGGTATTTATGGATGCGCTTTTATATGTCTCATAACGGAATTGATGCTCTGGCGGAAGGAAATCATACCTTAAAAATTGAAATACGTCCGTATCTCAACGCTTCTACACTCAAAACAGGGCCTGTTATTGCAGAAGGTCAGATCAATCTCAGTGTTCCTTCCCAAAACATTCAAGAGCAGCAGATTGCCATTCAACCCATTCAATCCAACAGTGGATGGAAGGTTTCTCAGGAAAAAATCAATACACAAGCTATCAGAAATCTGAATAAGAAAATTGCAGAAAACAGGTTTAAAAATATAACCGGAATTGTCATTCTAAAAGACGGAAAACTGCTTCTGGAAGAATATTTCAACGGATCCGGAAGAGATTCTTTGCAGGACACCCGTTCTGTAGGGAAATCATTTTCTTCAGCGTTGACGGGAATTGCTGTTAAAGAAGGATATTTAAAAAGCGAAAATCAATACCTGAAAGAATTTTATGATCTGAAACAATTTAAAAATTATTCTTCTCAAAAAGAAAATGTTACTATAAAAAGTTTGTTGACAATGAGTTCCGGATTTGATGGGAATGATGAAAACCCTGAATCTGCCGGAAATGAAGAAAATATGTATCCTACCGAAAATTGGGTAAATTTCACATTAGATCTGCCAATGACAGAGAATACACCAGGAAAGAACTGGAATTATTTCACTGCCGGAGTTGTGGTAACAGGAGATATTTTGGATAAAACAGTTCCGCAAAGCTTAAAAAACTATGCTGATAAAAAG
>Ga0070682_100001085_pt1 | contig 15671 bp, 30 predicted proteins | sample KBSC63LmetaG_FD_64668 | JGI IMG/M metagenome (GOLD analysis project Ga0070682, IMG submission 64668) | Corn rhizosphere microbial communities from Kellogg Biological Station, Michigan, USA - KBS C6-3L metaG | ecosystem: Host-associated > Plants > Roots > Rhizosphere | place: USA: Michigan... | reverse complement strand
TCGAGTAGGTGAAACCCCAGGCCCTGGCGACGGAGAAGGCCTCCTCGACGTAGCGGTTGATCGTCCAGAGGTAGAGGTGGGCGTTGTCCTCTGCCATGTCGCCAACGGGTAGAGCTTCGATCTCCTCGACGCTCATCGGCTCGTAGTCGAGTGGGCGCGAGCTTGTGCTCTGACCAGTGAAGCCTTCTCCGCCTGGATTGCGACCGGCCTTTACCTGCCAAGGCGGGTCGGCAAGGATGGTGGGGTACCTACGCGGCATCTGTACTCACTCCTGCGCCAAGTGTTTGGTAGTAGAAGCGCTGAAGGAACGGCAGGGCGAAGGGGTCCTGACCTTCGTGGCGCATCTGCCAGGCCCAGAGCACACGACCAGAGCGGCCGTTTCCGTCCATGAAGGGGTGCAACTTCTCGTAGCGAACGTGAGTGGCCAGAGCGTCATCAGCCCCTTTGACGAAGGCTGCTTCGAGTAGGTCTTCCAACCACAGGCCCATTTCGCGGTGGCCGGGTGGCGGGTAGTGCAAGCCGACCCGTACGTTCCGTCCCTCCCGGTCCCGAAGCGAGGCCCCGGCTACGGTCTCAACGAATCTCTCCAAGTCGCGGGTCTTCGGCTCGGAGAGCGTGAGGAACCATCGGTGGGCGTTGATCTCGGCCTCAGTTGGCTCCCGATGGATGCCCTCGATCCGGTTGGATTCGCGGACGAAATGGAGAAGGGTGATCACGCCGCCAACTCCAACCTGTAAGCAGAAGGGGCGAGGCGTTTCCTGGCCGCCTCTATTCCTCCGGCGAGTTCAACGGCACGGGTCTGCTCCCCTGGATGCAGGTAGGGCAGTAGGTCAAGTTCGTGAGCGTCGAAGCGTTCGTGGCACCCGAAGCGATAGGAGCCTGCGCCATCTCCGACGGTCCCGCAGAGCGGAAGAATGTCAAGCGGGTTGACGTAGAGCGTCTTTGTCCTGCTGTGGGCTGGTTCGTCGTACTTGCGGCCCATGATGTGGGCGGCCTCGCAGTCGCCTTCCCAGCCGCAGACTCGGCAGCGTCCCTCCAACTCGACCTTGGCTCTTGCGTCGGTCCAGTCGCGCTTGGGCTCTTTGCGCTGCATCGGGCGATGCTTACTCGCGCTGGCCGACCTCTCGAAGAGGTTCCCGTGGTCGCAGAGCTTCTCCCGCTTTGCTCCCATGACGGGTTCTTGGGTGCAGCCGCAGGCCTTGGCGGTGCGGGTGGTCATGCGGCTGACCCCAGCGAACGTGGAGGGAACATCAGCTTTAGCTGAGCGGTCCAGCGGAGTCCAGGGCGGTCCAAGTCGTTCGCTGGCGGCTTGGCTCTAGCTAGCGCAAAGCCGCTCTTTCCCGGTGGTCTGCCGAGGACTGCCGTGGACTCGGACCTTGAATGGTAAGGAAGGGGTCGTCGGTTCGAGTCCGATCCTGGGCTTTCAGCGCAAATGGCTTTCTGAAGCGAAACAGGGAACAGAGAGGAAGGGGTCACCGCAGATTTCGCCCCGTCCCAGCGAACGTGGAGGGAACGAGCTTTACTCATGACGCCTCCAAAAACTCCGGGCCAAGGCCCTCCAGGGGTGATGCCATTAGGGAATCGCATGTTGAGCAGCGGGGATGGCCATCCACGACGCATGTTCCAATCGGATGGCCTGAACGATGGCCGGTGAGAACCGCACCACAAAGGGGGCGCCCCCAGAGATCCAGGGAATGGCACGGTGCGTTGAGTCGCATCGGCCGCGTGATCTCAATGACGGGCGCGGTCTCGGTCATCGCCCAGCGTCTCTCCCAGGGCATGTCGGGGACGTAGTCGGCGTAGGGCTTGGGGAGAACTCGCTTTAGCTCCTCAAAGAATTCGTCGACTTCCTCGTTGATCTGCTTGAGCGAGTAAAGCTCGCGGCGGCCTTGGCGCTCTTTCAGCCTCCGGCGGGTTCTTAGCCAGCGCTGGCGGTTCATGAAGACTTCTTCTTTTTTAGGACGACGCAATCCGGCGTCGAGTGGAGGCGCCCTGGGATTCCATAGCAATGGCAGTCGGCCTCAACCACAGAGCCGTTCGAGCCGCGCGTGACTTTGACGCGGACTCCGTTTCGATCCCGTCTTTCAACGGTTCGGCCATTGCTTGGGGCTAGCTGGCGGTTCATGGCTTGTCCTCGGGCGGGAAGGCGGCATCGAAGACTTCCCCAAGACCTGGGAGGATGCCCGACCCGCACAGCGTCTTGGCTTGCTCGTTTAGTCGCTCCCGTACCTTGGGGAGGATGGCTTGGAGGGCGTCGCTCATTCGAGAGTGCCGTTGGGACCCGTTGTCCCCGCGCCTAGAATCGAACGCTTCGAGTGCGACCTCGATCCACTCCTCGGGTACCTGGTTGCGCTGGGTCACCCGGTGGCCTCCCGTCGCTTCGACCGTGCCTCGGCGATCCACTGCTCGGCTGAGACGTTCTCCCGGTCCCTGGCCTGCTCAATCATGTGGGCGTAGGTGGAGAGGAACATCGTGGGGGAGTGGCCCATTTCGTAGGCGGCCTCGGTGATCGGCTTGCCTTCGGCTGCGAGCATGGAGGCTCGGGAGTGGCGGAGGTCGTAGGGGCGGAAATCTCCAAGTCCTACTGCCTCGACTGCTTTGGCGAAGTAGCGCTTGCGCCAGTTATTCCAGTCGGACTTGGTCCAGAGTGCGTCGGTCCAGACGGTGCCTCCTTTTGCGAGGCGCTTACGACGAGGCCAAATACGATCGAAAGGACTAGGGCTGGCAAGCTTCCATGTGGCGAGGTCGTGGAAGACTTGGCGGGGTGGACGGATCACCCTGAGTTTGTCGGTCTTGGGCGCGTAGACGGTGATCGTCGTCTTGTCCAAATCTTTCCAGCGCAGCCCGGCTTCACGACGAGTCCCTACGGCTTCCCCCCGGTCCAGGGCGATGCCCATGGCCTCTCCGGGTCGGAGACCCGCATATCCCAGCACTGAGATCAAGGCTGCGTCGGCGGGCCTCTCACGCGTTAGGAACCAGTTTCGAAGCCCCTCGATTTGCTCGGGGTCGGCTGGCCTTGGAACTCGCCGCTGGGAAACCGGCCGTTCAAGATGCGCGGCTGGGTTGGATTGGAGGAGTTCAGCGTGGACGGCCCGGTCAAGGATCTGACGTAGGAGAGAGATCGTCTTGGAGAGCGCTTCGTTGCCAACGCCCTTTTCCACCCTCTCGCGCTGCCACTCTTCGAGGGTGGCGGCCCGTAGATGGTTGACCGGGACGTGACCGATCAGAGGGATGACATGAACGTCCAACTGTCGGGCGTAGAGGGAGACCGTGACGGGGGCGAGGCGCGGCTTCTTGGCGTGTATCCACTCGGCGATGAAGTCTTCGAGCGTGATCCCCCCTGTGCGAGACGGAACAGAGCTGCCAAGTTGGCGCTGGCGCCGGACCTCTGAGTCGAAATGGAGAGCATCGGCCTTGCGGTCGAACTTGCGCGATCGGTTGCGAGAGCCTTCTCGCCAGCGGGTCACCCATCCGTCTCCATGCTTGTGAACGCTCATTGGCGACCTTCCACGTTGCGGTGCTCCTCAACGGCGATGACCTGATCCCGTAGTGCGCTTAGAGGGTCGCGGCCGAAGCCGAAAACACCCGTGCTTGAATCGCTAACAATGAAGCCAGACCCCGAGCGCTCAATCCTCAACGGATTCCGCTGCCGGCGATACCTTTCAGCCGCTACACACGTTTCTCGATACTTCATCACGACACTTTCCTCCGTTCGTCTAGCTCGATCACCTTGTCGAGGACGCTACCGCGACGGCGGGGGCGTGGCATGGGGTCTGAGGCCGGACTGGGGCGGCGAGTGCCGGAAGATCGGAACCAGGCGTGTAGCTCGGAGCGGTAGCAGCGCCACTGGCCCGCGGGCTTGAAGAAGGGAGCTTCGCCGTTCTGCGCTCGGCGGTAGAGCGTCTTCTCCGAAAGCTTCAGCTCCGCTGCGGCCTCGGCGAGGGTGAGGACTTGGTCGGTCATCCGAGCCTCTGTGCCTTCGCTGGGTTTGGGTTGCGGACGCCGGGACGCGATGAAGCGCTGAAGGAGTGGGAACGACCCTTGCGCCCTGAGGATTTTCCCCCGCCTGGCCGGTGCAGCTTGGCTGCGTAGATCATGTCCTCGGTGGTAAGCAACGCATCGGCTTTCATTTGTGGCGCGCCGGACTTCCAGGGTGCCTCTGTCGCGCTGGCCCGCGCTTGCGCCAGGCGCCTTCTATTTTCCTGGCGCCTTCTATTTTCCTCGGGCGTCACTGGCCAATCTCCCGTAGTTCGCGGGCCAAGAGCTTCCGCTGGCGATAAGTGAGTCCTCCGAGGGTTTTCAACTCGCGGAGGTTGAGGGAGGTCAGGAACTTCCTCATTCGAGACGGGCCGACGCGGGGTAGCCGCCGGACAAACCGTCCAAGCACTTCTTGCTCCAACCACTCGGGAACCGCCGAATCCAGCACCTCGGAAGCCTTGACTTCGCCTGCTTTGATTTCTCGTCCAAGCTGGGCACGGCGCAGCCGGTAGTCGTTGCCCTTCTCCAAGGCGATCATGTGCTGCTCCACTAGGCGGCCCTCCTGTCTTCGCCCTCTAGGCGCAGTACCTCGCAGTGGCCCATGAGGCGACTTGCTACGGCGTCTCCAAGCTTTGCCTCAACCTCCGCCAGCCCGAGGTTGGTTGTGACGAGCAGGGGTACCCCGGCCTCCACACGACCGTCTACGGCGGCGAAGATGACACTCTTGCCGTGCTCGGTCGGGTTGATCTTGTCGAGGTCGTCCAGGACGATCGCCCCGGTGCCGGCGATGATCTTCGAGGCTTTCTCGCGGCCCTCGTTAAAGCCGCCGTGGAGCTCCGTGAGGAGACGGGCGACCGGCACCCAGAGGCAGCCCTTGCGCTTCAGGCGCTCCCAGCAGGCTGCGGCAGCGAGGTAGGTCTTGCCGACCCCCACGGGGCCAACGAGGCAGAGGCCTGGCTTGGCCAGTTCCTCACGAGCCCAGCGGCCCGCGATCTCTCCGAGGCCATCAGCAGGTAGGGAAATGCTGCGGAGGTTCTCCGGGAGCTGCGAACGGTCGAGACGGGTTTCGTAGCGTTGGCGAAGCTCCTCGGCCTCCTCCTCTTTCCACAGCGTGTCGAGGCATTTGTCGCAGTAGCCCGGAGTGCCTACGGCTTTCCCGTAGAACTCAAGCGGCTCGAACTCGATCTCTCGGCCACACTCTTTGCACGCGGTTGTGGCGAGGGTGGCGGTCATACCTGAATCCTTTTTTCCACGCCGTCGTACTTCGAGGGGTTGGAAGAGGAGACCGGCTTGATTACGTCCTCGGAGCTTTCGAGGAAGCGGCGGTAACGGCCGACCACGTCCTTGGCCGAGACCTTCGCGCCGTTGCCGTGGAGGAGCCAGTGTTCGACGTTTCCCGCAACCGCGACGTGGTCGCGTTTCGGGAACTGCTCAACGGCACGGAGGAGAGGGAGGATGGCCACCGCTTTCGCTCCTCTGGCCTCGGCGGTTCGCTGGAGGATCGGCCGGACTCGTTCGGCAATCGCGACGAACTCCGAAGCCGCATCGACGGGCAGCGAATCGGGGTCGGTCTGTTTCCCCTTTCCACCGGACCCCCTAACCCCGTCTTTACCTTTACCCGTACCACTACCGTTACCATGGACCCCCTGGTGGGGTCCTAGTGACCCCCTAGAGGGGTCCTCGAATTCGGCTTCCTGAAGCCCTTTGCTTACCCAGCTATTCCTGAGGTATTCACTAAGGAATGCAGCGCGTAGGGGATGAGATTCGGGCAATGCCTTAACCCCTGAGACGATCGACGTGATGATCGTCGGGCCTTTCGAGCGGAGGTGTTTCACCCGACTTCGGACCCACATCCAACCGTCCACGTAGAAGACAAAACGCTTCTCGGATAGCTCCGCCAATGCGGCCTCCCTGCGAGCCGGTGTCATACGTCCCTCGCAGATACTTCGGGCCTTGACTTGGTAGAGCCCAGACATCCCGCAGCGGTAGTTCGTGAAGCTCCAGAGGTAGAGGAACGCGGCGTCGTCAGAGAGGCCATCGAAGTCCTCGTCCTCCCAGATGGCCGTATAAACGTCCTCACGCCTGGCCACCCCTTCACGCTGCTCCCTGAAGGGCCGGGGACGGGAAGAACATGCCGTGCTCCTCTGTCAGCGCGGCCTGTATGGCACTGAGGCAATCCTCGGCCGAATACTCTCTTTCGAGAGAGTGAAGGGCCATAAGAGCGTGCCATGCGGTTCCCAGTTGAAACCACTCACCGCGACTTCTGTATGACACAAGTTCCTGGTGCAACCACTTCTCAGTCTCAAGATCACCGCGACACAGCGCAATGAGCCTGAGTAGGCGAGGGTTGCCAGTCTGAAGCTCCCTGAGGCGCGCCCTGGGATTTCTGGCCACACCGATCTTGATGAAGCCGCCTAGCTCCTCCGAGCGGTCCTCCTCTTGGAGGATGAAGTAGATGAAGCTCCCTTCGTCTTGGGCGTTTGGGAAATAGGCGAGGGCCTGCACCTATCCCGCCTCCTTAAGTCGGGCGCTCATAGTCCCTCTCCATGCTCTCGCCGCAAGCTTTGGTCAGCGCTGATGGCGGCCCTCTGATTCGTGAGCCAGCTTTTCAGCGATTCGATGCGGGCCTTGGTGTTGTGGAACTCCGCCCAAAGCTCGGGTTGCTTGGTCTGTACGGCCTTGTCGGCCATCGCCTGGCGGATGTCTTCTGCCGGCGGGCGTTTGTGGTCGGCCATCGCTCGCTCGTAGATGCCTGCCAACTCTTCCCGGATGGCTGAGTCGAAGCGAAGCCCGACGCCGAGCTTCTTGATCTCACCTGTCTCGGGGTCGAGGTCGGCTTCGTAGAAGTTGAGTTTGAGGCGAGCCAGTTCCCGGTTAGCTTTCTCCACTCCTTGGGAGGCGGCGTCGAGGGCTTCTACTATCTGCTGGCCGGACCTCATAGGAGCACCTTGAGTGCGAGCCAGACGGCGGCGACCGTGAAGGCAAAGCCAACAATTCGGAAAGCCCAAGGACGCCGTGGAAGGTCGTAGCCCGCTACCAAACAGCCAAGCTCCATACCTTCGTTCAGCACAACCAGTCCGACAATGACGAAGGCCAACGTGGTCACCGAGCCACCCCCGAACGCTTAGGAAGCGGCTCACGGCGCCTCAGGTAGTTCTCTGAGTCCTCTTCTGCGCGTCGCTTGCGATTGAGTTCGCGGAGGTATTCCCAAGCCGTGTCGCTGCCGGGGTGGACACGTCCCAGGCGCACTTCTAGCTCGGCTATGGAGAGGGTGGGTTTCACGCTGCCGCCCTGGGTGCACGTGAGGCTTCGCTGGCAAGCTCCTCGTGATGCGGGTTCTTACAGGCGTAGAGGTATTGAGCGGTGCCGACCTTTTTGCGAGGGCGGAAAATCTCCCAAGCCGTGTGGGCTGGTTTCTCACACCAGTCGCATGAACGGGTAGAGGGATCGGCAGGACGGCCGAAGTATTCGGACGGACGGCTCACTACTGGTCCCCGTTATCGACTAGCCAAAGCTCCATGCGCGCGGCGTCTACGGCCAGGACAGCGCGGTTGGTCAGGCTCTCTCGCAAATCATTCCGCTCAAGAATCTCGTCCATTGACTCGACAAGCTCCTCAAGGACCGGGCGAGGTACCTCAACCATGTTGGTCGTTGCCGTCATCTCAGAAGGGCAGTTCCGTGGAGGCGGGATCGTCTACTGGAAGCGCTTCACCCGTCCAAGCCTCTGCTTCCTGCTTGAGCTGGTCATAGGCTTTGGGAGCGCGTGAGATGTCCTTCAGCGCAGCCTCTACCTTGGTGCGGCGCTCGTTGTCGAAGTTGGTCTCGATGTAGCGCTGGACTACGGTGACCTGGGCCGGGTCGAAACCTGACTCCTCGAGCAGCTTGGAGAGGTATTCAGCGTTGCTTTGGGTCTCCTGCGCGACCGGGGAACCCGGTGACCCCGCGGTGTGAGAGCGGCGCTCCCCGGCCTGCGCAGCTTTTTGAGCGGCAGCGTTTACATCTGCCTCAAAGAACTCGATCCACTCCTTGAGCTTGCCGGTGATCTGGTCGGCTGACTGGCTCTCGAAAGTCCCCATTGCAGTGAGGGTCTGAATTGCCATGCCCTGGGCGTGAGCTCGACCGATACGAGCGGTCTTTTCAGGGTCGTATTGCGACTCGGGCAGCCATTCCTTGGACCCGCCCCCGTAGTTCTTGGAGCCACCGGAAGTCGTTACGGCGTCGCCCTCTTTTTCGACGTAGAAGCGCCAGCCGTAGTCGCCCTTTTCGACCTTGCCGTAGACTTTGTCCCCGACTTCGACCGTAGAGGGAGCCTTGCGCTGCCAGTACGCGTCATCGCAGTTATCCCCCCCGTCGAGGTTCTTGAGGCCGACGTACCACTTGTCGAACTGGCCCCCATGGGGATTGGGCTTTTGCCCAGCGTTTTTAGCGCGGGTCACTTCCCAGTGGGTGTGGACGGCATCGCTCACGCTGGTACCTCGGCAGGAAGGTCGATGGCGATCCCGGCCTTCTGCTTCTCGGCGCGGATCGCCTTTTGGAAGAGAGCGACTACCTGCGCGTGAGTGGCAGCGTCGTTGTAAAGATGGACCGAGTCAGAAAGAAGGTCTTGGAGGGAGTCCAGGGCAGCGTGGTACCCAGGCGTCGGCTCATCAAAGAATGTGTACCTTTGACCGTCGAACTCAAGCTTCATACCGCCTGCAACCAGGCACGCGCCCTCTGCGCAGAGGGCATCCCCGACCTTGTAATCCCCTTGCGCCCAATTCTCCTCACGCTCAATGAGTGCGAGCGCCTTCTCTAGAACCTCGTAGGTCTTCATCGCCGCAGCGCCTCCCTCGCGTCTTCGAGGGTTGCCTGGGCCAGCTTCAGGCCCGCCGCGGTCTCTGACTGGTTGACCTTCTCCGCGGTCTCGAGCGCAGCTTTGACTCCACGTACCTGCCGTCCGATCGCGCCGTCCAGGTGAAACAGCTCCATCGTGTTCCCGAATTCCCTGTAGTAGCGCTCCATGTGGTCGTAGGTGGGCGGGGGAGGGACGGCTTTGAGTGCTCCGGTGCGGTGGTCGAACATCAGGCTTTCGTCCTTCCTATGGGTGGATGCCACTTCGGGGGGAAGTCCCAGTCTTCACGGGAGCGAAGAAGGTCATCAGCGAAGCGATAGCCCGCCTGCGTTTCGATTACCTTGGCCTTGTCTTCCTCGCAGATGCGGTGGTAGCGGCGGTCCAGATAGATCGCGAAGACAGCGATGGCGAGCAGGCCGAGGATGAGGGCCATCAGCGCACCTCCTTGAAGGTGCGGGTCTCCATGACGGTGACCTTGTGACCGTTGCCTGCTGGACCGGAGCACTTCGCCTTGCCGTGGTAGGCGGTGCCGGGGATCTTCCCTACGAGGTGGCAAACCGGGCAGGTAGGCAGCTCGACCGTGAGGGGCTTGGTTGCCACTACGCCGCCTTCCTTTGAAGTTGCGACGTGAGGTGGTATTTGCCGCAGGCGGGGCAGAGGTAGGCGCGTTGCCTGTCAGCGCCACCGCTAGCCGTCCTGACGCGCTCGGCGATCCGCAGGGCCTTGCGTTTCGTCCTGTAGGAGCGCTTGCCTGAAGAGGGGCACGTGGTGGCCTGGCGGTTGTAGCGGGAGACTGAGCGGGCGGGGCGAGGGGCGACAAGGGCGGGCTTGTCCGGCTTCATGTGTGAGCCTCCAACGCCCGCCGACCCTCGCCAGTTATTGAGAACGTTTTGTACGCGGTCTCCCGAGCGAGAGAGCGGTTCTCCAAAGAGCGAAGCGAGCGAGCGGCACCGGCAGGGGTGGTACCCGCGTATCGAGCAAGACCCATGAGCGTCCGGTCGCCGCTCATGGAGTCCAGCGCGCGCAGCATTCCCACCTGCGAGAGCGACAAGGCGGGCTTCATGCGGCCTCCGCTAGCTCGGCTTCGAACTCCTCGACGCGCCTCTCGGCCATTTGGCGCAGGACGTAGGAGACGCTGCGGTCCTCGGCCTGGGCAACGAGTTCGAACGCCTGCTTTGTCTCCGGTTTCACCCAGGCCCCTAGAAGTTCGAGCGGTTCGACCTTCTCTGTCCTGCGAGGGCTGTTTTGCTTCCTTGTCACTGCAATGAAGTGTAGCATGCAGTTATGACGATGCAACTCGGCAGGCAGAAGAACTTCCCAACTACGGCATTGCGGCGAGAAGGAAGCGCCAATACGTTGCGCCTTCGTGTCCTCATGGAGGAGCAGCAGAGAGTCGAAATCGGGCAGCGCATCCGCGAGCTACGCGAGGCGTCGCCGTACACGAACGAGTCCATCGCGGAGCACGTCGGCGTCGGAGTCCGAGCCGTCGCCAACTGGATTAGCGGCACAACCGGGATCACCTACGCGAACGCGAAAAAGGTCGCTGAGCTATTTGAGGTCGATATACGATGGCTCTGGGACGGCGTGGAGCGTCCTAAGGACAACGACCTCATGGGCGCCCTTAGCGGGGCTGATCAGCTCAGCCGGATCGAGCGGAAACTTGACTCACTCCTCGCTTGGGCGGAGGGTCGGACGGCCGAAGAGGTCGAAGCCGACCTCGTGCCAGGCGAAGGTCAAGAGCCTCAGCCAAGCGAGCAGTCGGGCGACTAAGGCAGTCCTCAGGACCAAGCTCCGAGGACAGGCGGCGAAGCTCGACCATCACCGCCGCCATCCTCTTCTCACTGGCCACATCGCCAGCCTCGCGCATCCTCAGCATTTGTGTTCGGCTTCACGTCGAGATCGGACGGTCGTTCGATGAGGACTCTGATCGGCTGGGCCTGGATTCTGACCGGAGCCCTCGCGGGTTTGACCGCTCTGGCAGCCGTGGTTGCCGCTGCTCTGCATCTCGCTCCTGCGGTTGTCTACAACGGAGACGGAAAGCCCCACGCCATCGCAGCAAGCTGGGCCACTGTGGGCGCACTTGGGGCCATCGCAGGGGGGCTTCTTATTATTTCTGTGGGGCTGTACGCCATCTTCGATTGGATTGGCGACGACGAGATCGACTTCTGATCGTTTCCTCAAATTCTCCTGCGTCATCCCGTGCGTACCAAATCATGGATTGGTGCATAGGCAAAGCGGAAAGTCCTTAGCGCCTAAGTCATGAGGTCTGACTAAAGCCCCCGGCCCCTTTCCGGGGGCTACGGCGCCGACATGGCCAAATGCTCGACGCTTGTTGACCGTAGCGCGATCGAGCTGCGCCAGGTCGAAGAAGTCCTTAGCGGCTATGTTTGATCTGGTTGACGCGGCCGGGAGAGAGACCAGCCGCCTCGGCGATCTGACCCTCGCTTTTGCCCTGATCCACTGCCAGCCGGATGAGCCGGTCCCGGTCGTTAATCAGGTCCTCGCGTTGAGCGTCTAGAAGGCGAATCTGGTCTCTTATAGATCGAAGCTCAAGTAGCGGGCTGACGCCTGCCACTTTGACTCCTTAGTCCTCACGGGCCTCCTCGTGCCTTGGCTGACTCCGCATTGGATAGCAGAGTCACTTTGCTGAAGAGCGCGTTATTGCCCATTCGGCCAGACCTTGGGTCACGGGACTCCGCAATGGAGCCCTGGGCGTGGTGGTCTGTTAAGGCCCGCTAACCAATGGGCCTGGGATTGCTTCGGTACGGGGGGGTGCTTGCGCCCCTTAGAATCTAACCCAGAAAGCAACGAGCCGACCCTAGAGATCGGCTCGTGCTTAAGAAACTAGGGGGTGAGCATGGTGCTGGCCGCAGGCCCTTCAAGCAACCGGCCGAGGGTTCGAGCCCCTCCACCTCCATCACATCTGTACCGCGGTAAATGCTACCGATTTGACTACCTGTTGTGGTCATATCCGCCGTTTGCAGGACAAATGGCGGATGCGTTGCCCACACGGGGCCTTCCGTTCAAGGCACGAAAAAGCCCCCGCTGGCCTAGACGGGGGCTGGGAGTGCGGCGGGGAGGGGCAGGTGCCTCGAGGCCGCATTCCAAGATTTGGATGAACTTGGAGTTGGCTTGGAGTTAAGGCCAGGCGCTTTCCGGAACCCATTCGAGTTCTTGACCGCGCTTGTTCACGACCCAGCGCTCGCCGCCCGCTGGGAGCGGGGTCTCTTTCATCGCCAAGCGGTCGCCACGGCGGAACTGCTGGTAGAGGTCTTTGGCTGCCTTGACCTCGATCAGCCAGGTAGCGCCGTCGTCTGGGTGGACCGCGAGGAGGTCGGCAGCTCCCCCGATATGGCGGCGAGAGCCGACGATCCAGCCCCGGTCTTCGAGCCAGTGGGCGACGAAGCGCTCAGCGGCGTTGCCACGTGAGACAGAACTCATCTAGACGCGGTTGGCGATTGCCACGACCACGAGGACGATCAAGACAAGGATGAGAATCCCGAGTAGGCTCATCCGACCGGCGTGACCTTGGCACGGGCAAAGAGGGATAGGACCAGGGGCAGCACGGCGACGATGACCGTTTCGACGGTGCCGATCTCTAGCACGACGTTGAAGATCGACGCGAGAGCGACGATGACGCCTGAGACTGTCGCAGCGGTTATGACGGGCTCTGATTTCACTGGACTCCTCCATTCATGGTTGTTCCCTCCTAGCGCGTGACGCGCAAGTAGTCGTTGACGAGGCTCTTGTCGCGGACCTTGCGATAGACACCGTCGCCGCCAGTGGCGGAATCGCTGACGGCGCCGCTGGCCCCCGTGTTGCCCTCGATCGTTTCGATCGTGCCGTCTCCCAGGTCGCGGACGAACATGCCGACGTGGTCGAAGGTGAAGCGAACGAGATCACCCGGCGCCGGGTTGCTGACACGCTTGATCCCGAAGAGACCGAAGAGTGCTCGCACCGCGGCCCAGAGACGCTGCACGGCCTTGGAACCAGCCAGTCGGTAGCAGTAGGCGCAGAAGTCTCCGCACCACGGCTCCCCGATCACGCCGCCGTTGGCCCGGATGATCTTGTCGACGATCGGGCCGGTGTTGTTGCCTCCCTGCTCCATGACGCCCACGAGCCCTTCGGCTACGGCGAGAGCCTTGAGGCGTATCGGCGTCTTCCGCTTGATCAGTCCGGCGAGCTTGCGCATCGCCCGGCCGTGCTCGCCGGCCTTGCGCTGGTGGCCGCGGTCTCCGGTTTTCCGGAAGAGCTTGAACTGGCGCTTGCGCCCCTTGCGGCGGCGCGCGAACTTTTCACGCAGGGTCTTGAGAGAGGCCACGGATGGCGCTCCTTTCATTCGATATGGAAGCCGCTGGGCGGCTAGGGGCGACGTGGGTAAAGCGAGGCGCAGTCCACCGGGGCGATTTCGTGAATCGTCTTGCGGTCGGCTTCGATCGACTGGCGGATCAGTTCCTCGAAGACCTTCGGAGGGATGTTGGGAAAGAAGCTTGCGGGAGTGCGCTCAGAGCGGCGGATCTGTTCGCGCAGCATCCTCTGGACCGCTTCCCGGAGAGGGTTGCCGTTGCGCTCGCAACTGGCTACGAGACCGTCGCGCAGTTTGGAGGAGAAGTCCCTCGTACTGACGGTTTCGTCAGTTGCGAAGTAGACCCCCCCAGCGACGACAGTCACAAAGAGCACGATGCTGAGGACGAAGGCCGCAACGGCAATCCGAAGGCCCTTAACTGGTCCTATGCCGACCCTATCCACCGGCCACCTGCACGACTAGGGTGGCCACGGCCACGAAGAACATGAGGAAGGTTCCCGCAGCTAGCCAGAGGCCCCGCCGGAGCCAAGCCAGTTGGCCGGTGAGATCCTTCTTCATCTCGGCTATGTCCTCGCGTACTTCGCGCAACTCGGTTCGGGTAACCGCTAGCTCGATCTGCTGGCTCGCCTGCTCCCCCCGCAAGGTGCCAATCGAGTCGTGGTTTGCGTTGAGGCGAGCATCGTGGTTGCGAAGCCGCTCTTGAATCGCTCCCAGGGCCTCCATCAGAGCCTCGCCAACTTGCGGCGGTCTTCCTCGAGCGAAGCGCCTAGCGCTGCAAGCTCGGCGACAGTCGGGCCTACCGTTGGCTGGAAGCCGGGGATACCAAGCCCGCCGAATTCGCCTGAGGTGATTTCGTTGACCAGTTTCAGGCGTTCGGCGGGGGTCGCTTTGATCGGCTTGTCGCTGAAACCGGTTTTGGTTTGGGTGACGGCCGCGCCGGGGTCGATCGTCGCGGTGGTACCGCTGTTCGCCAGCGTCATACCGGGGAAGCTCGTAGAGGCCGAGGAGCCGGTTGAGCCGACCGGTACGCCCAGCGCGACGGCGACTTTCTTCCCGAGCCCAGCAACGTGGCCCACGTTGTAGCTGCCGCTTGATGCCTCTGGGCCTGCAACCGAGGCCGGAATGAAACCGGCCCCGCCGGCTGGGTTGGCAGAGGAGGTTCCGAAGTACTTCTTGCCGATCCGCATGAAGGTGTGCTCGGGGTTGTAGAAGACCGTCACGGCACCTGGGCCGGGGCGTAGATAGCCACCCATATCTCCCGAAACGACACCGCCGGGGAGCTTCACGCCCATGTGTTGCAGCACGTAGGACACAGCCCCCGAGCAATCGACTCCGCTACCCACCTGGACCTTCCCGGCGTTGTGCCCCCCTCCCCAGACGTATGGTAGGTGCTCGACCTCTAGCTGCGTCGCTGCGGTGATCGCGGCCTGGAACCGATTCATCACCTTCTTGGGGACTGGCTTCTTCGGCTTCACGCCAACCGAGGCAAGGGTGCCCTGAAGATGTTCGGCGTAGGCGGGATCTGAGGCCCACCCTGAGTTGGCGATGATCTCAAGCTGCTGGGATGCAGACTTGCCCTTAGCCGCTGGGAGGATCGCTTGAATGCCTTCGGATGCCCCACCGAAGCGACCCTTGAGGAATTCAGCGGTGAGCTTGCCGGCGGCCACAGGGTCTTTCCAGCGGGGGTCAGCGGTGAGGCTCAGGGCACCGGAGTCCGTGTGCCCGATGTTGAGGCGGTTGTAGTCGCCCGTCGAGTTGCCACCCTCTTGGAGCGTCCAGGCGGCAACGGTCTCGGGCTTGAGCGTGGTCTCCTTGGCGACCGTCTTGGCGAAGGTCTTCTCTCCGGCTGAGAGTGGGCCTGTAAGCGCGACACCTTTGCGGCCTTTGGGCACCGTCGCCGCCTGGGCGGTCTCCCCGCCGATGAGAGCGCCGAGCGTGCCGCCGATGGCTCCCGTGAGGTTGCCGAGACCCGGGAGGCTGATCGAGCCCGCGCCGGGCGGTTTGTACTTCAGGGCTTTGCTCGACTTCGCCCCGCCGTAGCCGGAGCTTTCGTAGCCTCCGGATTCGTAGCCTTTGGTCGAGTAACCGCTGGTTTCTTTGTCGCCTTCGTAGAGGGCCGCTTTGTAGCGTTCGTAGGCGGCGGCGTCCTCGGTGTCGAGATGGAGCTTTTTCAGCACGCCGTCGATCTTCGCTTTGGCCTTGTCAGACCGCGCTTCCATCTCCTTGATCTTCTTCTGGCGATCCTGAACGCTCAGGGAGTCATCCCCGGCGACGTCTTCGCGATGGGCCTTGCTGTTGGCCGACGCTTCGCTCAGGGCGGCTGAGAGTTCGTTGCTCATCCGTGCATCCGCGGCGGACTGAGGTAGCCAGGGCATCAACCCTTGGCGCATCTTCTTGTTCTCGTCGAGCTTTTCGAAGGCCTTGCTGATCACCGACTGCGGCTGGGGGCGGGTGAGTCCGAGCATCGCGGCGAGTTTTTCGGAGTGAACCTCAGCCAGGCGCAGGGGGGCGGGGAGGGAGAGGAGCTGATCGACGGCAGCCCAGCCAGCGGGGCCG
>Ga0070682_100001083_pt1 | contig 15688 bp, 13 predicted proteins | sample KBSC63LmetaG_FD_64668 | JGI IMG/M metagenome (GOLD analysis project Ga0070682, IMG submission 64668) | Corn rhizosphere microbial communities from Kellogg Biological Station, Michigan, USA - KBS C6-3L metaG | ecosystem: Host-associated > Plants > Roots > Rhizosphere | place: USA: Michigan... | reverse complement strand
GGGGCGCGGCGCAGCGGCGACGGGAGCAGCGGCGGGGGTTCGCTGCGGCGACGGCTGCTGAGGCACGACTGGCGTTGCAGGGCGCGCTGCGGCCACCACTTGCGTTGCGGGGTGCTGCACGGCGACTGCCGCTTGCGGCGCCGCCGCACCCAGCGCAACCGTCGCGGCGGGCAAGGTCCCGGCGGGAGGCGCGACGGCGGGAGCGAGCGCCGTGAGCGCCGTTACCGGAGCGCCCGCCGGCGCCGGGCTGGGCCCTGGTGCGATGCGGGGCGCGAGGATCGCCGCGGCGAGGCCGATGACGGCGCCGGCGAACAGCATCGTGAAGCCGCGCGTGTCGCGCCCTCCATTCGACTCCACGGGGCGCGGCGGCGGCGACGAGCGAACGAGCGCGCGGTGCGAAGGGGGCGCATGCGTCGCGTGGGTCGCGTGCGACATCGGGCCATGCATCGGCAAGGGCGGCGGCCGAGTCGTTCGCGTGACGATGCGCGCGACGCGTGCGGCGGCGGGCTGCGCGTCGGCCGACGCGTGCGGCGCGAGCGCGAGCACGACCTCGACGACGCTGCGCGGACGCGCATTCGGATCCTTCTCGAGGCACGACAGCACGAGCTGCTCGAGCTCCGGCGGCACGTCTTTGCGGAGCAGGCCGAGCGGCGTCGGCGTGTCCGCCGCAATCATCGCGAGGAGCGCGAGCGACCCCTCGGCTTGGAAGAGCGGCGCCCCGGCAATCAGCTCGTACAGAATGGCGCCGAGCGCCCACACGTCCGTACGGGCGTCCACGGCGCCCGGGCTCCGGATCTGCTCCGGCGATGCGTAGCGGAGCATGTCGGGGCTGAGACCCGCGCCTGGCGCGGCGAGACTCTCGTCGCTCACCCAATCGGGCTCGAGCGGGTCGGAAACCCCGAAGTCGAGCACGCGAACGAGCGGCGCGCCGTCGGAGCGACGCTCGACGAAGATGTTGGACGTGTTCAGGCAGCGGTGGACGAGCCCCGACGCGTGCGCTTCGGCGACCGGGTCACAAGCGGTGAGGACGATGTCCACGGCCTCGGAAACGGCGAGTGCACCGCGCACCCGCAGGATCTCGGCGAGCGAGGGCCCGCGCGGAAGCTCGACGGCACGGTAGGGGCTGCCGAACTCGAGGCGCCCGAAATCCACGACACGTTCAGCGTGCTCGCTGCGCATTTCGCGCGCTTTGCGGGCGCCACGCTGAAAGCGCGCCACCGCCTCGGGCGAGGTGCTGGCGAGCGCGGAGAGGTAACGCAAGAGGACCCGTTGGCCGAGCTCGAGGTGACTGGCCTCGACGACGACCTCGTGGGGTGTCCGCGAGATGATGCGCTCGAGCCGGTAGCGATTGACGAGGATCTGACCCTCGGCGATGCCGTCGTTCGGCACCGTCAACGACGGAAGCCGTTGCGAGATACGCGGCAGGGAATAGCGAGGCGCCGCCGGGGCGCGAGACTCGTGCTCTGTCGAGAAGAGCTCGTCCTCGTTCACCTGCTCGCCGTCGTCGTCGGAAGCATCCGCTGGGTTCCCGATACCCATCGTGGTCTTTCGCTGTTCCGCCATCCGTTGCACCATTCTCGATCCTCGCGCTGCCGCGACGCTACACCAGGGCTCCGAGCGCGCTAGCGACAAGCTCTTCACGTGATCGTTCGGTTCGTGTGACGCGAAGTGGGCTCGAGCCCTCACCCGGTCGCCATTCGGTCACGGTCGACCATCGGAGCGTCACGATCGACGACAAAACGTTGCCAAAGGGTTCTCTCGTTGCCGCAAGGCGGACAGCACACTTCGTCGCCCCATGCTCGCGACGCGCCGCAGGTTTTTGGCTTCGCTTCTCGTCCTCGGAGCAGGCCTCGAGACCGCCCCGGCGCGGGCAACGCTCGCGCGCGGCCTCACGGTTCGCGAGCTCGTCCTTCACAGCGCGCGCGGCGTGGTCGTGACGCCCCTCGAGGCGCGCTGCGAGTGGGCGACGTTCGGACGAAGTGAAGTCATCGTGACGGAAAGCCGCGTGCGCGTGGAGGAGGCGCTGCTCGGCGACGCGCCGGCCGAGCTCCTGGTCCGGGTGCTCGGCGGTAGCGTCGGCGAGGTCGGCATGCGTGTGGACGGCCAAGCCGAGCTTCCGCTCGCGAAGCCCTGCGTGCTTTTTCTCACCGCTCCCGAGCGGGAGCGCGCATTCGTCGTCGGTGCCGCTCAGGGGCACTACCCACTCACGGTGGCCGAGCACGCCATACAGCGCCTGCGGGCGAGCCCTCGGCTGCCACGTCTGGTCCAGGCGGACGGGTCCGCCGTCCGTGCGCTCAGCGGGCTCACGCTCGGCGAAGCGCGCGACCTCGTGCGACGCGCGCGATGACGAAGGCTCACGGCGCCGCGTTCGTCGCGCTCGCGGCGCTCCTGCTCGTGACGACGGGCGCGTCGGCGTATTGCCTCGGGCGCACCTGCAACCCGACGAAGGAGCCCTGCGAGACCGACGCCGACGACTGCGTCACCACGGGCGCGATCCTGCACTGGCCCGCAGACTGCGTCACTTTCGACATCCAGCTCGACGGCTCGCCGAAGAGCGACCTTTCGGCCGCGGACGTGAGCGAAGTCGTCGAGCGCGCTTTCAAACCTTGGCTCCGCGCCGAGTGCGGCAACGGCAACCCGTCGATCAAGGTCGGCACGTACGGCCCCGTCACGTGCGACGAGTCCCGCTTCAACAAGACCGGACGCAACGCGAACATCGTGATGTTCCGGGAGGACCGCTGGCCGTATCCCGGCCAGATCGACACGTACGGCCTCACGATGTTGCGCTACGACATCCACACCGGGGAGCTCTGGGACGCCGACGTCGAGATCAACACGGCGGACTTCGACGTGGGCGTGGGCAGCGAGGACGACCGCGTCGACCTGCAGTCGATCCTCACCCACGAGCTCGGGCACTTTCTCGGCCTCAGCCACCCCGCGGCGGACCAGGTCGACGCGACGATGAGCGCCGACTGGGACGGCGTGGGGACGAGCCTGCGTAGCCTCGACACCGACGACGTCGCGGGGATCTGTGCGCTTTACCCGCCCGATCGCGCCACCAAGCGGAGCTGCGAGCCGATCAACGGTTTCTCGGAGGAGTGCTTCGAGCCGGCCAGCACGCTGCCAAAGTCCCCGTCCTGTGCGGTGGTGGCTCGCCCTGCAAGCACGAGTGCCACGGCTTCCGCATTCGCGCTCCTCGCGGTCGCGTCCCTGCGCCGGCGCGGGAAAGGCGCGCGCAAACGAGCAGTGCGCGCGGCCCGGCAAAGGACTCACAACGGCCGTGCGCGGCCGGGCGGCGAGCCCACGCCATCGGCGCCCGCCGAGGCGCCTCGGTTGCGACTCCTCGAGCTCCTCGGGACACCGGCGGCGAGCTTCGTGCTGCGCTTCGTCGCGGTGACGGCGCTGCTCTTGCTCCTCTATGCGTACCCGTACCCGGCGGGCGGTTTCGTCAGCACCTGCTTCGAGCGCTACCTGAGCGGGTACGCGGGCGCGGCGGGCGCTCTTTTGAAGCAGCTCGACCCGAGCGTGCACGTCGCCCAGAATCTGATCACGGGGCGCTTTCCGCTGGCGATCGTGCGGGACTGCGATGCCATGGAGGTGAACATCTTGTTCGTTGCCGCGGTAGCCGCGTTTCCGGCACCCCTCTGGCGGCGCTGCGCGGGCGCGGTCGTGGGCTTGCTGCTGTTGGTCGTCGCGAATCTTTCGCGCATCGTGAGCCTCTACTTCATCGGAGTCGCGGCGCCGGACTCCTTCGAGCTCGTCCACCGCGAGGTGTGGCCCCTCGTGCTGATCGCGACGGCGCTCGTGCTCTTTCTCGTCTGGACGCGCTGGGAGCGGAGCTTCTTTCATGACGGCTCGAGCCCTGCCCCTGCCTAAGCTCCCGCACTGGCGCGACGGCCTCACGTTCGCCGTCGTGCTCGCGCTGCTGCTCGCCCCCTGGCCGGGGCTCGCCGCCACGTGCTCGAGCGCCTTCGCGGCGACGCTGAACTTCCTCGGTGCCGAGCGGGTGCTCGATTCCGGGGTGTCGCTCGCGCTCGAGCCGCTCGGCAAGAGCGCGTTTCAGCCCTCGATCCACGCCGCTCCGCTCTGGCACGTGTTCCTCGTGGCGACGAACCCCGCGAGCGGCGCGAGCCCGCGCATGGCGTTCAACACGCGCGGCGCGTTCTACCTGCCGAGCGCGACGTTCGTCGCGTTCCTCGTGGCCGCGCGCGCCTGGCGCTGGACGCATCCGCGGCGTGCCGTTCTTGCCGGTGGCATCGTCCTTGGCTCGTTCACCACGCTGTCGGTCCTCGTGGCGGCGTTGTCGTTCCTCGCCCTCCCGGCAGTCGGCGGCATCAGCTTGGGCGAGTCGACCCGCACCTGGCTCGAGGCATTCTTCCTGGGCTGGTTCGCGGCGCCGGGCATGGGCTATGCGGCCGCGCTGCTCGCTGCCGCTTGCGCGCTCCTCGCGGGCGGCGGCCTCGAAAGTCTCGCGCTCGGACGCGAGCCCGTGATTGTGGCCCGGAAGTGACGGCGTGATGACACGCACGCGTGCGCCCCTCGTCTCGCCACTGGAGCGGTGGCGCGCCGTTTCTTGGCGCCGCGGACAATCCGCCAAATCGTTACACGGGCGGGCACCCTCATTCTGTATACCCGGTGAGCTGCGAAGTCCGCCGCGAGCCCTTAGGTCAGACTCACATGGATACAGGTCCCCTGCTCGATCCCGGTTCCATGCCCTCCGCTGAGTCCGCGCGACGACCCGCGTCGGCGGCCCGCGCCGTCTCCGACACGATTCCGCCCCGCAGTGGAACGGGAGAAGTCGTGGAGTCGTCGCGCAGGCGCCCTTCGCTGCCGCCTGCCACGGAGCTCGCGACTGAGTTCGGCACGCTGCGGGCGGCGTCGAGCAGCATGTGTGAGCTCTTCACGCTCCTCACCCGGCTCGCCCCCACCGAGATCACGGTGACCCTCATCGGCGAGACGGGAACGGGCAAGGACGTCTTGGCGCGCGCGATCCACGCCGAGAGTCTGCGCGCGGCGGGCCCGTTCGCGGTCTTCGACTGCGGCGCCGTCGCCCCGAATCTCGTGGAAAGCGAGCTCTTCGGCCACGAGCGCGGCTCGTTCACGGGCGCGCTCGCGAGCTACGCGGGAGCGTTCGAGCGCGCCAACGGCGGCACGCTCTTTCTCGACGAGGTCGGCGAGCTGCCGCTCGACTTGCAGCCGCGGCTCTTGCGCGCGCTCGAGAACCGCTCCGTCCGGCGCGTCGGCGGCACGACGGACAAGCCGATCGATTTGCGCGTGATCGCCGCGACGAATCGTGACCTGAAGGTTCGCGTCGCGAAGAGCTTGTTCCGTGAGGACCTGTACTTCCGGCTTGCCGCGGCCGTGGTGCCCGTGCCGCCGCTGCGGGCTCGACTCGAGGATCTGGCGACGCTCGTTCCCGAGCTGCTCGCGAGCCTGGGCCATCCGGACGTCGCGGTGGGACCCGAGGTCTTCGAGGCGCTGCGCGGTCGCAGCTGGCCGGGCAACGTGCGCGAGCTCAAGAACACGCTCGCCTGTGCGATGACTTTCGTCGAAGCCGGCAGACTCGAGGAGGATCACCTGAGGCTCTCGCCCCCGGGCGTCGACGAGTCGGACCTCGACCGCCTCCCCCTCGGCGGCCAGCCGCTCGCGCGCATCGAGCGTGCCGCCATCAAGCAGACCCTGGCCCTGACCGGCGGCATGAAGGCGCGCGCTGCGCAAAGCCTGGGCATCGCCGTCTCGACGCTTTACGACAAGCTCAAGAAGTACGAGCTTTGAACGGCCGGAGCGGCATCGGAGTATAGCTCCCCGCCGTTCCCGACCATGTCGAAGCACCGCGCATGCGCTGCGCCGAGCTGGGCGCTCCTCGTCGTCGGCCTCGTGCCGGGGTGGCTCGGCTGCCAGCGCGCCAGGCAGACGGAAAACGCCGAGCGCGCGCTGACCGCTCTCGAGACGGCGAGCATCGAGCGTGCGCTCACCACCTACGCGAGCATCGCGTCCCGGAGCTACTCCGACGCGGCCCGCGAGGCGCGGGTCTTGCTCGACCGCGTCGACCGCTTCGTGGCGACACCGAGCGCGGCGAGCCTCGCCGAGGCGCGCCAAGCTTGGCTCGGCGCGCGCCATCCCTACCAGCAGACGGAGGTGTTCCGTTTCTACGACGGCCCCATCGATCGCCTGGAGATGCGCATCAACACCTGGCCGATCGACGAAGCGTACGTCGACGGCACGGGACAGACCGGCAAGCTCGGGATCGTCGCCGACGGCAAGCGCTACCCCGAGCTCACGAGCGAGCTCATCGCGAGCCTGAACGCAAAGGAGGGCGAAACCAGCATCAGCACGGGGTACCACGTGATCGAGTTCCTGCTCTGGGGTGCGGACGCGCGCGCGGACGGGCCCGGCGAGCGGCCGTTCACGGACTACGTCGGGGACGAGCGCGCCGTGCGACGGGGGCATTACCTTCACCTCGTCGTGGCGCTGCTCGCCCGCGATCTCGAGGAGCTCCGCGATGCGTGGGCTCCGGATCGCGACAACTACCGGAAGAAGCTGCTCGCGCTTCCGCCCGCCGAAGCGCTCGGCCTCGCCATCAAGGGCATGGGCTCGCTCAGCGGGCCCGAGCTCGCCGGCGAGCGGCTGACCGTCGCCTACGAGACGAAAGCGCAGGAGAACGAGCATTCCTGCTTCAGCGACAACACGGTGAACGATCTCACCGACGACGCGCTCGGGATCGAGAACGTGTGTCTCGGTCGCTACGAGCTGCCCGGCGGCCCCGCCCTCCGCGGTCCGGGCCTGTGCGACGCGATTGCAGCGCGCGATCCGGCGCTCGGCGAGCGGCTGCGCCGCGCCGTCGCCGACAGCGTTGCGAAGGTCCGCGCGATTCCGACACCGTTCGATCAAGCCATCCTCGGCGACGACGCCGCGCCGGGGCGCGTCGCCATCAAGCGCGCCATCGCTGCCCTCGAAGCGCAGACGAGCCTGCTCGCCGCCGTCGCCGCCGTGTACGATCTCCGGCGTTCACCCGCCGAGGCGCGACGCTGAGCATGCGGCCCTCGCTCGCCGTTTTGCCCGCCGTCCTCGTCGCGCTCGCCGCCTGCGGGCGACGGCACCAGGCGCCTCCCGACGCGCGGAGCGGCGGATCCGCCACCGTCTTCGACACGACGCGCGACGCGTTCGGACAGGCCTCGAGCTGGCTCTCCGAGCCGCATCGCCGCACCTTCTTCGTCGGCAACTCGTTCTTCAACTCGAGCTGGCTCCAGGCGCCGGCATCGGTCACCGACCGCGACGGGCTTGGACCGCTCTTCAATGCTCGCTCGTGCTCCGGCTGCCATTTCAAGGACGGCCGCGGGCGGCCGCCGGAGCCGGGCTCACCGCTCGTCTCGATGCTCTTGCGTATCAGCCTGCCGGGCAGCGGACCGCACGGCGCGCCGCTCGCCGAGCCGACGTACGGCGATCAGATTCAAGGTAGCGCCCTCCCGGGAATACCCCCCGAAGCCGACGTCGTCGTCGACTACCAGGAGCTCCCGGGAACGTTTCCCGACGGCGAGCACTACTCGCTCCGCAAGCCGAGCTATCGACTCGAGCACCTCGGGTACGGCCCCGCGTCGGAGCCGCTGCTCACCTCGCCGCGCGTCGCGCCCGCGCTGATCGGGCTCGGGCTGCTCGAGGCCGTTCCGGAACGCGCGCTCGCGGAATTGGCGGATCCTGACGACCGGAATCGGGACGGCATCTCCGGACGGCAAAACCTCGTGCCCGATGCGAAAACCGGAGCACTCGTCGTGGGGCGCTTCGGATGGAAGGCAGAGCAACCGTCGGTCGTGCAGCAGTGCGCCGCAGCGCTGCTCGGCGACATGGGGCTCACTTCCTCGCTCTTCTCGAGCGAGAATCACACGGCTCGCGAAGACGCGTGTCGCGACACGCCGAGCGGCGGCTCGCCCGAGGTGAGCGATGCCATCCTCGCGGCGCTCGGCCTGTATGCGCGCTCACTCGCCGTGCCCGCGCGCCGCGAGCTCGACCGTCCCGGGGTGTTGCTGGGCGAGACCTTGTTCGACAAGCTCGGCTGCGCGCGCTGCCACGTGCCGACGCTCCGAACGGCCCCACTCCCCGACCTTCCGGAGCTTCCGCCCGAGGCCATTCACCCCTACTCGGATCTCTTGCTTCACGACCTCGGCGAAGGCCTCTCGGATCATCGCCCGACCTACGCGGCGGCCGGCTCCGAATGGCGAACGGCGCCGCTCTGGGGCCTCGGCCTCTCGAGCCAGGTGAACGGCCACAGTCTCCTCATGCATGACGGGCGCGCGCGCGGCACGCTCGAAGCCGTCCTCTGGCACGGGGGCGAAGCGCTCGCCGCGCGCAACGCGTTCGTGGCCCTCGGGCGGGCTGACCGCGAAGCGCTCCTCGCCTTCCTCGGGAGCCTGTGAGTGAAGCGGCGTGAATTTCTCGAGTGCGGCGCCGCCGGCGCGCTCCTTTTGACGGGCTGCCGGCGGGCTCCGCCGCCGAGCCGCGAGGCCGTGCTCACGGCGCTGGTCCACGAAGTCGTCGTGCCCGACACGCAAAGCGTCGTGAAAACAAGCCAGGAGCTCGCCGCCGCCGTGACGGCGCTCGCGAGCACGCCCTCGCTCGCGACGTTGCGCGGCGCGCGCGCGGCATTCGTCCCGAGCCTGCTCGCGTGGAAGCAGGCGCAGTGCTTCCGCAACGGTCCGATGGTCGAGACGAATGCGTTCGTGCGCACGCTGTTTTGGCCGCCCCGCGCCCCGGCAATCGACGCCGTGCTCGGCGGCTCCGCCAGCATCGACGCGGCGTTCGTCGCGAACCTCGGCGTCGACGCGCGCGGCGTCTTCGCGCTCGAGTATCTTCTCTATCCCGAGCAGCGCGACGAGGGCTCAGCCCTCGAGCTTTTCACGGGCGACGCGGGGAAGCGCCGCAACGAGCTCTGTCGAGGTCTCGCCGCGAACATCGCCAAATACGCCGTGGACGCCGGCACCGTGCTCGCCGACGGCGCGAGCTACGCGGCTCGTTTCGCGCGCGGCGCGCAAATCAGCCTGAGCATCCTCGTGAACCAGATGATCGGCAGCATCGAGAGCCTCGCCGCGCACCGGCTCGAAGCGGTGCTCGACCGGCAAAAGCGCGGCACGTTCGCGGCGAAGGACGTCGAGGGCTCGCCGAGCGGCACGTCGCATCGGATCGCGCTCGCGGTTCTCACCGGAAACGACCGGCTGTTCCGTGGCGGCAAGAGCGGCGGCCTCTTGGAGCTCACGCGCGCGACGGCGCCGGCCATCGCCGAGCGTGTTTCCGAGCGCTACGCCGAGGCGCTTGGGGCGGTGAGCGCGCTCGGAGCACCACTCGAGCGCATCGTAACGACGAACCAAACCGCGCTCACGAGCGCCGCGAACGCAACCAAGGCGCTCGAGCTCGCGCTCAAGGTCGATCTCGCAAGCGCGCTCGGCGTGACGATCACGTTCCAGGCGGGGGACGGCGACTAGCCGACGGGCTGTCCCCTTTTCGCGCGTCACTCGAGCGGGACAATCCAGCGCTTCGGCAACGGACCCGTGAGATCGACCGTCGGATCCACGAGCGGCTGCGCGGGACGCCCGTTGAGCGAGGCGACGGCGTCGGCATACACGGCGACGTCGCGGCCCTCCCGCCGCAAGCGGTCCGCGACCTTGAGTGCTGCGTCACGAACGAGCTCGGGATCCTGGGCCATCGCCCGCACCTGAAAGGGCTCGAGCAGGGTTTCAGGCTCGACGCGCACGGTTCTGCCGGAGCGCCGATCCTCGGCGCGGAACGATACCGAGCCTGCTTTCTCGGCCACCATCACGTTCCAGGCGAAGTTGAAGCCGTCGAGCGTCCAGGCGCTATTCGACGCGGCAAGGTGCCCGCGGAGCGGGAGCAGCGCTTGCACGGCGCAGTGGACGGCGAGCACGGGCCCGAGCCAGACCGGCGCACGCCAAGGGCCGTCTGCTCCGCGCTCCTCGCGCCGCGGGCTCGAAATTCGCGACGCGAGCCACCCGAACGCTTGGCGCGGCCAGCCGGGCGGAAGGAGGAGCGTCGCTGCAGCGCTCATGAGCCACGGAAAAACACCTATCGGAAAGAGCAGGCCCGTGACTGCGTGGAAGCCCAGAACCAGGACGATCCCGAGCGTGCGGGTCCGGCGCGCGAGCAGGAGCCAAACGATGCCGAGGTCGAACAGAGCGCCGAGCCAGCTCGCAGCGAGCGCAGCCTCACGCGTCGCGAGCCAGGGACCGACGATCGGCCACGCCCCCGCGGTGCCGAGCCAGATCCGCAGCGGCTGAGCCTCGATGAGCCAGTCGTGGTTGAGCTTCGCGACGCCCGCGTAGAGGTAGACGACGGCGACCTGAAAGCGCAGCGCAGCGAGTGCATAGGCCGGAAGCGTCGAGAGCGCGCGCTCGGGTCGCCGCCACACATCGAGCGAAAACGCCCGCCCCGCAGGCAACACGCAGAGCAGCGCGGCGAGCAGACTGACGAGGTAGTAGTGGTTCAGATAGAGACTGCGATCGAGGAGCTCGACGTAGGTGAAGCCGAGCAAGAACCCGACCGCGCAAAACCGGTAGCAAAAACCGGCTGCAATCCCGAGCGCCAGCACGAAGAGGCACGCGTAGTGGGCATGCATCAAGACGCCGGGCCATGGCTTCACGAAGGAGAGGCCCGGGTACGTGAAGTGCGTCACCGGCTGGACGAAGAAAAGTCCCACCCACCCCTTGGCGACGAAGCGCAGAACACCCGCGGCCATCACGAGCCCGAAGAGAACGCGGAACGCCGCGAGCGACGCGACGTCCACCGGTGCTGAAAGCCGATCGCGCAGGTGCCGCACCGCGTCGCGCATGCCTCGAGCCTCTAGCATCCCTCGGCCAAGCAGCCGCCGGGCTGCGCGCGCTGACGCCGAAACGTGGCCGACTCGAAGGCGCGCGAACCGTCGCACTTCCGGGCCTTCCGGGAGGCGCACCGCGCAATGGCTCGCGCTGCTTGACCGTGTGGGAGCCCGTAGCTAGGTTCCGCCCGATGGCCGGAAGCGTTCCGGCCGCGCCGTCGCCGCTACCGGCGCCGGGTAGGGGAAACGGCAAGGATTAAGCAGCATGGCAACCAAGATTGGCATTAACGGATTCGGTCGTATCGGTCGTTGCGTTCTCCGGGCGCTCTATCAGCGCGGCGTGAAGGACCTCGAGATCGTCGGCATCAACGATCTGACGGACACGCGTACCCTCGCGCACCTCACCAAGTACGACTCGATCCATCGCGGCTTTACGGCTGCCACCGTCTCCACGAGCGAGAAGGGCTTGGTCGTCGGCGGCAAAGAGATCGCGATCACGGCGATCAAGGATCCGAAGGAGCTTCCCTGGAAGGCCCAAGGCGTCGACATCGTGCTCGAGTGCACGGGCCTCTTCACGGACAAAGAGAAGGCGGGCGCTCACCTCACCGCCGGCGCGAAGAAGGTCATCATCAGCGCCCCCGCCAAGAACCACGACATCACGCTCGTCATGGGCGTGAACCACGAGCAGTACGATCCCGCGAAGCACAACATCGTCTCCAACGGCTCCTGCACGACGAACTGCCTCGCCCCGATCGCGAAGGTGCTCCTCGACAACTTCGGCATCGTGCAAGGCCTGATGAACACGGTGCACTCGTACACGAACGACCAGAGCCTGCTCGACATCCCGCACCGCAAGGGCGATCTGCGCCGCGCGCGCGCCGCGGCCGTCAGCATGATCCCGAGCACGACGGGCGCCGCCAAGGCGCTCAGCGAAGTGATCCCCTCGCTCAAGGGCAAGTTCGACGGCGTTTCCGTGCGCGTGCCGACGGTCGACGTTTCGCTCGTCGACCTCACGCTCACGACGGAAAAAGCCGTGACGGTGGAGTCGATCAACGCCGCGATGAAGAAGGCGGCCGAGAGCTCTCCGCTCAAGGGCTTCCTCGCCTACACCGACGAGGAGCTCGTCTCGAGCGACTTCATCGGCAACCCGTCCTCCAGCATCTTCGACGCGACCCAGACCAAGGTCCTCGGCGACAAGTTCGCGAAGGTCTTCTCGTGGTACGACAACGAGTGGGGCTTCTCGAACCGCATGATCGACCTCGCGCTCCTGATGGCGCAAAAGGGCTGATCGTCCGCCAAGGGGGCGAGACCCAGCGTCTCGCCCTCTTTTTCGTCGTCACCAGCTCGTTCGTTCGTTGGTGCGCCTCGCTTGTCATAGCTTTCCGCTCCGCTTCGTCTCTCCCCTCCCTCGTCAGGTGTCGTCTCGTCGTTCGGCGCAGCCGCGGACGGGCCGAAGGCCCGGCCCGAAACGCCGCAGGAGTCTTGGAAGACCAGATCGATCGCCAAGCATTGGCATGACCCCCCACAAATTCCGGCGAGGCCGGCGCCAGGGCCTTCAACCGCCCGCGTAAGACGCCACCCGCCCCGCAGAACAATCCCCAGAAAATAAGGCCAAAACCTCATGTCCATGCTCGACGGCATCAAATCCATCGACGACCTTCCGCTCCAGAACAAGCGCGTCTTCATTCGCGTGGACTTCAACGTCCCGCTCGACAAGGCGTCGGGCCGCATCACGGACGACGAGCGGATCCAGGCGTCGCTGCCCACCATCAAGAAGGCGATCGCCTCGGGCGCACGCGTGATCCTCGCTTCGCACCTCGGCCGCCCGAAGGGCGAGCGCGCCCCGAAGTACAGCCTCGAGCCGGCTGCGGCGCGCCTCAGCGAGCTCATCGGCCAGGACGTGACGCTGCCCGACGACTGCATCGGCGACGCGCCGAAGAAGGTGGTCGGCGACCTTCGCCCGGGTCAGGTCTGCTTGCTCGAGAACCTCCGCTTCCACCCGGAGGAGGAGAAGAACGACGAGGGCTTCGCCAAGGAGCTCGCCTCGCTCTGTGACGTGTACATCAACGACGCGTTCGGCTCCTCGCACCGCGCGCACGCCTCCGTCCACGGCCTCGCGCGGCTGATCAAGGACCGCGGCATGGGCTACCTCCTGAAGAACGAGATCCAGGCGCTCGATCGCGTCGTCTCCTCGCCCGAGCGTCCGTTCGTGGCGATTCTCGGTGGTGCCAAGGTCACCGACAAGATTGCGGTCATCGAAGCGTTGCTCTCGAAGTGCGACGCCCTCTGCATCGGCGGCGCGATGGCGAACACGCTGCTCGCAGCGCAGGGCGCGGACATGAAGAAGTCGCTCTACGAGGCCGACTGGCTCGCCAAGGGCCGCACGCTGCTCGAGACGGCCAAGAGCAAGGGCGTCGATCTGGTCCTGCCGGTCGACGTCGTCACGGGCACCGGCATCGACGCCACGAGCGGCACGACGGTGAAGGCGAACGCCGTTCCCGACGGCGAGATGGCACTCGATATCGGCCCCGAGACGGTGAAGGCCTTCGCGGCCCGCGTCGCCAAGGCGAAGACGGTGTTCTGGAACGGACCGATGGGCTTGTTCGAGAACAAGGCGTTCGCCGCGGGCACGAACGGGATCGCTCAGGCGGTCGCGGACACGAGCGGCTTCACGGTCGTCGGCGGCGGCGACAGCGTCGCGGCGGTGAAGGCTGCGGGCGACGAGGTTTTGAAGAAGATCGGCTTCATCTCGACGGGCGGCGGCGCCTCGCTCGAGCTCGTCGAAGGCAAGAAGCTGCCCGGCGTCGAAGCCCTGCGGCCCTAACCGAAAGCACGACATGCGTTCCTACGTCATTGCAGGCAATTGGAAGTTGAACGCGGGCGACGGCGAAGGCTGCGCGCTCGCCACCAAGGTCGCTCAAGCGACCAAGGGCATCACCCAAGCGAAGATCGTGGTCGCGCCGCCGTTCACGGTGCTCGCGGCCGTGAGCTCGGATCTCGCGAACAGCCACGTCGAGGTGGCCGGCCAAAACCTCTACCCCGAGGACAAGGGCGCCTTCACGGGCGAGGTGAGCGCCCCGATGCTGCTCGCTTCGGGCGCAAAATGGGTGATTTTGGGCCATAGCGAGCGCCGCCAGTACTTCGCGGAGACCGACGAGTTCGTGAAGAAGAAGACGGTCGCGGCGCTCAAGGCCGGGCTCCGCCCGATCGTGTGCATCGGCGAGACGCTCGCCGAGCGCGAGGCGAACAAGACGCTCGAGGTCGTGTTCCGCCAGCTCGACGCCGTCTCCGGTGAGCTTAGGACGCGACCGGGCTTCGGTGTGATCGCGTACGAGCCCGTGTGGGCGATCGGCACCGGGAAGGTGGCAACGACCGAGCAGGCTCAGGAAGTGCACGCCGCGATTCGCAAGCGCCTGAAGGAGCTCTCACCCGAGCTCGCCACCGAGACCGCGATCCTCTACGGCGGCAGCGTGAAGGCCGACAACGCCGGCGCGCTCCTCGCGTGCGAGGACATCGACGGCGCGCTCGTGGGTGGCGCCTCTCTCGACGCCGACGGCTTCGGCAAGATCGCACGAGCAGTGCCGGCCTGAGCCATGAGCGAACCAAAGCCCGCCGCCACCGAGCCCGAGCAGTGCAAGAGCTGCCACGGCACGGGTGAGGTCGGCAGCGACGGTGGACCGGCGCAGTGCCCGGACTGCGGCGGCGCGGGGTACCTCCCCTCGCCGCACGTGCTCGTCGAATGGCGCGCGCGCGACATCGAGCGCGCCCACGCGGGCGCGGGGGGCGGCACCGGCGGCGACGTACGCTGGCTACTCGCCGAGCTAAGGCGGTCAAGGGACGCCCTCACCGAGATCTCCGCGTTGGCCCAGGAGCTCGATGAAGGGCCGGTTTCGGCCCGGATCCGCTTCACGGCCAACACGGCGCTGCGCCTGTACGAAGTCGTTCCGGCCAAAAAGACCTGAGCTCGTGCACCCCGGCGCGAGCTGAGCTAGAAACCGCCGAGTCGCCGATGGCCGAAATCATCCAGACGCCCCTCACGGTCATGCACGTCGTCGCGTGCCTGTTCCTGATCCTCGTGATCCTCATCCAGCCGGGTAAGAGCGGCGGGGGTGGCATCTTCGGCTCGGCGGGCGCGCAGCAGGTCTTCGGCGGCCGCGGCGCCGGCAACTTCCTCACCAAGACCACTTGGGCGACGGCCACGCTGTTCTTCGCGACCAGCATCACGCTCGCGTACCTCTCCTCCTCGTCGGACGAGGCACTGCAGAAGAAGAGCCACGTCGGCGGCATGAGCAAGGGCCTGGGCAAGCCGATTCACCTCAAGAAGTAGGGGGGCAAAACGACGGCGGGCGCCTCGGTTGCGGTACTAGGACGCAGCGCGGACGCCGTAGGTGTTGGCGCCGCGAAGCTCCTCGTGTCGCTCGCGGTCCTCGCCGCCGGCTTTCGCGCCGTCAGCGACGACGACTATGCGCGTATCGTGATCGCGCAGCGCTTCGCCGAAGCGCCCCACCTCGACCCGAGCGGGACGAGCTGGCTGCCCCTGCCCTTCTGGGTGTACGGCGGGGCGTTCGGCGTGCTCGGGGGTTCGCTCGCCGTCGCACGCGGCGTCGCGATCCTGCTCGGCATCGGCGCGATGGGCCTCTTGCTGCTCGCGGCGCGCTGGCTCGGAATCGGGCGTTTTGGCGCTCTCGCCGGGGTGCTCGTGGCGGCGCTCTTTCCGTGGTCGGCATGGCTCGCGGCCGCTCCGCTTCCCGAGGTCCCGGCGGCCGCGCTGTCGGTGCTGGCCCTTGCGGCACTCACCCGCAGCGAGCCCCGGGTGCGGACGCTCGGTGCCGCGGCGGTCGCCGCCGCCTGCTTCTGTCGCTATGAGGC
>Ga0070682_100001081_pt1 | contig 15707 bp, 21 predicted proteins | sample KBSC63LmetaG_FD_64668 | JGI IMG/M metagenome (GOLD analysis project Ga0070682, IMG submission 64668) | Corn rhizosphere microbial communities from Kellogg Biological Station, Michigan, USA - KBS C6-3L metaG | ecosystem: Host-associated > Plants > Roots > Rhizosphere | place: USA: Michigan... | reverse complement strand
GTGGGTTCGGGGGCGATAGGCATAAATTAAGCGGATTTGGGTTCGGGATCGGGGGCTCGAAGGGACTGGATCGCGGAGACGCATTTTTCATATCCCTCCACGAGGCCTGATTTTACGGCACGCTCCTCGATAGAGGTGAACTTGCCGTATTCAGGGACCTGATACATCAGGCGGGCCAGAAATCTCTGACCCGCCGCGCTGTCGAGAAAAATTCGCGTCTGGTCCGCGTCGGCGGGGGACCAATACGGTTTGGTTGCGATGGGTAGCATGAAAAATTAACCCGCAACGGCTGGTGCGGGGGCCTGCGGAGCCGCTTCTTGCGGAGCGGGAGTCGCAGCCGCTTGCTGGGGCTGAAGATTCTGCAACTCTTCGCTGATCTTCTTCAGCATATCCGCGTCTTCCTTCCAGTCGTCGGCGAGCGCGCCGCCTTGAAGGGCCGCCTCGAAGTGGGCCTGCCAATGAGCGAGTTTCGCCTGAATTTCGGGGAGTAATTCCGGATGAGACGCAAGGGCGGGGAAAAGCTCACCCAAGTCCGCCTTGATGACATCCGCGTGGATGCGGTGATTATCGCGAGTCGATACCGGCATCTCCTTGCCCAGCCCGAGGGCGATGTTTTCCAGCACTTGCATGCGGGACTGCTCGGCCTCCTGCGTGGGGTCATTAACTGCGAGGATGACATCCTCGGCGAACTCGGCGTTGACGCGCGCAGCCGTGGCCTTCTGCGCGAGCTTCACCTGATCGAAAAGCGGGTCGTTTCGTTTTTCCTGCGCGAAAAGGATGATGTTCTGCGCCTCGTCGGCGGTCCAGTCGTCAATCGTGCGAAGCGCAGGTTCGGCTGCAATCTCAGTAAGTTCTTCCTCGCTCATGTGGCGAAGGAGTTCCTCCCGGAGGCGCTTGGCATCCTTGTCGACCGTTTCGCTGCTGGCGACCCGGCGTTGCATCACTTGAACGACCTCGGCGACCTGAAGCAGGTATCGCTCGGTGATGTCGTCGCGCTTCTCCTCCTCGCGCGCGGTGTAGACATTCACCTGAGCGGCGGTCACACGCTCGCCTTGGAGCTGCTTGGGCGTAACGCCGCCTGCAATCTGGTCCATCAGCTCCGTCAGTTTGACGTCGAGGGCCGCGAAATCTTCTGCGCCGGCCGAGATTTTGTTCTCCACCACCTCGAAGGCTTCGGGGAGCAACACAAGATTGCCCACGACGGAAAGACGGAGCCGTTCGAGCGCCTTGTCGGTGCCGCGAATCCACGTCTTGCCCGAGAGCATGAGACGGTCGACAGCCTCGTTGCGAGCGCGATCGACAGCACCTGCCAATTCGAAGAGCTCGCGGCCAATGCCCTTCGAACCCATCAACAGACCATTGGCTTGCTGGTAACTGAAAAAAGTGAGCGCCTGATCCATCGACTCGTAAAGATCGAGCTGTTGGCGAAGCAGCTTTTTCTCACCGCGGTGGTTGGTCATGTAGTAGCTGACCGAACCATCCGCCTCCGACACGAGAAAATGATTGAGCTCGATCACCTTTGCGCCCTGTTGCAACGAGCGATACACAGACGATTCACGGATGGCGTCCTCGTATGTGCGGGCGTCGGTGTAGGGCGAGCTGGTCTGGTTTGTGTCCTTGGACGACGCCTCGTTGATCGCATCGACAGCCGCGTCCAAATCCCAGCCGGCAGCGCGAGCGGTCTCGGGGTCGTCGATCAGATTGACGAGTTCGAAGATTTGGATTTCTTGACGGCCGATCCAAATCTGGCAATATGCAGAAGCCTGCTTGGTCTGGTCGGGGACGAAAAAATGATCCTGACGAAAATGGGTGGGCTTCCATGAGTATCGATCGAGCCACGTGACCGATGTGAAACCGTATGTGGCGTTTTCGGCCGCGATTTCGTTCAGCAGCGGCCGCCAACCGGGCCACGCGCGAACCAACTTCGTGATGCCGTTACGAAACTTCTCTGTTTTGAATTTACCGCCTTCAACGGTATCAGGCAGTGCGGCAGAGGTGAGAAAACGAGCGTTGTGAACGGCGCGCGTCAGCCGGGGCGGAATCTTGTCGATCGCCGTGGCTAAGGGCTTCGTTGAGAAATTATTTTTCCATCCCAATCCCTCGGCCTTCAGATCCGCTTCCTTGTAGGGACGCTCGGCGTCATACTTCGCCGCGATTTTGGCATTCTTGGCGTTGCGACCCTTGCCGGCATCTTCCAGATTGGCGACGATGTTGTTCAGTTGCCCGACGGAAGTGATAGAGCGTCGCTTCGGCTTGAGCGACGCCGACATCTCGGGGGTATTGACGCCCGCGCCGTCAGAAGCCAGCGAGGCGGGAGTATTGGGATCGCTGAACGGGATGAGGGCTTCGGGCATGGTGTCTATATTAGAATCTACCGAGATTTAGGGATGAGAAAAATTATTTTTCACTCCGTCCGCATAAAAGCGTAGTATTCCTGCAAATTTTTGATCTTTGGGTCCAGATCTTCAACCGTCCCGTCATTCACGAGATCGAAATCCGTCCAAATCTCGCGGATGGAGAAATTATCCCCCTCCACATTTGGTTTACGCGGGTCATCCACACGCACAACCACTGGCCGCGCCCCCACCCACTCCAGAGGAGGGTAAGAACAGGCCAATTCATCCTCTCGGCGGATGCCGTCGATCACCCGGACCCCGTTTAGCCACAAAAATTGAACCAAAAAGGCCGGGTTAGGCAACGGAAGCTTACTGCCGACGAGCAAAGAATGGTCGCCAACCACCAAGTCGTGCGGAAAGTTCTGCCTCCAGCTCTGAACGGGGTCTCGGTAGCCATCCGCGTCGGGTTTCCCGCCCGTCAGCCAGTCTCCGAGGGCTACGAGGGTGGGTCGGGACTCGCTTTTCGGTATTGCGCGCAGAATCCCCTCGCTTGTGCCGCTCACGAGCGACCAAAGCGTATAAATCACGTCCGAACACGAGCCGCCTTTGAGGCCCGTGGCCTCACAGAGCTTCCGGCGAACTGTGGACTTGCCTTTTTCGGCGGGTCCTATGATGAAATAGGGGGCGGTTATCGTATCCATAGATTCTTGGGGCATTTTTCAGTGACCAATTGCGTTTTTGCCTGCACGACGCAGGTGCAGACGCTGCATTGTCCCATCAGCGAGTGCCTCGACACCGGCTTGTAGTGCGGGCAAACCAAACACACCCCGAGGCGGGCCTTGCGGTCGGCGTCTGAGACGCGGAGTTTCCCCGTCCGGATGAAATAAAACCCCGCTCGCAGCGCAGCCCGAAAAGCCGTGATTAAATTCGGAACAATCATGCCTTGCACCTCTCCACCCAATCATGGACCCACGCGGGGTTTTGCTGTGCCAGCATAGTCAAATGTGACGCGAGGGCCGCGACAACGACCTCCTGTGCCTCTTGGTCGGAAAGAATGCCCGAAGACTGACACATGGCGTGCAAAATTTCGTGCATCTGAGTCTCGGCTTTGAGTAGCGGTCGGAGTCCTTCGCACGTCCGGATCATTCCGGTCGTGAAATCACAGATTCCGTAGAGTTCCTCATCGCCATCGGCTAGTTTCGCAACCTCCTCTAGCTGAAAAGAATGCGGCCCGATTTTAATGTTGCTCATGAACGACGCCAACACTGGGTTGGTAGTTGGTTTTTCTGCTCGGGGGTCATGTCAGGAAGCGAGCCTTTCGCCGCCCATACAGCCGCGTGATTTTCCTGCCCTAGTATCGAGCATCCCATCGGTTTCTTAGCGCCCGCCACTTCCTTGCCGGCGCGAAAAACGGTGGAATGCCGGCGCACGGAGTCGACACACGTGCCGCACCCGTAGTCGGCCCAATCCTTTTGAAAGGGGCACCCCTTGCAAATCTCCGCGCGCCGGTTGGCTTCTACATCGCTAACGAGCGGCTGCGGAATGTGCGCCTGACGTTTCCAGAGCATCTGCGTCCATTGCAGCACCTCGATCGTGAATGTAGGTTTGGTCGCCTCGGGGCTAGGCGAGGCGGGGGCGTGGTCTGTGCAGAAATGGGGCCACCCAGAGCACACGTATTCACAAACCTCCTCAAACGGGCGGCCGTAGGGCAGAGAATTAGATACGCGATATTTCAACAACTGCTCGGCCACGTTTTCGTAGGAGGTGCCGTTGATGACCCGCTCGACGCCGTTGTGGCGCTCGATGAAGTGGTATCCGTTGGGAGGAATCACCCCTGTCTTGGGGATCATTCGACGAAAATATACTTGATCGTGGGTTTCCCACACGCATCATAGCCCCGATCAGCCCTGATTTTCCCTTCTTTTTTCAGCTGTTTGATCCAGCGATATGTCGCACTCTCGCCAGAAGACAAGCGCGCCCAACGACGCAACTCGCGCAGCTGCTCAAACGAGCGGTGCTGTTCGGTGAAAGTGCCTTTGGACGACGTCTCCAGCAGACGAAGCCACGCGGGGTCCTCAGAACCCTTGGAAATCGGTCGGGGCGTAGACTTTTTTGTCGGCATGTTGTTTGGCTTGAAAATACGTCGCTTTCCCGTCTTTGACAAACCCGTAAAGCCACCCGTTCTCGTGTCGGAGCTTTCCGAGATTGCGGGAATTGTAGTCCTGCTCGATCGACATCAGACACCCGGTGCCATAGGCGATGCCGGGCTCCGGCCATCGCTCCACCGATACTGAATCCATCGTGTGTGTATGTGCGTAAGCACAACTCCCGAACACTTGGGCAAACTTGCGGGCCGCGCCGATTCCGGCCGCATATCCATGCAGCACCCGCAGGCCGTCCACATCCAAGATGCCGTTCCTCGAATGATACGGGAACATAGTCGTCCGGCGGCGCGCGCACATCTGTTCAATCGTCTTGATACCATCCTCGGCCGCCTCGCGCCGATCGGCGTCGAGCGAGGTTTTGGCGACGTCCCACAGGCGCTCGTCGTGGTTGCCCCGCAAGAAAAATCGTTGCTTGCCGAACGCCATCGATTCGAGAAAAAATTCCTTGCCAGTGGCCCAGTCCTCGCGGCTGGAGGAATTCTTCTCCGCTGGCGTCGCCTTGCCACGTATGTGGCTGAAATTGAAATTGTCCCCCGCGTTTACGACGATGCCCGGCTTGAAGGCTTTGAGGAACGACAACAACGAAGCCCGCATGAGGGGACATATCTCGTCGCCGTGCGGGTCGCCAAAGACGACGAAGGTTTGGAGGGCCATTGACTTAGAGTCTACAGAAGAGAATGGGGCATCGTAAAAAGGAAGGCCCCCGCTGGTTCGCTCTGCCTTTCGGCCGGCGCGTCGGGGGACTGACGTCAGATCTCGCCATTACAAGTCGTCTGACCGACCTATGGAATCACCCCTCGTCATGACCAGCGCCGGTCCCGACTCGCGGGACCGTTAGACGAGCGGCCTCATGGCGAGGCTAGTATGTTGCTGGTAAATAGGTGCGCGACGCGGGGGTTGAACCCGCATCTCCGCCACACAGGCGGAATCCTTTCTTTTGAACGAGTCGCGCAAAAATAAAAAGACGGCGATGGACCCGGACTCTTGGTCTCGTAGGATTTTGGCAACCGAGGTCGCTACTTCTCTGTGGATTACTGGGTGCTGGAACGCTTTTCCGTCTTAGTTGATTCGGCCGTCGCCTACGGGTCAACCAACCCGTCGTGTCCTGCTTCGTTCGGCCCACACAACGGAGACTTTATCGCGTCTCAATCCGTCCGACTTTACGGATGGGGGAGTAAAGCAATCGCTCTTCTCCTCCAGAAATTGGCGAGGGCGTAATAACCGCAAGTCTTTCGTTTTCGGCCGGCTACCCGAAGCAGCGCACAACCTTAGCACAGGAATATTTATACCATAAGAATTTCAGGCGTGACTGTGGACGACGACCGCCGTCCACCACACCGAAAATCTTAGCGGGCCTCGAACCCGCATCTCCCTCTAATTGGGCGGAGGTCGTGGACGTCACCCCACTCTGCGCACGAGTATGACTCGTGCGAGCCTAAACTTGGCCAACCTCCAAAACATGCCGGTGATTGCCTAGCACCGGAACTAGTCTCACATCTTGTAGACGTCTGGATAAAACGGACGTGAATCCCAACCTTCAAGGATTACAAGAACGCCAGAGGATGCAGACTCAAGGACTTTGCGAGATTTGAGTCTGGGAGGTTGGCCGGGCTCATTGCACGCATTGATTACCAAGAGACGTGATATAGCCTGTGAGAATTCTGCCGCCTACCGGGATCGACTTTCGCCACACCCGGGGCTGGTAGAACCCGAGCGTGTGAGGCTCGGGAAATGGAGGGGAGAGCTGGACTTTAACCAGCAGTCCTCGCGTAAGACGCGAGAGGTTTAATTAGCCTACCTCCCCGTATCAAAGAACACGAGCACTCTACCACGACTTTCTAAAAAGACAACTGAAAATTTACGGGGTCGTGCTGATGCTCGGGGCGTCGGGTTTGCGGACGCGAGAATAACCGTCGATTTCGATGTCTTGTGAGACAGTCCACCAGTGGCTCGAACGCCGATAGCTTTCGGCCTTGACCTCGGTGGGCGTCACCTCGACGCCGGTCATATCGATGGTCGTGCCGCCGATGGGAAAGCTCGATTGATAGTGGATTTTCTTGGCGCTGACTTCTGGCAGATTCGCGCAGCCCGAAAGGAGAGCGACGACGCAGATGATTGGGAGGATCTTTTTCATGGGGAGAAATCGAGATGGTTGGTGATGCGGAAATGGGCTTTGAGTAGCTCGCCCACGATGAGCTGTGAGGCTTGAGAAACGGGCGGTTCGGCAAACCACCCGGAGTGTAATATCGGCTTGACCCCGAGCAGGGCCTCGCCGTTGAAATTGACCGTGCGCCCGCCGTCGGTAGGTCCGATGTAGCCGACTGCGCCCATGTCACCCCATTTCACGAAGGGAATCCAACGGGCCTTAGTCACCCATTCGTCGGACGGCGTGTGCCAGACGTGACGAGCCCCCACTTGCGGGGGGAGAACTGCGTCACGATCGAGAGCGGGCGAAATGAACGACATCACAGCGAACGGCGCACCCGCCTCGGCGGCGAGCTGGGCAATGCAGCACCCGTTGGAGTGCGCGACGCACACGTCACCGGGATGCACGAGCTTGGCAAGGAGACGGGCTAGGCGGCCGTCGAGAATATCCACGCCGACCGGACCGAGCCAGCCGTAGTCGAACTCCTCAACCTCGAAGTCCGCGCCGACGAGGGCTGGGATGAGCTTGTCCACCGAGCCCGTGCCACCGTCGCGCACATTGAAGCCGTGGAGAATCCAAGCGCGCCCGCGAAGTTTGGGAGAGGAGGACATGGCTCAGGGCTGCTTGTCGGGGCCGTTGAGGAGCTTTCGCCAGATGCCGCGAAAGCCGCCCGCTCCAACGACGATGACGTAGGCGGAATGAATTATTGCGCCCGCCGCAGTGAGAGCGCCGCCGATGGCGGGTAGGTTGGTTTGGATGGAGTCGAGCATGGGATTAACGAGGAACCGCGACGATGTGAGCGTTGTCGATGGTTGCGCTGCCGCCGGTGAGGGTGCCGATAAGGCGAGCCTGCACGGTTATGATGTCTCCCGCGCTCGCCGTGTAGGGGAAGGACACAATGGACACGCTGGGGCCTTCCTGCGTGCTGGCAGTGACTATGGGGAGCGGCTGCGAACGCGACGTGCCGAGGTTGGCGGCAGTGTTGTTGTCGCGACGCAGGATAATCTCGACATATTGCCCTGCTACGGGCGTCGCACCCACCAGCGCAGAGGAGCAATCAACCGTGAGCAGGTAGTTGCCCGCGTTGGAAATAGTGATAGTAGGATCGGTCGTGCCGAAATCCACATTGGCGAAAGAACCGGTAAGCGTGTAGGCCGTGCCAGACGCCACAGCAGTGTAGGAGGCGGGAAGCGCCGATAGATAGGTCGTTGTATCCACCGAAAGTGCACCCGTTCCGCCTGATGTCTTTACAAATCCGTTTGTCGTTAGTCCATTAAGAACTCCGATAGTTGCGGTAGTTACATTGCTGGCCAGCGTCGATCCTGATATGCCAGACGCAGGCACGGAGTCGGCGTATTGAGCGTGCAGATTCGATACGAGATCAGTGCTTGATACCTGAAATGGGGGAGTCCCCGTAGCAACGGAGCTAATTATCTGATTATCTACGTGAACATTGCCGCCAAAAAGATTGATAGGATCACTACTTCCTCCGAGTTGATTAACCCTAACTTGGAATCCAGAATAGGTGTCAATGTTTAACCCATTGTCCAAATATCCATTACCACCACCGTTACCACGAACCATGCGCCAAATTCCATATGATCCAGTAGTAGAGTTGCCGATAGCATAAATCTGGTTTACGCCGCCCGCATTAGTGGGATCAATTTTTAGTCCAGCAGACGAGGAGGCAAAAATACCAGTAGCAGCGTGGAGATTAGCAGATCCATTAAGGCTGCCGAAATAGGCATCCGTCAATGAACTGCCTCCGATAACTGCTTTGTTGTCTGCATCGCAGTATACGGAGCTTCCTATCACGATAGATCCGCTCATAGCGTGAGGAGATCCAAGTCCGGCGGTTTCACCAATAAAAACATTATCCGATCCGGTCCAGCAATCATAACCGGCACCATGCCCAATTCCTTGGTTTCGTGATCCAGTAGTAACGAAACGCAAGGCACCCTCACCCATCGCATCATTAAGCTGGCCCGTAGTGACTGCGTTCAGCGAAAAGTTTCCGAATCCAGAATTGCCAACGGGAGTAGTTGCTACAGCACCAGAACCATTACCAAAAAACGAATTCTGAGTTCCAGTAGTGAGGGAAGCGCCAGCACTACACCCGAAAAGATCGTTCTGCCATCCCGTAGTAAGAGAAGACCCAGAATTTCGACCCCACGTAGTATTGCGCGATGCAAGAGTGCTTGCTCCGCCAGAAGGGGAAAGTGTGAAATTCCCAGCGCCAACACCGCCAAACATGTTAAGACCATCGGCGGTTGGATCAGAGTAAGTATGGAAGAGGGTGCTTGTTCCATATTTTATAACACCAGAGGAAGAGCTGGAAGTTACCGGGAATGTTACGTTACCGGTGAAGGACGGGGATGCGATATTTGCCTTTAAATCCAAGGCCGTCTGCGTCGCCGTGCTCACGGGCAGCGTCGCGGGCGTGTAGCCTTGCAGAGTGGTCGCGTTTCCAGCCGTAAGCCCGACTGCCGTTCCAGTGAGATTCGTAGCAACGCCGCTTGAGGGTGTTCCGAGCGCGCCACCATTGACCACGGGTGCGCCCGCCGTGCCTACATTGACCGCCAGCGCGGTTGCCACGCCCGATCCGAGGCCGCTCACGCCCGTAGAAATGGGAAGCCCGGTCGCGTTGGTAAGCACACCGGCCGACGGGGTTCCGAGATTCGGGGTCGTGAAGGCGGGGGAGATGAGCGGGGCTTTGAGCGCCAGATCCGAAGTGAGGTTGGCGACCTTGACCTCAGCCACCTGACCATCGGCGAGCGTCAGCGTGCCGGCAGAAACGTCGAGCGTCTTGCCCGACGGAACCGCGAGGCTCGTGGTGACGTCGTTCGCGTCGGCACCGGCTCCGCCGACGCGCTGAACGTTGACAGGGGCAGCGACCGCAAGAGACGCTGCGAGAAGAAAGAGTGCAAGGAATCGTTTCATGAAATAAAAATCAGGCGACGGGCTGGGCGTTGGAAAGTGGCTGGAAGGCGGAGCCGTCGAAATAGACTTGGAACGTGGCGTTGCCGTCGGTCGACACGCACGAATAAATCACTGTTCCGCCGGAGGTGGCATTCCGGATGTTAAGGGTCACGCCGTTGACGGTGTTCGCCAAACGAATCGTCACCACGTCGCCGTCCACGCGATTGGCCACCGGGATCACAATCTCGCTCGTGCGACCCGTGCCAGAGACGGTAATGACCTCCGTATGGAATCGCGAAGCGGCGGGAATCGTCAGCGTCGAATTACCGCTTGAGTTGGCCTGCGCATTCCGAGAAAACGCATCGAGGTTGGCGATGAGCAACTCAAGCAAATCTCCCACGGTGTATGTCCGCTCCCCGTAAGCCACAGGAGAGTCAAACCCAACCAGCTTTGTAGTGAGCAGCGGAGTCGCGCTTGAAAAATTAAGATTGGCCATTTACACCAGAGTCTACTCTGGAACTACTAGTCCAGAGATTCAAATCTGTTAGTAATGTCTACTCTTTGCTTCATCGGACCCGTGGCTTCGGCCACGCTCCCTGTCTTGTATGACTGCACGATAGATGTCTGAAGTCGCACCACATGCAGCAGCATCGTCAAGGCGTCTGCGCGGTCGGGGCTCTTGTTGCCTCGAGACTTATACGCCTTCTTCGGCTCAACCCTCACCTTGGGGTTCCCGATGGGCTGGATGTAGCGGCGACCGAGGAGCTCTGAAATGAGGGGGTCGGACGGCAGCGAAAAAGCGAACTTGCATACCCCCACCTCGATCCACTTTTTCAGGGCAAACCAAAGCTCGGTGTAAAGCAAATTGTATTCATCGCACGGCAACTTCTGGTCCTCCACCAAAATACGCATATCAGTCGAAGACGACGAGCCGTTGATGCCGTGAACCGCTTCGCCGTATTTGGACCTGACGTAGTCATGCACGCCTGCGCCGTTGCCGGTTCGATCGATGCCGAGCCACTCGGGCTTCACGCCGAGGGCCTTCGAGATTTGGATGCACGCGTCTCCCACTTCCTCGGTGCGCCCTTTCGGGACGGGGATGATTTGGTCGACTTGCAGCACGTGCCGATACGTGCGCTTGCCGTTGGCATCTTTGAAAAGCACCGTCTGGGGGATGCCGCGGTCCGTCATCGTCGCCGGCATCTTGTAGCCGAACGCGGCCCCGTAGCGGCCATGCTTGTAGATGGCGGTGTCTCCGCCTTCAAGGGCGACGTCGAGAGAGCCGACGTTCTCAGGCGGCTCGGCCCAGATGTATTCACCCCTGACCGACTCGTCCTTCAACAATGCAGGCGGGAACACCACGGTGTCCAAGCCGTCTTCGGGATACCAGCCACGGGCCATCGTGTAGTATCCGGCCGTGTTCATACCACCGGCTTGCAGAGTGAGCGTCTCCAAGCCTTGCTTGGTCTGGAGGCCGGGGTATTTCTCCCAGCCCAGTAGAACGTTCTCGGATTTCCAGCCGTCGAGCCGGATGAGCTTCCAGCCACGCTTCGTATACCATTGAGACGAGGTCTCAATGTCAACAGACCCCCAGCCATCAAGAGGCTCGGCGCGGATACCCACCTGCGAAGACCGGTCCTTCGGATTATAGGCCGCGATCACCTTGAACTGCTGCTTGTTCGCGGCGTTGGCGGACAAGTTGATGAGATCGTCCCAGATACCGATGTGGATGTTCTCAGCCTCCTCCAGCACCACACGCAGCCGGGTCATCTTACCCAACGTGGGGTGGGGGGTTTTGCGTGGCTTCACCTTGACGCCTTGCAGACGGCCGGCGGCACGCTTACCGAGCGGGATCACGACGCCCTTGATGCCGGCGTATTTGTCGTGCGGGTCGAGGGCGATACAGAGAGTAGTGACGGTGCCCGGCCCCGGGATGGAACATGCCTTGTGCAACCCCACCAAGTGAGAAAACAAATTAGTCTCCAAGTGATTCTCGCTCGGACCAACCACTTGAATGTTTGTGTTTGCCGGATCTCGACGCCAGTCCAGATACATCCACACGCCTACAGAAAAGCTTTTCCCCATCGATGCGCCGCCTTGCACAAGTATTTGATTCTCAGTAAAAAGAGAATCAAAAATCTGTGCGACTGACGACGGCTCGGCTGTGAATTGCGTCGGCTTCCACAGGAGACACGCGGCCTCGGCATACATGTCGTTGTCGAGGAGCGCCTGAAGAAAAGCCGCCAGCACCGTATAGGCGTCGTGGGTCGTCGTCAGCTGAACGCTCGATTGCCCGAGGCCGTCGAGCGCTATGCGCGCAGCGACCATCGGGTCTTCGAGATGCAAAGGAAGTGAGACTTCTTTACTGAGAGATTTGAGGTCGATCACTTGAACGAGAGTCTACTGATTTAAGGTCTTTGATATTTCATTTCTCGTATCCTCAAAGTGAATACGTCTTCAAGTCTCTTAGTCTTCGAGCCTGTAAGGACATGAGGTCCTCAGTCTTTTAGATATTATAGACTATAAGTCTGAGAGGGTCCGCGAGGCAAAATTTTTATCGCGGTGGGAGAGCACTTAGCGAGGGGTCCCCGAGAAATCCCCCCGTCGGGGGTCGGTTAGCCTGACAGGCGGCCAGCCTAGGAGCCTGCAAATCGATGGGGTGGGGGAGGACTCGCAGGTCTTCGAGACTGAGAGGCTTTAAGAGCTGTAAGACTTTGAGAATCCGTCTCATTGGACATAATAGTGATTGTGCGTAAAGAATTAGGCGAGGCTAAAAGGCTACGAGACTGTGTGAGATTGAGTCTCAATATCACTCTGTCTCGGCAACAGAGGGACTTCGCTAACAAGCCCCGCCTTCGCCAAGGCGCGCTCGGTCTTGGAAGTGCTTGGCGTGCTTACGCATACTCGCTTCTTCGCGTGGCCGCCTTTGTGACCGCGGGCCTCGGCGGCGCAATTCATGCACACCGCCTCACTCCCTCTCAACGCCTTAAGAAAAGCCTTGCGACTGACTTCGGTGGTGCCAGAGGGCCTCCGAATACCGAGGACGAGGGTGAGAAAAGTGATGGCGGGACCTTTGTAGCCGCACCGATTACAGCCCTTTGCTCGCGCCTCGTCCAAGTCCCTGCGGTTAGCTAAGATATAGGGCGCGCGCTTTCGATACTCACGCCGCGCCGTCTTAGATCGCCCGCTGTTTATCTCGGGGTCTTTCATACGTTGATGTCGTCTTTGTGCGCGCGCACCACGTCGGCCGGCTTCATGGCCTGAGCACTCGCGGCGTTGTTTACGAGGTTGAAAACTGTGAGGCCCAACGCCTTTGTCCGCTCGATGTCATCGGTGACGGTGTCGGCCTCAACCGCTACCTTATCGCCAAGCGCACGATACTTGATGTTGTGGACGGTTTCCATCGCCTTCGCCAGCTCGACGAGCGGCTTGGTATTTATCTGAGACCCGTTCTCACCAACCGTAACCAAGCACTCTTTGATTTTGGCGCAGTCATCATCCTCAAGAATCGACATCGCCCGGTCCAACAACTTCTGCAAGCGGCCGCCCTGAGCATACGCCAAGGCCCGGGTGATCTCCTTCTCTTGTTTCTTGTCGGCCAGCCCGAGCTTGCCGCCGGCAATATCATTCCATTGAAAATCGTGCTCCAAGGCACGAATGATCGAAGGCGACACTCCCGTGGCCAAAGAGGTGTGGTGAACGTTGCCGGCCAGCGAGCGCCACACCTCGAAGAGCACGCAAGGATTGATATTGGCGGGGAGCACCAGTTGACCAGAGGACATAGACAAGAGTATACCAGTCCACGCGACCGACACAAAAAAAACGAGGCCCTAGAAAAGTAGCCGGCCGCAGGCCCACAAACTCACCTCCTCTCAGACTTATAGTCTCCAAGTATTTAACGACTCACAGTTTGATAGAATACGTCCAATAGCTAACCGACCAATAAGTAAAATAGCGAAACTTGACGTAACTCATTGATAATCAAGGAAGACAGGAAGCACTACCTATCTCTATTAAATTTTAAAAATAAATAATATAGATATGCATAAGGAAAAGAGGCCGCGCCGGCCAGCCGCCGTCATTCCAACTGTTCTCTTGTTCCGATCTAATCTCACTATTCCTGCCGGACGTTTGACGTTGCCGCCCTACCTTCCGGGGGCCTCCTTTTCCATCTCTTACAGCCTTTAAGTTTAATGCTGTCGCATTCCTCGTATCCTCAAAGGCTTACAGACTCAAAGCCTATCGGACTTATACTTCAAACTTATTAGTGTCTAGCGGGGACTCGGTATTAGGACAGTCTGTTTGATACAAAATAAAAGAGAGACTTTACTTTCGTGTCGTTGTGCGTATACTAAAGATGTGATCTCACCATACGCCTTCAAACACCGTTATGACATTCTGAGCGCGGCCTACGTGGTCGGTTCTTCCGATCCCGCTTCCGACCTGAAAGACCTGCAAGAGGCTTTCAGGAAGTCCAGCGGTGACGTTCTCCAAGTGATCCGCGACTCTGGACGCCTCACCCTAGCACAAGAGGCCAAGCTCCGAGAGGACTTCGTCTGCAAATACGTTGCGCATCCTGAACGCTTGGCTTCTGCGAGGCTCGAAGCTCCTGTCGACTCTGAGGAGCGGACCCGCCGTTTAAAAGCCCGCGCAGACGCCTTGGCGGTGCGCATTAAGCGGCTGGAGCAAGCGGAGTCGATCCTCCTGAAGCTCCGTGCCGAGCACGCCAAACTGATCGCCCGCCTCGGATGAACAACGACCGCTCTTTCTCTTTTCTCCGGCGCTGGCCGATTTTGCGGGACGCCTACTTGAAGGGCTCGGCCAATCCCGGGGTCGATGCGGCCGAGTTCTCCGCTGTGATGCACGAGGTCAGCCGCCTGATGATCCGGACCCTCCGAGACGTGCCGGCTCGGCATCGCAAAGCCTCCATCACTGCAAAACTCAGAGAGGATATGCTCTGCGAGCGGGTGAAATACCCAGAGCGCTTGCAGGCGGTGAGACTCAAAGAGTCGGCAGTCTGAAAGCAAACAAGCCTCCGACCCTTAGCGGGTCGGAGGCTTGCAAACCAGCGGGCTCAGAGCCCGAGGGCGGCTCAGTCCCATCGCTGGACCAGAGCTTTGGAGATTTCATGGTGCCGGTGATTAAGCGGTTTGAACGGCGGCCTCTTCGAGCCAACGACGAACGGTTTCGCGCTTCGCTTGGCGGGTGACTTCAGAATCGTTTTTCTTCGAGGCCCAGCGGGCTCTCACGCTCGGAGGCTGCGAGCGGATATGACCTAGGATGATGACAACAGCTTCGATGCTGGTGAGTTCGCGGGCCTTGATGGAATTGAGGCTGTAGCGGTAGGGAGTGGGAAGTTTGATGCTCATGAGAGGAGCAAAAGACTCCAACCCTCACGGGTCAACACCTTTTTCAATCTTTTTTCCTGCGGTGCCCGCGGCGCTCAAACCAGACGCCTCCGGCGTCCGCCCCACTCGTTGTATCCAAGTCTTGAATACAAAAAAGCCTCGCATCAGGCGGCCACGAGAAGATCCTTGCGCAACCCGCGCAGGATGTTTCCGAACGTGCGGGGAGATTGCTCGGCGTCGGCCGCCCGACCGTGGGCTTTGGTCACGGGGGCTGGAGAGGAAAATGTGACGGTGACAAACGAGGTGTTTGCGGCTCCGACTCGGCAATAGGCGTGCGCGATAAGCACGCGGCACGAATCCTTGTTGTATTGAACGCCGTCGGAGCCGAGTCCCCACGAGTTCAAGGAGCAGAAGGCGGACTCAACGAATCCGTTTGCGATGAGTAGGCGTTTGAAGTCGGTGCAGGAGATGGGAGGAGTCTTCATGGGTCAGAGCCAAGCGGGTAGATCGTCGTTGATGTTGAACGCGAGCACGACGCCAGTGGCGTTCCAATGGTTGACGGTGCGAGCGAGATTGAGAGCGTCTTGGAGACGCGGGGCGACATAGGCGGGACAAGAAGGAGAGCGTTGGCCGCGGACGAACCACTGGTTGCTCGTGGAGCGCTCAACAGATGCGGTGCCCAGCACATAGCGGTCGCCGTAGGTGCCTTTTTCGATGGTATGATTCATGCGCTTGTTTTGGCCTGCGCATTTGCGGACGTCAAGCATGAAAAAGCCTCGCAGTCTTAAAGACT
>Ga0070682_100001080_pt1 | contig 15712 bp, 16 predicted proteins | sample KBSC63LmetaG_FD_64668 | JGI IMG/M metagenome (GOLD analysis project Ga0070682, IMG submission 64668) | Corn rhizosphere microbial communities from Kellogg Biological Station, Michigan, USA - KBS C6-3L metaG | ecosystem: Host-associated > Plants > Roots > Rhizosphere | place: USA: Michigan... | reverse complement strand
GGGGTCAGCAGCAGCGGTGCGTAGGTCTTGCGGTACAGCGCCACGTCGCTGACCGACAGCGCGCCCAGCGTCTCGCCGTGATAGCTGCCGCTGAGTGCGATGAAGCGGGTCTTCTCGCCACGGCTCTGGTTCAACCAGTAGTGGAAGCTCATCTTCAGTGCCACCTCGACCGCCGACGAGCCGTTGTCGGCGTAGAACACCCGATCCAGCCCGGGCGGCGTGACGCGTACCAGCTCCTCGGCCAGGCGGATCGCCGGTTCGTGGGTGAAGCCGGCGAAGATCACGTGTTCCAGCATGTGCGCCTGTTCGGCCAGCGCCGCGGCGATACGTGGATGGGCATGACCGAACAGGTTGACCCACCAGGAACTGACGCCATCGAGGTAGCGCCGGCCGTCGGCATCGATCAGCCACGCTCCCTCGCCGCGCACGATCGGGATCATCGGCACGTCGCCCTCGCCGGCGGCGCCGTGATCGTGCATTTGCGTGCACGGGTGCCAGACGTGTTTCAGGTCGCGCGCAGCGAGCCTGGCCTTGCTGTTTTCGGGAGCGTTCATCCGGCTATGATCGACGCTGCACCGCGCACGCTCAAGCGCTCGCGCGGATCTTTCGGGAATCGACGCTTGAAATACCTGCGAAACGCCCTGGCCGCCCTGGCCCTGCTCGCTGCGCTCGCCGTGCTGCTGCTGTGGTTTCTGCCGGCGCGCTGGGCGATGCCGTGGATCGAGCCGCAGCTGCACGGGCTGCACCTGCAACAGGTGCATGGCTCGGTGTGGAACGGCAGCGCCGATGCGGTGACGGATGCCGGTGGGGCAAGGCTGGGGCAACTGCACTGGCAGGTGTCGCGACGCGCGCTGCTGGGTCAGTTGCGCCTGCGGCTGGCGTTCGACGGGCCGCAGTTGACGTTCTCCGGATCCCTGCAGCGCCTGGCCGGCGATCGTGTCGAGGCCGATGGCTGGCACGTCCGTGCCGATCTCGCCGCGCTGGATGCGTACGCCCCGACGCCGCTGGGCCAGCCGCTCGGCGAACTGCAGGCGAGCATCGCGCACCTGCAGTTGCAGGGCGGCTGGCCGCTGCAGCTGCAGGCGCACGGACGCTGGCAGCAGGCCGCCGTGCGCACCGCGGACGGCGCGCTGGATCTCGGCGACATGCAGGCACAGGCGCAAGCGCAAGACGGGGTGATCCAGGCGCAATGGCACGATGTCGGTGAGGGGCCGCTGCAGGTTCAAGGCCAGCTGCAATTGAGTCCGCTGGGCTGGCGGCTGGACACCACGCTGCGTGCCCGGCAGTCTGACCCGATCTTGCAGCGCTGGCTGGCCCGGCTCGGGCCGGTCTCGCCCGACGGCAGCGTGCATATTCAACAAAGCGGCGGCCTGGCCGGCAATCCGCCATCGACCGACAAGGGCAAACCGACACCATGAATCCCGATATGGCCGCTTCGGCGTTGGCCGCCGCACGCGAAGCCGCCGCCGCGGCTGCCGAGGTCATCACGCATTACTGGAACCGTGGCGTCGAGGTGGAGTTGAAGGCCGACGCCACCCCGGTGACCGTGGCCGACCGCGAGGCCGAACAGGCGATCCGGCAGATCCTGCAGGCCGCGCTGCCGCAGGCGGCGATCTACGGCGAGGAGTTCGGCCTGGACGGCGAACGTGGCGGCCTGCTGTGGCTGGTCGATCCGCTCGACGGCACCAAGAGTTTCGTGCGCCGCACGCCGTTCTTCTCCACCCAGATCGCGCTGATGGATGGCGACGAACTGGTGCTCGGCGTGTCCAGCGCACCGGTCTACGGCGAGACGATGTGGGCCAGCGCGGGCGGCGGCGCCTGGCTCGACGGCGAGCGCGTGCGCGTGGCGGAGACGGCGCAGCTGGCGCAGGCTTCGATCTCAACCGGCAACGTCAGGACGCTCAGCGGCGATCGGCGCTGGGATGCGCTCGGCGCGCTGATCCGCGACAGCAACCGCATCCGCGGCTATGGCGATTTCTGTCACTACCACCTGCTGGCGCGCGGCAGCCTGGATCTGGTGATCGAGTCGGACGTGAACATCCTGGACATCGCCGCGCTGGCGGTGATCGTGCGCGAGGCCGGCGGCGTGTTCACCGATCTCGACGGCGCGCCGCTCACGCTGGACACGCGCAGCGTACTGGCCGGCACGCCGGCGATTCACGCGCAGGCCTTGCCGCGTCTGCGACCGTAGGCCCTGCGCGCTAGAATGCCCGGATGCCCAAGCTGCCCACCATCCACGCCACGCGCGACGTCAGCCAGAGCCGCTTCCTGCAGGTCGAGCAGGTCGACCTGGAATTTTCCAACGGCGTGCGGCGCACCTACGAGCGACTGAAGGGCAGCGGCCTGGGCGCGGTGATCATCGTGCCGATGCTGGACGACGACACCGTGTTGCTGGTGCGCGAATACGGCGGCGGCGTCGGTCGCTACGAACTGGGCCTGCCCAAGGGGCGGCTGGATCGGGACGAGACCGCCGAGCAGGGCGCCGAGCGTGAGCTGAAGGAGGAGATCGGCTACGGCGCGCGCAGGCTGAAGATCCTGCACAACCTGTCGTTGTCGCCGTCGTACATGACGCACATGGCGCACGTGGTGCTGGCGCAGGATCTGTATCCCGAGAAACTCACCGGCGACGAACCGGAAGAACTCGAAGTGGTGCCATGGAAGATGGCCGAGCTGCACACCCTGCTCGGTCGCGACGACGTCACCGAGGGGCGCTCGATCGCCGCGCTGTTCATGGCCCGCGAGTATCTCGCCGGGCGCTTCCGGAGAACCTGAGCATGCCGCCCGGAACCGCACCGCCCGAGCTGGCGCGGCAGGTCGGCGCGATCGCCCGCGCCGCGGGCGCGGCGATCCTCGACGTCTACCAGGGCGATTTCGCGGTGCAGACCAAGGGCGACGATTCGCCGCTGACCGCGGCCGATCTCGCCGCGCATCGGGTCATCATGGCCGGCCTGGCCGCGCTGGACGAACGCTTGCCGGTGCTGTCCGAAGAAGCCAAGGCCTTGCCGTGGGCCGAGCGCCGGCACTGGTCGCGCTACTGGCTGGTCGATCCGCTCGACGGCACCCGCGAGTTCGTCAAGCGCAACGGCGAGTTCACCGTCAACATCGCGCTGATCGACGATCGTCGCAGCGTGCTGGGCGTGGTGCTGGCGCCGGTCACCGGCGAGCTTTACGTCGCCGCGCAGGGGCAAGGTGCATGGCTGCAAGGCCGGGTCGATGACCCGTGGCAGCGCATCCGCACGCGGCCGCTGGGTAGGCCGCCGCGGGTGGCCGGCAGCCGTTCGCATGGCGGCGTGCAGGGCGACCTGCTGCAGCAGCTGATCGGCGGCGACTACCGGATGACCCCGCTCGGCTCGTCGCTGAAGTTCTGCCTGATCGCGCGCGGCGAGGCGGACGTCTATCTGCGGCTGGGCCTCACCAGCGAATGGGACACCGCCGCGGCGCAATGCGTGCTGGACGAGGCCGGCGGCGCCGTGCTCGACCTGGCCGGCCAACCGTTCCGTTACAACCGCGGCGAGTCCCTGCTGAACCCGGAGTTCATTGCGGTCGGCGACAGCACGATTGACTGGACGGCGCGGTTGCAGGCGGCGCGGCGCTGATTTCGATGGAGCGTGTCGCGAGAGTGGCCCCTCATCCCTGCCTTCTCCCCGAGGGGGAGAAGGAGTTCCGGCACGGATGGAATATTTCGCGACATGATTGACTTGCCCCGATACAGTCTCGACGACCTCCTCGCCATCATGGCGCGTTTGCGCGATCCCGAGCGCGGTTGCCCATGGGACGTGAAGCAGGACTTCGCTTCCATCGCCGCGTACACCATCGAGGAAGCCTACGAGGTGGCCGATGCGATCGACCGCGGCGATTTCGACGATCTGCGCGACGAACTGGGCGACCTGCTGCTGCAGGTGGTGTTCCATGCGCAGATGGCGGCGGAGCAGGGCCGGTTCGATTTCGCCGACGTGGCTCACGCGATCAGCGCCAAGATGCGGCGGCGCCATCCGCACGTGTTCGGCGACACGCGCTACGCCGACCTCGACGAGCAGATGCAGGCGTGGGAGGCGATCAAGGCGGCCGAGCGCGCGGGCAAGGGCGGCCAGGCCGATGCCAGCGCGCTGGCCGGTATCTCCAGCGGATTGCCCGAATGGAAGCGCGCGCAGAAACTGCAGCAGCGCGCCGCGGCGACGGGTTTCGAGTGGCCTGGGCCGGAGCCGGTGCTGGCCAAGCTGGTAGAAGAAGTGGACGAGGTGCGCGCCGAGTTCGCCAACGGCGCCGATCCGGCGCGACTGCAAGACGAGATCGGCGACGTGCTGTTCGTGGCGGTGAACCTGGCGCGTCACGCCGGCGTCGATTTTTCGCAGGCCTTGCGCCATGCCAACGCGAAATTCGAACGGCGCTTCCGGCGCATGGAGCAACTGGCCGCGGCCGACGGCACGGTGTTCGCCGATGGCACGCTGGCCGAGCAGGAACGCCTGTGGCAGCGCGCCAAGCAGGACGAACGGAAGCCCTGAACGGCGCGGTGGCATGGGCCACCGCGCCGTTCGCTGCGAACCGCCGCGGAAGTTACTTGGCGTCCGGGGCAACCTTGCCGGCACGCTGCTGCCAGGCCGCGCGCATCTTCTCGCGCTCGGCACGCTGCTTTGCCTCGTTCGCGAGGTTTTCATTCAAGCTCTTGCGCAGCGTGGCGATCGCCTGATCGACATTGGTCGGCTGCGCCTGCAGGCGGGCCAGCCGCTGGTAGGCGTAGTCGCGCACGCGCGGATCCTGCGACTTGGCCAGCACGTCGTTGTAGATCGCCGCCATGTCCTTGCCGCGACCGGCCTGCGTGTACAGCCGTTCCAGCGCGTGCAGATCGCCGATCACCCCGCCGCGCTGATGATGCATGCGATGGCCGGCCATGCCGTGATCGCGATCGCCGCGCAGGATGCGGGCAAACGCCTTGTGATCGCGGTCGCCAGGAAGAGTGCCAGCATCCCGGGTGGGTGCCGCCTGGGGTGCGGTCGGCGGCGTGTTCTGGGCCATCGCGAACGAGGCCGATCCGGCGATCAGCAAGGCCAGCGCGGAAGCGAGCAGAGTATTGCGTTGCATGGGGCGTCTCCTTGGTGGGTAGACTGAAGAACGCGGCCGGCTCGGTTCGGGTTGACCCGGGCGTTCATGTTCCCGTCACCGATGCAACCCTTTTGCCGCAGGCCGCATCCAAGCAGAGTCGACCACCCAAGGAGAGTTCCATGCGCCGTCTTTTCATCGCCGCCCTGCTGTTCGCCCCGATCGCCGCCTTCGCCGCCGACGCGTGCAAGTACGAGGCGCCGCGCAACATGCAACTGGATCTCGCCGGCGTGCGCAGCGTGCAGATCGACGTGAACAGCCACGACCTGCACCTGACCGGCAGCGACAGCGCCAACGGCCTCACCCTCACCGGCCGCGCCTGCGCGTCGGAGAAAGCGGCGCTGGACAAGCTGCAAGTCACCCAGCGCCGCGAGGGCGACCAGCTGCTGATCGACATCGGCAGCGACAACAGCGGATTCAGCTTCAGCCTGTTCGGCGGCAGTTCCTACATGAATCTCGACGTCACCGTGAAGCTGCCGGCGAACCTGCCGGTTACCGTGCGCGTCGGCTCGGGCGACGCCGACGTCAGCGGCCTGCAGCAATTGCGCAGCACGGTCGGCTCCGGCGACCTGCATGTGCGCCAGCTGTCCGGCAAGTTCGCCACCAGCGTGGGCTCGGGCGACGTCGATGCCAACGACGTCGGCAGCCTCGACCTGGGCTCGGTCGGTTCTGGTGATTTCAAGGGCGAAGGCATCAAGGGCGATGCGCGCATCGGCAGCATCGGCTCGGGCGACGTCACCTTGCGCAAGGTCGGTGGCAGCGTGCACGCCGATACGCTGGGTTCCGGCGACCTGACGGTCAGCGATGTGGCCGGCGACTTCACGCTCGGTGCGAAGGGTAGTGGCGACGTCGATCATTCCGGCGTGAAGGGCAAGGTCAGCGTGCCGCACGACGACGATTGAGCGCGGCTTTTTGTTTGTAGGAGCGCACCCTGTGCGCGATGCTTTCCGTGACGTGACGAAGAGCATCGCGCACAGGGTGCGCTCCTACAGGCTGATCCAGCGCCAGGCCAGATACACCAGCGGCGCGCACACCAGCAGGAACGGAATCGACACCTGGTGCAGCAGCCGCAATCCATGCGGTTGCCGGGCCAGGCGCAGGGCGATCAGGTTCGCCAGCGAGCCGATCGCCACGCCGAAGCCGCCCACGTTCACGGCCACCGCCAGCGCGATCGGATCGGGTGCACGTTCCAGCAGAAGCACCGTCGCCGGCACGTTGCTGATGAGCTGCGAGGCAACGATGCCGCTGGCGTACAAGGTCAGCGGCTGACCGAGATCGAGGCGATCCAGGGCGTGCCGCACCAGCGGCAGTTCGGCGCCGTGGCCCAGCGCCAGAAAGATCGCGGCGAAGGTGAGCAGCAGCAGCCAGTCGATCCGCGCCAGGCTCGATCGCGCCAGCAGGGCGAACAACGCCAGCAACAGCAACGCACCCAGCGGCGCCTGGCCGTATTCCATCAGCAGTACCATGCCGGCCAGCGCGACCGTCGACCAGGCGCCGAGTGGCACGGAAGCGACCCCGCCGTCGATCCGCTCGGGCGTCAGCGCCACGCGGTCGCGCGGCAACCACAGCCAGGCGAATGCCGCCACCAGCGCGAGCATCACCGCCGCGGCCGGCAGCATCGCCGCCGCGAAGTGCAGGAAGGACAATTGCGAGTGTTGCCAGAGCAACAGGTTCTGCGGGTTGCCGATCGGGCTCAGGGTGGAGCCCGCGTTCACCGCCAGCGCCTCCAGCACCACCATGCGCAGCACCGGCAGGTTCGACACGTTGCCGATCGCCAGGGTCAGCGGCACGATCAGGAACAGGCTCACGTCGTTGGTCAGCACCATCGACAGCAGCGCCGTCGCGCCCACCAGCAACAGGCCCAGGCTGCGCAGCGAATGCGCGCGCGCCACCATGGCCGCCGCCGCATGCTGCACCAGGCCGCTGTCGCGGATGCCCTGGATCGCGATCAGTAAGCCCGCCAGGCCGGCCAGCGTGGGCCATTGCAGCCAGCGCCGGTAATCGCTCGCGGGGCGCGGATCGAGCACGGCGAGCAGCAGGGCCAGCAGCGCGAACACCAGCAGCAGCCACTCGTTCTGCCAGCGCCCGATCCAGCCGGATGGCTTCGGCACGGACAGCTTCATGCCTTCATGTGGCATCGGAACCGCATCGGGCGAACCGAGTCGCCCAACCTCACCAGCGCCCCAGCAGCATCAGCATGCCGGGTATCCAGCAGGTGACGATGCCCACGACCACCGTGTAAGGCGCGAGGAATCGCTTCACGCGCATGCCGGTGCACAGGTCGACGAAGAACAGCAGCCACAGGCTCGACCAGATCAGCCAGATGCCGGCCATGCGCAGGTCGCCAAGGGCATATGCCGCCCAGCCCACGGGCAGCGCGGTAATCGCCACGAACAGGCAATACCAGCCGAGGCCGCGTCCATCCAGCTTGAACCAGTGCACGCCGGCCACGTACAGATAGGTGAAGGCGAACAGCAGCCCCGAACCCACCGCGAGGAAGTCCGCCGGCGTGGACGCCTGGACGGCGCCCAGTACGCCGGCGAAGGCCGACAGGCTGCCGACCAGCAGGTTGAGCACCGCCGCTTCCCGCGCCGCGATGCGCTCGGCGAGGGTCAGCCCGTTGACGATCAGTACGACACCGACGAATAGCAGCACGACGCCGAGCATGAGTGCATCCCCAAGGCTGAAGTTGGAATGGAAAGACAATCGCGCGACACGGCCGCGCATGCGCCGCGGTGGCCAGTCTCGCACGGCTGCACGGCGGCGGCGACCATCACCCGGGCGCGGCCTGCGCCCGGCTTCAGCCCTCGCGCAACAAGCGCATTGGCGGTGTGCGGCTGACCTTGCGGGTGCCTGCCAGGCCCAACAGCATCACCACCAGCGCCGCGCCCGCGGCGCCGCCGAGCAGCGGCCACAACGGCGGCACGAAGCCTTCGATGTGGAATACCGCCTGGCCCAGCCATAGTCCCGCGCCGGCGGCACCGAGCGCAGCGGTGAGGCCGGCGACCAGGCCGAGCAGGGCGAACTCGCAGGCGGCGGCCACGCGCAGTTGCACGCGACGCGCGCCCAGCGTGCGCAGCAGGGCAGCTTCGTGCCGGCGTTCGGCCGCGCTGGCGGCCAGCGCCGCGGCCAGCACCAGAGCGCCGGCGAGCAGGCTGAAGCCGAGAATCCAGCGCACCGCGCTGCCCACCCGGTCGACGATCTCGCGCACGCGGTCGAGCAGCGAGTCGACGTCGACCAGGCTGAGGTTGCTGTAGTCGCGCGACAGTTGCGCCAGTTCGGTCGCATGCCCGCGCGGCAAATGGAAGCTGGCCAGCCAGGTGTGCGGCAGCTCGCTGGCGTGGGCGGGGTCGAGCAGCAGGAAGAAGTTGACCCGGAACGAACTCCAGTCGACCTTGCGGATACTGCCGACCTTCGCGTCGATCTGCTTCTCGCCCACGTCGAAGCGCATCGTGTCGCCGATCTTCAACGCGAACATGTCGCGCCACATGGTGTCGATCGATACCTCGGCCCGGGCCGGCTGGGCGCCGTGCCAGTGGCCGGCGACCACCTCGTTCGCCGGCGGCAGGTCGGCCGACCAGGACAGCCGCAACTGGCGATCGGCCCAGTCCTTCGCGCGCTCGTCGGCGAATTGCAGCTGGTCGATCGGACGGCCGTTGATCGCGGTGAGCTTGCCCACCGCCAGCGGCAGCATGTTGAGCTGGTCGCCGCCGATCCGGGCCAGCGCCTGTTCGAAGCCGGCGCGCTGATCGTCCTGCAGGTTCAGCGCAAACCAGTTCGGCGTATCCGCCGGCAACTCCTGGCGCCAACCCTGCAACAGCGCCGGCGCCACCGCGGCCAGCAACAGCAGCGCGCACAGGCCCAGGCTGAGCGCGGTGGCCTGGATCACGCTCAGCGTCGGCCGCCGTGCCAGCGCGGCCAGGCCCAGCCGCAGTGCGGGATGGGCGCCCGGGGCGATGCGTCGGGCCAGCCACAACAGCGCGCCGGCCAGCAGCGCCGCGATCAGGGCCACGCCGAGCAGGCTGGCAGCGAGGATGCCGGCCAGGGTGAGCGAGCTGCTCTGGCTCCAGATCAGGCCCAGCGCCACCAGCGCGGGGATCAGATACAACGCGTCGAAGCGGCGCACCCGCCGCTGCATGCTCTGGCGGAATACGGCAACAGGCGCGACTTCGGCCAGCCGTGCCAGCGGCGGCAGGGCGAAGCCGACCAGCACCGCGATGCCCATCGCCGCAGCGGCAAACGACGGTGCCAGCGGCAGCACGGTCGGCACGCTGCCGAACAGCGAACTGGCCAGCAGCCAGGCCAGTTGCGCCAGGCCCAACGCCAGCGCGATGCCCAGCGCGGCCGCCGGCACGGCGAGTGCGCCCAGCGTGCCCAGCAGCAGACCCAGCACGCGCCGGCGCGGCGTGCCCAGCGCGCGCAGCAGCGCCACTTCCGCGGTCTTGCGGCGGGCGTAGCGTTGCGCCGACAGCGCGATCGCGATACCGGCCAGCAGCGCGGAGAGCAAGGCGGTGAGGCGCAGGAACGCGCTGGCGCGGTCGAACGACGTACGCATGCGCTCCTGGGTCTGCTCCGGGGTGATCAGTTGCGCGCCCTGGGGCAGCGTGGTTGCTTCGGCCCAGTCGCGCCAGGCCTGCACCGCCGTCGGCGTGCCGGCCAGCAGCAGGCGATGGCGTGCGCGGCTGCCGACGCCGAGCAGGCCGGCCTGTTCGGCATCGGCCAGGCTCATCAGCGCGCGCGGCGCCAGCGCCAGCAGTTCGCCGCCGTCGGGTTGGCGCAGCAATTCCGCGGCGATAGTCAGCTCGCGTCCGCCCAGTTGCAGCGGCTGGCCCACCTTGAGGCCCAGCGCGACCAGGGCGCGATGATCCAGATAGACCTCGCCCGCGGCCGGGGCGCGGCCATCGCGGGTGCGGCCGGCGGTGTCGCGCAGTTCCAGGGTGCCGCGCAACGGATAGCGGGGGCCAACCGCCTGCACCTCGAGCAACTGGGTCTGCTCATGGGCGAACGCCACGCTGGGGAAGCTGGCGGTGCGGGCGAGCTGCAGGTCGTCCTGGCGCGCCTCGTCGACGAACGCCCGCGGCAGAACCTGCGGCGACGACACGCCGATGTCGCCGCCGATCAGCTCGGCGGCGCTGGCCAGCATGCCGCGTTCGATCCGCGCGGCCAGCGTGGCGACCACGCCCAGCGCCAGCACCGCCAGCACCAGCGAGGCAGCCAGCGTGCGCAGTTCCGGCAGATGCCATTCGCGGCGCAGGCTGCGCAGGGCGAGCAGCAGCATCTTCATGCCTGCACGCCCGCGTCGGACGCGACGACGCGGCCTTCCTCCAGCTCGATCCGGCGCTCGCAGCGCGCGGCCAGGGTTGCGTCGTGGGTCACCAGCACCAGGGTGGTGCGGTGGTCGCGGTTGAGCGCGAACAGCAGGTCGCAGATGTGGTGGCCGGTGCGCTGGTCGAGGTTGCCGGTGGGTTCGTCGGCGAACAGCACGCGCGGCCCGTGCACGAAGGCGCGGGCGATCGCCACGCGCTGCTGCTCGCCGCCGGAGAGCTGGGCCGGGTAGTGCCGCCGCCGCGCGCCCAGTCCCACCGCTTCGAGCGCGTCGCGTGCACGCGATCGCGCCGCGCTGCTGCCTTCCAGTTCCAGCGGCAGCATCACGTTCTCTTCGGCGGTCAGCGCGGGCAGCAGGTGGAACGACTGGAACACGAAACCGACCAGGCGCCGGCGCAGGTCGGCGCGGGCCTCCTCGTCCAGTTGCTGCAAGGCATGGCCGTCCAGCGCGATGCGTCCGGCGTCCGGCGTGTCCAGCCCGGCCAGCAGGCCGAGCAAGGTGGTCTTGCCCGAGCCGGAGGCGCCGACGATCGCGAAGCTTTCGCCGGCCATCACGCGCAGATCCACCCCGCTGAGGATGTCCAGCCTGCCCTCGGGGCCGCTGACCGACTTGCTAACATCGCAGGCTTCGAGGATCGGACGGGAAGAATCATTCATGCGGCGATGCCTGTGGTTGCTGGTTTTTCTGTGCGGTATCGGCGCGGCCCAGGCGGCAGCGCCGAAAACCGTGCTGGTGTTGGGTGACTCGCTGTCCGCCGCGCACAACATCCCGGTCGAGTCCGGCTGGGTGCATCTGCTGGATGCGCGTCTCGACCAGATGGTGCCGAAGTGGCGCGCGATCAATGCCAGCATCAGCGGCGAGACCTCGCTGAGCGGGCGCAACCGGCTGCCTGCGCTGCTGCAGCAATACCATCCGGCGGTGCTGGTGATCGAGCTGGGCGCGAACGACGGCCTGCGCGGCCTGCCGCTGGCGGCGCTGCGCGACAACCTGGCCGCGATGATCGAACTGGCGCAAAAGCACAAGGCAAAGGTGCTGCTGGTGGGCATCGAGCTGCCGGTCAACTACGGGCCGCGCTATCGCGACGGCCTGCGCGCGATCTATGCCGAGCTGGCGCGCGAGCGGCATGCCGCCCTGGTGCCGTTCCTGCTCGACGGCATTGCGCTGGATCCGGCGCTGATGCAGGACGATGGCCTGCACCCGGTGGCCGCTGCCGAGCCGCGCGTGCTGGACAACGTGTGGAAGGCGTTGCAACCCCTGCTGCATGGAGCCCACGTCAACGCGCCCTGAATCCCCGGCGCCGTTGTTCACGCCGTCGTCACCCCGCGGCCGTGTATACCTTCACAAATGTGAAACGAGACGGCAGCGAGGACGATATGACCGTACATGACGAACAGGCTGGCCTGATCCTGCTGGTGGAAGACAACCGCCAGATCGCCGAGATGGTGGGCGAGTTCCTCGAGTTGCAGAGGTATTCGGTCGACTACGCCGCCGATGGCGTCAGCGGACTGCATCTGGCCGTGTCCAACAGCTATGACGTGATCGTGCTGGATCTGATGCTGCCCGGGCTGGATGGCCTGGAGGTGTGCCGCAAGCTGCGCAAGGAGGCGAAGAAATCCACCCCGGTGCTGATGCTCACCGCGCGCGACACCCTGGAAGACAAGCTGGTCGGCCTGGAGGCCGGCGCCGACGACTACCTGGTGAAGCCGTTCGAGGTGCGCGAACTGGAGGCGCGCCTGCGCGCGCTGATCCGCCGCGACCGCCGCCAGGTGTCCACCGAAGTGCTGACCGTGGGCGACATGACCCTGGATACCGCCACGCTGCGGCTGACCCGCGAAGGCCAGGAACTGGTAGTGTCGCCGATCGGGCTCAAGCTGCTGGCGATCCTGATGCGCGAATCGCCGCGGGTGGTCAGCCGGCGCGACATCGAGCGTGAAATCTGGGGCGACACGCTGCCCGATTCGGACACGCTGCGCTCCCACCTGTACAACCTGCGCCGGGTCATCGACAAACCCTTCGCACGGCCCCTGCTACATACCATCCATTCGGCGGGTTACCGGCTGGCGGATCTTGAATCGGAAATGGCCTCAGCACAGCAACTCGCGTGACCTCAATACGGCGAAGGCAATGAACAGCAGGGCATCGGAATCCATCACATTCCGAGCGGGGGCGTTCAAGCGACGCATCGCATGGGTATTCGGTCTGCAGTTCCTGGCGCTGCTGATCGTCTGCGCGATGGGCATTTTCAATGTCGCGCCGTGGGAGGCGGTGATCGTGCTGATCCTGATCACCACGGTGCTGGCCTGTCTGGCGGCCCAGCATGAGTGGGGCTCGATCCGATCCCTGGCCCGGCTGATGGCCGGCTGGAGCGACGACAAACCCGATCCGGACGCCTTCCACCCCGAGCACCTGTCGCGCCGCACCGACGCGGACGTGGCATCGCTGGCGCGCGGCCTGCACGGTTTCGCCACGCGCCTCGCCGGTTACGGCCAGCGCGAGCGCAACTTCACCCGCGACGCCAGCCACGAACTGCGCAGCCCGCTCACGGTGATCCGGATGTCGGTCGACATGCTGGCGGACGAGGAAGGCATGAGCGCGTTCGGTGCCCGCTCGGTGCTTCGGATCAAGCGCGCCTCGCGCGAATTGGAGATGCTGGTGGAGGCGCTGCTGATGCTGGCGCGCGACGCCGGAGCTCCGGCCGCCAGCGAGCGCTTCGTGGTGAACGACGTGCTGCAGGAGGAGTTGCTGGCCGCTCGCGACATGTTGGCCGGCCGGCCGATCGAACTGCGCCTGGAGCAACCGGTGAAGTTTGCGCTGGAAGGCTCGCCGCGGGTGTTCTCGGTGCTGTGCTGGCAACTGCTGCGCAACGCCTGCCAGCAAACCGAGCGCGGCAGCGTGGTGGTCAGCGTGGGTTCGGGCGTGGTGAGCGTGCGCAACGAGGCGGCGCCACTGGACGGTGACGGCGCGGCCGCAGCGCCGGAGTATGGCGCCGATCGGCACGGTTTCGAGCTGGCCATTGCCCGGCAGATCAGCGACCGCTGCGGCTGGCCGCTGGAGTTGCAGACTCACGCCGGGCAGGAAAACATCGCGCGCATCCGCTTCCCGAACCCGCTGCCGGTCGAGTCGACCACGCCGGGTTCCATGACGTCTTAGCCACGCGCGCCCCGATTTCGCCGAATCAGCCGCCCAGCGCGGGAGCCACCGCGAACGCGCAACCGGTCTTCGCCTCGACGTCCGCCAGGGTCACGCCGTCGTTCAACTCGATCAGGGTCAGGCCCTTGCCCTTTTCCACCGCGAATACGCACAAGTCGGTGATGATGAGATCCACCACCTGCTTGCCGGTCAGCGGCAGGTCGCACTGATCCTTGATCTTCGGCGAACCGTCCTTCGCGCAGTGCTCCATCAGCACCACCACGCGCTTGACGCCGCTGACCAGGTCCATCGCGCCACCCGGCCCCTTCACCATCTTGCCCGGCACCATCCAGTTGGCCAGGTCGCCGTGGGCGGACACTTCCAGGCCGCCGAGGATCGACAAGTCGATGTGGCCGCCGCGGATCATCGCGAACGAGTCGGCGCTGGAAAAGAAGCTGGAGCCGGGCAGGGTGGTGATGGTCTGCTTGCCGGCGTTGATCAGGTCGGGGTCGAGCTGATCCTCGGTGGGGAACGGGCCGATGCCGAGCAGGCCGTTCTCCGACTGCAGGGTGACGTTGACGCCGTCGGGGATGTGGTTCGCCACCATGGTGGGAATGCCGATGCCTAGGTTCACGTAGAAGCCGTCCTGCAGTTCCTGCGCGGCGCGTTTGGCCATCGCCACGCGGGTCGGGTTTTCCTTGCCCGCCGCCACGCCGGCGATCGTGCGGAACTCGATCCGCTTCTCGTACTTGGCGCCCTGCACGATGCGATCGACGTAGATGCCTGGCACGTGGATGTTGTTCGGATCCAGCTCGCCCACCGGCACCAGGTGCTCCACCTCGGCCACGCAGGCCTTGCCGCAGGTGGCGATCATCGGGTTGAAGTTGCGCGCGGTTTCGCGGAACACCAGGTTGCCGTGGGCGTCGCCCTTCCACGCCTTGACGATCGACAGGTCGGCGGTGATCGACTCTTCCAGCACGTATTCCTTGCCGCCGAACACCTTGGTCTCCTTGCCTTCGGCCAGCTTGGTGCCGAACGCGGTGCGCGTATAGAACCCGGGGATGCCGGCACCGCCGGCGCGCAGCTTCTCGGCCAGCGTGCCCTGCGGGGTGAGGTGCAATTCCAGCTCGCCGGCCAGCGTCTGTCGCTCGAATTCCTTGTTCTCGCCCACGTAGGACGCATACACGCGCTTGACCTGGTGCGTCTTCAGCAGCGGCCCCATGCCGAAATCGTCCACGCCGGCATTGTTGCCCACGATGGTCAGATCCTTGGTGCCGGCCTCCAGCAAGCCGCCGATCAGGTTCTCGGGGATGCCGCACAGGCCGAAACCGCCGGCCGCGATCGTCATGCCGTCGAACAACAGGCCATCAAGGGCTTTCGCCGCACTCAGGTAAACCTTGTCCATTGCCGTGCCCTTCTCGTGGAGAGTCAGCTGACAAGGATACGACGGATTGCCCCCGGCCGGCCTTGTACCAAGGTCGCAGAGCCGGTGGCATCTTCATCGAATCGGGCTTGACGGGATCATTTACGCGTGTAAGCATCACTTCACTTACGCGTGTAAACGGTGACTCATGGCCATCAGCGAAGCCGAGGCAGTGGTGATGGACGTGCTCTGGCACGACGCGCCGCGCACGGCCGAGGAGATCCTGGCCGAAGTCGGCCCGGCGCAAAACTGGCAGGAAGGCACGGTGAAATCCCTGCTCAACCGCCTGCTGCGGAAAAAGGCGGTGCATGCCGAGCGCGACGGTCGCCGCTACCTCTACACGCCCTTGCTGACACGCGGACAGTACGTGCAACAGGAGAGCAAGGGCCTGCTCGATCGCCTGTTCGGCGGCCGCGTGGCACCGCTGGTGGTGCACTTCTCCGAGCAGCGCAAGCTGTCGAAGAAGGACATCGCCGAACTGCGCAAGCTGCTCAAGGAGCTCGATGATGAACAGCATTGAATGGGTCGAAATCGACTGGCTCGGACGCGGCTGGCTGCTGATCCTCGCGTTCACCGTCGCGGTGCTGCTGGTGGCCGTATTGCGCAAGCCGTGCCGCCGCCTGTTCGGCCCCGAACGCGCGTTCCAGTTGTGGCTGCTGCCCCCGCTGGCGCTGCTGGCCAGCCAGTTGCCGCATACCGCACAAGCTTCGAATCTGCCGCCCGTCGTGTTGGCGATC
>Ga0070682_100001079_pt1 | contig 15730 bp, 13 predicted proteins | sample KBSC63LmetaG_FD_64668 | JGI IMG/M metagenome (GOLD analysis project Ga0070682, IMG submission 64668) | Corn rhizosphere microbial communities from Kellogg Biological Station, Michigan, USA - KBS C6-3L metaG | ecosystem: Host-associated > Plants > Roots > Rhizosphere | place: USA: Michigan... | reverse complement strand
GTAGGAATCAACATCAGAGGTAGAGAATGGGTTTCTCCTCAAGGTGAAACTAAATACTTCAACTCTATTACAGGGTGGAGAGTAGAGAAAGTTTCTGAAAATGCTTCAGAACCTACTCAGGCAATGTCTCAGCAATCTGCAACTCCAGTTTCAAACGAAAATCCGTTTGCCGGAGATGATGATGATGATTTACCTTTTTAATTAAAGAATATAAGATCAAATATAAATCCTGCTTTTTGAAGTGGGATTTTTTTTCTAAGCATGGTTCGATTAGACGAAAACGAGATTTCATTTCCTGACCCTGAGCTGTATGATGGTCATGAAGGAGTGGTTGCTTTTGGAGGTGACTTGTCTGTAGAGCGCATTTGGTTTGCTTATCAACTCGGTATCTTCCCCTGGTACAATCCCGGAGAAGAAATTCTATGGTGGTGTCCTGATCCAAGATTTGTTCTTCTCCCGGAAGAATTAAAGGTTTCAAAATCAATGAGGAAAATATTAAACAGAAATGTTTTTACTTTTTCAGAGAATAAAAATTTCAGGGAAGTAATCAGAAACTGTCAAAAGACAAACCGAAAAGGCCAGTCCGGGACATGGCTTTCTGATGAGCTGATGAATACTTTTATCCAGCTTCATGAATATGGCTTAGCCAAAAGTATTGAAGTATGGCAGGATGAAGAACTTGTGGGTGGTTTTTACGGACTGCAGATTGGAAACGTTTTTTGCGGGGAAAGCATGTTTGCTAAAGTGAGCAATGCTTCCAAAGCAGGATTTATCCATTTTGTAGAAAGCAATAAAGATACTATTGAATTAATTGACTGTCAATCTCATACGGAGCACCTCGAAAGCCTGGGTGCTAAAATGATTCCTAAAAAAGAATTTCTAAAAATCTTACACGAAAATAATGAACGCGGATAAAGAAAAATGGGTTCTTCTGGTTATCCTTAGTATTATCTGGGGATCATCCTTTATTTTGATCAAAAAATCTCTGGAGCATTTTAATCCTTTTCAGGTAGGATCTTTACGAGTTCTGATTGCCGGGATTATTTTACTTCCGGTTGCGATTTCCAATTATAAACTTTTTCCTAAAAAGCATCTGAAATGGTTAATTCTGGCAGCTTTTACCGGAAATTTTATCCCAATGTTCCTTTTTCCCATTGCCGAAACCGAAATAAGCAGCAGTATTGCGGGAATTATCAACTCTATGATGCCTATCTTTGTGATTATTGTAGGAGCATTAGTTTGGAAGTTTGAAACAACCAAAAAACAAATTATAGGAACATTCATAAGCTTCACCGGAGTCTGTATTCTTGCATTCGGAGGTGGTGACAGCGGAGAACTGAAAATGATTCCAATTTTACTGCTATTACTAGCTACTTTATGCTACGCTCTGAGTACAACAACTGTCAAATCAAAGCTTATGGAGGTTTCATCTACGATTCTCTCTGCTTTTGTATTTTCATTTGTCTTATTATTTCCATCCATAATAGCGTTGACAAGTACGGGATTCTTTTCTGAATTTAGCTTTTCCAGGGATACTCTGATGGGACTTATGTTTGTGAGCCTTTTATCTGTTTTCGGAACAGGCCTTGCAATGACCATGAATTATCGTTTACTGAAGGTTTCCTCTCCTCTTTTTGCCTCTACAGTTACTTTAATAATGCCTATTGTGGCTATTATCTGGGGCATTTTAGATGGTGAAAAACTGACTTATTTACAATTTGTAGGAGCAGGAATTATTATTGGTGGTCTCATATTTTTAAGAACAAATCCGAAAAAATAAAATCATATTATAAATTAAATTATATTTGACCGATTTAACTTATAACTATGAAAAAAATTCTACTTTGTGGCTCAATAGCCTTATTAACACTTTCGTGTTCTTCTTCGCGTGATGATGTTCCTTTTGACAACAGTGATCCTTCCACTCAAAACGTAATTCTTCCTACAAAAATGATTATGGACGGTATTGTAATGAAAATCAATTACAACGGAACCAAAATCATCAGTATGATTAACAACATTAATCATGGGCAAAGAATTGAATTCGCTTACACAGACGAATACGTTACCGGGATTAAACATTACGAAAACAACGTTCTTGAAAGTACGGTTGAATACGGATATTCCAACGGTCGTATGGCCTCTGCCATTACCAAAGAATATTCTCTTACCGGTACGGTACAAAACACAGTTACATTTACTTATACTTATGCAAGTACTACAGAAATTAACGTAAAAAAACAAACGAATTCCGGGGCTGCAGGGTCTTCTGTAATCAACAGTATTTTTACCTACAACAATGGAAATATGGTAAGCAATGTAGGCTCAGGAACTGGAACCGTAAATGGAAACACTGTCAACTACACAGAAAAAGAAACTTACACTTATACGGATAAAAACTATCCTTTTAAGAATGTAAAAGGCTTTGATAAAATCATATTCAATGGAAATGAAAGCGATGGGGTAAGCATGTTATTTTCAAATATAAAGAACAGCTTAAGTACTTATAAAGGACAGTTTACCAACACCACTGCGGGCGGAGGAACCGGAACGGGAACAACTTCACATAAATATACCACTACTTTTAACACCGCAGGTTATCCGTCTGTGGAAGACAGGCAGTCTCTTGATATCAATGGGAACCCCAATACAAGTGCTCCAGATAAATTTATTTACGAGTACAATTATCAATAAAAAAAACCTGCATTTCTGCAGGTTTTTCTATTATTTTTAGATTAATCTAGTTCTTTTTCTTCACTTTAGTCGCTTTAACCTTTTTCACCTCATCTTTAATGAACGGATATTTTTTCTGCATATCCTTAACTAAAGACGGATCAAGATCTAACGCTTTCTGAAGTGATTCTGTTCCTTTATCCTGATCTTTCAGATTGAAAAAACAGTTACTCAACTGATAAAACAGCTCAGCTCTGTGATGCTTTTTTATGGCACTGTTCAAAACAGTTACAGCATCTTCGTACTCTCCTACCAACATCAAAACTTCTGAGTAGGCATACCAGTTGTAGAACCTTGTAGGTTCTGCATCCACCAGCTTTTTAAGACAGGAAAGACTTTCTTCAAACTTCCCTGAATCGATGAAAAGAAACGCTAATCTTTTTTGATAGTCAAGGTTGTTTTCATTCAGCTGGGTAGCTTCTTTGGCATAATGCAATGCTTCAGACATTCCGCCCATTTCTTCATAAAGATAGGACTGTTCCATCATTGCAAGATAAAACTGAGGGTCTTCTCTCAATGATTTCTGGAATGCATTTAAAGCTAAAATAGGCTGTTTTAATGCCTTATTGCACAATCCGATCTTATAAAAAGTAAATGCTTTTGTGTATTCCAGCTCCAGCATTTCCTCATAAGTCTCGATAGCTTTCTGGTATTGTCCCATAGCTTCATAACAGGCTGATTTATTAGCATATACCCCTACAGAGTTTGAGTTGATTGCCAATAAATAATCGTAGCCTCTTATGGCTTCATCATAATTTTTTCTGTTGAAATAGAATTGTCCATATTCAAACCAGGCGGTTTCAGAATAAGGGAATTCATCTAAATATTCATTAAGAAAGGCTATAGCCTCCTCGCTCTTATTCAGGTCACTGAAGCACACCATACAGTTTTCCAGCGAATATTCATCCGTAGGATCTTCTTTCAGTGCTTTTCTGTAATGTTTAAGTGCGTTAAAAGGATCTCCGAGATTCACATATTCATCCGCAATAAAGTTGTGGAGAAAGTTTTCTTCTTCCTCTAATGTCAAAGCTTTTTTACAAATTTCAATGGATTTTCTGGGATTTCCTAAGCTCGAATAATATTTGGCGTAACAAACCAAAAAGTCTGTGTTCTCCATAGAAGCACCTTTCAGCTCGTTGATAAGTTCTTTCGCCATATTATAGTCTTCCCATTCCAAAAGGATCTCAAGTCTTTTGATCTTGATATCCAATGAATTGGGATGAAGCTTTAGTCCATAATTAACAGCCATATCAGCGTAATTAAAATCACCAAGCTCCAAATAATAAACAATAATGTCTTCTAACTCTTCTGTATCAAAGTAGAATTCGTCATTGTTTTCCATCATTTCCTCGAACTTTTTTACAAGTTCATTTCCAAAATACTCTTCCAATAGTGTCCTCTTTGTCGGCCTGATGTCTGAATTTGCTTACAAACCTCGGCAAACGTTTAGTTAATAATACATCTGAAACTGATATTCAAATATTTATGCAAAGTTGCAACTTTTTTTTGAATTTTCCAGTTCATAAATTTCTATTATAAAAATAGTAAAAAAAGAAAACCAATAAAAGGATTGTGGATAAAAAAATGGAAATTGGGGTTAAATTCTTATGACCAGACGTTTTCCGCTTTGTATCTCAGCATTCCATACCGTTTCGATATTTTTAATATCAACCTCTTCCGTTTCTATTTTAATTTTTCCTTCCACAGCTGCCTGATACATTTCCGGAATGATTTCGGTAAATAGAAGTGTAGATTCTTCTTTGGTCCAGCTGCCCAATCCCGATCCTGAAATCTGAATATCAGTTCCTCTGAGAATCTGTGAAGACAGCTGAATGGTATCTCCACTCATTCCTCCTATTGTTACCAGTTTTGTTTTATGGGAAAACGTTCCGTCTCCTTTGAAAGCTGATAAGATCATTTCTACAGAATGGCCCCAGATATAATCCAAAACAACATCTATAGGGGTTTGCCGGTGAATTTCTTTTATTTTTTGTTTAAAGTCATGATCTTCCTGTTTGAGAGAAACCACCTCATCAGCTCCCAGCTCACGTAAAGCATGTAAGGACTCTTCATTTCTTCCTGTAACGATAATCTTTCGGGCGCCATATAATTTGGCTATCTGAACGGCTATTCTTCCTGTAATCCCTGTTGCTCCATTGATCAATACTGTATTTCCAGGTTGCAATCCCGCCTTGAATTTTAAAGCCATTGCTGATCCCATGACCGCGTTGGGTAATGCTGCTGCTATAGAAAAATCCAGTTCTTCCGGAATCGGGACCATCATTTTTTTATCGGCTACAGCTTTTTCAGCTACGGTTCCTTTCTTACTGAAAAAATAGACTTTATTTCCGTTTTCAAGGTACCCGACACCATCTGAACCGATAATTTTAGGCTGATGGGTTTCATTTTCCGTAGAATAATGGTTTCCACCTGCCCTAGCTTTGTCAAGATTTTTAATAGACGCTGCTTTTACAGATACTAAAATTTCATTTTCCTGTATTTTTTCCGGTTCCGGGAAGTCTGCGTATTGAGGGAGGCTTCCTTTTTCAAATACCACTGCTGCTTTCATTCTTTTAATTTTTATACAAAATTATGAGGGATGAATGCTGTGCAGCAATAACATTTGTTATCAATTGGGGAGGAAGCTATAGGAAGAGAGGCTGGAAATTTATAAATCTGGAAATAGAATTGAAAGTGAAGGATACTCCCTGCCTATCATAGTCTCTCTTTCAATATTTTGCTTTTGATTCTGCTGAGATGTACTGTAGTAATCCCGAGATAGGATGCAATATAATGCTGCGGAACCCTTTTAATGATCTCCGGTTTTTGTTTAATCAAATTCAAATATCGTTGCTGCGGCGTGTCTTTAATGAATGAAAAGAAGTGTTTCATATAATCAAATACCCTTTCAAAAAGGGCATCCATAAAAAGGTTTCTGAGTTCAGGATTTTCGTAAACTTCTTCCAGAAAAGCTTCTACATCGGGTTTGTTGATTTTGTACAGGATACACGGTTCTATAGTCTCAAATGACACCATACTCGGCAATCCTTTTTTGAAGCTTTCAAGGGAAGAAAACATTGTATTTTCAAGAAAAAACTGGAAAGTGACATCTTTTCCGTCATTATTATACCAGGCTCTTACGATTCCTTTTTCAATATAATAGGCATTGCAGGAAACCTCATCTTCTTTTAAAAGCAAGGTTTTGGCTGGAACTTCCATACGTTCAAAGCTGCCAAGAAATTTTCTCCATTTTTCTTTAGGGAAAGGAAACCTGTTTTTAATATGCTCAAACATACCTGATATAAAAAAAGAACGGAACAAATGTCCGTTCTTACTATATTTTAGATTAAACTTTTAATTTTAGCAATGATATCATCACCTAACTGATCTGCTTCTTCCTGAGAATGAGCTTCTGTATAAATTCTGATAATCGGCTCTGTATTAGATTTTCTAAGGTGAACCCAGTTGTTTTCAAAGTCTATTTTAACGCCGTCTACAGTAGAAACGTCTTCATTCTGATATTCCTTCTCCATTTTGCTTAAGATAGCATCTACATCAATTTCCGGAGTCAGTTCTATTTTCTTTTTACCCATGAAATAGCTTGGATATCCTGCTCTCAGCTCAGAAACTGTTTTGTTTTCTTTGGCCAAATGAGTTAAAAACAAAGCTACTCCTACTAAAGAGTCTCTTCCGTAATGTAAATCAGGGTAGATAATTCCCCCGTTTCCTTCTCCTCCAATAACTGCATTTTTCTCTTTCATCAAAGTAACAACGTTTACTTCTCCCACAGCACTGGCAAAATATTCTGAGTCATGCGAACGTGCAACATCTCTCAAAGCACGGCTGGAAGAAAGATTGGAAATAGCCGCTCCTTTTTTGTGTTTCAATAAGTAATCAGCAACAGCAACTAATGTATATTCTTCGCCAAACATTTCACCTTTTTCATCAATCAGGGCTAATCTGTCTACATCCGGATCTACCACAACTCCTACGTCTGCATTTTCTTTTTTCATCAATTCACAGATGTCCTCCAAATGTTCTTTCAAAGGTTCAGGATTGTGTGGGAAATGTCCTGTGGGTTCACAGTATAATTTGATGGTTTCACAACCTAATTTATCCAAAAGCATAGGAATTGCAATACCTCCTGTAGAGTTTACCGCATCCAGGGCTACTTTAAAGTTTTTAGCTTTGATTGCTTCCACATCTACCATTGGTAAATCCAGAATCTGCTGGATGTGGATATCAAAAGCATCATCTCTTGTTTCATATTTTCCAAGATCATCCACTTCTGCATAGTTGAAATCTTCACTCTCTGCCAAAGCCAGTACTTCAGCACCATTTTCCCCGGTGATGAATTCTCCTTTTTCGTTTAATAACTTAAGTGCATTCCACTGTTTTGGATTGTGGGAAGCGGTAAGGATGATTCCTCCGTCTGCATTCAGCTCAGGAACCATTATTTCAACTGTTGGCGTTGTAGAAAGACCAAGATCTACCACATTAATCCCCAATCCCTGCAATGTAGCAGTTACCAAAGAAGAAACCATCTGACCAGAAATTCTGGCATCTCTTCCGATGACAAGGGTAAGATCTTTTTTATTTTTATTATTCTGAAGCCAGGTTCCGAATGCGGAAGCGAATTTTACTACATCCAGCGGTGTTAAGTTATCATTTACTTTACCGCCAATGGTTCCGCGAATTCCGGAAATAGATTTTATTAATGACATGATGTTTTTACTTTTATTTTGTTCTTTCTAAATTTTCCAACGCAAAGATACTTAAAAGACCTTTCAACTTATAAAACGGGAATCTTTTTTTGGATTTTATCATAGGTATTTTTTACAACTTTCGGTGGTGCAAAACGATAGCCTATGTATAACAGTCCATAAAGGTTATTATTTTCTACCGTCTGGTTATTTTTCTGGTCGTAGGCATGCGTATTAAAATTCATTTTACCTCCAAATAAAAACCGATCTGTATTGTAACCGATATGCAGCCCTCCCTGCATTCTTATCGTTGCATACTGGGCATTTTCTTTGGCTCCTCCATTCTGAAAATCTCTGTAGCTGGAGAATTTTCCTCCAATTCCAGCTGCCAGATAAGGTGAGATATTGACATTCTTTCCAATTACCCAATTATAGAAATATCCGATATTCCCTCCGATATTATATTGTGTTTCTTTGCTTTTTACACCATCAATTTTATTTCTGAAAATAGTAAGGTCGTAGTCTACGAAAGGAACCCAGCTTCCACTGCTTTTATATTGCCATTCTCCCTGTGTGTAGATACTTCTTGCTGAAAAGTTTTTATTGAGAATATAGGAGGTAGATCCTCCAAAGGTTTGTACTCTTAAATCAGGAAACTGAATATAAGGATCTGTTCCTTCCTGCCATTCCGGAGATAGGTCTTTCATGTTTTCCACATAAAAACCACTTACATTTTTATAATAAACATTCTGGATAAATCTTCCGGGAAAAAACCTGAAACTAAAATCGGTATAAGAACTCTCCCCTTTCATTTCATCATCATTATTTCCATCTAAAAATCTGGGAGCAAATGATATAGTCGCACTTATTATTCTGTAATCAATTGAAAATGATGTTTTGGTTTTATTGTTGATAGACAGGTCCATTTCGAAGGCATTTTTACCTTCTCCTGCTGAAAAAACATAGTTCTCGATATTGGTATCAAGATTCACACGAATCATTACCTGGTCTGCATAAGACTTGGTATTTGTGGTATCAGATTGTGCTTTACCCTGAGCCCCAAATAAAGAAAATAAGACTAGAGAACCTGTTTTTAAGAAATTCAAATTAATAATTTACATTAGAAAGATGAATTTACTACATTTTTTTCAATTACCCGATGAACCTAATATTAAGAACAGCCACAATCTTTATCGCAGTTTGTTCTTTTGGAGCTGAATTTCTTAGGTGCGAAATTCTTTTTAAGTACTTTAAATAAAGAGTAACAAGCGAATGCTACAATTAATGCAATAAGTACATATTGAATAATTAATGATGAGTCCATTACTTTAAAATCTGATATACTATCATCGACACAAAATATGCCAAACCTGTCATCATAACCACCTGAAAGCCGGTCCATTTCCAGCTTTTGGTTTCTCTGTAGACTACTGCAAGTGTAGAAACACACTGCATTGCAAATGCATAGAAAAGAAGAACCGAGATTCCGGTTGCAAAGCTGAAGACTTTTTCTCCGTTTGGTTTCACATCTCTTCTCATTTTATCAATTACTTTTACTTCCGGAGCATCGTCCTCAAGACTGTAAAGGGTAGACATTGTTCCCACAAACACTTCTCTTGCCACGAAACTGGTAAGAATTCCTACTCCCATCTTCCAGTCGTAGCCCAGAGGAGCGATAACAGGCTCAATTCCTTTACCCATTTTGGCAAGGTAAGAATGGTCCAGATGAACATCCGTAGCGACCAGTTCATTTGTTTTCTGGCTTGGTCCGAAATAGCTCAGGAACCAGATAATAACACTTACAATGAAAATGATTTTCCCTGCTCCCGTGATGAAATCCCATACTTTTCCTAAAACCATTTTAAAGTCATACCCGAAAAGTGGTTTTTTATAAGCAGGAAGGTCCATTACCAAATATGTTTTTCCTTTACTTTTAATAAATCTTTTAAGGATTGCTGCTGAGAATAAAGCAACCAGGAAGCCCAGAAGATACATCCCCATCAGAACCAGCGCTTTATATTTTATTCCTAAAAATGTTCCTTCTGAGATAATCAGCCCGATAATAATACTGTACACCGGAAGTCTCGCAGAACACGTCATAAATGGTGTTACCAATATCGTCAGCAATCTTTCTTTTACATTTTCAATGTTTCTTGTTGAGATCACAGCCGGAATAGCACAAGCCGTTCCTGATACCAGCGGAACAATACTTTTCCCGTTAAGCCCGAACGGACGAAGCAACCTGTCCATCAGAAATACAACTCTGGCCATATATCCTGAATCTTCCAGCAGATAAAGGAAATACAACAGGATTCCGATCTGCGGTGCAAAAACGACAATTCCTCCAATTCCCGGAACGATGCCGTTGGAAACGAGTGAATTAACGGGTCCTTCCGGAAGGTGTTCGCTTGTAAATGCTGCCAGCCATGAGAATGTTTCTTCGATCCAGTTCATCGGATATTCTGCCAGGAAGAAAACGCTTTGGAAAATAATCAACAGAATGGCTAAAAAGACTACATAACCCCAGAATTTATGTACTAAAACTTTATCCAGTTTTTCGGTTAATAATTCTTTGAATTGAGCTTTTTTAGAAATTACATCTTCCAGTATTCTGTCTACATTCTGATATCTTCTTACTGTTTCCTGAACCTGTAATCTTTTTGGAACCAGGCTTTTTGTATCTGCCTCATTCAGCTGTTCCATTACAGAACTTATTCTACCCAGGTCAGTACCCAGTGAAAGGCTCATCCAGGCTTTATATTCATTATCGAAACCTTTATGTGCTGCCAGTTTCTGAATAAAATCTCTGTGTTCGTTCGGTGTTTCAAAAGAAACTTTATTTGTTGTTACAAACTCATTATTGTAAACAGCTTCTCTTACTTCATCTATTCCGATCTGTTCTTTGGCATTGGTCTGGATAATTTTAATGCCTAATGCTTCGGAAAATTTTTGAATATCGATGGTGATCCCTCTTCTTTCTGCCTGATCAATCTGATTGACAATCAAAATCATTGGAATACCAAGGTCTTGAATCTGCTGAAACAGAAGCAATCCTCTTTTTAAACTTAATGCTTCAAGAATATAAACAACACCTGCATAGTTTTTCTGCTCATCAATAAGGTATTTGGAAAAAATAGCTTCATCTTCTGAGCTCGGATATACACTGTAAGAACCTGGAAGGTCAATAACCTCAACATCCTGATTTTTATAGGTATAGTTCCCAGAATGGCTTGCAACGGTAACGCCGGCATAGTTTCCGGTCTTCTGCTTTTTGTTGCAAAGCGTATTAAAAACCGTTGACTTTCCTACATTAGGATTTCCGACTAAAAGTATCTGTTTTTTCTTGTTTTCCTGCATTAATTCAATTCTTCAACAATGATGTAATCTCCTTCTTCCTCGCGAAGAGCAATCCGGCTTTTTTCTGCTCCAAATTCTACATACATGGGCCCATTGAACGGAGCCTGATACAAAATCCTGAAAGCGGTTTCCGGAAGAAGCCCCATTTCAATGATTTTATTGGGCATTTTAAGATGGTCATTATCATACCCCAATATCTTCCCCATTTTGTTTTTAGGGAATCCACTTAATTTATGTAATCCTTTCTCTTTCAAAGCCTAATTTTTAGTCCTGCAAATATACGCTATTTAAATTTAATCTAAATAACGTTTTGGAATAAAAGAAATCACCCCAAACACATTGCTGTATCTGGGGTGATTCAAAATATAATTTAGTTGATATGAATGCTTATTTTTTCTTATTGTCAGAAAGCTGTTCTTTTTCTATTGGATTATCATTGGATCCGAAGAAATCTTTCACCTGTTTTTCCAGCCTCTTCATGAAATCTCCTACTGTTCCATCTGTACCCGGCATTGGTCTGCTCATATTTTCAGCGGTCATATATGGGCGCGACTCAGCAAACGGATCCGCCTTATAACCTTCGTAAGATTTAAGGAATTTCTCTTTGCTGGTAGGAGTTACCGTATTGCTCATCATTCCCATCTTAGCATTGATTTTATCAGCATAAGATAATTCGTCGTAGTTCTCTATTTTTTTATTTCCGCTTAGCTGCCATGAGTAGTTTTTATCGGCATCTTCAACTTTTACAATAAGGCCTGGAAGTCCTTTAAATTTATACGGTCCATCCTGAAAAGGGATATCTGAACTGAACCATGCAGTCCATTTTCTTCCTCCAAACTCTGTTGTAGCTTTCTGAGCATTATATTCTCCCACTTTTTGTTTTTCAGGTAAAATGTTCCATTGTAATTTCGGATCATCTTCATATGAGAATAGATTTCTGCTGATTCTATCTACATACTGCACTTTCATATCCGGATAGTTTTTGATGATTTTATAGGAAAATTTAGGCCATTTAATCAGCTTAGTCATGTCCTTAAAAGATTTGGTTTTCTCCATTTCTTCTATCTGTATTTTAATGATAGAATCCTGAGCCGGCATTGTATAATCCTGGTATATTGATTTCTTAGGTGTAATATCGAGAATGGTTATTATTTTATCCATTCTGGCTGAATCTTTCTTCGGTTTAAAAGTCAGTTCATAAAAGAAACGGTTAGCTGTTTCTTTTGACTCCTGAGCTCCTGCAAAAGCAAAAAGAGCAATAAGAAATACGGAGAATAACTTTTTCATTGTAGCAAGTTTATATAATTAGTACCGGTTGTTGAGATTTTGTTACAATTTTTTTCAAATTTTATTTTTTTAAGAATCTATCGGTGTATTCCAGACTGTATAGGACAAGTGAAAAATTATGATTCTCTTAAAACATTTTCATTTTCAAAACGCTTACCTTTAAGTTTCTAAAAAACAAAATATTATGGATACCTTATCTCAATTAAAATCCGAATTGGAGGGAGAATTTCAAACCACAAAAAAGTTTATTGAATTGTTCCCTGAAGGAAAAAATGACTTCGCTCCCCATGAAAAAAGCATGAAAATGATGCCTCTTGCCACCCATCTCGTAGAAGTTTTTGAATGGCCGAATACTATTTTGAAAACTTCTGAACTGGATTTTGGTAAAGGCGACTACAAACCGACAGTTCTTTCTACAAAAGATGATCTTATGAAAAAACTGGAGGATGATTATCAGTCAGCAAAAACTGCATTGGAAAACAGTACTGAAGACGATCTGAATCCCAGCTGGACGATTAAAAATGACGGTCATGAACTGGCAAGCTGGAGTAAGTATGGGGCGATCCGACATGCTTTAAATCAGATTACCCATCACAGAGCACAATTGGGCGTGTATTACAGATTAAACAATATTCCTTTGCCGGGAAGCTATGGGCCTTCGGCCGACCAGCAAAGCTTTTAATACGTTATTATATCTCAATAAAAAACCAATCCATTAGGATTGGTTTTCTTGTTATTTAAAATTGAATTTTACACTTAACATCACCTGACTAGGACGAAGCTGATATCTTGTATACTCAATATTTATAGTATTGATATCATAGGTTTCAAAAACTTTTTTGTTTGCGATATTCATCCATTTCAATTCAAAATCAATTTTCTTTTTGGTCCAGGTAAACTGATATGATACGTCATAGAATCCATTATGGTATTTTTGACCTGCTGCATTTGTATTTACCTGATCCCAATTGAATCCCACAGTATGACTTTCCATAGGATAGAAGAAAACCCCTAGATTATGGGTAAATCCTGTTCTGGTAGCATTTGAGTTTAATTCTCCAACACTTGTTTGTTTTGTTCTGGTAAGACTTGCATTATAATCAACGCTCATCCAACTGAAATAGGTATTATTAAATTTAATTCCAAATGACTGGCCGTTGTTTTTATTGGTATAGGATTTATCATTCAAAAAGGCATCAGATTCTGTCGTATTGTTGCTATAGCTAAGAGATGCATTCGTTTTAAACTTTGGAAAATATTTTCCAACTTCTACGCTATATCCATTATTTAATACATGATTGTCCTGCTCTTTATATTTCATTATGGTATATCCGCCGCCATTAATCACTGGATTCGAAATTAAGTTTCTCTTTGCATCAGAATATCTGTAATTAACATTGAAGAATAAATTATTTAATGGATTTCTGTATTCTATTCTTGTTCCTGCAGATTTATTGTTATTCTGAGGAATTGGATTGTTAACATCCATTGCTCTAATTCCCTCAGGTGACGTCATTAAGAACCCCGAATATGCTGTATTTATTTCTCCAAAATTATTATTAATATTAGCATTTACGGATGCTTTCCAGAATGAAGCAAATGAATATTGTGCAAAAATATTAGGTTCAAAGGTTACTTTATTTACAGATTTTGAAACCAGTCTTAATGGATCATCCGCTTTAATATTGTTTGAGTTTACCGGAAGATTAGCATAGATCATCCATGATTCACTTTTATAATTTATCCCTAAACTTCCGTATGGTGTAGCTATGGTGTAATTTAAATCATTACTATATGCCTCTGGTTTGGGATCTTGAATATCAGGATTGGTAGATGGGATTGCTTTCACATTTAACAAATCAGACATCAGACCCGTACTTTTAAAATTAAATCCGACTTCAGGAGTAAATGTCCATCCTTTGGCAGAAAAACCAATATTAGCAGAATGATTAGCTTCAAAAGTTTTAAGTCTTAAACTCTGTGTAGCAAACTCTGTATCGGGTACCGGCTTAAATCCAGGGATATCCAAATAAGATGACGGAGAAACTTCCAAAGTCTGTCTATCTGTTTGGTAGCTAACATAAGATAAGAGATTTACCATTTTTTCCTTCCATGGAATAATTGTACTCAATGAGTTTTGGAATGATGTGGTTGGAGATTCAACTCCCTCATTAGCGTTTCTTTGTATACCCGTTTTTGCATCTGTTCTGTCAACAATTCCTCTGTCTGCATTCCAATATTGAGAGAAGCTTGTGGTGTTTTTAAAGAATCCTTTTTTGGCATTCTTTGTAAATATTAATTCTCCTTTTGCTTTATCTGTATAAAAATTATTCAGGGTTTTTATAATAGTAGAAGCTCCCCCAAAATAATCTGTCTGACTATAAGACTCTCTTTCTACGGCATTGTTGGTATAATTTGCATTGGCTTTAAGCTCCCATTCCTTTTTCTTATCAATGTTGGTAAGATAGTTGGCAGATAAATAATGAACATTATTCATGAGATATCTTTTCACCGGAAGATTAGGAGTATCTGCATTTTCTACATTTAGCCAATCATTTTGAGAGGCATTGATTCTTTTTCCTTCAAATCTATTCCCAAATGCCAGAATATTTCCTTCATTTTCCACCTGCTCACCCATGTTATTTGTTTTGTAATTGACTACCCACTGGCTCTTTTGTCCAAAGAACATAGGAGTCAATTTTACATTCCAAAGCCAGGGATCTCCGAAACCGGTTCCTACTTCTCCTCTCCCTGTCATGGTTACAGAGTTTTTAAGCTTTATATTGATAGCGGCCTGGTCTGAAGGGACTTTATCCTGCAGGATTTTTACAGGTTGGTGATTTTCCAGTACTTCTACTTTCTGTACAGCATCTTTTGGAAGGGAATTGTTAATCGTTCCATAACCGCCTTCCATCAGGTCTTTCCCATTGACATAGAATTTATTAATGGCATTTCCCTGATATAGAATTGTTCCGTCATTGTTTACTTCAATTCCGGGAATTTTTTTCATAACATCAGCAAGAGTCCTATCATTTTTGGAATTGAAAGCTTTAAGGTCATATGAAATGGTATCACCTCTGGCTGTAATCATTTTTGTTTTCAGCTGAACTTCTTTAATTTCTGTCGCTTCAGACTGCATTTTGAAATTCAGAGTCTGGTCGCTGTTACTGATTTGCTTTGTGAGAGGTTTCTGATTAAATGCTTTCACTTTTAGATCCACATTGGCCTCTCCGGAAGTGAAGGTTACTTTATATTCCCCTTTAGAATTGGTAATTCCATAAGCTAAAATAGCATCTTTGCCTGGTTCTTCTACGGTAACACTGGCGCTTGGTATTGCTATCCCGTCATCATCAGTAATCTTTCCTGAAACAGTCTTCTGTGCAAAAGTGAGCACAGTAAAGAAAAGCATCAGAAATAAGGAAATATTTTTTTTCATACTTATTATTTGCTCAATTAGTTAATCATTGTCGTTTTTTGTTACACTTTTATAAAGATGGCTTTTATAAGTAAAAGTTAAATCTTTTTATCACTACAAACATAGTTATAATTTTGCTTTTTACAAGGATAAAAAAACTAATTGTAGATTCTTTTAAATTATTAACCATAATTAACAAAATCAATGCTTGATTTCTTTGTGTTTTAACAGAAAC
>Ga0070682_100001077_pt1 | contig 15735 bp, 11 predicted proteins | sample KBSC63LmetaG_FD_64668 | JGI IMG/M metagenome (GOLD analysis project Ga0070682, IMG submission 64668) | Corn rhizosphere microbial communities from Kellogg Biological Station, Michigan, USA - KBS C6-3L metaG | ecosystem: Host-associated > Plants > Roots > Rhizosphere | place: USA: Michigan... | reverse complement strand
GCCTTGATCATCACGGGGAAGCCGACGCGCGCGGCCTCGAGCTCGGCGTGGTCGGCATCGCGCAGCGCTTCGCTGCCCATGAGCAGAGGTAGCCCGAAGCGTCGCGCCGTTTCGCGAGCCCGGAGCTTGTCGCCCCACTGCGCCATCACGTCCGACTTCGGACCGATGAAGCCGAGCTTGCAGCCCTCGACGATGCGGGCGAACTCGACGCTTTCCGACAAGAAGCCGTAGCCGGGGTGAATCGCGTCGGCGGCCGTGATCTCGGCCGCGCTGATCAGCGCGGGGATGTTCAGGTAGCTCTGGGCCGAGGCGGCCGGGCCGATGCACACCGCCTCGTCGGCGAAGCGCACGTGCAAGGCGCCGTTGTCGGCCTCCGAATGCACGGCCACCGTGGCGATGCCGAGCTCCCGACACGCACGAATGACCCGAATGGCGATTTCGCCTCGGTTCGCGATCAAGACCTTTTTGAACATCGAGGCTACGGAGCCTTGCGGATCATGAACAGCTTCTGACCGTATTCCACGCTCTTGCCGTTCTCCACCAGCACCTCGGCGACGGTGCCGGCGTGCTCGCACTCGATCTCGTTCATCAGCTTCATGGCCTCGACGATGCAAAGCGTCTGGCCCTTCTTCACGACGCTGCCCACCTCGACGAAGTTCGCCGTCTCGGGCGACGACGCGCGGTAGAACGTGCCCACGAAGGGAGACGTGACCGCCACGAGGTCGGCGTCAGCGGGTGCTGCGACGACCGGTTTCGCTTCGACGACCGCCACGGGCGCCGCGACACGACCGGCAGGCGCGCTGACGCCTCCCCGCGGCAGGGCGATCTTGAGGCGGATCTTGTCGTCTTCGTATTCGAATTCCGAAGCACCGCCTGCTTCCAGCGTGCGTAAAAGGGACTCGAGCTGAGTAAGAGTGAGCTGCATGAGGGTATCGGGGGGTCCGGGCCGGGCGCGCCGACGCGGACTCGGTCTTAGGTGGCGAGCTCTTGCGCCAGTTTGGGCGCGAGCACACGCAGGAGGAATCGGCCTTTGCCGAGGTTGCCCTCGGGCTCCATCGCGAAGGCGACGAAGTAGCTCTGATTGATGACTCGGATCAAGGTCGTCATCTTCTCGCTCCGAAATGCGACCTCGCTCGTCTGGCCGGCCTCGAGCATTTCGTTGGCCCGTTGGATGGCCTTGACCAGCACGCTGACCTCCGCCCCCACCACCTCGATGTCGAAGGACGCCCCCGCGCGCGTGAAGCTTTCGAGCGGGATCCCCTCGAAATCCATGAGGAGACCGGCGATCCCGCCCTCGGTACCTTCGACGACGCCTTGGAGGGCCTCCTTGAACATGCGGCGAGATTAGCCGGTTTTGGGCGCTCGGTGAATTTTCTCCGCGGCTCCCGCGCTGCTCTCGCCGAGGCGTGCCGGCCAATGGGCCGCAGCGCCCCTGACGCTCCGCGAGAACCCGAGACTCTTGCCGCCGCGCGATGGCTGAGCGATGGCCTGTCCTTGGGGGCCGTCCGAGCGCGTCTTGACCGGGCTCTCGCCGAGCGGGTACCGTCCCGCTCCCGCCCGGCTTTTCGGGCGGAAATTGCTTCGAGGAAGCGTAGCGAATGCGCGCGCGCGCAGGGGATCCGCCCCGCACCATGACCCAGAAGATCCTCGCCGGCCGCGCCGAGGATCCCAGCCTTTCCGGCGATTTGCTTCGCGTGAAGATCGACCAGGTCGTGCTGTCGCGCGAACCTGAGCGTTCGCTCTCGGAGGCACTCCTGGCGGGTAGCCGCAAGTTCGCCGTCGAGGTGGCTGTTGCATACGACGCGCGCTGCGTCACGCGCGCCGGCGACGTGACGAGCCCGAGCACGCAGCGCGCGTACCGCGATGCGCTCGGTCTCGGTCTGCTGCTTGCGCGACCCGGCATCGGCTTCCCTGCCGCCGTCCACCTCGAGCGCTTCGGGAGCCCGGCGCGGCTGGCCGTGACGGACGACCCTCGACTCGCATCGGTGGGCGGAGCGGGCATGCTCGCGCTCCTCGCTCCACCCGCGCAGCTCGCCGAAGCACTCGCCACGGGCAGCGTGTGGGTGCGCCGACCGCGCAGCATCCAGGTGCTCCTTTCGGGGCGCGTGCGGCCGTTCGTGTGCGTGCGAGACGTGGGTCTCGAGCTTTTGCGGCGCGGGCTGCGCGAAGCGGTGCATCGGGTCGATGCCGAGCACGGCGCGCCCGTGGTGATCGAATTTGCCGGGCCGAGCGCGCGGCTTTTGTCCGTGGCCGAGCGGGCCGTGCTCTCGGCGATGGCGCCCCAGCTCGGCGCCGCAGCCGCCGTGTTCGTGAGCGACGAGAAGACGGAGGTGTACCTCCGCGACCAACGTCGCTCCAAGGCGCACCGCGGCCTCGCCCCCGACCCGGGCGCACCCTGCGAAGACGCGATCAGCGTCGACCTGTCCGCCGTCGATCCGCTCATCCTCGACGAGGAGGGCGTGGTCCGTCAGGTGCGCGAGCTCGCGGGTAACCCCGTCACGCAGGTGGTGCTCGGCGGTGACTCGGGCGCTTCACTCCGGGACCTGCTCGCGGCCGCGGCACTGCTCAAGAGCAAGCGCGTGCCGCCGCGGCTCGACTTCCTCGTCGCGCCGTCGTCGCGGCAGACGCTCGAGGTACTCGCTCAGTCGGGCGCCCTCGTGGACCTGATCGCGACGGGAGCGCGGCTGATCGAGGCCGATCCGCGCCTCCTCACGGGCGAGCTGTACCCGCCGCCGCAAGGTGGCGTGTCGATGCGTACCTTCGACCCCGAGCCCGATCACCCACCGACCAAGGCAGTGATCGCTTCGGCGGAGACCCTCGCGTTCGCGGTTGCAACGGGCGTCGTGGGTGATCCGCGCTCGTTCAAGCGGCCCGTGCGCGTCACCGTGCCGCGCACGCTGCCCACCGACGACGTGCTCATCGTCCGCAAGACGAAGGGCAAGGGCAAGGAAGGCGAAGGCGCACGCCAGCCTCCGCTCGAGGCGCCTCCGGTTCACGGCTGGCGCAACGCCCAGACGCTGCCCGTGAGCGCACAGCGCGGGCGACCCGAGCAGCCGAGCGCGCTCGTCCTCGGCTCACTCGACGACGTGCGTTGGATCGCTCGGCGAGCTCCCGAGCTCTCCGGGACCGTGCGCGCCGTCATCGCGCAGCACATCCCCGCTGGCGTGGTGGCGCTGTTGGCCGGCACCGGCATCCTCGCGCTCCGCGCCGACCCCGAAGCTTTCCGCGTCCTGCAAGGCCAGACTCAGCTCGGGCTGCCTTCAGCAGCCGACTGGAACGGCACGAACAAGATCAACGCCTCGGCGGGAGGCAAGACGGTCGAGCTCACGTTCCTCGCCGTCGGCGCCGAACGCGACTGGACGGCAGCGGGCAGCGCGCGAACGTTGCCGATCGCGCCGCCCGCCAAGCGCTAGCGCGGCGCGCAGGCGAAGAGCGCGATGCCGAGCGCGACGCGACTCATCCTCCTCGCGCCGGGCGCCGGGGCGCCGAGCTCGTCGGCGTGGATGGTGGCCCAGAAGGAGCGCCTCGCAGCGCTCGGTCGCGTCGCAACCTTCGACTACCCGTACATGGTCGCGGGGCGGAAATCGCCCGATCGAGCGCCGCAGCTGGTCGCGGCGCACGAGGCCGCGCTCGAGCGCGAAAGCGTCGGGCACGTGGGCCCTCGCGTCCTCGTCGGCAAGAGCATGGGCGGGCGCATCGGTTGCCACTTGGCCGTGAAGCTCACCGACAAACCGTCGGCGCTCGTGTGCCTCGGCTACCCGCTCGTGGGCCAGCGCGGCGACGTCCGCGACGCGGTGCTGCTCGAGCTCGAAACGCCCGTGCTGTTCGTGCAGGGCACGCGCGATCCCCTGTGTCCGCTCGACCGTCTCGAACCCGTTCGAAAGCGCATGACGGCACCCCACGCGCTCCACGTCGTCGAAGGTGGCGACCACTCGCTGAACGTCCGCAAGCGCGACCTCGCAGCACGTGGGCTCACGCAAACGGCCGTCGACGCCGCGATCACCCAAGCGATCGCCGAGTTTCTGAACGAGCACGCGTAGTCTGGCGCAGCGGCCGCGCTCGGCGGCGGCGTGCTAAAAGCGCGCCGTGCTGGGCTTCGCGTCGTTTTCTGCCTGGGCGGTCGCGACGGCGATCGTGATGACGGGCGCTGCCTTGCAGGGCAGCGCCGGGTTCGGCTTCGCGCTGCTCTCGTCGCCCATCCTCGCGCTGGTCGATCCGCGGCTGGTTCCTGGCCCCTTGATTGTCGCCGTGACGCTCCTGCTCGGGCTCACGGCGTGGCGCGAGCGGAGCGCGGTCGACGCCCAGGGCCTCGGCTGGGTGCTCGGAGGACGCGTGCCGGGCACGGTGGCGGGAGCCTTCGCGTTGAAGGCGCTCGGCGATCGTGCGCTCGCGACGGCACTCGGCGTGCTCGTGCTGCTCGCCGTCGTCATTTCGCTCGGTCGGGTGCGACTGAGCCGAACGCGACCGTTGCTCTTGTTCGCGGGCTTCGTCTCCGGCTTGATGGGGACCACGGCGGCGCTCGGGGGACCGGCCGTCGCGGTGCTCTACCAGCACGAGCGCGGACCGCTCGTGCGCGCCACGCTCGCGACCTATTTCTTGATTGGCGCGCTCATGTCGACGGTCGCGCTCGTGCTCGTCGGACGCCTCGGCGTGCTCGAGGTGACGCTGGCAGTCGGTCTCTTGCCGGGCATCGGGCTCGGGTTCGTCGCCTCGCGGTGGACCTCCCGCTGGCTCGACCAGGGCTACACGCGCGCCGCAGTGCTCGTGATCGCGGGGTTGGCCGGGCTCAGCTCGGTCCTGCACGGCCTGCTTTGAAATGAGGTAGATTGGGCCGCGTGTCGCTCTTCGTTCGCACGCTTTTCTCGGCCATCCTCACGACTCTTGCGCTCTCGACCGTCGCCGCGCCCTGCCGCGCCGCGGACTCCGACGACGAAGCGGGCAGCAGCGAAGCCGCAGCCCCCGGCGATGACAGCGACGCCGAGGGCAGCGGCAAGAAGGCTACGGGCGAGAGCGACGCCGCGCCGAAGCCCGATGCGAAGACCGAGCCCCAATCGTTCGGTCACGGGGGTCAGTTCGGGCTGCGCGCGGGCATGGTTCTCGGCTACCGCATGGTGCTCCGCTACGACAGCTCCCCGTACTGCGCGGAGCCGAAGCCCGCGAAGCAACCGAAGGATCAGCAGAAGTTCTGTGGTTACCCGGCTCCGCTCAGCGTGGACCTCGGGCTGAGCTTCGGCGTCTTCGACTTCCTCGAACCGTTCGCCTGGGCGCGCTTCGGCCTCAGCGCCGACACGCACTCGGACACCAATCCCTTGATCCTCATCGGCGCCGGCGTGCGCGTCTACACGATGAGCGACGCTGCGTTCAAGATCTTCATCGAGCCCGCGGTCGCGCTCGAGCTCGAGGAAGGCCGCGGCACGGCGGCGTGGCAGACGAACAGTCCCGTCTACAAGAAGGACTTCGTATTCCACCTCGCCGCGGGCCCGCAAATCGACTTTCACCCGAACTTCGGCGCGTACGTCACGGGCGGGGTTTCGATGGGCGTCGTGCGCGCGCTCGCGAGCTCGCTCGACCTGAACATCGGTATTCAAGGGCGCTACCCGTGAGCGAGGCGCGCCCGTTCCGCGTCCTCGGCCTGCAGCAGATCGCCGTCGGGGGCGCCGACCGGCAGCGCCTGCACGCGCTCTGGGTCGATCTGCTCGGGCTCACGCCGAAGGGGACCTTTCGGAGCGAAGCCGAAAACGTCGACGAAGAGATCCTGACCCTCGGCGCCGGCGAGCACGCCGTGGAGGTCGATCTCATGCAACCCCTCCGCCCGGGACAGCGCCCGCGTGTCGACGAGCCCGCGCTGCATCACATCGGCCTCTGGATCGACGACCTTCGTGCGGCGCACGCCTGGCTCGCTGCGCACGGAGTCCGATTCGCCCCGGGTGGGATTCGCCGGGGAGCGGGCGGTCACGACGTGTGCTTCATCCACCCGAAGGGCAGCGACGACGCGCCACAGGGTGGAGAGGGCGTGCTGATCGAGCTCGTTCAGGCGCCGCGCGGCTAGCGCTCGCCCAGGCCCGCGACGAGCAACCGGGCCGCTTCACGCGCGGTGAGCTTTCGCGCGACGACGAGGGCGGCGAGCCGTCGCCGTTCGGCAGCGAGGTCCGGCGCCTGCAAGCGTTCGCGCAGGGCGAGCTCGATTTCGACCTCGAGCTCGCGCTCCTCGCCCGCGGCACGGCGTCGCGCGAGCGCACCGCTCGCGGAAAGAGCTCGCACGTGTTCCCCCACGGCTGACCACAGGTCGGCCACGCCGAGCTCTTCGCGAGCGCTCAGCGTGCGAACGACGCGCGCCGGAGCGGCTCCGCGCGGGGAAAGGCCGAGCGCGGAGGTGAGCTCGGCCGCCGTTTGCTCGGCAAGAGCCTGGTTTTCGCCATCCGCCTTGTTGATGACCACGAGATCCGCGAGCTCGAGCAGCCCGCGCTTCATACCCTGGAGCTCGTCGCCGGCGCCTGCGATGAGCACGAGCACGAGGCAGTCGACGCTGCTCGACACCGCGTGCTCACCCTGCCCCGTGCCGAGCGTCTCGACGATCACGACCGTATAGCCGGCGGCCTCACACAGGAGCATCGCCTCGTGAGTCCGATGGCCCACCCCGCCCGCGACGCCGCGCGAAGGGCTCGCGCGCACGAAGCTCTGGGGATCGGCGGCGAGCCGACCCATGCGGGTCTTGTCTCCGAGGATGCTGCCGCCACCGACCGGGCTCGAGGGGTCGATGGCGAGAACGGCCACGCGCTCGCCGCACGCGATGGCGTGCCGGCCGAGCGCGTCGATCAGCGTGCTCTTGCCCACCCCGGGTGGCCCCGTCACACCGAGGCGCAAGCTGCCCCCGGAGCGCGCCACGACCGTCGCGAGCAGTCGCTCCGCATCGGGCCCATCCGCGACCCTTTCGCTTTCCACGAGCGTGATGGCACGGGAAAGCGCTCGCCGATCTCCCTGGATCAGCGCGGCGCCGAGCGCCGCCGGCTCGTCGCGCGCGTCAGTCATCGGGCGATTGCGCCGCGCTTGCCTCGAGCAGATCGAGTAGCCGCTCCACCATGTCGACGATGCGATCGCCCGGACCGAACACGGCGGCCACACCGGAAGCGGCCAAGGGCTCGCGATCGCGCGACGGGATGATCCCACCACACACCACCTGGATCCCGACGCCCCCCTCGGCCTTCAGCGCGGCAAAGAGCTCCGGCATGAGCGCGAGATGTGCACCCGCTTGCGAAGAGATGCCGACGACGTGAACGTCGCCTTCGACCGCCTGGCGCGCCACCTCCTCCGGGGTCGTGAACAGCGGACCGAGCTCCACGTCGAAACCGGCGTCGGCGAGCCCGGTGGCGATGACCTTCTGCCCGCGATCGTGGCCGTCTTGCCCGAGCTTGGCGATGAGGATGCGCGGGCGACGCCCCGTGCGGCGGACGAACGCTTCGACGCGGGCCTTCTGCGCCTGCCACGCTGCGTCGTCGCCGAGCTCGCTTCCGTACACGCCTGCCTGGACTCCGACCCTAGCTTCGTAGCGACCGAACACGTCGGCAAGCGCTTCGCTGATCTCGCCCACCGTGGCACGCGCGCGAGCGGCAACCAGCGAGAGCTCGAGCAGATTTTGCCCACTTCGAGCGCCGACGCGCAGCCCTTCGAGCGCGGCCGCCACGCGCGCCCCATCGCGTGCCGCGCGCAAGGCCGCGAGCCGAGCCACCTGAGCCTCGCGCACGGCGGTGGGGTCGACGAAGCGCACCTCCAGGGGCTCTTCGTGCTCGGACCGGAAGGCGTTCACACCGACGACGAGCCGTTCGCCGCGATCGACGCGCGCCTGACGCCGCGCCGCCGCGGCTTCGATGCGCCGGCGCGGCAGCCCCGACTCGATGGCGCGCGCCATGCCGCCCTGCTCCTCCACCTCGTCGAGGACGGCACGGGCGCGCGCCGCGAGATCCCGCGTCAAGCTCTCGACGAAGTAGGAACCAGCGAGCGGGTCGATCACCTCGGTCACCCCCGTCTCGTTCGCGAGGATGAGCTGCGTCGCGCGCGCCACCCGGGCCGCGGCGTCACTCGGCAACGCGAGGGCTTCGTCGTAGGCGTTGGTGTGGAGGCTCTGCGTGCCGCCCAGAACGGCGGACAGCGCCTCGATCGCCGTGCGCACCACGTTGTTGAGCGGCTCCTGAGCAGCGAGGCTCACGCCGGAGGTCTGGCAGTGCATGCGAAGGACGAGCGAGCGCGGGTCTTTCGGCGCGAAACGCTCCTCGAGCAGCGTGGCCCACAAAAGGCGCGCCGCGCGGAGCTTCGCGACTTCGACGAAAAAGCTCTGCCCGATGCCGAAGAAGAACGAGAGCCGCGGCGCGAACTCGTCGATGTGCAGGCCGCGTGCGAGCCCCGCCCGCACGTATTCGAGCCCGTCGGCGAGCGTGTAGCCGAGCTCGAGGTCCGCCGTCGCCCCGGCCTCCTGCATGTGATAGCCCGAGATCGACAGCGAGTTGAAACGCGGCGCGATGCGAGCGAGGTGCTCGACCACGTCAGCGACGATGCGCAGCGACGGCTCGGGCGGATACACGAAGGTGTTCCGCACGAGGAACTCCTTCAAAATGTCGTTCTGAATCGTGCCGGTGAGGGCGCTCGGCGCGACGCCTTGCTCCTCCGCCGCGACGATGAACGCCGCGAGCACGGGCAGGACGGCGCCGTTCATCGTCATCGAGACGCTGGCGCGATCGAGTGGGATGCCCGCAAAGAGCCGCTGCATGTCTTCGACCGAGTCGATGGCGACGCCGGCCTTGCCCACGTCGCCGCGCACGCGCGGGTGGTCGCTGTCGTAGCCACGGTGCGTGGCCAAGTCGAACGCCACGCTGAGCCCCGTCTGCCCCGCGGCGAGCGCCGTGCGGTAGAACGCGTTGCTCTCCTCGGCCGTGGAGAAACCAGCGTATTGGCGAATCGTCCACGGACGCTTGGCGTACATCGTCGCGCGCGCGCCCCGAACGAAGGGGAATTCCCCCGGCACGGAACCGAGCCCGGGCACCCCGACCAAATCCTCCGCCACGTAGAGCGGCGAGAGCACGATGCCTTCGGGAAGCTCCGTCGAAAGCGAGGCGGGATCGGCGTTGATCTCGGCCTGCGCTATCGCGCGCCAGCGCTCGCGTGAGTCGCCCCTGGACATGTCGGCTCAGCCGCCGCGCTTGCGGCTCAAAAGGATGCGCTCGAGCGCCGCGCCCGCCTGGACGGCGAGGGTGTCGGCGCGCCGCGTGGCGTCGAGACTTCCGCCGAGCGCCGATGGATCACACACCGTGACGAGGCTCGGGTGCCCGGATGCCGTAACGGCGACCACGTACATCTCTTCCTCCGTGCTCCCGAAGAGCGCACGCAGCTCCGCGTGCGCCGGAGTGTGCGGCAGCGCGCCGAGGTAGAAGCCGGCGCGCGTCGCGGTCTGCACGACGCTCGGCTGGGAAGCGGGGATCGTCACCTGCCGAACGGCCACCTGCGAGAGCTCCGGGCTCCCCGCTCTGCCGACGTAGGCGTTCGAACGCACGGCGAGCACGACGGCGCGCGCTGGAGCCAAGCCGAGGAGCAGCGCCGCAACTACGTCGTCGGGTGTCCGAGTCCGATCGAACGTCTCGCGCACCGCTTCGAGCGGCAAGCTAGGCTCGGCGACGACCGGAGCGGGAACCGACACCGCGGGGGCCAGCGGTTTGGCCCGCGAGAGGCTCAGGACCGGCTCGGAGGGTGGAGGGGGGTCCGATTGAGGAAGCTCGCTGGTCACGACCTTCCGCACGAGCGGCAAGGGAGGCCCGCTCGGGGCGCGGGGGGAGCTCGCGCCTGCCAGGGCATTTTGCAGCACTTCCAGCTCGGCCCGTAGCAGTCGAACCTTCGAGCCCAAGTGAAATTCGAGCTCCGCGGACAGGTGGGGATCGAGGGGGTCGAGCACGGCAACGTCGACCCGGCCCGTGCGCGCGTCGCGCCGCACCGGGACCACACCGAGCCGATCCGAAAGCCCGGCCGGCAGGAGGGCGAGCTGGTCGGGCTCGGGCCGCACCATCTCGATCGAGGGCGCCTCCATGCGCGAAAGCTCGCGATCGAACCGCTCTTTCAAGCCCTCGGTGCCCCAAGCCAGCGCTCGCGCCACGGACTGGCCTGCGCCGAGGGCGCGACTCAACGCGTCCTCGATCTCTGCCTCCGAAGCCCCCACCCTGAGGAGGAGGCGCACGACTTCGACGGACACCTCGTCCAGCCTACCCGCGAACGTGTCGCCCGTCAGCGGCGGAACTGGAACACGACTTCGGTCTGACGCAAGAGGCCCAGCTCGTCGCGAGCGGAGCGCTCGACGTACGCCGGATCCTCCTTGACCCGAGCCACCTCCGCGCGCAGCCGGTCGATCTCACGCGAGAGACGGGCGACCTCGTCGTCGGCGCGGCCTCGCTCTTGCCGCAACGCGGCGAGCCGGGACAAACCGCTGGGTGAAAAGATCATGATGGGAACGGCAATCGCCGCCACCGCAATGACCAGGAGGGGGAGGAAGCGCTGGGCGAGCTGCTCGAATGACCGCACGGCTGACTCCACCATCGCATGACCCGGGGGCGCTGGCCAAGCGACCGGACCGGAGGAATTTTGCGGCTTTCCTCCGGGTAGCGGGCTACGTTTTTGCGCGTGCCCGGCGGCCGGTCGGGCGAATTGCCCGGGGCGGCGCTCGGGACCAGGGACACCCTCAGCCATGATCGAGACGGACCTTCTTCGCGCCGAGCTCGAGCGCTCCTTCGAGCTCGAGGAACTTCTCCACATCAGCCGTGATCTGCTGGGACTGGATCCCGAGCGGGTCGGCGGCACGGCGGCGAAAGCCTCGTTCGCCGGGGCGCTAGCGGCGCATTGCGCCGAGCAGGACGCGGTCGAAGCGTTGTGCGACGCGGTGCTCGCACTGCGACAGGACGCGAGCTCGGAGCTCTTGCGCATCCGGAGCACCGGCGTCGCGCGCGACGATGAGTTACCGGTCAACTGGAACTTCGGCCATTTCACGCTGGTGCGAAAGCTCGGCGAGGGCCGCTCCGCCATCGTCTACGCGGCGACGCGCGACGGCGTCGCATACCGGCTGCGCATTCTGCGGCACGAGGCGGGACGCGACCGCCGCGGCTTGCACCGGTTTCTCACGGTAAATCGGCTCATCGCCGACATCGAGCACGAGTTCCTTCCGCAGCGGCTCGAAGCGGGCACCACCGACGGCCGACACTACGTTGCGCACGAGCTCGTCGAGGGCGAGACGCTCGCGGCTCGCCTCGCGCGCATGGGACCTCTGCACGCGAACGACGCGCGACCGCTGCTTCGCGCGATCCTCGAAGCGCTGAGCGCGCTGCACGAGCGCCGCATCGCGCATGGCGATCTGCGGCTCGAGAACGTCGTCTCGCTGCGCACGCAAGAAGGCGCCCTACGCGTGGTGGTCCTCGACGCCGGCGCCGATCGGTTGCGCGCGCGCCCGCGTCCGGGAGCCGGCAGGAGCGATCTCTACTCGACGATGGCGTCGCCGTGGACGGCCGCGCCCGAGCAGATCCGCGGGCTCGACGCGGACGCACGCAGCGACGTCTACTCCTTCGGCGCGCTGACCTTCGAGCTTCTCACGGGTCGTCCGCCTTTCGGGCAGGGCTCCGCGCTCGACGCCGCGTTTGGCCATTTGAGCCGCGAGCCCGCCGCTCCGAGCACGCTCGCGCCCAAGGGTTTCGTGCCTCACGACATGGACGAGCTCGTCGAGCGACTGCTCGAGAAGGACCCCGACAAGCGTCCCGCGAATGCCGGCGCCGTGCTGGCCGTCCTCGATCAGGCGCGGCGCGTGATGAGCATCGCTCCGCCCATGTCCGGCGAAGAGGTCGACGCGTTGCTCGAGCGCTTCAAGGCGGAGCCTTCGAACGAGAGCTGCGCCATGCAGCTCGAGTCGGCAGCCGAAGGCGCGCCGGAGCGGGTCGCTCAGGCGTTCGCCCTGGCCGCGAACAGCCTCGCGCCCGAGGAGCTCGCCACCCGCAAAGACCTCCTGTTCCGCGCGGCGCGCATCCAGGCTGCGCGCCCCGAAGGCTGGGCCGCCGCCGAAACGCTCTACGAGGAGCTGGTCCAGCTCGATCCGGACGACCGCGTGGCGTTCGGTGGTCTCGAGGACGTGCGGCGCCGTCAAGGCAAGTTCGAGGAGCTGGTCGAAACGCTGCTCGAACGCTGCGAGCGCGCGCAGAATCGCTCGGAACGCGCGCGCCTGTTCGCCGAAATTGGCCGCGTCTACGCCCAGGAAATCAAAGACAAGGACCAGGCGCTCGTCGCGTTCACGCAGGCGCTGTGTGAAGACCCGCGTCAGACGCCGATCGCGTCCGAGATCGAGCGCCTCGCGGGACCGCGTGCCGAGGCGTGGTCCGACGTGCTCGGCAGCTGCACCGAAGCGGCGCAGGGCGACGCGCTGCCGGCGGAAGAGAAGAGCGCGCTCTTCCTGCGCGCGGCGCGCTGGTATTCCGACAAGCTGCAGCGCCCCGATCTCGCGCTCTCTTGCTACCAGGCGGTGGTGGCGCTCGATCCCGCGAGCGACGCCGCGCTCGAGGGCCTCGCCAAGATCTACCGCAAGGCCCAGCAGTGGTCCGAGCTCGGTGCGGTGCTGACCCGGCGCGCCGACGCGTCGGCCAGCCCTGCCCTCGCGCGCGACTTTCGCGCCGAGGCCGCCGAGCTCCTCGAGCTCTACCTGAACGACAGCACGGCCGCGCGCGGCATGGTCGAGGCCATCCTGGCCGAGGACCCCGGCCACGTCGGGGCGAGCAACCAGCTGGCGCGCCTTTCGGAGCGCGCGGGCGATCATGCGGCGCTCGTGAAGATCCTGGAGCAGCGCGCGAGCGGCCAGCGCGGCGACGAGCGCGTGAAGAGCCTGTGCCGCATCGCCGAGCTCTACGAGCTCAAGCTCGGCGACGACACCGAAGCGGAGCGCCGCTACCAGGTCGCGCTCGACACCGACGCGAAGAGCCTCGACGCCCTGCGCGGGCTCGATCGGCTCTACAGCAAGGCGGGGCGCTTCAAGGATCTGCTCACCAACCTGAATCTGCAGATCGAAGCGGCCGCCACCCCGCGCCAGAAAACGGCACTCTGGGAGCGCATCGCCTCGATCTACGAGGAAGAGTTCCTCGACCACGACAAGGCGGCATCCGCGCTCGAGGAGCTGATCGAGCTCGACCCGACCCACGACGCTGCGCTCGGCGCCCTCGCCCGCCACTACCGAGCGCTCGAGCGCTGGGACGACGTGGTCACGCTCTACGAGCGCCACGAGCGGACGCTCACCGAGGTCCCCCGCAAGCTCGCGATCACCCTGCAACGCGCCCGCGTGCTCGCCGAGCAGCTGAACGCACCCGACCGCGCCATCCAGGCGTACGAGACGGTGCTCACCCTCGCTCCCGAGCACCCGCAGGCGCTCGAAGCGCTCGCGCGCCTGCGTGAGTCCGCGGGCGACGCCGACGCGGCGCTCGCCGCCATCGACGCGCTCGCCGCCAAAGCGAGCACGCCCGACGGGAAGGCCGAGCAGCTGCTGCGCGCCGCGAAGGTCCTCGAAGCACGCGGCGATCGCGACGGCGCGATCGAGCGCTACAAGCAGGTACTGGACGTGAACCCGGGCAACCCGGCGGCGGCCGTTGCCTTGCGCGAGGCGTACGTCGCGCGCGGCGACGTGAACGCGGCGATCCAGCTGATCGAGCGCGCGCTCGAGCACACGGAGGGTGACCGGGCGAAGGCCAAGCTCTGCGGCCAGGTCGCCGTCCTCTACAAGAACAAGCTGAAGGACGACAAGCGCGCCGAGGAAGCCGCGAAGCGCTCCGTCAAGCTCGACCCCACGAACCTCGAGGCGCTCCTCGTCCTCGGCGATCTAGCGCTCGACGCTCAGCGCTACCACGAGGCGGCCACCCACTACGAGGTGATCGCCGGGCGCGCCGAGTCGCTCGAGCGACCGGAAGCGGTGCGGATGCTGATCCGCTACGTCGACGCGCTGTCGCAGTCCGGCTCGACCGAGCAGGCTCTCGCGCCGATGGACACCCTGTTGCGGCTCGCCCCCGACGATCGCGAGGCCCTCGAGCGTGTCGCGCAGGTCACCTATGAGCACGGCTCCGCGCCGCGCGCGGCGGAGCTGTACGGCACGCTGCTCGATCGCTTCGACAGCGTGCTCGTGGGAGAGCAGCGCTACCAGGCGTACTACCGGCGTGGTGAAGCGCTCCGGCGCGCCGGCGAGCTCGCGGCCTCCGTGCCCGTGCTCGAGACGGCAGCCGATCTTGCGCCCAATAGCCCCGAGCCCCTCGCTGCGCTCGGGCAGGCCTACGCGGCGCTCGAGAGTTGGGATGATGCCATTCGCACCAAGACGAGGCACCTCGACATCGCCTCGGGCGACGAGCGCGTGCAGCTCTTGCTCGACATCGGCGAGATCGCCTCGAGCAAGGTCAACGATCGCACCCAGGCCGCCAAGAGCTTCGTCGCCGCGCTCGAGGAGCGCCCCGACGATCGCCGCATTCTCGCGAAGCTGATGCAGCTTTACAGCGAGGAGAAGGACTGGAACAAGCTCGTCGAGGTCGTGGTGCGGCTCGCGGATTTCGTCGAGGATCCGAAGCAGCGCGTGAAATACCTCCACACCGCCGCCATCGTCACGGCGAGCGAGATCGGCGACACCAAGCGGGCGCTCGAGTTTTACGAGCAGGTGATCGGGCTCGACCCGCATTTCGAGCGCGCCACGCAGGAAGCGATCGACCTTTGCATCGACGCCAAGGACTTCCCCAGCGCCGAACGGCTCCTCCAGCAGAAGCTCGAGAAGGCGACGAAGGCGGACGACCAGCCCGCCATGCTCGCGGCGTTCTCTTCGCTCGGCGACGTGTACGAGCAGACGGGCAGCACGGACAAAAGCATCGACGCGCTCGAGGCGGCTCAAACCCTCGACCCGGAGAATCGCGAGCGCGCCGAGAAGCTCGTCGCTCTCTACGCCAGTGATCCCGAGCGCTACATCGACAAGGCCGTCGCCGCGCAGGGCGTGCTGCTGAAGCGGAACCCGTTCCGCCCCGAGTCGTACAAGGCCCTGCGCCGCCTCTACACGGAGACGCGGCGCGCCGACCAGGCCTGGTGTCTGTGCCAGGCCCTCACGCTGCTGAAGCTCGCCGAGCCCGACGAGGAGCGCTTCTTCAAGCGCATGCGGCCCGAGACGGCCGCCATGGCGCAATCGGCGCTCTCGGACGACGAGTGGCTCCGGCACCTCACCCACCCCGACGTCGACCCGCTCCTCACCGCGGTGTTCGCCCTGATCGAGCCGGCCATCGTGCAAAAGCGCGGGCAGTCGCTGGTCGAGCTCGGCTACGACGCGCGCTTTGCGGTCGACCTCGCCACGCATCCGGCGCCGGTGTGTCAGAGCCTCTACTACGCGGGCGGCGTGCTCGGCATGCCCCTGCCCCCGGTGTTCGAAACGCAGGGCGACCCGGGCGGCCTCGGGTTCATCTTCTCGGACGTCCCGAGCATTTCGCTCGGCGCGACGGCACTCCGTGCCGACGTGCCGCTACGACCGGCAGCGTTCATTGCCGGACAGAAGCTCTCGTACATGCGCCCCGGGGCCTACGTTCGGCAGCTGCTCGCGACGGGCACGGCGCTCAAGTCCTGGCTGTTTGCCGCCATCAAGCTGACGGCGCCGCATTTCCCCGTCGCCGCCGAGCTCGCGGGAGCCGTCGCCGAGGCCATGCAGGCGCTCGACCACGGCAT
>Ga0070682_100001076_pt1 | contig 15737 bp, 12 predicted proteins | sample KBSC63LmetaG_FD_64668 | JGI IMG/M metagenome (GOLD analysis project Ga0070682, IMG submission 64668) | Corn rhizosphere microbial communities from Kellogg Biological Station, Michigan, USA - KBS C6-3L metaG | ecosystem: Host-associated > Plants > Roots > Rhizosphere | place: USA: Michigan... | reverse complement strand
TGTGGGTTCGGCACGGCGACCAACATGAAGCGCGCCTTCGAGCGGGAGCTCGGCGTGGCCCCGGCGGACTATCGCCTGCTTCACGCGCGGGAAGCGCCGCGCCGCCGACTCGCGGGCTGAGCCGTTTGGCATAAATTTCGACTTCATTGACAATCCTGCCTCCGCCGGGAGCGCTAGCCTGCCCGGATGACGGTCGGCTACGCGCCGCTCCTCTTCGTCCACTCGTGGCTGCGCTGGCTAGCGTTGCTGCTTCTCGTCGTCGTGTCCGCCCGCGCCGTCCACGGCTGGCTCGGAGCGCGAGACTTGGGACGCCGTGACGAGCGACTGCATGTCGCGCTGATCGCAGCCGCAGACACGCAGCTCCTCGTGGGGCTCACGCTGTACGCGTGGGCGAGCCCGCTCGTTCGCGCGTTTCTCGCCGATAGCGGCCGTGCGATGCACGACTCGACCCTGCGCTTCTTCGGCCTCGAGCACCCGACGATGATGGTCCTCGGGCTCGCGCTGCTGCACGGGGGGAGGCGCGCGTCGAAGCGTGCCGCCACGGGGCCCTTGCGCCACCGCCGCATCGCACTCTGGAACGGAGCGGCCATCCTCGTCTTCGCAGCGGGCATTCCGTGGCCGTTTCTCCCCGCAGGACGGCCGCTCTTTAGAACCACCGCACACGCGAGCGCGGCGCAGGCGAGTGCGGCGCCGCGCGCTTCATGCCCGCCGCTTTACTTCACACGCTGCGCCGTCTGCCATGGAAACACGGGGCACGGCGACGGCGTTGCCGCTTCCACATTGAAGCCAGCGCCGCGCGACTTCACCCATCACGCCTGGGGGGCGAGCACGGGAGACGAGCGCCTCGTAGCGGTCATTCGCAACGGAGGCGCGGGCGTCGGACTCAGTCCCGCCATGCCACCGAACCCCGACCTGTCGGCGGACGACGTGCAAGGCCTCGTGGGCTGCATTCGTTCGTTCAGGTAGGCGCGACACCGCACTCGTGTGCGTCCACGCGCATGGTGCGCACTCGCGCTCACCAAAATCACGATCCGCTCGCGATTTTTCCTCAAAAGCGTTCAAGGGTCCCGTAACTTGAGACGTTGAAGACATGCGCGCTTTCGTCGCTCGCTCCCTCCACGTCCTCCCTCTCACCCTGGTTCTCTACGCCTGCGGGCAGGCCCCGCAGGAGCCGGTGGTTTCCACGGTGCAGGAAGTTCGTGCCGGAGCGACCGACGACGGCGAGGTGACCCTGAGTGCGGACGTGCTGGTCACGGACGGGCACGAGGGCGTCGCCTGCGGTGACGGCCAGGTCCAAGTGACCATGGAGGTGTCACGCAACGGCGAAGACGGGCCGTGGGTCCCGATCGAGCAGGAATCGATCGTCACCCGCTGCGTGAGCTCGGGGCGCGGCGACCTCGCGCTCGTGATGGACAACAGCGGCTCGGAGCTCGGCAGCCTCGCCGAGCTCAAATCGGGCGCGAACCGCGTGCTCGATCAGATCCTCGGCGCCGAGGGTCGCGCGTCCTTGGTGCGTGTGAGCACCGAGGCGCAGGTGAAGAGCCCGCTCACGGACGATCGCAAAGCGCTCGGCGACGCGGTCGACGGCATGTTCGTCGCGAACGGCTGGACGGCGCTCTGGGACGGCCTGCGCATGGGCAACGAGACGCTCGGCAAGGGGCGCCTCGCCAACGGCGAGATCGACACGTTCACCGACAAGGACGGGTTCTGTGCGGCCGCGCAGAAGTCGGGCATCGTCGTCTTCACCGACGCCCAGGAGAACAACTCCTCGAACCAGAAGCTCCGGAGCGACGAGTACCCGGGCGACGGCATCGACACCGGGCTCGAGGACGTGCTCTCGCTCAAGGTCGGCGGCGCGCAGACCCCCATCTACGTGGTCGGCCTCGGCGGCCACACCGATCCCTACGCGCTCGGCTCGCTCGCGAACGCCACGGGCGGCCGCTTCTTCGGGCTCGACGATCAGGACCAGGTGGGCGACGTGCTCAGCGCCGTCTCCAAGTATTTCGCCGCCGCCCACCGCGTCTGCACTCAAATTCCGAGCCACCTCTGCGGCGCTCTCGACGTGCGTGTCACGCAGCATTGGGCCGCGCACGACGCCCACGGCGACCAGGTGACGACCCACCACATCGACGTTCCCTGCGACGCTCGCGCGAAGGGCCGCGTCGCCACCATCCTGCTGACGATGACGGCCACCGAGACCACGGAGGAGACGATGATGAAGCTCGTCGCCAACACCGTGAACTGGGCGAGCCCGGTCGACGCGCCGAAGGTCCTGTTCGTGCTCGACGACTCGAACCACGGCGAATTCGGGGACGACACCAAGCAAATCTACGAAAAGCTCGTGGCCGCCGGCTACAGCGCCGCCTACCTCGACGAGCCCGAGAACGGCATCACGAGCGAGATGCTCGAAGGCTACGACGTCGTCTGGTTCTCGAACCCCGGCTACCCGATGGACGACCAGCAGAGCTTCAACGTCCTGCTCCAGTTCTCGCAGGCGGGCGGCGGCATCGTCATGCAAGGCGACGACATGTCCTGGTCCTGGGGCCAAAATTTCTCGACGGCGCCGCTCACCCACCTCACGCAAATCGACAACGGCACCGACGCTTGCGGCGTGCACATCGACAACGGGCAGGGCGGGAAATACCGCGTCACCATGAACCAAGCGACGCACCCCGTGATCGAGGGCATCGAAGGCGCGTCCTTCCTCTATGGCGACGACATCGACTCCGCGACGCCGACGGGCCCGGAGACCGAGGTCGTCGCGTGGGCGACCGTCGAGGGCGCCAAGGGCAGCTGCGAGAAGCGCCCGGCCGTGACGGCGTTCACGCCGAAAGCCGATCAGCCGTAACGGCGTTCACGCCGAAAGCCGCGTAGGCGCCGCTCGCGCGGGCTCGTCGTCGTCCGCGCGAGCAAAAACTTTTCGAGTCTCGGGCAATTTCGTTGAGGACGCGGCGCCGTGGGGCGGCGTCGCATCCAAAATTCTCGCAGCACCGAGCACGGCACGCCTCGTGCTTGGTGTCGTCGGCAGAGCGTTCGCCCGCGCTGTCCTGCGGGTGACCAACAAAGGTTCTTCATTGTTCATCTCTCGCCGAAATATCGTTTACATCGGGATCGGGTTCGCGGCAGGCATCGCGGGGATCCTCGGCGCACGTTCCTTTCAGCGCGCCGCGACGGAGCCTCCAACTCAAGGTCGTCTCAAAGTGGACGCGCACGGCATCGTGCTGCCGAGCGACGCGCCGGAGTGGAAAGTGGTTCACCGCGGGACCGCCGTCCCCCTCGCGGAGCGCTTCGGCGACGTTTTCCCGGCACGCTTCAAGGTCGACGAGGCGAAAGCCGCTCGGGTCGGCTCGCCGCTCGCGGGACGGGTGGGGCGCGTTTTCGTGGAGCTCGGCCAGCACGTGAAGGCGGGGGAACCGCTGGTCGAGATCAGCAGCCCGGACGTGGCCGAGCTCCGCTCGGAGCGTCAAAAGGCCGAGGTCGACCGTGACGTCGCGCGCGCCAGACAGGCTCGAATCGCCGCGATGGTGGACGCCCGCGCGCTCGCCGAGTCGGAAAAGCTCGCCGCCGAGCACCAGCTCAAGGAGGCCGAGCTCGAGCTCGAGCTCACCGATACGAAGCTCTCGTCTTTGCGCGTTTCGGCCGCCGGGCACAACACCTTCGCCGTGCTCGCGCCCCGCGACGGCGTGGTGATCGAAAAGAACGTGCTGCCGGGCCAGCAGGTCTCGACGAACGGCTCGCTCTTCAGCATCGCCGATCTCGACACGATCTGGGTCGTCGCCGAGCTGTTCGAGACGGACGCGTCGGCGGCCGTGACGGAGGGCACGATGGCACGCATCACGAGCCCGTCGTTGCCCGGAGTCGAGCTCGACGCGGCGGTCGAGCACGTCTCGTCGGTCGCGAGCCCTCAGGGGCACACCGTCGCGGTGCGCATCCCGATCGCGAACCCGGGCGACGCCATTCGCGCGAATGCCTACGCCGAGGTGCGCTTCCGCGCGCCCACCCCGCCCGGCGCCGTCGGCGTCGCGTCCACGGCCGTGGTGTCCGACGGCGACCGGCAATACGTCTACGTGCAGGAAAACCCGGGACATTTCGTGCGGCGCGAGATCGTCGCGGGAACGGCGCATGCCGGCCGCGTCGAAGTGCTGCGCGGGCTCCGGCCCGGCGACGTCGTCGTGGAGGAAGGCTCGGCGCTGATCGACAACCAGATCGCGCTCGCGACCTGACGCGGAGGGCTTCGCCATGCTCGAACGATTGCTCCGCTTCTCGCTCGCCCGACGTTTGGTCCCCTTCGTGCTCGCCGCCGTGCTCGGCACATGGGGCGTCTACGCCTACCGCAACCTCACGATCGAGGCGTTCCCCGATCCGACGGACACCCAGGTTCAGGTCATCACGCTCTTTTCGGGCCAGCCTGCGGAAGAGGTCGAGCGACGCGTTTCCTTGCCGCTCGAGCGCGCCCTGAACGGCGCGCCGGGCCTCACGAATCTGCGCAGCATTTCGCTGTTCGGTCTGTCCTTCCTGACGCTCACGTTCGACGACAAGATCGACCTGTTGCGCGCGCGCCAGCAGGCCACGGAGCGCATGGCACAGGCTGAGCTCCCCGCGGGCGTGCAACCGTCGCTCGGTCCGATGGCGACGCCGATCGGGGAGATTTTCCGCTACACGCTCGAAGGTCCGGGCGCCGACCCGATGACGCTGCGCACCTTGCAGGACTGGGTCGTGAGGCCGCGGCTCTTGCAAGCGCCGGGCGTCGCCGACGTCGTTTCGTACGGCGGCCTCTTGCGCGAGATCCACGTCCAGCCGGATCCGCGCCGCCTCGCGGGGCTCGGGGTCGGGTTGAGCGACATTTTCGAGGCCCTCTCGAAGGGCAGCGGCAACGCGAGCGGCGGCTACGTCGAGCGCGGCTCGGAGATGTTCGTCATTCGTAGCCTCGGCGTTTTCGGCGGGCTCGACGACATCCGCAACGTGCGCGTCGGCTACCACGACGGCGTTCCCGTCCTCGTGCGCGACGTCGCCGACGTCGTGGAGGGCTATGCGCCGCGGCAGGGCGTCGTCACGCGCAACGGCAACGAGGACGCCGTCGAAGGCATCGTGCTGATGCGCCGCGGCGAAAATCCGTCGGTCGTGCTCGCCGGCGTGCGCGACAAAATCGACCGTCTCGAGCACGGCGCGCTGCCGAGCGGCGTGCATTTGAGCGCGTTCTACGACCGCACCGAGCTCGTCAAAACGACGCTGAAAACGGTGTTCAAGAACCTCGTCGAGGGGGCGCTACTCGTCGTTCTCGTGCTGTTCGCATTCACGCTCTCGTTTCGAGCGGCGTTGATCGTCGCGGCCGTGATTCCGTTGTCGCTCGCCGCGTCGTTCGCGTATCTCCACGCGCGCGGCATGTCCGCCAATCTGCTTTCGATGGGTGCCGTCGACTTCGGCATCATCGTCGACGGCGCGGTCATCCTCGTCGAGCACCTGTTCCACAAGCTCTCGCCGCATTCGCCCGAAGCGGCGCACCGGCGCGACGCTCGACGCGAGGACGACGCCGCCTTCGCCGCGCGCCTGTTCGACGCGGCGCGCGAGGTCGCGCGACCGACCTTGTTCTCGCTCCTCATCATCATCGCCGCGTACATTCCGATCTTCTCGCTCCAGCGCGTCGAGGGCCGGATCTTCTCGCCGCTCGCCAACACCGTCGTGAGCGCGCTCGTCGGCGCGCTGCTCATGACGTTCACGCTCGTGCCCGTGCTCTGCCTGTTGTCGCTCCGCAAGGCGAAGCCGATGCAGGAGTCGCCGCTGCTCACGTGGGCCCAGCGCGCCTTCGAGCCGAGCCTGCGGTTTGCGCTCTCGAATGCCGCGCTCGTCATTGCGCTGTCCGTCGCCGCGCTCGCGTCCGCGGCCACGCTGCTCCCCCGTCTCGGCTCCGAATTCCTCCCGGAGCTCAACGAGGGCGCGCTCTACGTGACCTTCGCGCTCCCCGGCAACTACTCGCTCACCGAAGGCCGGCGCATCACGCCGCGCTTGAAGGCGCTCTTGATGAAGACGCCGGAGGTGACGGAGGTTCTCTCGCAGCTCGGGCGCCCCGAGGACGGCACCGACACCAAGCTCCCGAACAATCTCGAGGTCTTCATCCGGCTGCGCCCCATGTCCGAGTGGCGCAAGGACAAGCAAACACTCGAGCGGCTCGTCGAGGAGATGGCTCAGAATCTGAGAGTCGTCCCTGGCATCGACTACAACTTCTCGCAGCCGATCCGCGACAACGTCGAAGAGAACATCTCCGGCCAAAAGGGCCAGGTGGCGCTCAAGATCTACGGCGAAGACCTCGACCAGCTCGTCGCCGCCGCCGAGAAGGCGCGCGACGTGATCGAGAAGGTACCAGGCGCCGTCGACGTCGGCATCACCAAGTCCGGCCGCTCCCCGCAAATCTCGCTCAAGCTCGACCGCCTCGCCCTCGCGCGCTTCGACCTCGACCTCACCGACGTCCAGAATTACGTCGAAACGGCGATGAGCGGCCACGTCGCGAGCGAAATCTGGGACGGCGAGCGCCGTTCGGACGTCACGGTGCGACTCCCGCCCTCGACGCGCGAGGACGCGGAGGCCATAGCGCGCATCGCTCTGCCGATGAAGGACGGCACGTTGTTGCCGCTCTCGGCGATTGCCAGCGTGGGCATGAGCACGGGGCGCGCCGCCATCACGCGCGAGGACGGCCGCCGCTACGTCGGCGTGCGCATGAACGTCCGCAATCGCGACCTCGGCTCGTTCGTCGAGGAGGCGCAGCGCCGCGTCGCGGCCGCCGTGCACGTGCCCGAAGGCTACGAAACGACCTGGGGCGGCGAATTCGAGAACCAACGGCGCGCGATGGCGCGGCTCCAAGTCGTGATTCCGCTCGCGCTCGTCCTCACGGGGCTCCTCTTGTTCTCGGCGTTCGGCTCGCTGTTCGACACGGCGCTCATCTTGCTCAACGTGCCTCTTGCTCTGCTGGGCGGAGTCGTGGCGCTGGCGTTTGCGCGCATGCCGCTCTCCGTGGCGGCGGCGGTCGGCTTCATTGCACTGTTGGGGCAAGCCGTGCTGAACGGCGTGCTCGTCGTGTCGGCGATCAAGCTGCGGCTCGAGGCGGGGCTTGCTCCGTTCGAAGCCGTGTTCGAGGGGACGCGCGAGCGACTCCGGGCCGTGCTCGTCACGGCGCTGCTCGCGTCGCTCGGCTTGCTGCCGGCGGCGCTGTCGCATGCGATCGGGAGCGAAACGCAGCGACCGATTGCCGTCGTCGTCGTCGGGGGCACGATTTCAGCGGCCCTTCTGACGCTGATCGTGCTGCCGGTGACCTACTATTGCGCGTGCGTCCTGCGGCAGCGGATGACCACGGGGCGGACGGCGCGCCCGGCGGGGGGCGCGCCGGCGGAGAGTGCGACGTAGGGGGGCGGACCGAGAGTCGCTCGGGTTTGGATTCGGGTTCGGGTTCGGGAAGATCGGGTTCGGGAAGATCGGGTTCGGGAAGATCGGGTTCGGGAAGATCGGGTTCGGGAGATCGGGTTCGGGGGACCGAGTTCGTTCGGGGGACGATTTTTTCCGCAACGGAAATCCGTGGGGGCGGACATTGAGAGAGAGGCGCTAGCTCTGCTCGCTCCGTCGGGTCATACTTTTCTGCTTCCCCATCATGCGCATCTCCCTTCGTTACACCGTCGGTCCCCTTCTCCTCCTTCTGGTCGCGTGCAGCTCGAAGAACGATTCGGACGACGATGACGGCGGCTCCTCGGGGCAGGCCGGCGATTCCGGTTCCACCGCTGTGGCGGGTCAGGGCGGGTCGAGCGCGCAGGGCGGCACCGGCAACGCCGGACAGGGCGGCACGGGAGGCTCGAGCGGCGGCTCCGCGGCGAAGGGCGGCAGTGCCGGCGCGTCGGCGGGCGGCACGGGGATGGGCGGGGCCGGCGCCGGCAACGCAGGCAAGGGCGGCGGGACGATGGGTGGGGCCGGCAGCAGCGCGGCGGGCCAAGGCGGCACCGGTGGGAGCATGGGCGGCGCGGGCGGAAGCACCCCGGGCACTCTCCCGCCGCTCCACGTCGAGGGGACGAAGCTGCTCGATCCCGACGGCAACACGGTCGTGCTGCGCGGGATCGATCTCATCGATCTCGGCATGGTCTACTCGTATGGCGGGAACACGATCAGCGCGGTGACGGAGCGGATTGACAAGGTGCTCGGCGCCGGGTTCCAGGCGCGCGTCGTGCGCATTCCGGTGTATCCGCGCGTGTCCCACAACGGGGACTTTCCGTATGCGTCGCCGTACCCGTTTCCGAGTGGGACCGGCGGGACCGAGAACGGGCCGAGCGCGGACGTCTACGTCACGAGCATGCTGAAGCCGTCAGTCGACTACCTCACGTCGAAGGGGCTTTACGTGATCCTCGACTATCACCAGATCGACGACACGAGCGGCGCGTCGGCGTCGGAGGCGACCGAGTTCTGGGCGTACATGGCGCCCCAGTTCGCGGACTACACGAACGTGCTCTTCGAGCCGTTCAACGAGCCGATGGATACGGCCACGTCGTGGGCCACGTTCAAGCCGCGCGCCCAGGAGTGGGTGGACACGATCCGCGGCGCGGCACCCGACAACATCGTGATCGTGCCGTCGATGAGCTGGTGTCAGAAGCCCGGCGACGCGTCGATGTCTCCGCTCACGGGCACGAACTTGATGTACACGATGCACATCTATCCCGGAAACTGGAACTCGGGGACGCAAGCGCAGCTCGCGACCGCGGTGACGAAGGTGCCCGTGTTCATCACCGAATGGGGATACATGCTCAATTCGACCGATTCCGTCGGCGGGACGAGCGACAGCGCGTGGTTTTCGACCTTCCGCACGCTCGTCGACGGCTACGGCTCGAGCTGGTCGGCGTGGGTCACCGACGACGGCTGGACACCGAACATGTTCGCGGACAAGTCGCTCACGACGCTGACCGACTTCGGCAGCAAGACGAAGCAGTGGCTCACGGAGAGCGGCGCGCTTTAACCCTTTAGGGTGATTCTACGGCGCCGAGATCCGGCGCCCCGCGGTAGTAGCTCGACGCGACGAACGGCAGCTCGCCTACCGGAACCACGCCGGCGTTGACGAGCGCGCTGCCCGGTGCGAGCGCGAATGCCGCGAAATTCAGGCCGCCGTCGGTGTTGCGGCCGAGCTTCGGGCTCGTGAGGGCGGCGGCGAAGTCGGCGGTCGTGACGGCGAGGCCTTGCGTGGTGACGGACACGGCGTCGGATTTGTCCCACCAGGCGTTCGTGCCGCTGGCATCGGTGCCCATGGCCTTGTCGCTCTGAGTGCTCGACGTGCTGGTCCAGAGCGAGACGTTGTTGGTGAATACCGCCTCGGTCGGCGTCGAGTTGTCGCCGAACTTGAAGTTGCCTTCGACGTTGTCGAACGCGAGGTTATTGGCAAGGCGGATCGCGCCCGGGTTGCTGTTCCAGGTGAAGCCGTTCTTGCCGTTCTTGAAGGCGACGGAGCGGGTGACGACGTGGGCGACGGCGATGTCGTCGCCGCCGAGCTTGAAGCCGTTGCGGTCGCCGTTCTCGTTGCTCGTGCCGTCGGTGAGCGTGCCGTTCGCGTAGGCGACGCACTGGTCGATCGTGACCGGGCCGATCGGGCCCGTCTCGGTCTTGGTATAGAGGTCCCAGCCGTCGTCGATGTTGTTGTGCGAGACGCAGCCGCGGAACACGTTGCCGGTGCCGACCGTGAGCTTCGCGGCGAAACCGTCGGCGTTTTCGCCGCCGCCCGGTGGCGCGTCGTAGTTGTCGTACGACTCGCAGTTCAAAATCAGGTTGTTCGCGGGCCAGCTCGACGGATCGGCGTCATCGGAGCTCGCCCGGCCGATTTGCAGACCCGTGTCGCGATTGCCGTGCGTGACGCAGCCTTCGATCACGTTGCCGTTGCCTGCGACGTAGATGCCGTTGTCGGCGGAGCCCACGACCTCGAAGCCGCGCACGTGCCAGTAGCTGCCGTTGATCTGGAGGCCGCGCGGGTTCGAGCTCTCGCCGTACGGTTGCGACGAAAAATCGAGAACCGGGTGCTCCGAGCCGTACGCGACGAGCCACTTCGGAGCGTCGCTCGCGCCGCTGTTGTCGCGCGCAATCGTCACCTGAGCGTCGGAAGCGTAGCTGCCGGCGCGCGCGAAGATGGTGTGCCCCGCCGTGATGCGCGTCAGCGCGGAGCCGAGCGTCGTGGGCGCGTCGAGCGTGCCGGCGGCGCTTTCCACGCCGTCCGGCGCCACCACGAGATCGAGATTGCCGGGCATGCCCGCAGAGCCGGTACTACCGCTCATCCCTGCGCTGTTTCCGCCACTTCCGCGTCCGGAGTCGCCGCCGGCGCTCGAGCCGCCGGACCCTGCGCTCGCCCCCGCGGTGCCCCCGCGGTTGTCACCGCTGCCTCCCGCCTGCGCCGTGCCGCCGCTCGCAGCCGATGCGCCACTTTCGCCGCCGCTCGTTGCGCCGCCACCGACACCCGAGCCACGCCCCGCCTTCGGCATCGACCCGCCTGCGCCCGCAGCGCTGGCGCCGCCACTCGTCGTTCCGGCATTCGACGTCGTCCCGCCGCTCGCAGCGGCCTTGCCACCGTCGCCCGACGCCGCCGAGCTCCTGCCACCGTTGCCTCCAGCATGCTCACCGCCCGGAGCGGCAGCAGGCGCTCCGCAAGCAACGGCTGCGAGGAGCACGACACCGGGCACGGCATCGCACCCCCTGAACGTGAAGGAGGGCCGACTGAGCCTCATCTCGGAAGCAAGGTTGCCGAGCGTGCCCGCCCACCCGTCAGATTTCGTCGACGCCCGAGAGCGAGAGCGCCGCGCGGCGACGTTACGGCTCGCCCGCCGACGCTACGGCTCGCCCGCCGGGCCGCCCCGTGCCTCGAACCCACGCGCGAGCTTCGCGCGCGTCTCGGCATCTTTCTTCGAGAGCTCGACGATGCGCTTGTGGAGGATATCCTGCGTGGTCGCGGTCTCCGTACCGAACGCCGTGAGGGAGCGGTCGAGTGCGTCCGCATCGAACGGCTCGTGCACGAGTGCGTCATGCACGGCGGCGCGCGCCTTCCCGATGACTTCGCGGCGCGGCCGAAGGTCGTCGGCGAGCAAGCCATCGAACATCGGGCCGCGCCGCGGACCGCGACCTTCGCGCCGATCGCGAGGCAGGTGCTCGGCGCGGGGCGGGCGTTCGTCGTCGCCCGGACGGGCTTGGCGGGGGCCGAAGCCGCGCGGGGGCATCATCATCCCGCGCTCGGCGCGCATGCGGTGGCGCTGAATCGCTGCGCCGACGAACAGGCCGCCGAGCAGCAGGTTCACGGCGACGGACACCACGAGCGCGATGATCAGCCGTTTGGATAGCGGGGTCATGGTCATTCCTCGAGCTCATCGAGCGCGTCCAGAGCGAGCGCGCCGAAATCTTCTTCCCCCGGCGCGGCCGCGCTCTCGCCCGACGGCGCCGCGGAAGCGACGGCGGCGACCCTGGTCGCGTCCGCCTCGTCGGTTTCGAGCAGGTCGCTGCTGAAGCCCAAGCCGAGACCGAGCACGGCCGCGAACGCCCAGCTCACGGCGGGGATCCAGACTCCGGGCAGCGCGAACCAGCGGCGCTTCTGCGGAGCCCGCAGCGGGACCTCGTTCAAACGCCGCAAGAAGTCCGGCGCGACGTCCGCCTCCGGCAACGCGCCGAGCGTCGCATCGAGCGCCGCCTCCGCGTCGAAGAGCGCGCGCGCCTCGGCCGAAGCGTCGCGGAGCGAAAGCGCCGCCGCGCGCTCCGCGTCGGGCCAGAGCTCGGGGCGCGCACCGTAAGCCGCGATCAGCGCACGAAAGCGCTCGAGCGAGAGCGGCGTCTTCACGCTGCGCCTCCTTCGGCTTTGACGAAGCCGGAAAGCTCACTCTTGAGGGCGCGCCGCCCGCGCGCCAAAAGCGATTCGACGGCTTCCACGCCGACGCCCAGCACCTCCGCCGCTTCCGCGCCCGTGAGGCCGTGCAGGTGCACGAGCACGATCGCCGTCGCCTGGCGCTCGGGCAGCGCGGCAAGCGCGGCTTCGAGCGCGACGACACGGCGTTTTTCGTCGAGCAGCGTGGGTTGGCGGGCGGAAACGGGCATCTCATCCTCTTCAGGGAGCGGGAGCGTGCGGCCGCGAGCGCGCAGGCGATCGACGGCCAGGTTGTGCGTGATGCGATGGAGCCAGGTCGTGACACGCGCCTTCGGCTCGTACTCGCCGGCGCGCTGCCAGAGTCTCAAGAACGTCTCCTGCACGACGTCCTCGGCTTCGGATCCGTCGCGGAGCGATCGCTCCGCGAAGCGCGAGAGCTTCGCCGCGTAGCGCTTGACGAGCTCGCGATACGCGGCGACATCGCCCTCGCCCACCCGCAGCACGAGCAGAGCGTCGTCGTCGATCTCTGCGGGGTGCTGCGAGTGGGACACGATCAGGAGCTACCATGAGCATCAGCTCTTGTGGCAGTCGCCACGGCCGTGCTCGGCGCGCTGGGCCTGGATCTCCTCCTTGGTGAGGATCTTGTCGTTGTTCTTGTCGAACTTCGCGAACCAGGTGAGCGTCTGCGCTTGGAGCTCGGCGAGCGTGATCTTGCCGTCGTTGTTCGTGTCGGCGCGCTTCATCATCGGGTGCGGGGCACCTTCGAGCTCGGCCTGCGTGATGACGCCGTCCTTGTTCTTGTCGAGCGCCGTGAAGCGGGCCTGCGCGCCGGCTTGCGCCTCGGCGACGCTCACCTTGCCGTCCGAGTTCGTGTCGAGCTTCTCGAACATCTTGCCGCCGTGGCCATGGGCCAGCGCAGCGGCGCTCAGAGCGGTCACGACAGCAAAAACCGACAGGGTGGGGATGGTCTTCATGGGGGGTCTCCTTGGGGGGTTCTGGGTGCCGGTCCGTGCCGGCTTCAGAAGGTTCAACGCGGCGCCCCAGCGGGATCCGTCGCGAAAAAAATCGCTTAATGAATTCCGGAGGTTTGCCCCCCGCTATTCCAGCTTGGGCACAATGTCTCTTCTGCTACAGTCGGCTTTCCGATGAGCGACAAGGACGAGGACGACCTCGACGGCGGTTGGGGGGACGACGCAGCACCCGCACCAGCCCCTGCGGCTCAGCCTTCTGCCGCACCGGCCGCACCCTCTGCACCGGCGCCTGCGGCTCAGCCCTCTGCCGCGCCGGCCGCGCCCTCTGCACCGCCACCGGCAGCCGCTTCCGCTCCGAGCGCGCCCCCCGCTGCCGCTCGCATCCCGACCCCAATCCCTCGACCGTCGAGTAGCGCGCCACCGCGTGCGCCGAGCAGCAACCCGCCGCGACCCGCCAACAGTGCGCCACCGCGCGCGCCGAGCAGCTCTCCCGTGCGCATGCCGAGCCTGTCCGCGCCGCCGGACTCGCCCTCGGCGGGCACCGCAGCGCCGACCACCGAGCCGTCGCGCGCCAGCTCGACGCCGCGCCCCACGAGCTCGGCGCCAATGACGACGTCCGTCTCGCCGCAACGCGCGCTCGCACACAATGCGACGCTCATCGGCGTCCCCGCGCCGACGCCCACGCGCAAGGACGGCACGCCGATCCCGCTCGCCGACACGCCCCCTGAGGGTTTCCAGAAGGTGAAGCCACCGAGGACGGACGCGCCCCCGGCGACCACGACGCCGGGCGAGGCACCGAGTGCCGGAGCAGCGGGCACGGCAGCACCGCGCGTGCTCACTCAAGAAGCCATCGACGCGATCAAGTCCGCGTCCACGCTCGACCCGAACAAGGTCGACTCCTCGACGCGCGTCACGCGCCGCGATCTTCCGGTCCAAGGTGGCTCGCGCCCGAGCATTCCCATTGCGGGCCCGGCAAGCGGCCTCTCGTCGTCTTCACGACTGCTCGCGGTGAGCGCCGCCGTCGCTGCGCTGATCCTCGGCGGCCGCTGGTTCCTGACGCGACGGCACATCGAGCCAACCGCCGAGCCGGCGGGCGCGCCCACCGGCGTTCAGGTCGTGCCGCCCGCGGCCGATACGCCTGCCGCAGCGGCGCCGCCCGCCGAACCGAGCGCCGCCCCCGCTGCGCCCGAGCCGGCGCTGTCCGCGGCCCCCTCGCCGGCCCCGTCCGGCTCGGCCGAAGGCGCCGATGCCGCGAAGCCCGCCGGGACCCGCATCGTCGTCGTCAAGCTGAGCCCGCCGGGCGCGCGCCTTTTCCGCAAGGGCAAGCCCGTCGGCTCGTCTCCCGTCACGATCGAGCTCGGCCCCGACGAGAAGAAGCGCGCCTACGAGGTCGGCATGCCCGGCTACCTCACGCGCAAGCTCGTCGTCGACGGCACCAAGCCCGAGATCTTCATCGGTCTGAAGCCGCGCTAGATCGCTCGGGACTTGGAGCCACAGGCCTCAGCCGTCCGACCGGGGCGCCTCGCGAAGCGGCTCGGGCTCATGTTCGCGCTCGAAGCGTCGACGATGGCGGCCTACGCGCCGCTGCTGTCGCTGCACGCGAGCGAAGGCCTCGGCCTCACGCCGTTCGAGCTCGCGCTCGTCTTCGCGGTCGGACCGCTCACGTCCATGATCGGACCGCCCATCGCGGGCTTGCTCGCCGACCGCTGGGTTCATGCCGAGCGCGTCCTCGCCGTCGGCAACGTGCTGCGCGCGCTGGCCCTCTGCCTCGCCGCGCGCGCCCAGGGCTTTCACGCGCTCGTGACGGCGATGGCGCTCCACGGTCTTTTCTCGGCGAACGCCGGCGTTGCCGTCAACACGATCGCCTTCTTTCACCTGCCGAATGCGCGCGCGTTCGGCACGATTCGCGCGTTCGGCACGGCGAGCTGGTTCGCGATGGTGAACCTCACGATGCTCTACCTCGGCGCGCGCGGTGACCGCCACGCGCAGCTCGCCGCGATCCACGATTGCTTCTACGTCGCCGCCGCCGTCGCGCTCGTCTCCGCGCTCTACGCCCTCACGCTTCCCGACACGCCTCCCGGACGCGCCAACGGCGGCATCCTGTCGGCGCTGCGTGCCGTGACGCTCCTGCGCTCACCGCGCTTCGCCGCTGCCATGGTGATCGCGCTGATCTTCGGCAGCTTGTTCCAGGCGAACCTGATCTTTCAGGGGCTCTTCTTCGCGGACCCTCACGGCCTCGGGCTCACGCCGGCCGCCGCGGGTCGGGCGACCACCGTGTCGCAGATGCTCGAGCTCTTGCTCTTCCCGTTTCTCGGCGGCCTCTTGACGCGCTTCGGGCTCAGGCGCGTCGTCCTCATCGGCGTGCTCGGTTGGCCCCTGCGCTACGCGGCGTACTTCGCGGGGGGCCCGGCTTGGCTCGTGGTCGCTGCGCAGCTCCTCCATGGTGTGATCTTCGTGCTCGGCTTCTCCGGGCTCCAGATCGCCGTCGAGCTGATGGCGCCGGCCGGACTCCGCGCGAGCTCTCAAGCAGCGTTCATCACCGCCGCTTCCGGCTTCGGTAACCTCGCGGGCCAGCTCGGGTGCGGGGCGCTCCTGAAGCTCACGGCGCGTCCGGACGGGCACGACTGGCGCGCAGCGTTCCTCGCGCCGCTCGTCGTCTCGTTCGTGGCCGTGGGGATCACCGCTTTCGGTGTCAGGAGCTCTCACGGTCTCGGCCCGGGTGCGAGCGCGCCGCCCCCTAGCGCGTGACGGGCGGCAGCGGCTCGCGCAGGCGCGCCGCGAGACCCTCGGGATCCGACGGGCTCAGCAGGATCGAATAGCCCTCCGTCGTCGGTACGTACACGACGCGGGAGCGGTCGGTCACGTAGAGGAGCGCTTTCTCGCCGTCGGCCAAGCGAAACCAACCCGAGCGGTAG
>Ga0070682_100001075_pt1 | contig 15742 bp, 14 predicted proteins | sample KBSC63LmetaG_FD_64668 | JGI IMG/M metagenome (GOLD analysis project Ga0070682, IMG submission 64668) | Corn rhizosphere microbial communities from Kellogg Biological Station, Michigan, USA - KBS C6-3L metaG | ecosystem: Host-associated > Plants > Roots > Rhizosphere | place: USA: Michigan... | reverse complement strand
ATCCCGATCCCGATCCTCCGACGTGCTCTACCCGGCCCCCCCGATCACTCAGTCGTGCGTCGGCTCCGGTGCGCCGTCGAGGATCCACTGCTGGAGGAACCCGAGCTCCTCGGTCGTCATGCCCTGGTCCGGTGTTGCGCCGGGGGGCATCGATTGCGTGTTGCAGGTGTCGCCGACGCAGCCGGCGGTCTCGGCGAGGCCGGCTGGCTTGAGGTAGGTCCAGCTTTCTTCCGGGTGGAAGGGGACGATGCGGAAGAAGTCGCCGCCGTCCGAGGTCTTCACGTTGACGAGGTTTTTCACGATGTCGGCGGAGCTGATCTTGCCCGCGAGCGATTGGTTCGCCTCGGGGCTCGTTTCGCTGTGGCAGCCGACGCAGAGGCGCTCGAAGGCGGGACGCACCTTCTCGTGGAAGTAGCCGTGCTCCACGGGAAGCGGACCGCCGTCGCCGCCGCCGTCGCCGCCCTCGGCAACGATGACGTCGCCGAGCGTGTGCATCTCGCGACACTGGTCGACGAGCGCGTCCTTGAGATGCTGCTCGTCGGGGGCGAGGCCCTTGGCGACGCGGTAGCGCTCCCAGATGCCGTCGATCCAACCGTGCAGCTTCCAGAACATGTAGTTCCCGAGGTTCACGGATTGCTTGCCGAGGTTGTTCGGCGATTCGTTGACGACCCACTTGAAGTGCATGGCGCCGTGAATGCTCGTGACGCCGGACATGCCGCACTGGATGTATTTGCCGAGATCGCCCTCGGTCGCGAACTCGTTCAGGTGGTTCTCGATGTCCTCGAGCTTGGTTGCCGTCGCGATCACGTTGTTCGACCAGCCGCTGCCGAAACGGCTCTGCCACTCGGCCGGCACGTCCGTTGCTGCGAACGGGAAATGCGGGAAGCCGGAGAAAAAGTCAGCGTGGGTCGGGAAGGCTTGGCGCAGCGCGATCAGCATGTGCCGGTGCATCACCAAGAACTCGAAGCCGTTGGTCGCGTCCTTACATTCCTGGTGCTCGGGCACGAGCTCGGTGTGCGCGCACATCTTTGCGCTGCTGCTTGCTTCGCCCTCACCGCCGCCCGTGCCGCCGCGACAGCGCCGGATGTTGTGCCACGCGTCGTGACTCGCCTTCCAGATGCGCTGGTCCATCCAGGCGAGCACCTGCTTCGGCAGAGGCAGGTCGATGTCGCCGTTGCTCGCCGTGAAGATGTCGGGCGTCGAAGGCGTCGCGAGCAGCGCATCGCGCGGGTCGGCGGGCTCGCCGTAAAGACAGTGGTCGTGCTCGGGCATGCCGTCAGCGCCTGCTTCGCCGCCCATGCCGCTCATCGCGCCCATGCCGCTGCCGCCCACGCCGCTGCTGCCGCCCATCGGCATCGAATTCTCGCCGCCGTGCGCGCCAGCCTCACCGCCTTCGCCGCTCATGCCGATCATGGTCGAGCCGCCCATCGCCATCGAGCCGCCCGTCCCGCCCATGTCGCTCATCCCGCTCATGCCGCCGTCGTGCGACGCGTGTGACGAGCCGCCCATCGCCGAGCTGCCGCCCGTCGCGGTGTGGTGATCGCTCCCGCCGGAGGAGTGCGTGTCGCTTCCACCCGTCGACTCGTGACCTTCGTGATCGCCCTCGCCGCCGGTGGCGTCGTGGCCGTCGTGGGCGCCACTGCTGCCACCGGTTGCGCCGTGACCGTCGTGCACGTCGCTTTCGCCCGAGCTTCCGGCGTCGCCGTGCCCAGTGTGGGTGCCACCCGTCGAGCCGCCTTTGCCGGCAACGGAGCCGCCGTGCCCGCCTTTGCCACCGGTTGTCGGTGTGCCGTTGTCATTTCCCCCGTCGCAAGCGGCAAAGCCGAGCAACAAGAGCGAAACCGCGCCCAGTGAGACTCTCGCTCTAATCACGCCACACCTACCGTCCTAATGCCCCGATCCGCGTACCCCGATTTCCCCCGCCTGTCCTCCCCTATCGAAGCAATGCCTATTGAATGGTCACGGTCTTCCGCACCGTGACCATTTCCCCCGCGAACGCGGGTACGCGCGTCTTCCTCATGGTCGAGGCGATGCAGCCTCCCGTCGGTGTGGCCTGGAAGGGCGGACCTGAGATGTTCGCGGTCGTGACGCGACCGGTTTGCGAGAAAGTGATGGTGACGATGGCCACGCCGCTCGGGTCGCCCTCCTTGCGGCAGCCGGAGGCTTGGGCAGCGGTGGCGTCGAGCGCGCTGCGCGCGGCAGCCACGTCGAAGGGGTCGGTGCCGGCGGAGCCGCGCGGCTCGACGACGGCTGGGCTCGTCGGAGCCGCGGTGGGGACGGCCGGCGTGGAGGCGGGCGTTGGCGTCGTCGTGGTGGCCGCGACCTTGTCGCTCGGGGCTGGGGAGCTATCCGGCGCGGGCTTGGGCGCCTTGGGGGTCGCAGCGACCGGAGCTACCGGTGCCGCGGGGGCGGAAGTGCCCGTCGCGGGCGCCGTGGGGGCAAGGGGCGGGGCGCTCGCTTCGGGTGTGGCCGCGCTGGGCTCCGCGGGAGCGGCCGAGGCCGTCTCCGCCGGGGGCGCTGCCGTCTCCGTCGGGGGCGCTGCCGTCTCGGGCGGCGCGACATTCACGGCGGCCTGAGGTTCGGGCTTGGGCGGCTCCGGGGTCACCGCGCGATGCTGGAGCACGTAACCGACGCCGCCGAACGCCGCCATCACGAGCAGGATCGCGATGCCGCGTCCGCCGGAGCTCTTCTTCTCGCCCCCGGTAGGCGTCGCAACGGGCGCCCGCGTCGACGTGCCCGCAGCAGCCGCCGGTCGCGACGAGACGGGTGCTCGCGTGAGCGCACTCGGGTCCGGCGGAGCGAGCGCGGGCGCGGGCTCGAAGCTCATGTCGTTGCTCAGAAGATCGTCCGTGAGATCGCCCGAGTTCTGTCGCTTGCGACGCTTCGGCTCGCCCTTCTTCTGGCTGAGCGCCATCGGTGACGACTCGAGCGTGAGCTCGCTCATCTTCGGTGCGCTCGTCTGGCTCGGTGCCTCTTCGTTCGCGACGCGCGGGGCGACCTTCGGCAAGTGCGGCGTCGGCGGCGGCTGAGGCAGCCGCTTGCCCTGAGGTGCGGTGTTCGCCTCAGCGGCCTGCGCGTCTGCCTTCGCGTGCGGCGGTGGCGCCTGCGGTGCCGGTTCGGGCGAGCTCAGGTAGTCGACGGAGCTGATCGGCATCGCCGAGTCGGGCGCCGCCTCGATTGCCTCGACTTCTTCCGTCGAATCCAGGAGCTCGACGCTGCCGGCCGAGATCGGCTCGACGGAGTCCGGAGGCTCGTCGGCGGCTGCATGCGTCGGATGCGGCGGGCCCGGCGGCGGCTTCGCACCGGGCGGAGCGCCATGCGGTGCGGGTTTCGGAGCTGCCGCGACGGGAGGCGTGCCCTTCGTTGCCGTCTGCACGCCGAGCAGTCCCGGCGAGAGCGCGACGAGCTTCGGCTTCCATCCGTCCCCGGACGCCTCACGCTTGGCCGCTTCGTTCGCGGGCACGAGTGAGGAAGGCGGGTTCGCCGGCGGCGGGATGCCGAGCAGCGTGCCGCCGCGACGCCCGGGTGACAGGCCGCCGCCCGGTCTTGGCACACCGCCCGGACGCGGCGCCGCGGGCTTGGGTGCGACGTTGGGCAACGCGTTCACGGCAGCGTCGGTCGTGTCGTCGGCGGGATTCGCCGGATCGGGCGGCGGTAGCCCCACGGGATCGGTGGCCGGCTCGTCGACGCGCGATGCGATAGGGGTGGGAGCGGCGGGCGTCGCTATCGCGGGCGCGGGGCTCGCGGCGACGTCGCCCTCCGGCGTCTCGGGCGCGGCCTGGTCGGCGTCACCGGCGGACGGCGGGAGCGCGCCCTCGTCGAGGTGGATCTGCGTCTTGCAGCGGCGGCACGTGATGACCACGCCATAGCCCGCTGCCTTACGCCGATAGAGCGATTCCGCGAGGCGGTAGCTCGCTTGGCATTGTGGGCACTTGATGAGCAGCATGCGAGCGGCCCGGCGCGTTCCGAATCAGGTGCAATCATCCCCCGGGTGCCGCGCCGCGCGCAAGATCGGTGCGCCGAACGGCCGCTTCGGCTCGTCTCGAAACGAGGCCGAGCGTTTTTGACGGCGCCGCTCGACCACGCCCTAGCGGGGGACGATTGCCGAGAGGTGGCGGCCGCCGACCTTGCCGTTCCGCCGAAATGAGAAGAAGCGGTCCGGCTCGGTCACGGTGCAGCCGCCCACGTCGTCGATCGCGGCATCGTCGAGCCCGAGGGCGCGGAGCTTGGCGGTCACGATGCGCGCGAGCGACACGTGCGGTTTTGCCCCACCGCGCTCGACGACGCCGCCGACGGGCGACGCCGCCTCGAGCTCGGCGGCGACGTCCTCGGACACCTCGAACGCCCCGACGCGAATGTGCGGCCCGATCGCCGCGACGAGCGCGGCAGTCCCCCCCGCGAGCTCGGCGAGCGCCCGCACCCCGCCCTCGACCGCGCCGCACGCGACCCCGCGCCACCCAGCGTGAATCGCCACGACGGCGCCGGTCGCGCGGTCGCCGACCAGCACCGGCACGCAATCGGCGCTCCGCACGCCGCAGGCGAGCGTCGTGTCACGGCTCGCGAGGGCGTCGCCTTCGCGCTCGAGCATGGCTTCGGGCGTCTCGTCTCCCGCGAGCACGTGCGTGACCGCGCCGTGCACCTGCGACAGGTAGTAGACGCGCTTCGCACCCACGCCGAGCGCGCTCGCCGCGAGCGCGACGTTCGCTGCGACGCACGCGGCGTCGTCGCCGGTCGCGCGCGAGAAGTTGAGGCTCGCGTACGGCCCGGTCGAGACACCGCCGCGCCGCGTGAAGAACGCGTGCCGAAAGCCTGCTGCGCGGAGGACCCCGCTCTCGATGAAATCCGCAGCCAAGGCACTCCTTCATAGCAGCGCTCGTAGCGCCCGCGGAGTTTTGGTATCCATCCTGGTCCAATGCGCCCGAAGGACCCATTCATCGGCCGAGAGATCCTCGGCGGCCAATTCCGGGTGCTCGAGAAGGTCGGAACCGGTGGGATGGGGTCCGTCTACAAGGCCTCCCAACCGGCCATGAACCGCATGGTCGCGATCAAGATCCTGCACCCGAAGCTCGCGGGTCGAAAGGATCTCACCTCGCGCTTCCGGCGTGAGGCGCGCGCGATGAGCCAGCTCACCCATCCGAACACCGCGAAGGTGTTCATGTACGGCGAAGCCGAGGAGGACGGCTCCCTCTACATCGTGATGGAGATGCTCGAGGGCAAGAACCTGAACCAGACCGTGCGCAAGGAAGGCCCGATGCCGGTCGAGCGCGCGATCCCGATCCTGATTCAGGTCTGCGGCGCGCTGCAGGAAGCGCACGATCTAGGCATCGTGCATCGCGATCTCAAGCCCGAGAACATCTTCCTCTCGAAGCAGGGCGGCATCATCGACTTTCCGAAGGTTCTGGATTTTGGTTTGGCCAAAGTCACCGAGCGGCAGATGCAGCCAGGAAGTGTGATCCTCACGCAGGAAGGCATGGTCTTCGGCACGCCCGAGTTCATGTCGCCCGAGCAGGCGCAGGGGCGCATCCTCGACGCGCGCAGCGACATCTACTCGCTCGCCGTGATCTTGTACGAGGTGCTCACGGGCAAGCTCCCGTTCTCGGCGCGCACGCCGATGGAGTACATCCAGAAGCACGTGATGGAGCCCGCCATCTTGCTCAACGAGCGCGTGCCGGAGCGCAAGTTCCCGAAGGGCCTCGAGGACGTGCTCTCGCGCGCCCTCAAGAAGAAGCCGGACGAGCGCTTCCAGTCGGCGGCGGAGTTCGGCGAGGCGCTCCGAGCCTACGGCGGCGCCGCGGCGGCCGCGCTGCCCCAGATTCGCGTCGCGGGACCGCAGGTCGTCGTGGAAACGAACCACGGCGCGACGGAGGCGTCGCCCGCGCCGCAGCAGAGCTCGAGCGGGCTCGGCTTGCTGATCGGCGTCGCCGTGGCATGCCTCGTGGGTGGAGTGGTCATCGCCGTCATCGTGATGCGCTCCCTCGGACGCTGATGCGAGAGGCCGCCCCGCCGAACGAACCCGAGCCCGAGCCCGAAGCCAATGCCACGCGCCGTGAGCGCCTGCTTCGTGTCGCCAAGTGGAGCGGAATCGGCCTGCTCGCGCTGCTCGTGACGGGGGCGCTCACGGTGGTGCTCGTCGTGCGCCACTACGAATCGGGGCTTCCGAGCGTGGCCGACCTGCGAGCCGGCTACGACCCGCCGCAGGTGACGCGCATTCTCGCGCGTGACGGCTCGACGCTCGCGAGCATCTTCGTCGAACGCCGCACGGTCATTCCGTTCGCCGAGGTGCCCGAGCACGTGAAGCTCGCGTTCCTCGCGGCCGAGGACGCGAGCTTCTACGAGCACAAGGGCCTGAATTATCTCGGCATGCTGCGCGCGATGCTCGTCAACGTGCGCGCCGGCCGCACGCGCCAGGGCGCATCGACCATCACGCAACAGGTCATCAAGAACGTCGTGCTCGGCCCCGAGCGCAGCTACGAGCGTAAGATCAAGGAGACGATCCTCGCGAAGAAGCTCGAGCAGTCGCTCACGAAGGACGAGATCTTCGGCCTCTACCTGAACCAGATCTACCTCGGGCACGGCCGCTACGGCGTGGAGGAGGCGAGCCGCTACTACTTCGGAAAAAAGGCGCGCGAGCTCGACCTCGAGGAGGCGGCGACGCTCGCGGGTCTCGTCGCCGCGCCCGAGCGCTTCTCGCCGCGCAAGGACGAAGCGCGCTCGCTCGTGCGACGCCACTACGTGCTCGATCAGATGGTGCAGAAGGGCTTCGTCACGCGCGAGCTCGCCGCGGCCGCGCGCGATGCGCCGCTCAAGCTCGCGCCGGCCTCCGACGGCGAATCCGATCTAGCGCCGGAGATCGTCGACTGGGCTCAACGTGAGCTCGAAACGGCGCTCGGCCCGCACTTCAAAAAAGGCGGGTACGTCGTCACGACGAGCATCGATCCGGCGCTCCAGACCGCGGCGCGCAAGGCCGTCCGCGACGCGCTCGACGCCTACGCGCACCGCCAGAAGCTCGAGGCGCCCTTCACGGCCGAGAAGCGCGCCCTCTGGGGCAAGCCCAACACGACGCCGCCCAAGCCTCATCAAGGCGCCGTGGGTCACGTGGTCGCCGTCGACGACCAGGCCGGCAGCATCGACGTCGACGCCGGCGGCGCCCGGTGTCGCGCGCTCCTGCGCGGCGAGGAGCGCTTCAATCCGAAGCATCTCCCCCCGAGCGAGTTCACGCGCGTGGGTGCACTCCTGCGCGTCGCCTTCGATGCGCCGCCCGCCGCGCCGCCGGACACGCCGCCCGCGCCGTGCCACCTCGCGCTCGGTCCGGAGGCGGCGCTCGTCGCGCTCGACGTGCGCACGCGCGAGGTGCGGGCGCTCGTCGGCGGCTACGGCGCGACGGCGGGTGCGCTCGATCGGGCGACGCAAGCACGGCGCCAGCCGGGCTCCTCGTTCAAGCCGTTTCTCTATAGCTTCGCGCTCTCGTCGCGGCGTTTCACGCCCGCGAGCGTGCTCACGCTGCCGAACGTTTCGACGCCGGGGCACCCGGCCGTACCGGCGCCGGACGGCGGCGCACCGCTTCCCACGCGCACGCTCACGCTGCGCGACGCCATCGCGAAAAGCGACAACCTTGCCGCGGAATTTCTGCTCAAGGAGGTGGGCGCGCCGAACGTCGTCACCTGGGCGCACGCGCTCGGGATCGAGTCGGAGCTCAAGCCGACCCCGTCGCTCGCGCTCGGCGCGTACGAGGTCACGCCGCTCGAGCTCGTGAATGCGATCGCGACGTTCGCGGCGGGCGGCGAGCTCGAGCCGCCGAAGACCCTGCTCGGCGTCGAGGGCGTCGATTTGAATCACCATCTCTCGCTGCGCGTGCCGCGCCATCGCGTGATGCCCGTCGAGGAGGCGTATCTCGCCACGAGCCTGCTCGAGAGCGTCGTCGAGCGCGGCACCGGGCAGCGCGCCAAGGCGCTCAAGCGCCCGGTCGCCGGAAAGACCGGCACCACCAATCAAGCCAAGGACGCCTGGTTCGTGGGCTTCTCGACCGAGCTCGTCGCGGGCGTGTGGGTCGGCTACGACGAGCCGATGGCGCTCGGCTGGGGCGAATCGGGCGCGCAGACGGCGCTGCCCGCCTGGGTGAGCTTCATGAAAGCCGCCCACGAAGGCCACCCGGTCACCGAGTTCCCGCGCCCGAGCGGCATCGTGGTCGCGCACGTCGATCCCGCGACGGGTCTCCTCGCCTACGCCGGCCAAACGGACGCCGTGGACGAGGAGTTCCTCGAAGGCACGGCACCGACCGAGGTCGCGGCCGTGGACGCCGGCGCGCCGGACGCCGGTGCGGACGCGGGAACGGACGACGAGGCCGCCGAAGCGACAGGGGCCCCGCGGCCCGAAGCGCCCTCGGAGCCGGGCGCGGACGCCGGCGCGCGCGTGGATGCGCACGCACCGACGACGCCCGACGCGCCGCCGTTTTGAGCTAGAATGAGCCCCATGCGGTCCGTCGAAGCTATCGCCGTCGAAGCTCTCTCGCTGCCCGCCCACGACCGAGCCGAACTGGTCTTGCGCCTCGCGGAGAGTCTCGATGAAGGGCACGATGCCGACGCCGACGACGCGTGGGCTGCGGAAGTGGCCGGTCGTATCGCGACCGTCAGGGACGGGACGGCTGAGACGCTCACGACCGCGGATGCGTTAGCCGAAGCGCGCGCCCGATTATCGGCTCGTCGTGGCTGAAATTCTCCGCGCTGCGTCGGCAGAGATGGCCGAAGCGGCGGCCTGGTACGACGAGCGCGTCAACGGACTCGGCCAGCGTTTTCTGAACGAGGTGGAAGGGGCTTTTGCTCGCATCGACGAGACTCCCTTGATCGGTTCACCTTGGACTCATCGCCGCCTGCCGCCCGGAGTCCGGCGCATGTTCCTGCGTTCTTTTCCCTACTCGGCGGTTTACATCATCGAGCCGAAGATCGTCGTCGTTGCAGTTGCCCATGCTCGCCGAAGGCCCGGATACTGGGCGAAGCGATTGGGCGAGATTTGACCGTCCATGTCTAGCGTGAGCGCTAGGACCTGCTCGATTCCGGGGCGCTCCCGATGCGTTCTCGAAACCTGGCCGGGTTTAGAGCGGCGGGCATGGTCCTCGGAGCCACGACCCCGAGCCCCGCTCCGGAGCCGTCGCCGACGCGCGCGATGGTCGAGCGCTTGCAGGAGAGCCCCGCCGTGCGCATCGTCGCGCTCGATTTCGAGCGCAAGAGCCACGCGCCTTGCGCGCCGAGCGAGGCTCCCGCGTTGCATGAGGCGGGGCACCTGCTTTGGGTCGACGTCGACAGCTCGGACGCCCCGGAGGCGCGCCGCGTGCTCACGGAGCTCGGCGGGATCGAGCAGCCCACCATCGACGACGCGCTCGGCAAAGAGGCGTCGACCGTGCTCGCTCGCTACGATCATTACCTGCACCTCGTCGTCGCGGGGTGCCGGCAGCGCGGCGCCGACTTCGAGCTCGAGCGCGTCGACGTGTTGGTCGCCGAGGGGCTGTTCGTCACGATTCACCGGGGGCCGAGCGTGGTCCTCGAAGCGGTGCAGCGCGAGTATCGCTTCGACTTCGTCCGCTTCGCGCGCACGCCGAGCTTTCTCGTCTACGAGCTCTGGGATCAGCTGATCGAGAACTACCTCGCGATCCAAACGGTGATGGAGGAGCGCGTCGAGGGACTGCAAACCGAGCTGCGCCGTGGGAGCGCCGACGAGCGGACGTTTTCGAGCCTGTCGGCGCTCGGTGCGGATCTCCTGCATTTTCGCAAGGTGCTGTTGCCCGCGCGCGCCGTGCTTGCCGATCTTTCGACGCGCCGGAGCCCCTTCGTGAGCGAGGTGACGCAGCCGTTTCTCGCGAACCTCCACGGTAAGCTCGAGCACGCGCTGCAAGACTTGCTCGTCGATCGCGACATCCTTTCGGACTCGCTGAACCTCTACATGTCGCTCGTGTCGCACCGCACGAACGAGGTGATGAAGCGGCTCACCGTCGTGAGCGTCGTGTTCCTCCCGCTCACGTTCCTGTGCGGCGTGTACGGCATGAACTTCGACGTGCTGCCCGAGCTCCGCTGGTCATACGGATACGTGTATTTTTGGACGCTGGTCGTAGCGGTGATTCTAGGGTTGCTTTACGTGATGCGACGGGCGCGGATTCTTTAGATTTCGAGCGCATGCGCACCTTCACCCACGTTGCCTCGGGCAATCGCGGCGGGTTACCCTGGAGCGTGCCACTGACCGGAAAAGCGAGCCGCGTCGCGGGCGCGCTCACCGTGCTCCTTCTCGGCTGCAGCGGGAAGATCACGCAAGACGCGCCTGCCGGTTCCGGCGCCGGTGCCGCTGTCGGCGGTGCGGGCGGCGGCACAGCGGCGAGCGGTGGCACGGGCGCGGGCAAGGCGACCGGCGGCACGAGTGGCACGAAGGGCGGCGCCTCCGGCGCGAGCAGCGGCGGAGCGAGCGGTAGCGGGGCCGCACCGACCGACGCCGCGTGCGAAGCTCAAACCGGCTCCGCGCTCAAGATCGGCCGCTCGCGGCTGAGCCGCCTCACGCGCACGCAGCTCGATCACACGCTGCGCGATCTCCTGGGCGTCACCGGCAACCCTTCGGCGTCGCTGACGCCCGATCAGACGGTCGGTCCGTTCGCCAGCAACGCCCTCGCCATCCCGACCGATCTGATCGTGCAGCAGCATCAAGAGCTCGCGGCCAAGGTGGCGCTCGGCGCACAAAGTCGACAAGCGGACATCGCCGGTTGCGATCTCGCGAGCGGTGCCGACTGCGTTCGGACGTTCGTGACGAGCTTCGGCCAGAAGGCATACCGGCGCCCGCTGCTCGCCGAGGAGGTGGACGCCTACGTGACGTTGTTCGGCGTGGCGACCAATCCGGGCGACGGCTTTCGGCTCGTGCTCGAAGCGATGCTGCAGTCGCCCTTCTTCCTCTATCACGCGGACGTGGGCACGACGGGCGCGCCCTCGGAGACGCCCGTGGCGCTCACGTCCTACGAGCTTGCCGCGCGTCTCTCGTATTTTCTCTGGGATTCGATGCCGGATCAAACGCTGTTCGACCTCGCCGCGTCGGGTGGCCTCGACGACGACAGCGTGCTCTCGGCGCAAGTGTCGCGCATGCTCGCCGACGCGAAGGCGAAAGACGCGGTGCCGCTCTTCCACCTGCAATGGCTCGACATCAGCGCCACGCAGCTCGGGAGCCTCGCGTCGACCAAGGCGACGCTCGTCGACGACATGCTCGCCGAGACCACCGACTTCGTGAACGCGGTCGTGCTCTCCGGGGACGGCCTGATGAGCACGCTCTTCACGGCGCCCTACTCGTACCCGCGCGGCGACCTGTTCGGCCTCTACGGCGTCGACCAACCTTCGGGTTTCAAAACGGGGACGCAAGTGATGCTCGACGCGACGAAGCGCGGCGGCTTGCTCACGCAGCCGGGCTTCTTGGTGAAGCACTATCGGGGCGACGCCGAGGGCTCGGTCGTGCACCGCGGCATCGCGATCCGCGAGAACCTCTTGTGCACGCCGATCGATCCGCCGCCGGCGAACGTGAACGCCACGGCGCTGCCGCCGGCCGACGGCACGACGGCGCGCGATCGCTTCAAGGCGCACGAAACGGGGACCTGCGCCGGCTGCCACGCCCAGATGGACCCGATCGGCCTCGCCTTCGAGAACTTCGACGGCCTCGGCCGCTACCGCACGATGGACGGCGGCGTGACGATCGACGCGACGGGCGAGCTGCTCGACGCCGGGGACGATCTCGCGGGCAAGTTCAACGGGGTCGTCGAGCTCGGCAAGAAGCTCGCGGGGAGCCGCACCGTCGCCGACTGCCTCGCCAACCAGTGGTTCCGCTTCGCGCTCGGCCGCATCGAGTCGGCGGACGACGCCTGCAGTCTGAAGTCCGTCCACGAGCGCTTCGCCGACTCGAAGTTCAACGTCAAGGACCTCATCACCGCGACGGTGCTGAGCGACGCGTTCCGCCACGTGCGCGCGATCGGCGCACAGGAAGCCCCGTAGGATGAAGCTGCCCCGTCGTCGAGGCTTGTCGCGCCGAGCGCTCTTCCAGAGTCTCGGGCTCAGTGCCGCGCTTGCGCCGTTCGTGCCGCTCCTGAACGCGAGCGGTCAGGAGGTGAAGCGCCCGAAGCGCCTACTCCTGTTCTTCAGCCCCGACGGCAGCGCGGACTCGGACAGCTCGGCGGGTCCCATCGACTGGAAGCCGGTCGGAACGGAGACGGACTTCACGCTGCATCAGATCCAGGCCCCGCTCCAGCCGCTCGCCGGCAAGCTCGTCGTGCCGTGGGGGCTCAAGATGAGCGTCACGGGCGCGGGCGAGCAGCACGCGTACGGGTCCGCCGGCATGTTCACGGGCGCGCTGCTCAAGGAGCCGGGCAACGGCGTCGATTTCGACGGCGGCAACGGGCACCGCACGGGCTGGGGCAGCGGCCCCTCGGTCGATCAGATCGTCGCTGCCGCGGCGGGTCCCGACATGCCGTATTCCGAGACGCCCGATTCGGCCGCGCAGGAGACTCCGTACCGCACGCTCGAGCTCGGCGTGCAATGCGGCAGCCCGAACAGCGTGACGCGCATCATCTACAAGGGTGACGACCAGCCGCTGCATCCGGAAACGAATCCGCAAGCCGCGTTCGACCGCTTGTTCGCGAACTTCACCCCGCCGAGCGATCCGGCGGCGGCGATGGCCGCGGCCGAGCAGAAGAAGCGAGAGCAGACGAGCGTCCTCGATCTCGTGACGGGCGATCTGAATCGACTGAAAAAGCGCGTGAGCTCGGAGGAGTATCCGAAGATCGAAGCGCACCTCAACGGCATTCGCGCGCTCGAGCAGCGCCTCGACACGCTCGTCCCGGAGATGAGCGCCGGCTGCACCGTGCCCGTGCGGCCCGACGCCTCGGGCAAGTACGCGAACAACGCCAATTTCCCGACCGAGACGGCCGCGGTCCTCGGCATGATCCCCGCCATCTTTGCGTGCGATCTGACGCGCGTCGCGAGCGTGCAGCTCTCGTGCGGGTTCAGCAACGTGACGCATACGTGGCTCGGTCACGACACCCCGCACCACACGATGTCGCACGAAGACACGGACAATCGCGAGAAGCTGATGGCGATCGACAACTGGTACGCGACGCAGCTCTTCGGCATGCTGCAGGCGATGGACGCGATCGAGGAGGGTGACGGCACCCTGCTCGACAACACGCTCGTCGTCTGGGGTCGGGAGCTCGGCACGACGTCGCACGCGATGCAGCCGTGGCCGGTCGTGCTGATCGGCGGCGCGCGCGGGGCGTTGCGCACCGGGCGTTTCCTCGACGTGAACAAGGAACCGAGTGCGAAGCTGCTCGTCTCGATCCTTCAGGCGATGGGCATGGCGTCGACGACCAGCATCGGCAACGTCGACATGAATTCGGGACCGCTCGCACAGCTCGCCTGACGGCGCGCGTCTAGCGAAGCGCGTGGCTCAGCGCGACGAGGTGCGGGCCGAGCACGAGCACGGCGATCGCCACGGCCGTGAGCGCGGCGATCAGCACGGCGGCCGCGCCCAGATCCTTCGCGGCGCCGACGAGCGGGTGCTGATCCGGGACGGCCGCATCGGCCAGCGATTCGACGGCCGTGTTCAACGCTTCCGCGCTCAGCACGAGACCGATCGCGAACGCGATCAGCGCCCATTCGAGCGTCGCGAGGCGCAAGAAGTAGCCGACCGCGAGCACGACGACCGCGGCGAGCCCGTGGATGCGCGCGTTCGTTTCCCGCGACAGCCGCGCGAGCCCGCGCAACGCGTGCCCGAAGCTCAGGATCCGCATGGCGACGAACCCCCGCGATCTCCGGTTCTCGACGCTGGCCATGACGGCGACGATAGCGCGACGGCGCGCGGGAACGCACGCCTAGTCCCCGCGGTGAAAGAGGCGCCCGTGACCCGGCCCGAGCTCGGGGCCGTAGGGTGGGGGCGCATCCCGACGGTCGATGAAGCTCTGCTCGTCGAGCCAGACGACACCGAGCAGAATGGCGACCGAGTACTCGGGAGCGCGCGTGACGGGCGCGTCGACGGCTCCGGAGACCTCGACCGTGAGGGCCGTCGACTTCGTCACCTGATGGATGAGCGACGGATCCGGCCAAGGTGTCTCGTGCCACGACGTCGAATGTTCGAACAGGTAGCCCACGCCCAAGCCGCCGCGCAGCGTTCCGACCGTCAGCAGGCTGCCGGGCACGTGCTCGAACGCGAGCATCGGCGTCGCGTCGAGCGTGAGCAAACCCCGCCCCCGCGAGCCCAACCAAGCGGGCCCGAACCCCACGCCCGCGAGCTGCTCGCGGCTCGTGGCGAGGACGCGAGCCGCCGCTTCCGCGCCGAGAAAGCTCGCGCCGCTGCTGTTGCCAAGCACCGCTCGCCCGAGCGCCTCTCCGCCCCAGCGCTGGGGCTCGTGGCGTACGTAACGAGCCGCAGGGCCGCCTGCGAGCGAGGTCGCGCTCGAGCACCCCGTTGTCGCGACGACGAGCAGGGCGCCCGCGAGCTTCAGCGCTTGTGTTCCCAGGGCGACGCCGGGCTCGTGCTGTACGGGAACGACGGCCCGTAGCTCGGCGCCGCCGGCCAGCTCTGTCCCGGAATTACGGGCGACGACCCGCCCTGGTGCGGCGCGGGCGCGGGACGGCCGCCGCCGCTGCCCCAGGCGAGCGAACCGTAGCCGTACCCGTAGCCGCTGTACGGCGCATACGCGGGCTGCATGCTGTTGTTCACGTTGACGATTACCGTCGTCCCGCCGCTCTGATTCGCGGCGGCGGCGCCCGGCGGCATCGCGATGACCTCGCCGAGGGTCACGGTGTGATCGAGGCGCTGGTGTCCGGCGGTCGGCTCGAGCTCGCTCAGCGCGTAGGTCGAGTCGCTCACGGCCGTGCTCGCGCTCGACTCGTGCGCGAGCGCCGCCGGGGCGTCACCGGCGACGGCGCCCGACTCCGGCTCGCGCAGCCAGTCGGCGTTCGAGGCCGCACCGCCGCAGCCCGCCACGAGGACGAGCGCACCGACGCCGAGCGCGACGCGAAGCGCGACCATGCTCAAGAATACCGTCAAAGCAGGGGCTTGTCCCGGATCTCCTTTTTGAAGCGGGGGCGGAGATCGTCGTGGCACGACTTACAAGACGCTTTCACGTCGTCGAGATTGCCCGCGCGGGCCGCGTCGGCGCCCTTCTTTGCGATGGTGTCCCACCCCGTGAAGCCGCTCGGCGGGTGGGCGGCGACGGTCTCGAACGCCTTTTCGAGCGCGGCGTTGTCCTTCTGGTCCAGCGCCGGCTTCATGTTCTCTTTCATCCACTTCTGCGTTGGACAGTCGGGCAGCGGTTTCTTGCCGCACGTCGCTCCGGCGGGCGCCTCCTCTTCCTTCTTGCAGCCGGGGATCACGACCAGGAGCGAAAAAGCGAGCAACCATCGATGCATGGCCACGAGCCTAGTGCTGGGGCCCGCACGTCACAATTGGGGCAGAGGGCCCGCAAAACGTCGCGGAAAGTTCCGCGAAACCTGAGGCGCGCAGGCTCGAAGCATGGAGCTTGGTCTCACGGTTCCCGAGCGCACGCGTCGCGTCGTGGCGGACGACCTCGAGATCCAGGCGCTCGGAGCGTGCGCGTATCCGTCCCCGCTCGCGCACCGCATCGCGCACGAGACGATTCACTACGTCGGGCGCGCCGATCGGGTGCTCTTGGACGATCGACTCTCGACGCACGCCGCGCGCCAGGGCTCGAGCGAGGCGATTCCCGCCTTCGAGC
>Ga0070682_100001074_pt1 | contig 15750 bp, 15 predicted proteins | sample KBSC63LmetaG_FD_64668 | JGI IMG/M metagenome (GOLD analysis project Ga0070682, IMG submission 64668) | Corn rhizosphere microbial communities from Kellogg Biological Station, Michigan, USA - KBS C6-3L metaG | ecosystem: Host-associated > Plants > Roots > Rhizosphere | place: USA: Michigan... | reverse complement strand
AAGTCATTGCATACTATCATAGCTGCCACTAACCGGATGAATGAACTGATCAGCACGTTACTGAACATTACTCGCATCGAGAGTGGCACCATTTCTGTCACGCCCAAAAATGTAGAGCTGGATCATCTTATTGAAGAAGTCATTAATGAAGTGTCGTTGCTTGCAGCCGACCGCTCGATAGAGGTCAGTTTCAGCAAAAAGCACGCCGACAACCTGCAAACCCGCACAGACCCACTGATATTTAAGGAAATCCTGACTAATCTCATCATCAATGCCATCAAATACACACCCGAACATGGCAAGGTTATCATATCTGCCAACCGCCGAGCCAAAGACATTGTCGTCAAAGTTAAAGATAACGGCTGGGGAATACCGAAGCATGTTCACGACCAAGTCTTTAGCAAATTCTTCCGTGCTCAAAACATTGTCCGCCGCGAAACTACTGGCACCGGGCTGGGGCTTTATCTCGTGAAAGGTCTAATCACGGCTCTTGGCGGCAATATTCGCTTCACCAGTAGTGAAAAACATGGCACAACCTTTTTTGTCAGTATTCCGATCCGCAAAAGAGCTGCCAAGACAGAGGTGGTGGATGACAAAAAGAAAGCTAAGGCCAAATAAACTTATGAGTAAAACCACTCAGGAACGTGTAAAAATTTTGATACTTAGAGCAAGAATGTCTATGCTATTAATAGTAAGTCAATAAAAGGGGTACCTCGCGTGGCTCGTATACTAATTGTAGAAGACGATCGAGATCTAAATAACGCTTATTCAGTAATCCTCAAGAACGAAGGTCATGAGGTTGTTGAGGCTTTTGACGGCGAAGAGGCTCTTAAAAAGCTGAAGAAATTCGATCCAGACTTAATACTTCTGGATCTCTTGATGCCTATAATGGGTGGTTTGGAATTTTTGCAGCATTACGACCTTATCAAAACTCACCCCAAGGTCAAGGTCTTGATATTTACCAACATGGAAAATTCACCCGAGGTAAATGAAGCCTACAAATTAGGCGCACACCGCTGCATAATCAAATCTTGGACCGCGCCGCACAATCTAGCGCGCGTTGTCACTGATAGCCTAGAAGCTAACAGCAAACCTCAAAAAGCCACCGCCTAAGTTTTAGGTATGGATCTCCATGTCGGCTATGTATTGGTCATTGAGCAGCTGCATGAGTCGCTGTAAGTCCAGGCGATAGGGTTTTTGCTTGCCATAACTAACCACACCTTGACGTTTTAGCTTGTTCAGCTCTGTAGCAGCCGTTTCTCGAGTTAGTCCGGTCAGATTAGCAAAATCCTGGTGTGTCAGCTCTAAATCAATCTCTAACAGGCCAGAGTCTAACTTTGAGCCATGATTTAAGGCTAGGTAGTGAAGCGTATACAGCAGCTTGTCACTAGCCCTTGAGTGTTGCAGTGCATTGAGGCGCATTGAGCTTCCTAGTTGGTCAAGAATATAGCGCTCTAGCTCTTGATAGAGAAGTTCGGGCCGTCCCTTGAGATAACTCACGAATTCTTCACGAGCGATAGTGTAAACCGTCGCTTCATCGCTAAAAACTTCATAATAGAATATCGCGTTGGGCATTTTGCCATACAGCCAAGGGCCAGGGAAGGGCGCGTCTGCTGTGTAGAAAGCAATAGGCTTTTCGTCACCGTTTACACTCAAGTTATAAGCTTTAATGACGCCGCTTTTAACAACAAACCCCGTACGTGGAGCTTCACCTTGGAAAATAATAATCTCACCTTTTTTGTAGGTTCGGGTCGGATGTCGCTCCAGGTAGGAGTGCAGGTAATTAATAGCAACTTTGTCAGCCATGTGCTCTACATTTTAACACGGCTGGGCTTTGTGAACAGATGTGAATCTTACTGACTACTGCCAATATTGGCTTTCGCCTGATCGCTGCCAAGCAACACTATAAAGTCCGCGTCATACAAATTCTTGTAAGGGTTAGCCTGGGTGGTATTATTGCCGTATATTTGCTCCAGCTCTTTTAAGGTAGCTGGCTTTTTACCATTTGAGTTATCGATAATAATAGTAGTCGTCTGGTTATTCTTGGCATCGCCAACATCCGTAACATTCATATCCTTATTCTTCAGCAATGTCGCTTCTTTGGAGGCTAGGCCATCAGAATCGGTGGCGTTTAGTACCACCACTTTAGCGTTTTCTTGTACAACCTGATTATTAGACATCAGGCGGTTCAAATACGCTTGAATGTCATCAAAGTCATCAACGCCTGCGGCCGGCGCCAGGGCTGACTGGCCACCAGGCGCGCTATAGCTAGCCAGCAAGTTTTTGCCGTTCACATTGTTCAGACTTATGGATTGTAGGTTGCTGCCGCCAATTGGCTTTACCAAGTCGTACAGTCGTCTAAACTCGCTTAGAGTCATGTCTGTTTTGACATTACTACCAAATGCATTCGACAGACTAGTAAGTTTGGCTGGATTAGCGATCACACCAGCACTGACAGCTTTACTTTTAATAGCCACCAGCATTTGGCGCTGATGCATAGTTCGGTCAAAGTCACTACCAGCAAAACCATACGAACCATAGGCATCCCCACGAGCACGCGCCAGGTCAAGCGCTTGTTCGCCACTCAAGTGATGAGTACCGTTGCTGAGCTTAACTAGCGGGCCATTTGTGACGTAATCAGTACTTGGGTCATATAGGCCACGCGGGTCTGTGCTTTGGATATTGATGTCTATGCCGCCGACAGCGTTAACGGCATCACGGAGGGCACTATAGTCAATAAGTGCATAGTAGTTGATGGATATGCCAAAGTCCTGCTCTATGACTTGCTCCAGCTGACCCATGCCGCCAGCAGGATAGCCAGCTTGGCTAAAACCATCATTTTGACCATATACATATGCAGCGTTGATCTTGGCATGGCCATCATTGCCAATGTCTACCCAGAGGTCCCGTGGCACGCTGAGCATAAAGGCTTTGTTGTTCTTGGTGTCGATGCTCAGGATCATGATCGAGTCGGTCAGCTGGCCACCGTCGTGGCCGACATCGTCAGCTGAATTTCCGGCCAACAGGATATTGACTCGGCCAACGTCTTCACCCTTCAGTTTAGTACTGTGCAAAAAACCGAAGATGCTGCCACCAAAGAGTTTGTGAGCGTTGTATATAAAAGTACCGCCGACCCACAGGCCCATCAACACAACTAGCGTAGTTATGCCGAGCACCACGCGCTTCAGTGTTATCTTGGCTCGCAATCGCTTCAAAAATCCCGGTCTGACCACAGCGGCTTTGGTGTTGGGCCGGCCATGATAGTCGCGTGGGTCGTATTTGTAGCTATGCAGTGTCATACCGACGCTCGGGAATTGGCCAGCTTGCTTCTTGACTGTAGCCAAGTCTTGGCTCGGCCGCGATTTTGTGGCGAACGAAGAAACCTGAATGCGGCGTGCTGTTTGTGACATGAAACTTAAGTTTAAGTATAGCGGTTTTATCCTTCCAGTGCGAATCCTTTTGAAGCCTATAAATTACTTTTGCAGCCTGAGAACCAGCTGAATATGCACTGTACGCAAACAAAGTCAGCAAATATTAAGGTAAACTTCAGCAAAAGGCTATGTAATGCCAGCAAACTTAAAAAAGGAACTCTTATGAATGTAGTCAGCCGAGGCATCCGAAACGCTTTTCGTAACCAAATCCGCAGCTTTTCAATAATCGTAATACTGGGTCTCAGCATTGGTCTCAGCTTGACCATGCTAGTGGCGCACCAGGCCGTTAATAATAAAATCGCAGCCGTCAAAGCATCTGTCGGCAATACGATTAGCATTTCTCCAGCCGGCTTTAGTGGCTTCAGCCAGGTCAATAATTCCCTGACAACTGACGGGCTGAAGAAAGTTAGTAGCCTTGCGCATGTCACAAAGCTAACCGAGACTCTGACCGATAGGCTGACAACTATCGGATCAGCTCAACCCAGTTTTGGTTTTGGTGGCCAATCTGACAATGCCGATCAAAACAACCAAACCAGCCTGACTTCACCGGTTACAATTAATCTTGATAAAGCCCGCGAGGGTCGGGGCGGTGGTTTTTTTGTTAGCGGCGGAGGCGGTTTGCCGACTAATTTTTCACCGCCAATCACCATACTGGGCACCAATGACTCTAGCCAACTTAATGGCAGTGCTCTGACCATCAAGAGCGGTAGTCAAATTGACACTGGCACTAACAGTAGCAATGCACTTATTAGCCAGGCTATGGCAGACAAAAACAGCCTTAAAGCTGGCTCGACATTTACGGCTTACGGCCAAACTTTGACTGTCAAAGCTATCTTCACTAGCAGCAACCAGGCAGCCAACGATACCGTCATAGTATCCTTGCCGACCTTGCAAAGCCTGACTTCACAAAGCGGCGCAGTGACAAGCGCTGTCGCAACCGTTGATTCATTGGATAATTTAGGCTCAGTAACGTCTGCTATCAAAGACACTCTTGGCTCCAACGCTGACGTAGTTAGCGCCCAGGACGAGGCCAACCAAACAGTTCAGCCTCTCAACAACGTCAGATCAATTTCACTTTATAGCTTGATCGGCGCAGTCATCGCCGGTGCTTTGATCATCTTGCTGACGATGGTCATGATCGTACGTGAACGACGCCGCGAAATTGGCGTCATCAAAGCGATTGGCGCCAGCAATCTGAACGTTATGTTCCAGTTTATGGTCGAAGCCGTAACACTAACCGTGCTCGGCGCGATCATCGGCATAGTGATAGGCGTGTTCGCAGCAAACCCAATAACTCACCAACTCGTGAGCAGCACCGACAACACTACAACATCCGTGAGTGCAGGCCCCGGCGGACCACAATTTACCAGAGGGCAAGGTGCCGGTCCGGGTGTAGTGCGCTTCCGCACCGGTGGGCGAGGCTTCAATAGCGTACGTAACAACCTCAGCAATATTCATGCCGTCGTCGGCTGGTCAATCATTCTCGACGGTTTGGCCACCGCCCTGATCATTGCCATTTTAGGAAGTTCATTGGCGTCATTCTTCATTGCCAAGGTACGACCAGCGGAAGTTTTAAGGACAGAATAGAAAGGATTTAGACATGCTAGAAGTTAAAAATCTCAAAAGAACATTCCCGAGCGGCGACACCAATGTCATGGCGGTCGATGATATTTCTTTTCAAGTTCCGCAGGGGCAATTTGCCAGCATCGTCGGCCAAAGCGGCAGCGGCAAAACTACACTCCTAAGCCTGTTAGGCGGTCTAGATAAACCAAGCGCTGGTAGCATCCTCGTTGACGGGCAAGATATTTCGAGGCTTGGCGATCACGCTCTCATTAAATATCGCTGCGACAAGATCGGGTTTGTCTTCCAGAGCTATAATTTGGTACCTAACCTAACAGCTATTGAAAACGTCACCTTACCTATGGAATTTGCTGGCAAGCCAAAACCTGAAAGACAGCAGCGCGCCAAAGCACTTCTGGCAGAAGTTGGTCTGACAGAAGATCAAATGGAACGCAAGCCCGGCAAACTCAGCGGTGGCCAACAACAACGGGTAGCTATCGCTCGGGCTCTGGCCAACAAACCAAAGCTAATCTTGGCCGACGAGCCGACCGGCAATCTAGACAGCAAAACAGGCAAAATGATTTTTGATCTGCTTCACAATCTGACCAAAAAAGAAAATACAACCATCATAGTAGTCACGCACGATCTGCAAATTGCCGGTAAGACCGATAAAACATTTCGTCTGAGCGATGGCAAACTAAAGAAGTAACGCCTCTGGCATTTTCCACCTCTGTAGTTTATAATTATCTAACTTTGATCTTATGAAGTTAGTCGTCCAAATTCCATGCCTGAACGAAGAAGCCACATTACCGTTGGTATTGAAAAGCATTCCCAAGAAAATTAAAGGTATCGACGACATCGTTGTGCTAATAGTTGATGATGGCTCGACGGATAAAACCGTAGAAGTTGCCAAGAAGTTAGGTGTTAAGCACTTTGTTCATCACACGCAAAACCAAGGCTTAGGCCGATCTTTTCATGACGGTGTGCTGAAAGCACTGGAGCTTGGCGCCGACATTGTCGTTAACACCGACGGTGACAACCAGTACCCGCAAGGCAAAATTGGCGACCTCGTGCAGCCAATTGTCAACGGACATGCCGACATTGTCATCGCTGACCGGCAAACACATACCATCGAGCATTTTTCATTGTCCAAAAAGTTCTTGCAACGCTTTGGCAGCCGCGTAGTCAACAAAGCCGCAGGTACTAATTTGCCCGATGCCGTCAGTGGTTTTCGTGCCTACAGTCGTGAAGCAATCTTTCAGATCAATACCATTACACGTTTTAGCTACACTGTTGAGACGATAATCCAAGCCGGTAACAAGAGACTTAAAATAGTCAGCGTGCCCGTTACTACCAATCCGAAGACTCGCGAATCACGTCTGTTCAAGTCGACCAAGGAGCTAGTCTTCAAGCAAATGGTCACCATAGTTCGGGCTTACATTATGTACAAACCGTACGTCATCTTTGGCTGGCTGGGTTGGTCGTTGTTTGCTTTTGGCTTAATCCCATTTGCCCGGTTTGCCTACTTTAGCCTACAGGATGGTACTACCCGCGGCCACATTCAGTCGCTATTAGTTGGCTCATTGCTTATGATCACTGCCTTCTTGTGCCTAGTGCTAAACATCATCGCTGACCTCATTCGCGTTAACCGAATTCTTATTGAAGATAGCTTGGAACAGGTGAAACGTTCGCGGTTTCATTAACAACTTCATACAGCTGATGATTGCGCAGGAGCAGTTGCAATCCACTAGTCGCAATTACAATTAGAATAATTCCTACAGCTAACAGCGTCGCTGCAGTTCGTTTATTTGCCAGGGCTTTTGTCCAATAGAAACAGCTAAAGCCAACAAGTAACATTAGGCTAGGTATGACGTAACGGCCATTGAGCGCCAGTCCAAAAATTCGATAGTGCAAGAAAGTAGCGTAGTTCACAGCTAGTTGGCTCAAGATGTAGAACAGCGATATGAACAGGACGTAAAGCCTTAGGCCTTTGTGTTTATCGGACTTTAGTCTTTGGCTAAACTCGTAGTAAACGCCGTAAGCCAGACCCATCAGGAACACGGCCGTCAAAACAGGCGTAACCCAACGAGCCGGCCGGACGTCTCGTCTCCAGAACTGGGTTTGAACATTAACTATATTGTAGGTGTCTTCGCCTATCCATTTCGCCAAAAAGGCTGGCGGCGATACGTTTTGTTTTGGCTGTAAGGCCAATTGTTGCGCCCTTAGCGAAGCCCAAAATACCGAACATGATTCTCCACCTTGTACCTGTTCGCAAGTGGGCGTAACGGTTCCGTAGTCATGGATATTGCCAATTATGCGTTCCACGAACAAAGCGCTTCCTAATATCAGTAAGACGATCAACAGATATGAAAGCGGCCGAATTTTCTTGAGCGTTCCGGCGTAAACTTTCCAATGCCGCACTATCAAGAAGAGCGCCAGCAACCCAAACAACAGGCTCATTGGCAATAGGTCACGCTTAAATAATCCACCCCAGATGATAACTAGGGCCAAGCTAAGTAAATCTGTCAGGTTAGCACGTTCCTTGAGTCTCAGTAAGAAAAGTATGCCCAAGCTCACGCCAAGCCAGACCATTACGTCATTATTTACGGCGGCACTCATCATCAAAACCATAGACAGATTTGTCAGGATTAGTAAGCTGACAGTAGTAACCGTTTCAGAAAAACCAATTCTTTTGAAAATTTTAGTTAAAACGTAGAAAGCGGCTAGAGCCAGCAGCACTGTCAGCAGCCTAATAAATATATATTTGTAGTGAACCGAGAGCGGTGTTACCCGGTACACAAAGCTCATCAGATAGTGGTACATAAAGTCGGGTTCGCGGGTTTTATCACCCAGGTAATAAGTTGGCGTTTGGCCATGTAAATTCGGACTCAACCCATGATGAGCGTAGTAATCTATGAATTGAATGTGGTTTGACTCATCCGGCGGCACGCCCAAATGCATCACAAAAGCCAAAACGATAGACTGAACCGCAAAAAGGCCGAAAACAATTAGTCGTGCTAACGGTGATGCGGCAAATTGGTTGAGTGTGTTTATATAATGACCAAAGCGTTGCCGCCGGCTAGCCGAAATTATACTCATACAGACAGTATACAGTCTGCAAACTTAGTCTAAGCTTAAGCCCAGGGCATATGGCTATCGTTAGTTAAATTGAGTTATTATGTGCAGATGAATCGCCGCTTGCTCAAAAAAACAGCTGTCATCGTTGTATTGCCGCTGACAGCCGTAATCTTTGTACGATTTTTCATGCATCATCCGGAAGTCCGTGATCAACTGCATCACATTTCATTTGGACTTTTTGCATTATTGATATTCCTTTATTTGCTGGCAATTGCGGCCTTAACTTTCAATACCTACTCGACACTTTTGCTATGCAATCTCAAAGCCAAGACTCAAGAAAGCTTTTTGCTGACAGCCTATACGGCAGTCATAAACTTTTTTGGTCCATTGCAGAGCGGGCCAGCTTTTAGGGCAGTTTATCTGAAAAAGAAATACAATCTAAATCTCAAAAATTACGTCGGTGCCACTTTAGTTTATCTGGCATTTTGGGGAATCTTTAGCGTTTTTCTGCTGCTGTCATCACTACTGAAATGGTGGTTAATCGCACTTGCGGTAGTTATGTTAGTTTTTATTTTTGTTGTCAGCCGAACGCCGCAGCTCAAAGACAGATTTGCGAATTTAAATCTACGTTATTGGTATTATTTGGCTGCCGCTACGGCTTTGCAGATTGCAGCTGTTACGTTGATCTACTACAGCGAGCTCCGCAGCGTAGCACCAGCTACACACTTCAGCCAAGCCGTCGTTTATACCGGCGCGGCTAACTTAGCACTCTACGTATCGCTAACGCCAGGTGCGATTGGCTTCCGCGAGTCATTCTTGGTTTTTTCCCACCATTTACACCACATTAGCAATTCGACAATTGTCGCCGCCAACATTTTGGACAGGGCAGTTTACATCGTGCTGCTATTAATGCTTGCTATGTACATTTTCGGCACTCACGCTCGCCAAAAACTGATTGCTTCGGCAGCCAAGAACAAGACTTAGCTCTACAGCTATTTCTCAAGCAGCCAGCTATAATACATCTTATGAGAATTTTAGTAGTCGAGGATGAACCGAAGATCGCTCAGGCAGTCAAACGCGGCCTGGAACTCAAAGGCTTTGCTGTCGATGTGGTGAATGACGGCGACAGTGGACTCAGTTATGCCCGTGACCCGGACTACGATGCTATCGTCCTAGACCGCATGCTGCCAGGTAGCCTGGACGGCGTTGCTCTGTGTAAGCAACTCAGAAACGAAGATATCAAGACACCTATCATAATGCTGACCGCCCGCGGTACTATTGGCGACAAAGTCGAAGGCCTCAATAGCGGCGCCGACGATTACTTAGTGAAACCTTTTTCGTTCGACGAGCTAACGGCTCGCGTCAGGGCTCTATTACGCCGCCCGGTAAATCAAGTAGGCACTCAAATGAAAGTTGGCGACCTGACTTTGGATACCAACTCCTACGAAGTAAAGCGCGGTGACAAAGACATCAAACTCTCCCATAAGGAATTCGCATTGCTTGAATACTTCATGCATCACCCGGGCCAAATTATTACTAAAGATATGATCATCAATCACGTCTGGAACGAAGATGCTGACATCTTGCCAAACACCATTGAAGTGTATATAGGTTATTTGCGCAATAAAATTGATCGGCCATTCCCAAGCGCCCAGCAATTACTGCAAACGCAACGTGGTTTTGGCTATAAACTAACTGCCTAATATGTTCCGATCCGCGACCTTCAAACTAACAATGTGGTACCTGGCCATAGTTATGGCTATCAGCCTTTGCTTTAGCGTCGTGCTTTACCACGTGGCTGCCGGTGAACTTGATAGGGGTTTGCACCGCGAAACCGAGCGAATTTATACGCAATTCCCGGTCTTTGAGAACAATCCGCTACTCCGGCCCGGCCAGGATTACGAAAACGGCGCACACCGAATACTTTGGCGCTTAGTCGGGTTTAACATCATCGTACTAGTAGCCGCTGGCGGAGCTTCTTATTGGCTGGCTCGTCGAACCTTAGAACCCATCGAAGAAGCCCATGAACAGCAAAAGAGATTCACATCTGATGTAAGTCATGAGCTGCGCACTCCACTAACTGCACTAAGGATGGAGAGCGAAGTTGCTCTGCTCAGCAAAAAGGCCAGCACCAGCGAGCTAAAGCAAACTTTGGCAAGCAATTTAGAAGAGGTGTCAAAGTTGGAAGGCCTGATAAATAATTTGCTTAGATTAAGCCGACTTGAAGCAGACGAACTCCAACAATCATTTGTGTCAGTTTCAAGTACCAAAATAATTTCAGAAGCTATTCAGCAAGTCGAGCCGATGGCCAAGAGCCGCAAAGTCAGCATCAAGCACAGCGGCCCTGACTATGCTGTAAACGGCGACCACGACAATTTAGTTCAGCTTTTAGTAATTCTGCTCGATAATGCTATCAAATACAGCTCAGCCAAATCTGATGTGGAAGTTGTGAGCGCCAGACATGAGGGCAATATTAATATATCAATTCAAGACCACGGTGTGGGCATAGAGCGAAAAGCCCTGGAGCATGTTTTTGACCGTTTTTACAGGTCTGACTCCTCTCGCCAAAAAGCTGGAGAGGAAGGCTATGGGCTTGGACTTTCAATTGCCAAAATGATTGCAGATGTACATAACGGCAACATTACTATATCTAGTAAGCCTGGCGAAGGCACAAAAGTGTCAGTCAGCTTGCCGGATGTTGAAGCCGAACCCAAAAGCACTAGATCCAGTAATTAAGCGAGAGTATTGCTGACATTACCGTGATGATGATCAGGGAATAGCCAAATACACGACGCGCCCATTTGTCGGCTTGCTTGGGTTTGAAGTTGAGAATCAATCGAGACCAATCCAGAACAATCACTAGCAAAACCAGAGCGCTAATAAGTTTTAACGCTCCATGCAACCATAACGCCAATACTGAAGCAAGCACGATAACCAAGTACGGCAGCATGGCGCGCTGAGTGGCTTTGACACCTTTTGTGACAGGCAAGATAGGCAAGCCAGCAGCCTTGTAATCTTTCAGTCTGTATATGCCAATGGCGTAGAAATGCGGCATCTGCCAAGCGGACATGAATAGGAAGAGCAGACCGGCAGTCAGATCAAAATGTCCACGAGCGGCCGTGTAGCCGGCCACGATAGGCATTGATCCAGATATGCTGCCAACTAGCGTGCTGTGTTCACTGTGCCTTTTGCTGTAGCTGTAGAGTGCCACATAGTCGATGAAACCGATAGCTCCGGCCATTACGGTCGTTAAATTGGTGCCCGCAATCAATAAAGCTAATCCTGCCAAAGTCAAAATAACTCCATAAATCATGGCTGACCTCACAGGCACTTTGCGGCTGGCCAAAGCTCGCCAGCTGGTGCGCTCCATTTTGCTATCAATATTACGATCGATGTAATTATTGAAGACGCAAGCACCAGCAATTACCAGCGAAGTTCCAAATAACATTGCCGCAAAAATTGTCCAGTTTGGATGACCTTTGGCTGCCAACAAGAAGCCGGCTATGGCCGTCATGGCATTGCCATAAATAATGCCCGGCTTTGTCAAGTAGTAGTACCGCTGTATAGTTACGCGGTTCATCCTACTTAGATGCCGCCGTCTTGGTTCTGGAGATATTGCTGAATTTTTTGCGGTGTCATGTGGTAATTAAGATTATTCATGATCCAGAGCGATCCAAGTACCAAGATAAGAACCACGAGAATCATGAAGTAGAAAACGAGCAGCTTCCAGCGGGGCTTGGCTTCGTGGCTGATATGTAAGAAGTAGATAAGCTGTGCCATAAACTGAGCAAGTGCCAAAACTACCACCAGACCGATCAACCCGTCACGCCCAAACCAATGATGCGATACGCTGAAATAAGCAGTCAAGGTAAACACTAAAGACAACCCAAATCCCAAATAGTACGAACGGTAGCTTATCCCGGTGTCTACTTGCTTACTCATACTGGTATAACTCCAAATAGATAAACTATGGTGAAGATGAATATCCAGACGAGATCCAGGAAGTGCCAGAACAGGCTCAGCAAAAATAGCTTACGGATGCCGGCTTCGGTCAGACCTTTGAAGTATACTTTCGAGAACATAGCTGCCATCCAAAGCAGTCCAATTGTTATGTGGAATCCGTGCGTACCGACCAATGTGAAGTAACCAGACAGGAAGCCGCTGCGGCGCCAGCCATTACCGTCAGCTGCCAGATGACGGAATTCGGTCAGCTCCATGACGAGGAAGACAATGCCCAGAGCAAATGTCACTGCTAGCCATAGCAAGGTCTGCGTTCGCAAACGTCGCCGAGAAGCCAGTATTGCCATGCCGCAGGTGAAACTGCTGGTCAGCAGAGCCAAAGTTTCTACCAAAATGTATGGCAGGTTGAACAGGTCCTGGCCGGTCGGGCCACCATTTGTGCCGATTCGTAATACCGCAAAAGTAGCAAATAGACTAGCAAACAGCACGCAGTCGGTCATTAGGTACAGCCAGAAGCCAAACAGACCTTTGCTGTCATTTTCTTGGCGACGAACGGCAACTGATTCACTCATGCTTTTGCCTCCAAGGCTTTAACTTCTTCGGCAGTAATGACACGTTCATGGTCGTCATCGCTCAAGGTTCGGACAAATACTGTCAGCACTATACCAAGCGCGCCAAGTATAACCATCCACCAGATATGCCACACACAGCCGAAACCGAGCAGGAATGCAAAGCCGGCTATAATGATCGCCAACGGTGAGTTGCTAGGCACTTCAATGTCCTCATAATGAACTTTGGTCTTGTGCGCAGATTTTTTCATTTCCCAGAAAGCATCGCGTGAAGTTACTTCTGGCAAAACTGCGAAGTTGTATTCTGGCGGCGGAGAAGTAGTTGCCCATTCTAAGGTCCTGGCATTCCACGGGTCGCCAGTCATGTCGCGGTTTTCATCTCGCTTCCATACGCTGTAAACCAGTTGCAGTATTTGGAAACCTACTCCTACCATTATGACTGCCAAACCTATGGCCGCCACGATGAACAATTGCTGCCAACCTAGGCTAGCATCGTAATGATCTAACCGCCTAGTAGCGCCCATTAGACCGAGTATATAGAGCGGGCCGAAGGCAAGCACAAAACCAACTATCCAGCACCAAGCAGCATACTTGCCAAGTCGCTCGTTGAGTTTAAAGCCAAATATTTTTGGAAACCAATAAGTCAGGCCGGCAAAGAAGCCGAACAACACACCGCTGACTATCATGGTGTGGAAATGCGCTACCAAGAAAAGGCTGTTGTGAACTTGATAATCAATAGCCGGCACAGCCATAAGTACACCAGTCACGCCGCCCATGGTAAATAAAAATACAAAGCCAATGAACCAGATCATCGGCGAGGCTAAATGAATCCGGCCTTGATACATAGTGAACAGCCAGTTAAATATTTTCACGCCCGTCGGTATGGCAATCAACATTGTCATTATGCCAAAGAAGGCGTTAACGTCAGCGCCAGCGCCCATCGTAAAGAAATGGTGTAGCCAGACAGTAAATGACAGTACGACAATTCCCCAGATAGCCCAGACCATTGAAGTGTAACCAAACAGCCGCTTGCGCGAAAATGTCGGCACTATTTCGCTAAAGATACCGAACGACGGCAAAACCAATATATAAACTTCTGGGTGACCCCAAGCCCAGATCAAGTTGACGTACATCATTGGATTTCCGCCGCCATCGCCGGTAAAGAAATGCATGCCAAAAGCTCTGTCGAGGTACAGCAGGGTCAGTGTCACCGTCAAAATCGGGAAGGCAAATGCCACCAGCGACATGCTGCCCAATATGCTCCAGGCAAACATTGGCATTTTCATGAGACTCATGCCTTTGGCACGGAGTTTGAAGATAGTTGTCATGAAGTTAATACCACTAAACAGACTGCCGATACCAGCAATCTGCAGACTCCATATCCAATAGTCAACGCCAACGCCAGGACTGTATTTGATCTCGCTAAGTGGTGGGTAGGCCAGCCAGCCGGCGGCTGAAAATTCCCCGATCATCAGCGAAACATTAATTAGCAACATACCAGCGGTAAACAACCAAAAACTAATCGCATTTAGGAATGGGAAAGCCACATCGCGGGCACCAAGCTGTTGCGGCAAGACTAAGTTAATCAGCCCGAACATGAGTCCCATGGCCGCGAAGAAGATCATGATCGTTCCATGAGCCGAGAAAATTTGCTGGAATTGATAGGAGCTAATTATGCCGTGGGACGCGCCAGAAGAAGTAGCCTGCTGCGCCCTGAGCAGCATTGCGTCTGACAGCCCTCTGAGTAGCATCAAAATGGCAACAATTATATACATTACGCCAATGCGTTTGTGATTGGTCGTCGTTAGCCACTCTGTCCACAACCAGCGCCACTTTTTGAAGTAAGTAATTGCTCCAAAGGCAATTACACCAGCCAAAATCATCATGACGGCGCCGCCGCGAGTGATATTGTTGGTAGGAATGGCTTGCCAATTTAGCTTGCCCAGCCAGCCGGCAATTAGTGGCGTCATCATTGAGTCCCGCCTTGTTGGGTCATGTATTTCAGGACAGTGTGGTTATAAAGTCCAGGCGACAGGCTAGAATAATAGTTCACAGAACCTGCGCCGGGTTTTGAGAGTAAGTTGTAGTTATTAACACTGAGTTCTGAACCGGATTGTTTGGCTTGGTTCACCCAATCTTTAAATTCACTTACTGAACCAGCTTTAGCCGTAAATGACATATCGGCAAAATCCCGACCGCTAATGTTGGCCGAAGAACCCCGAAAAGTTCCAGCTTTGTCGGCCATGAGATGCAACTCAGTATTCATGCCTGGCATAGCATAGATCTGGCCGCCGAGGTTTGGAATCCAAAACGAGTTCATGACTGTGTCAGATGTTATCTCAAAGTTTACCGGTGTATTAACTGGCACTTCCAGCATGTTAACGCTGGCGATGTTTTGCTCTGGGTAAATGAATAGCCACTTCCAGTCCAGTGCTACAACTTCGACGTCTAGGCCATTGCTGCCCAAAGATTTGTAGGGATCCAGCGCGTGCGAGCTGTTCCAGGTAACGATGGACAGAACAAAAATTATCAAGCAGGGAATGCCCCACCACAGGCCTTCAAGTAGCTTGCTGCCATCCCAGTCAGGGCTATACTTTTTGGAGTGTTTGTTGGTTTCGCGGTACTTCCAAATGATAGCTACGGTCATTATGTAAACCGGTATGACAACTATTGCTGATAAACCAAGACCGAAGTAGAACAAGTTGCGTTCTTTTTCGGCAATCAGTCCCTTGGCATCGAGCACAGCCACATGGTGGTGGCGCAAGTAACTATCAAGAAGCGCCACAATCACCGCAAATAAAACGACAAGAATCAGTGGCTTGAAATTTTTGTTACCCCTCATAACGCTTAACCTAATTGTACCACGAGAGCTATCTAGAAGTGCTCGCGGATGTGACCAAACGAATATTCCCAGTCAGCATTGGCCTTTTTGTGCGGGTTGAAGATATGCTTTGGATCCATGATGTCTTTGGCTTCTTGGAACAGTTTGTAGACTTCCGGGCCGTACATTTGTTTTAGCCAGGGACCACGCACCAATCCATCGTTATGCTCGCCAGATAGTGAGCCACCATACTTGAGGACAAGGTTGTTGACTGCTTTCATAGCTGGCAAAATTTTGCGACGATCCTTTGGGTCTTCTAGTTTCATCAGGG
>Ga0070682_100001068_pt1 | contig 15806 bp, 10 predicted proteins | sample KBSC63LmetaG_FD_64668 | JGI IMG/M metagenome (GOLD analysis project Ga0070682, IMG submission 64668) | Corn rhizosphere microbial communities from Kellogg Biological Station, Michigan, USA - KBS C6-3L metaG | ecosystem: Host-associated > Plants > Roots > Rhizosphere | place: USA: Michigan... | reverse complement strand
TTTGCCGGACCGCCAGCAGAACCAGAACTTCGGCGGCCGTTCAGGCGCCGCTGTCCGCAGGGTTCACCCGGCCGGCCGATCCGTTGTCGCTGTCCGTGCCCGCATCGTCCGGTTCACCGCGGAGAATCGCGCGCAGCCGGGCCAGCCGGTCGGTCGCACCCCGCTCGGCGCCGTGGTCGCTGGGCACGTAGTACACCCGGCCGGTGATCTCGTCCGGCGCGTACTGCTGGGCCACGACGCCGCCCGGGTGGTCGTGCGCGTAGCGGTAGCCCTTGCCGTGGTCGATCCGGCGGGCGCCGGAGTAGTGCGCGTCGCGCAGGTGCGCGGGCACCCGGCCGGCCAGCCCGGCCTTGACGTCCGCTTGGGCCTTGCCGAGGGCGGCCACGACCGCGTTGGACTTCGGCGCCAGCGCGCAGTGGATCACCGCTTGGGACAGGATGATGCCGGCCTCCGGCAGCCCGACCAGCTGCGTCGCCTGGGCGGCGGCGACGGCCAGCGGCAGCGCGGTCGGGTCGGCCTCGCCGATGTCCTCGCTGGCCAGGATCATGATCCGGCGGGCGATGAACCGCGCGTCCTCCCCCGCGTCGATCATCCGGGCCAGGTAGTGCAGCGCCGCGTCGACGTCGGAGCCCCGCATCGACTTGATGAACGCGCTGGTCACGTCGTAGTGCTGGTCACCGTCGCGGTCGTAGCGGACCGCGGCCCGGTCGACCGCCGCCTCCAGGGTGGCCAGCGTGATCCGGTCCTCGCCCTTGGCCTGGGCGGAGCCGGCGCCGGCCTCCAGCGCGGTCAGCGCCCGGCGGGCGTCGCCGTCGGCGATCCGCAGCAGGTGCTCGCCGGCGTCCTGGTCGAGCTGCAGCCGGCCGCCGAGCCCGCGCTCGTCGGCCAGCGCCCGGCGGACGAGCGTCGCGATGTCCTCGTCGGTCAGCGGCTCGAGAGTGAGCAGCAGCGAGCGCGACAGCAGCGGGGAGACGACGGAGAAGAACGGGTTCTCCGTGGTGGCGGCGACGAGCGTGACGACCCGGTCCTCGACCGCGCCGAGCAGCGAGTCCTGCTGGGTCTTGGAGAACCGGTGCACCTCGTCGATGAACAGCACCGTCTGCCGGCCGGACATGCCGAGGTCGCGCTTGGCCTCCTCGATGACCGCGCGGACCTCCTTCACGCCGGCGTTGAGCGCGGACAGCGGGACGAACCGGCGTTGGGTGGCGTGCGAGACCACGTACGCGATCGTGGTCTTGCCGGTGCCGGGTGGGCCCCACAGGATCAGCGACATCGGCGCGTCGCCCTCGACCAGCCGGCGCAGCGGCGTGCCGGGGCCGAGCAGGTGCCGCTGGCCCACGATCTCGTCCAGCGTGCGCGGGCGCATGCGGACCGCGAGCGGGGCGGTCGCCGCCTGCGCCTGTTCCGCCGCGGCGTCGAACAGCGTCACCGCCCGAAGGTACCGCCGCCCCACGACGATCCCGGCGTGAGCCCGCCCGGCCCGCGGTGGCCGGGGGCAGGGATGCTGGGGGTGTGTTCGCGGCCATCGGACGGTTCTGCGCCCGGCGCCGGTGGCCGGTGCTCGCGGCCTGGATCCTGCTGGTCGCCGCCGGCGCGCTCGCCAGCGGCCCGGTGTTCGCCGGGCTCGAGGCCAGCCGGGCCAGCGACCGGCTCGAGTCCGTGCAGGCGTTCGACGTGATCGGCGACAACGCCACGTACGGGGCCAGGATGCTCGGCCTGGTCGACGACGTGCCGATCGCGGACCCGGCGGTACGGGCGAGGATCACCGCCGCCGCGGCGGACGTCGCCGGGATCCCGCACGTCGGGCGCGTCGTCGACCCGTACGCGGGCGCCCGGGCCGGGCTGGTCGCCACCGACGGCCGCGGCGGCGTGGTCGTCGTCGATCTCGACCGCCGGATCTCCGCGCGCGAGCGGGACGCCGCGATCGACGCGGCCGCGGCCCGGCTCCGCCGGCTGCCGGGCGAGATCCCCGGCGCGAGCGTGCAGATCGGCGGCAACCCGCTGCTCAACCGGGAGATCAACGCACAGGTCAAGGCCGACACCGAGCGGGCCGAGGCGGTCTCGCTGCCGATCACGCTGATCGTGATGGTGGTGATCTTCGGCGGCCTGCTGGCCGCGCTGCTGCCGCTGATCGGCGCGGTCGCCGCGATCGGCGGCGCGTTCGTCTGCCTGCTGGGCTTCGCCGCGGTGATCACGCTCGACCCGAACACGGTGCCGGTGACGACGCTGCTCGGGCTCGGCGTCTCGATCGACTACGCGCTGCTGATGGTCAGCCGGTTCCGGGAGGAGCGGGCCGCCGGCGCGGACGTGCCCGGGGCGGTCGAGCGGACCGCGGCGACCGCCGGCCGGACGATCACCTTCTCCGCGCTGACCGTCGCCGTCTCGCTGTCGGCGCTGATGATCTTCGACGACCCGACCTTCCGGGCCATCGGCGCGGCCGGGGTCGCCGTGGTCGTGGTCGCGCTGCTGGCCGCGCTGACGCTGGTGCCGGCGCTGCTCGCGCTGGTCGGCGGCCGGATCCCGGTGCGGCGGGCGCTGGCGCCGGCCGAGGGGTTCTTCTCCAGGCTGGCCCGGGCGGTGCAGCGGCGCGCCTGGCTGGTCGCGGTCGCCGTGGCCGCGGTGCTGCTCGCCGCCGGCGCGCCGCTGCTGTCGCTGCGGCTCGAGAACGGCGGCGCCAACCTGCTGCCGGACTCGTTCGAGAGCGTCCGGTTGCAGCAGAACCTGCAGGTCCGCTTCCCGGGCGGTGGTACGGATCCGGTCACCGTGCTGGCGCGGGCGACACCGGAGGAGCTCGACGCGTACGTCGCCGGGCTGAGGTCGGTGGTGGACCGGGCGGACGTGGCGGCGGTGGCACCGGCGGCCCGGCTCGGCACCTCGCCGTACGCCTCGGTGGACATCACCCCGACCGGCACCTCCCAGGGCGACGCGGCACAGCGGCTGGTGCTCGTGCTGCGCGAGCACCGCCCGCCGTACCAGAGCTGGGTGACCGGGGACGCCGCCGTCCTCATCGACTTCTCCGGGTCGCTGGCCGAGCGGCTGCCGTGGGCGTTCGGGGTGATCGCGGTGGCGCTGTTCGTGCTGCTGTTCCTGATGACCGGCTCGGTGCTGGTGCCGGTCAAGGCGCTGGTGATGAACACGATCTCGCTCGCGGCCACGTTCGGGGCGCTGGTGTGGGTGTTCCAGCAGGGGCACCTCGAGGACGCGTTCGGGTTCACCTCGACCGGGGCGATCGAGACGTGGGTGCCGGTGATCGTGTTCGCGTTCGCGTTCGGCGTCTCGATGGACTACGAGGTGTTCCTGATCGCCCGGATCAAGGAGCAGTACGACGCCGGCTCGCCGAACGACGAGGCGGTCCGGGTCGGGCTGCAGCGCAGCGGGCGGATCATCACCTCGGCCGCGCTGCTCATCGTGATCGTGTTCTGCGGGTTCGCGGCCGGGCGGATGCTCGGGATCAAGGAGATGGGATTCGCGCTGGCGGTTGCGGTCGTGGTGGACGCGACGCTGGTGCGCTGCCTGCTGGTGCCGGCGACGATGACGCTGCTCGGCGACCTGAACTGGTGGGCGCCGGCACCGCTGCGGCGGCTGCACGGGCGGTTCGGCCTGGCCGAGCTGCCGGTGCTCGCGCAGCCCGGCCACACCGGACGTCCTCCGGTCCGCACCGAGCTCACCGCCCGGACCTCCGACTGAGCCGGTCCGGGCGTGGGTGCCCGCCGGTCAGGGGCGGGGGGCCTTGTAGGCGGGGAGGCTGACGCGGTCGAGCTGGTGGTTGCCGACGTCCCGGGCGACGGCCGAGGCGGGGTTGGTCGGCAGCTGCGACACGGCCGTCAACGCGACCAGGCCGGACCCGCTCGCACCGGTGACCGACACGGTCCGGGCCGGCTGGGCCGGGCGCGACGGGACACCGGGACGGCCCGGCGCCGCCGGCGTCGCGGGCGCGAGCGTGACCAGCACCGAGCGGACACCGCGGGTGCCGACCGCCGCCAGCACGCCACCGGTGCTGCCGCGCGGGATGCACCGGGCGACCAGCGCCACCGGCTTGGCCGGCACCGAGTCGGCCGGACCCACGATCGCGGTGTCGGTGCACGCCGGCGCCCCGCCGGAACGGACCACCGTGGCCAGGTAGCGGGTGCCGCCGCGGACCACCTCGTACGCCCGCAGCTCCACCTTCGTCGGCCGCCCGTTCACCCCGACCGACGCGCTGCGCACCGGCCCGGCCTGCACCAGCTCGACCGGACCGCCGAGGCGGCGGCCGATGAGCTCGCCGTCGTCGTACCAGGCCTGGACGGGCGGCTGGGCCGGGCCGAGGTCGAGGGTCGGCCGGGTCAGCTCGACCGTGCCGGTGAGCGGGGAGAGCCGGCCCGGCAGCACGGTGCCCGAGCGCACCACCGCACCGTCGTCGGTCAGCACGACCTGCAGGCCCGCGGCCGGCACGGTCACCCCCTGGGTCAGGCTGTCCTGCGCCACGGCCAGCGGGCGGAACGAGTCGCCGATGCCGGCGAGGATTCCGTTCGGCGGCGTGTCCGGGTCGGCGAGCAGGCGGGCGGCGCCGGCGCTGGTGCCGATCGCGAGCAGCGGCAACGCACGGCCGAGCGGTTCGGTGGACCGCAGCGAGGCGGTCTCGCCGCTGCCGATGACGTGCGCGACCCACGTCTGGCCGGTGCCGTCGGTGCCCTGGAGCAGGACGGTACGGACGCCGTCGAGGTCGCCGGCCCAGAGCGCGGCAGCCCGCGTCGGGCGCTGGCGCTCCGGCACGCCCGACTGCCAGGCGTGCAGCGCGGACCGGAGCAGGTCCTGGTCGCCGGCGAGCGGTCCGCGGACCGTCCACGGCAGCTGGTCGTGACCGGACCCGGCCGCGGCCGGCACCGGGCCGTCCGGCGTCGAGTCGCCCCGCAGGGCCGGCACGAGGACGGCCGCCCCGATCCCGGCGACGACGACGATCACGGCCGCGATGAGCCACCGGCGCCGGCCCGCCGGGCGCGCGGTCGCGGAACCGGTCTGCGCTGACCCGGCTCCGGCGGCGACGCCGACGGGTGGGGACGTGGCGGCAGCACCGTTGCGGGATGCGCCACCGGCCTTCTGCGCCGCACCGGTCTTCTGCGCCCCCGCGCCGGCCTTCTGGCCTGGGCCGCCGCCGGTCTTCTGCGCCGCCGCGCCGGGCTTGTGTCCCGGCCGGCCGCCGGCCTCCGGCGCTGTGCCGCCCGCCTTCTGCGCCGTGCTGCCGGCCTTCTGCGCTGTTCCCCCGGCGGGCTTCGGCTGCGGACCGTCCGCACTCCCGGACCCGCCCGCACTCCCGGACCCGCCCGCGTTCCCGGACCCGGCGCCGGCACCCTTCCCGGCCGCGGGCGCCGCGCCTGCGCCGCTGCCCCCACCCGCATCCCGAGCCGGCGCGCCGTTCTTCCCCGCCAGACTGCTGCTGCTCGAGGCAGCGCCCACCGAGCCGGGCCGCCCATCCGCACTCGGCACGTCCCCGGCCGGCACGTCCCCGGCCGGCACGTCCCCGGCCGGCACGTCCCCGGCCGGCACGTCCCCGGCCGGCACGTCCCCGGCCGGCACGTCCCCGGCCGGCGCATCGGCGGCCGCCGGCGGAGCTGGCGGGGCGTCCGGCCGGACGGCCGGAGCGACAGAGTTGCCTGCGGCGGCGCCGACCGCAGCGTCCTCGGACGCGGCCGGCCCGGCGGGAGCGTCGGACCGGGCCGGCTCGGCACCGGCAGCAGGGCCGGAGGGATGCGACGGCGGGCTCAGCGGGATCGGGAGGGGCGTCTCGGCGAGGGCGGTCGGGAGCAGGTCCTCCGGCCGACCCCGGCGGCGGAGCAGGCTGCGCAGGGTCACGAGCCCGGCCTCGCCCTCGGCCGCGGCCTGCGCCGGCGGCAGCCCGAGCCGCGCCCCGACCGCCGCGTCGTCCAGGCCCTCGTCGTACCGGAGCACGAGCACGGCCCGCCGCCGCGGCGGCAACCCGGCCAGCGCGCGCCGTACCGCCTCGCCGGCGTCGTCGGTCGGCGCCGCCGTCCCGCGCGCGGTCAGCGCGACCGCCGGTGTCACCCCGCGCCCGCGCAGCGACCCGGTCGCCACGACCCGCCGGGCGTGCTCCTCGGCCGCGACCACCCCGCCGAGCCGGTCCCACCGGCGGCCGGTCTCGGCCAGCGCCTTGTCCGCCAGCCGCACCGCCCGCTCCGGCGAGCCGGTCAGCAGGTATGCCTGCCGGCGCAGGTCCCCGGCCCGCGCGGTGGCGAAGTCGGTGAAGCCCTGCTGGTCGCGCATGATCTCCCGCCCACTGACTCGTACGCCTGCCGCGTATCCGCGACGAGCAGAGGGTAGGGGGTGAGCCGATCCGGTCACACCGAAGGCTCCACTGGGCGCACCAGGACCGCACCTGGTCGTACCGCTCGTCGGGGCTCGTTGACCGGGAAAACGCGCGATGCTTAACGTCCACCACGAAATCGGCGGAACCGGAGGGCGCATGACGCAGGCACTCGGCAGCGCGGACGGCGTGACCATCGCAGGACCGCCCGAGGATCGCTACGAGCAGGTCCTCACCGACCGCGCGCTGGCGCTGATCGCACAACTGCACCGCAGCTTCGAAGCCCGCCGGCGGGAGCTGCTCGACGCCCGCCAGGAGCGCTACGCGCAGCTGGCCGCCGGCGGCACGCTGAGCTTCCTGGCCGAGACCAAGGACATCCGGGAGGACCCGAGCTGGCAGGTGGCCGAGCCGGCGCCGGGCCTGGTCGACCGGCGGGTGGAGATCACCGGCCCGACCGATCGCAAGATGACGATCAACGCGCTCAACTCGGGCGCCAAGGTCTGGCTGGCCGACCAGGAGGACGCCAACACCCCGCACTGGGGCAACGTGGTCTCCGGCCCGCTCAACCTCGGCGACGCGATCGCCGGCACGATCGACTTCACCTCGCCCGAGGGCAAGGACTACAAGCTGCGCGACCTGTCGACGACGATCGTGGTCCGCCCGCGCGGCTGGCACCTGCCGGAGAAGCACATCCTCGTCGACGGCGAGCAGACCTCGGGCAGCCTGGTCGACTTCGCCCTGCACCTGGAGCACAACGCGCAGGCGTTGCTCGACATCGGCAAGGGGCCTTACTTCTACCTGCCGAAGATGGAGAGCCATCTCGAGGCCAGGCTCTGGAACGACGCGTTCGTCGCCGCCCAGGAGTTCCTCGGCCTGCCCCGCGGCACCATCCGAGCCACCGTGCTCATCGAGACCTACCCGGCCGCGTTCGAGATGGAGGAGATCCTCTACGAGCTGCGCGAGCACTCGGCCGGGCTCAACGCCGGCCGGTGGGACTACCTGTTCTCGGTGATCAAGAAGTTCCGCACCCGCGGCCGCGACTTCATGCTCCCCGACCGCAACTCGGTGACGATGACCGCGCCGTTCATGCGGGCCTACACCGAGCTGCTGGTCCGGACCTGCCACAAGCGCGGCGCGCACGCGATCGGCGGGATGGCGGCGTTCATCCCCAACCGGCGCGACGCCGAGGTGACCGAGGTCGCCATGCAGAAGGTCCGGGAAGACAAGACCCGCGAGGCCACCGACGGCTTCGACGGCTCCTGGGTCGCCCACCCGGACATGGTGGACCTGTGCCGGGAGGTCTTCGACTCGGTCCTCGGCGAACGGCCCAACCAGATCGACCGCAAGCGCGAGGAGGTGCACGTCACCGCCGAGCAGCTGCTGGACGTCGCTGCGACGCCGGGTGAGATCACCGAGGCGGGGCTGCGCAACGACATCAGCGTCGGTCTGCAATACCTGGAGTCCTGGCTGCGGGGCGGCGGCGCGGTGGCGATCTTCAACCTGATGGAGGACGCGGCCACCGCGGAGATCGCCCGGTCGCAGGTCTGGCAGTGGCTGCACAACGACGTGACGCTCGCCGACGGCCAGCAGGTGACCCGCGAGCTGGTCGAGCGCATCATCGACGAGGAGCTGGCCAAGGTGCGGACGGAGGGGCCCGGCCGGCGGTGGGACGACGCGAAGGCGTTGTTCTCCGAGATGGCGCTGTCGGACGAGTTCGCCGAGTTCCTCACCCTGCCGGCGTACGAGCGGATGCCGTAGGGAGCGCTGCCATGGCCGGTCTGTCCGAGCTCACGTCCCGCCTCCGGGCGGAACTGGGTGCCGCGAAGGTGATCGACGACCGGCAGGAGCTGCGCACGTACGAGTGCGACGGGCTCGCCCACTACAAGGTCGTGCCCGGGCTGGTCGTGCTGGCCGAGACCACCGCGGACGTCGCCGCGGTGGTCAGGGCCTGCAACGAGGCCGGGGTGCCGTTCGTCGCGCGCGGCTCCGGCACCGGCCTGTCCGGCGGAGCCCTGCCGCACGCCGACGGCGTGCTCGTCGTCACCTCCCGGATGCGGAAGATCCTCGACGTCGACCGGGACGGCCAGCGCGCCGTGGTGGAGCCGGGCGTGATCAACCTGCACGTGACCCGGGCGGCCGCGCCCTCCGGCTACTACTACGCCCCCGACCCGTCCAGCCAGCAGGTCTGCTCGATCGGCGGCAACGTCGCGGAGAACTCGGGCGGCGCGCACTGCCTCAAGTACGGCTTCACCACCAACCACGTGCTCGGCGTCGAGTTCGTCGAGCCGTCCGGCGAGGTGGTCGAGATCGGCGGCAAGGCTCCCGACCCGCCCGGCTACGACCTGCTCGGCGCGATCGTCGGCTCCGAAGGCACGCTGGGGATCGCGACCCGGGTGACCGTCCGGCTGACCCGTGCGCCGGAGTCGGTGCAGACGCTGCTGGCCGGCTTCGACGGCACCGACGCGGCCGGCCAGGCGGTGTCGGCGATCATCGCCGCCGGCGTCATCCCGGCCGCGGTCGAGATGATGGACGCGCTGGCGATCGAGGCGGCCGAGGCGGCCGTCCACTGTGGATACCCTGCCGGCGCCGGCGCCGTGCTCGTCGTCGAGCTGGACGGTCCGGCGTCCGAAGTGGACGCTCAGTTCGCCCAGGTGCGGGAGCTGTGCGAGAAGGCCGGCGCATTCGAGATCCGGATCGCCGCCGACGACGTCGAGCGCGCGCTGTTCTGGAAGGGCCGCAAGTCCGCGTTCGCCGCGGTCGGCCGGATCAGCCCCGACTACATCGTCCAGGACGGGGTGATCCCGCGGACCGCGCTGCCCGAGGTGCTGCGCGCGATCGCCGACCTCTCGGCCGAGTCCGGCGTCCGGGTGGCCAACGTCTTCCACGCCGGCGACGGCAACCTGCACCCGCTGGTGCTCTTCGACGACGCCGTGCCCGGCCAGGCCGAGCGGGCCGAGGAGGTGTCCGGCGCGATCCTCGACCTCTGCCTGGAGCACGGCGGGTCGATCACCGGAGAGCACGGCGTCGGCTCGGACAAGGCCAAGCACATGCCGCGGATGTTCTCCGCGGCGGATCTCGACACGATGCAGCTGGTGCGGTGCGCGTTCGACCCGGACGGGCTGTCCAACCCGGGCAAGGTGTTCCCCACTCCGCGGTTGTGCGGCGAGGTACCAGGCCGGCACCGCGGCGCCCACCCGCTGGTCGAGGCCGGACTGGCGGAGCAGTTCTGATGACCGGGCCAGCGGGGGTGCTCGACGCGCTGCGGCAGGCGACCGGCGGCCACGCCGGGCCGGCCGGCGACGGCGACGCGGTCGACGGCGTCCCGACCCGCTTCGTCGCGGCCCCCGGCTCCACCGCGGAGGCGGCCGCGGTGGTGCGGGTCGCGGCGGCCGAGGGCCTCGCGGTGGTCGCCCGCGGCGCCGGGACCAAGCTCGGCTGGGGCACTCCCCCGCGCCGGCTCGACCTGATCGTGGACACCCGCCGGCTGGACCGGATCGTCGAGCACGCCGCCGGCGACCTCGTCGTCGTCGCGCAGGCCGGCGTGCCGCTGGCCGAGCTCGGCGAGCGGCTGGCCGGCGACCGGCAGCGGCTGGCCGTCGACGAGGTGGTGCCCGGCACCACGGTCGGCGGCATGCTCGGCACCGGCGTGACCGGGCCGCGGCGGCTGCAGGCCGGGGCGGTACGCGACCTCGTCCTCGGTGTGACGATGGTCCGCGCCGACGGCGTGGTCGCGAAGGCGGGCGGCAAGGTGGTCAAGAACGTCGCCGGCTACGACCTGGCCAAGCTCGTCACCGGCGCCTACGGCACGCTCGGGCTGGTCACCGAGGCCGCGTTCCGGCTGCACCCGATCCCGCCCGCGGCAGCGTACGTCTCGGTCCGGCTGCCGGACCCGGCGAGCGCCTACCAGGCGGTGCAGCGGGCGCTGCACGCGCAGTGGGTGCCGGCCGCGATCGAGCTCGACCGGCCGGAGCCGGGCGGTCCGGTCGAGGCGGCCGTGCTGGTCGAGGGCACCGAGGCCGGCGTGACCGCGCGGGCCGAGCAGGCCGTCGCGACGCTGGGCGAGGGTGCGGCCCGGATCGACCGGCCGGGCTGGTGGGGCACGCTGCCGGCCGGGTCCGACCGCGGCGTCCTGGTCAAGGCGACCACCGAGCTGACCGGCACCGGCCGGTTGCTGGAGGGGATCGACCGGGCGGCCGTCGCGGCCGGCACCACCGCCGCCGTCCGCGGCAGCGGGGGCGTCGGCGTGTTCCACGCCGCCCTGCCCGGCACCGACCCCGCCGCGGTGGCCGCGTTCGTCAAGGCGCTGCGGGACGCCGCCCCGGCCTGGCAGGGCAGCGTCGTCGTGCTGGCCGCGCCGGCACCGGTGCGGTCCGAAGTGGACAGTTGGGGACCGGTGTCCGGACTCGACCTGATGCGCAGGGTCAAGGAGCAGTTCGACCCGGACGCGCTGCTCGCGCCCGGCCGGTTCGTGGGAGGGATCTGACGTGTCCGTCGACGCGACCCACGGCACCGGCGACGTCCCGGCGTCCAGCAAGGGCGAGCCGGTCTCGCTGGGCATGCCCGCCTTCGACGCGCACCGGCCGCCCGACCCCGAGCTGATCTCCGACTGCGTGCACTGCGGTTTCTGCCTGCCGACCTGCCCGACGTACGCGCTGTGGGGCGAGGAGATGGACTCGCCCCGCGGCCGGATCCAGCTGATGAGCCAGGGGCTGACCGGCGAGCCGCTGTCGGACTCGATGGTCGAGCACTTCGATCGCTGCCTCGGCTGCATGGCCTGCGTGCCCGCGTGCCCGTCGGGCGTCCAGTACGACAAGCTGATCGAGGCGACCAGGGCTCAGGTGGAGCGCAACCACACCCGCTCGCCGACCGACAGGGCGCTGCGCGAGGCCATCTTCGCGCTGTTCCCCTACCGGCGGCGGCTGCAGTTGCTGCGCGGCCCGCTCGCCGCATACCAGCGGACCGGGCTGCAGAAGCTGGTTCGGCGCAGCGGTCTGCTGCAGCGCCTCGCGCCGACGCTGGCGACGATGGAGGACATCGCCCCGCCGATCGGCAGGTCGCCGGTGCTGCCCGAGCGGGTCGGGGCCCGCGGCCCGAAGCGGATGACCGTCGGCATGCTGACCGGCTGCGTGCAGGGCGCGTTCTTCCCCGGCGTCAACGCCGCCACCGCGCGGGTGCTGGCGATGGAGGGCTGCGAGGTCGTGATCCCGCGCAAGCAGGGCTGTTGCGGGGCGCTGTCGGTCCACAATGGACGCGAGCCGGAGGCCAAGTCGTTCGCCCGCAAGCTGATCGACGCGTTCGCCGACGCCGGCGTCGAGCGGGTGGTGGTCAACGCGGCCGGCTGCGGCTCGTCCATGAAGGAGTACGCCGAGCTGCTCGCCGACGACCCGGCCTACGCGGACCGGGCGGCCACGTTCGCAGGCAAGGTCAGGGACGTCTCCGAGTTGCTGGCGGAGCTCGGGCCGGTCGCGCCGCGGCACCCGCTGCCGGTGACGATCGCCTACCACGACGCCTGCCATCTCTCGAATGCGCAAGGCATCCGGACCCAGCCGCGAGCGCTGCTGAGCGCGATTCCCGACCTGGAGCTCAAGGAGATCGCGGAGGCCGAGCTGTGCTGCGGCTCGGCCGGCATCTACAACCTGCTCAACCCGGGGCCGGCGGCCGAGCTCGGTGACCGGAAGGCCGCGAACGTGCTGGCCACCGGCGCCGAACTGCTCGTCACCGCCAATCCCGGCTGCCTCATGCAAGTCGCCGCCGCCCTTCGCCGCACCGGAGGTCATATCGCGCTCGCACACACCGTCGAAGTGCTCGACGCCTCGTTGCGAGGCCATTCAATTGAAGAACTCACAACCCAATAGGAATGACCGAACCGGGGCGACCCGGATCACGTATCGCCGTAACACGGGGGTCCTGTCGCTGGAAGGTGGACGCCGATGTATCGCCAGGTCCTGGATCCGGTAGCCGATTCACTCGGCTGGAGCTCGCTTTTCGCGGCGTTACCACTGGCAGCACTGTTCGTGCTGCTCGGTGTGCTGCGGATGCGGGCCTGGGTCGCCGCGCTGCTCTCCCTGCTCGTCGCGATCATCGTCGCGGTGTTCGTGTATCCGATGCCGTTCGGCCAGGCGGCGCTGGCCGCCACGGAAGGCGCGGCATTCGGGTTCTTCCCGATTCTCTGGATCGTCATCAACGCGATCTGGATCTACAACATGACCGTGGAGTCCGGGCACTTCGACGTGCTCCGGCGGTCGTTCACGTCCGTGAGCGACGACCAGCGGATCCAGGCCGTCATCATCGCGTTCTGTTTCGGCGCTCTGCTGGAGGCGCTGGCCGGCTTCGGCACGCCGGTCGCCATCAGCTCGGTCATGCTCATCGCGCTCGGCTTCCGGCCGCTGAAGGCCGCGGTGCTGGCGCTGGTCGCGAACACCGCGCCGGTCGCGTTCGGCGCGCTGGCCACCCCGATCGTCACGCTGGCCACGGTCAGCGCGCTGCCCCAGGACGACCTCGGTGCGATGGTCGGCCGGCAGACCCCGCTGCTGGCGCTGTTCGTGCCGCTGATCCTGGTGTTCATCGTCGACCGCAAGAACGGCATCCGCGACACCTGGCCGGCCGCGGTGGTCTGCGGCGTGGCGTTCGCCATCGTCCAGTTCGTGGCGTCCAACTACATCTCGGTCCCGCTGACCGACATCCTCGCCTCGCTGCTGTCCGCGGGTGCGGTCGTCCTGCTGCTGCGTGTCTGGCAGCCGGCCCACACCTACGTGGAGCAGGAGGTCGAGGAGCCCGTCTCGGTCGGCGGCAACGTCGCCACCGCCGGGCGCACCGGTGCGGCCGACGGCCTCACCACGACGCCCGCGACCACGGGCGACCCCGGGACCGGCGGCACCCGCGGCACGCGCGGCGACCGCCGCGACGTTCCGCGCCGGCACGGTTCGGTCGACGAGCCGGTCGGCGTGCTGCCGGGCCGGGCAGCCGTGCCGGACGTGCCGGACAGCCGGGCCGAGATCGCCCGCGCCTACGCGCCCTACCTGATCATCGTCGCCGTCTTCGTCGTCGCCCAGCTGCCCGGTATCAAGCCCCTGATCGCCAAGACCACGCACATCTTCGCGTGGCCGGGCCTGCACCTGGCCTCGGCATCCGGTAAGCCGTCGACGATCCCGAACTTCACGTTCAACTGGCTGGCCACCGGCGGCACGCTGCTGCTCATCGCCGGCCTGATCTCGATCCCGGTGCTGAAGCTCTCGCTCGGCCAGGCGTGGCGGGCCTACGTCACCACGTACAAGCAGCTGTGGACCGCGATCGTGACCGTCATGGCGGTGCTGGCGCTCGCCTACGTGATGAACGCCTCCGGGCAGACCGCGACGCTGGGCAACTGGATGGCCGGGGCCGGCGGGGCGTTCGCGGCGCTCTCGCCGATCATCGGCTGGCTCGGCGTCGCGGTGACCGGCTCGGACACCTCGTCGAACTCGCTGTTCGGCGCCCTGCAGGTCACCGCCGCGGGCAAGGCGGGGCTGGACTCGGTGCTCATGGCCGCCTCGAACAGCTCGGGCGGCGTGCTGGGCAAGATGGTCTCCCCGCAGAACCTGGCCATCGCGGCGGCCGCGGTCGGCATGGCCGGCCGGGAGGGCGACGTCTTCCGCCGGGTGTTCGGCTGGAGTCTGTTCTTGCTCGCGATCATGGTGGTGATCGTCGTGCTGCAGTCCACCGCAGTGCTCGGGTGGATGGTCGTCTGACCGCGGCCGAGGGCGGGGACCGCTCCGGTCCCCGCCCTCGGCGTCTCAGCGTTCGCGGAACCCGCCGAGGAAGCGCCGGAAGACCCCGCCCTGCCGGGGCAGTGGCGCGGCCGGCGGCGCCGGCGTGGTGCGCCGCCGCGCGACCGGCTGGTCGTAGTCGGTCTGCGCGATCGCGTCGACGGTCTGCTTCTCGTCGAAGTCCTCGGAGCCGGGGATCGACGGCACGAAGCCGACCAGCATGCCGTCGCGCATGACCTGCGCCTCGAGCCCGGCGGTCCCGTCGGAGTCCCAGATCGCCTGCCGGCCGTCGGGCAGCGAGACCCGCACCCCGAACTGGTAGATCCCGGCCCGCTCCATCGCGGCGTCGACGCCCTGCTCCCGCAGCCGGTCGGTCACCCGGCGCGCCTCGTTCTCTTCCATCTTCTGTGACAACGCAGGGCGGTCGGACCCGGTTCCGAGCTCAGGGTTGCTCGACGGCCAGCTGCAGGTACGGGTTGCCGGCGCGCTCCCGGCCGACCGTCGTCTCCGGTCCGTGCCCGGGCAGCACGACGGTCGCGTCGTCCAGCGGCAGCACGACCCGGGCCAGCGAGTCGAGGATCGCCGGGTAGGACCCGCCGGGCAGGTCGGTGCGGCCGATCGAACCGGCGAACAGCAGGTCGCCGGAGAACAGCAGCGGCTCGTCGGCGGTCCGCGCGGTGAACACCACCGAGCCGAGCGTGTGCCCGGGCGCGTGCCGCACGCCGAGGCGGAGCCCGGCCAGTTCGAGCGTCTCGCCGTCGGCGAGCTCCCTCAGGTCGGCCGGCTCGGCGGTCGGCAGGCTCGGCATGCCCATCAGCGGCGTGCCGGGCGGGGCGCCGATCCAGCGCAGCGGGTCGGTCAGCTGCGGGCGGTCGTCCGGGTGGATCCACGCCGGCACGTCCCTGGCCTCGCAGACCGGCACCACCGAGTAGGTGTGGTCGATGTGCCCGTGCGTCAGCAGCACGGCGACCGGGTGCAGCCGGTGCCGGTCGAGCAGGTCGGCCAGCGGGCCGGTCGCGTCGATGCCGGGGTCGATGACGACGCACTGCTCCCCCGGCCCGGGCGCGACGACGAAGCAGTTGGTCGCCGGCGGGCCGGCCGGGAACCCGGAGACGAGCACCCGGCCAGACTAGAGCCAGGCCGGGCGGGTCAGCCGCCCGGGCGGGTCAGCCGCCCGGGCGCGGCGTCGAGCCGGTGAGCACCTGCGCCTCGGCCACCGCCAGCGCCCAGCCGGTGCTCGCGGTCAGCGTGTCCGGGGCACCGGGGATGTCGATCGGGTTGCCGCCCTGCTCGTAGTGCACCGCCCAGGTGCGGGTCACCGTGCCCTCGTAGCGGGCGGACGGCCGGCGGTAGGTGTGCGTGCAGTCGCTGCCGCCGGCCGACCCGTACGGGATGCCGGCGCCGGCGCAGCTGACCGAGCCGCCGTCGCCGGTGGTCCACGCCGTGCCGTCCGGGCGGGCCACCGCGACCAGGCCCTCGGCCGAGCTGCCGCGCAGCTCGCCGAACGTGCCGGGGGCCAGCCACAGCCACGTCTCCAGGCCGACGATGCCGCGGGTGGCCGGGCTGTGCCGCACCTGCGCCGCCGGCGGCGCCAGGTTCCCGTACGCCTCCTGCGCCTGCACGATCAGCGGCCGCGGCTGGGTGCCGCCGGTCTGCACCCACTCCTTGGTGAACGCCCCGCCCTTGTGGCAGATCATCACCTGCCACTGCTTGCCCGGCTCCGGCTCGGTGGTCGGCAGCGCCAGCGGCACGACGTTGGTCGTGTA
>Ga0070682_100001067_pt1 | contig 15811 bp, 9 predicted proteins | sample KBSC63LmetaG_FD_64668 | JGI IMG/M metagenome (GOLD analysis project Ga0070682, IMG submission 64668) | Corn rhizosphere microbial communities from Kellogg Biological Station, Michigan, USA - KBS C6-3L metaG | ecosystem: Host-associated > Plants > Roots > Rhizosphere | place: USA: Michigan... | reverse complement strand
CTAGCGGGGCGGACGGGACTCGAACCCGCGGCCTCCGGCGTGACAGGCCGGCGTTATAACCAACTTAACTACCGCCCCGTAAGCGGTGGGGCGGCTACATACCACAGCGTTAACCCCGCACAAGGGTTTCGCGGTTGTCCGGTCGGTTGGCCGCATCCGCGTCCCGCGAGGGTCCGATGACCTGCCCACCTCAGCCCGAAAACGCGAAAGCGCATCGGCGGCGAGGTGACGCCCAGCCCCGCGTGCCCCATGGCATGGGGGAGGTCGTCATGAACATCACGGGCAACAAGATCCTCGTCACGGGTGGCGGGTCGGGCATCGGGCTCGCGCTCGCGGAGCGGTTCGTCGCCGAGAAGAACACGGTCATCGCGTGCGGGCGGCGGGCGGATGCGTTGAAGGCCGCCGCGGAGCGCGTGCCGGGGCTCGTGACGCGGCAAGCCGATGTTTCGACCGCCGCGGGGCGTGAGGGGCTCTACCGCTGGGTCGCGGCGGAGCACCCCGATACGAGCGTGCTCGTGAACAACGCCGGGATCCAGAATTGGATGAAGGTGACGGATGCGGACTTCATGCGCCGCGCGGAGGAGGAGATCACGGTCAACGTGACGGCGCCGCTTCACCTCACGGCGCTGTTTCTCGAGCTGCCCGCGCTCAAAGCGATCGTGAACGTGACGTCGGGGCTTGCGTTCGTGCCGTTCACGAAGGTGCCGGTGTACTCGGCGACGAAGGCGTTTTTGCATTCGTTCACGGTGTCGCTGCGCGAGCTCGTGCGCGGGCGTGGGGTCGAGGTCGTGGAGCTCGTGCCGCCGGCGCTCAATACGGATCTCGGCGGGAAAGGGCTGCACGATCATGCGCCGCCGGTGAGCGGCTTCGTCGATGCGGTGTTCGCACAGCTTGCCGAAGGGAAGACTACGGCGACGTTCGGGTTCACGGAGGCGTTGAGCCGCGCCGGCCAGGACGTCATCGAGCCGATCTTCCAGCGGATGAATCCACCCGCGTGAGCCGCACCGGTGCGCGCTTCGCGCCGTTCAGACGTCTGTGGTTTTGGGTGAAGCGCGCGAGCCTGGCGCTCGCTGTCGTGCTCGGGCTCGCTGCGGTCGCGGCGCTCGTTGCCGGGTGGCGCGGGTTCGGGCATCGGGCGACGGGGGCTCGCCGGGAGCGCATCGAGCGCTCGCCCGAGTTTCACGACGGGAAATTTCGCAACCCCCAGCCGATGGTGAACGACGGCTGGCTCATGCTGCGCGGTGCGTTCCACGCGGACGCCAACGTCCGACCGGCGGCGCCCGTGCCGACGGCGGCCGGTGCCGCGGCGAAGCTCCGTGTGCCTCCCGCGAGCGGTCTTCGCGTGACGTGGCTCGGGCATTCGACGGCGCTGCTCGAGATCGGGGCGACTCGCGTGCTCACCGATCCGCAATGGAGCGACCGCGCCACGCCGATCGCCGGGATGGGGCCCCTGCGCACCCATCCGCCGCCGATACCGCTCGCGGAGCTGCCGCCGATCGACGTGGTCGTGGTGTCGCACGATCACTACGACCACCTCGATATGGCGAGCGTTCAGGCGCTTTCCGCGCGGGGCGTGACGTTCGTCGTGCCGCTCGGGGTCGGCGCGCATCTCGCGTATTGGGGCGTTCCCGAAGCGCGCATCACGGAGCTCGACTGGTGGGAGAGGACGAAGGTCGGTGAGCTCGAGATCGTGTGCACGCCGTCGCGTCATGCCTCGGGGCGAATGATCGTGGACGACGGCGCGAAGCTCTGGGCGGGGTTCGCGTTCATCGGCGCGGGGCACCGCGTGTACTACTCCGGTGATACCGGGCTTTTCCCGGCGCTACGCGAGATCGGCGAACGGCTCGGGCCGTTCGAGCTCACGCTGATCGAGGTCGGGCAGTACGGGCCGGCGTGGCCGGATTGGCACCTTGGGCCGGAGCAAGCGGTGCTCGCGCACCAGTGGGTGCGAGGCGGCGTGATGCTGCCGGTGCACTGGGGGACGTTTTCGCTCGCGTATCATGGTTGGACGGAGCCGCCGGAGCGCGTGCTCGCTGCGGCGCGTGCTGCGGGAGTGACGGTGGCGCTGCCGAAACCGGGCGAGAGCTTCGAGCCGGCGAGCCCGCTGCCCGTGGTGCGGTGGTGGCCGAGCTTGCCGTGGAGAACCGCGAGCGAAGCACCGATCGTGGCGACGCAGGTGGACCGCGGCAGCGGGCTCTTGCCAGGGGATGAGCTACGGCGCACGAACCACTAGGACGGCGTCGTCCGCGCGCAGCACCTGTTCGAATCGCTTGGAGAGCAGCTTTTTTGCGGCGCGCGCGTCGCGACACTTCGGGCGGTACCAGACGGCGTTCACGGTGCGGAGCGCCGCGTCGGGGTCCTCGCGAAGTGCTTCGGACGTGAGGCGCCTGTCCGGCGTGCCCGCGGCGAACCCCGCGGGGCTGTACACCCCGAGCGCGGTGTCTCCGCAGCCGAGCCAGGCGATCCGCGTCGGCTCCCGATCGGACCGCGACGGCGTGCGATTCACGAGGCGAGCGACCTCGTGGTCGGCAACCACGAACGGAGTGCGCGTGAAGGCTACTTTCGCGCGGCCGAGCACGGCGTCGCGAGCGAGATCCTCGCGCGAGCCCTCGCCCTTGGTCCGGTGCAAAAGGACGTGCGTTGCCCCGAGCGAGAGCCATTTCCGCAGCGTTTTTGCGGGAGTGTCGAGCGCCACGTAGTCGATGCTGCCCTGCCAGGCGGGGTTGTCGCAGATCGTCGGCACTCCGACCCCGAGGGAATCATGGAAATCGTGCCCCACGAGGAGTGCATTCTGGTCGCGGAGCTTTTCGCCGATCGGCGCGAGCTCGCTGCCGGGGTACGGCGTTCGCGCGTAGTTCTTCTCGTCGCCCGCCGCGATGTGGTCGGAGGCCGCGCGCAAGAGCGCGCCTTTGAGAAAGGGGACGTCCGCACCCACGAGGATTTGGAACAGCACGAGTAGCGCCGCGGCCGTCCGCAGCTCGGGCCGCCCGGTACGCCAGACGCTCGCCAAGCACGCGGCCGTGCAGGCGGCCATCCACGGCACGATCGACTGGAGGAACCGATCGTAACGGTACGTGAAGTACCAGACGACGAGCCCCACGTGCACGCAAGCCGCGAGCAAGAGCACGCGCCCCCGCGGGCGAACCCAGTAGAGGAGCGGCAGGAGCAGCGTGAACAGCGATCCGAAGAGCGGCCGGCCTCCCTCGCTTGCCGCCCAGTCGTGCGGAAGGAACGAAAAATCGACGAGCGCGCGCCACACGCCGACGAGCTTCTCGGCGGTCGTTTGGTGCGGGCCGTGAAGCCAGTAGTACTGCTTGAGCCAGGCGCGCGCGCCGTGAAAAAATGGATGATCAGGGAGCCAGCGGTTGAGGTTCGGGTACAAAGGATCGCCGTAGGCGAGCCAGTTCTTCAGCCAGTGCGGGCTCGATACGGCGAGCGCTACACCCGCCGCCACGAGCGCGGGACGCAGCGAGCGTCGCCGCGCGGCGTCCACGGCGACCACGAGCGCCACCGCGACGAGCGGGTAGATCGCCTGGTATTTGGTGAGGCCCGCGGCTCCGATCAGGGCCCCGAGCAGCACGGCATTGATGCGACTTCCGTCCGCCCAGTAGCGGAGGAGGACCAAGCCGATGGGTGCGGCCCAGAATGCGAGCACGTCGTCGGCAGCGCCGTTCAGACGCATCTCCGACACGATGGTGCTCGGGAAGAGGAAGAGCGCGGCCCCCGCGTAGGAGAGCCGGGTGCGCGAGACGAGCCTCGAGGCGAGCGCCGAAATGCCGGCTAGCGTCGCGAGCAAGAGCATGAACTCGACGTGAACCACGAGGCACAGGCGGTGGCTGATTTCACCCGGTGCGAGCAGCGCCCACGTGTAGAGGAGGCTCGCGAGGTGCGGATACGCGGCGAGGTAATAGCCTTCCGGAAACGGGCGGATGCGCCCCGTTACGGCGTAGTTTTCGGCGATGGGCAGGTGGTACCAGCGCGCGTCGAAGGTGATGCTGTCCGGTGCGGTCCCCTGGACATAGAGCGTGAGCAGACCGATCACGATCAGGAGGGCCGCGAGGGCCTGCATGGGGGTCTGCGGCAGCACCCATTTCCCGCGCAGTGGCCGGAGATGCCGAGCGACACGCCGGAGCTCTCGGAACGAAGAGCGACCGCTGGCGAGCAGCAGTGCCGGCCAAATGAAAAAGAACGCCCGCCCCAGGAGCCCGACGTAGCCGGTCACGAAGATGCCGAGCGCGAAGGCGAGCACGCCGAGCGCAAACGCGAGTGAGTACCGATCCAGCAAGCGGCTGCTCCGGACACGGAGGAGCTGGAGCAGCCGGATCCCCACGGAGAGCGACGCCGCCACGAACACGAGCGCCGCCACCCAGGCGCGCGCCCAGAAGAAGCTCAGCCACTCGCTGAGCGGGTAGTAGCCGTTCACGTGGACGGCGAAGCCCACGAGGGCCAAAAGGAGCCACGCGAGCGTGAGGGCGCTGGGCGCCCACGACTTCAGCCTCCGGTCCCCCCGCACCAGAATGGCTCGCTCAGCCGCGGAGCGCCGCGCCGTTCGTGCGGATGACCTCCGCGTACCAAGCCGCCGAGTCCTTCGGCGTGCGGGTGCCGGTCGGGTAGTCGCAGTAGACGAGGCCGAAGCGTTGCTTGTAGCCCTCCGCCCACTCGAAGTTGTCGATGAACGACCAGTGGAAGTAGCCCTCGACGGGGACGCCGCCGTCGATCGCGCGCTCGAGCTCGAGGAGGTAGCGGCGCGTGAAGTCGATGCGCTGCGTGTCGTGCACCTTGCCGTCGACGGCGACGGTGTCGCGGCAGGAGACGCCGTTCTCCGTCACGACGATGGGCAGCTTGTAGCGCTCGTGGCAGAAGCGCGCCGTCCAGTACATGGCCGCAGGGACGATCGGCCAGTTGAAGGCGGTGCGATCGAAGCCGACGGGGAAGGGGGCCTTCTCGTAGCCGCCGCCCGGCGCGCTGCGAATCAGGTCGGCGGAGTAGATGTTGATGCCGAAGAAGTCGACGGGCTGCGCGATGAGGGCGAGGTCGCCGTCGTGCACGTGGGGCACGTCGCGGCCGAAGAAGGCCCAGCCGTCTTCGGGATATTTGCCGCTAAAAACCGGTTCCAGCCACCATGACATCGTCGCGAGGTGCTTCTGGTCGGTGGCGAAGAAGGCGCGGCGCGCGGCGTCGATGTCGGCGTCCGAGCCCGTGACCGGCACCTTCGGGTGGCTCGCGGGCGCGTAGCCGATGCGACAGGGCTGCTTCGTGCTCGCGCGGATGGCCTGCACGCCGCGGCCGTGCGCGCGCAGGGTGTTGTGCCCGGCGCGCAGCACCTCGTGCAGCGCGAGCTTGTCGCCCGGGGCGTGGCGGCCGTCCAGGTGGCCCGCGTTGATGTAGACCTGCGGCTCGTTCAGCGTCATCCAGTGCTTGACGCGATCGGAGTAGCGCTCGGCGACGAGCGCGGCGTATTCGGCGAACCACTCGGCGCTGTCCCGGTTCAGCCAGCCGCCCTTGTAATAGAGCTCGAGCGGGAAGTCCCAGTGGAAGAGGGTCACCCAGGGGGTGATGCCGGCTTCGAGCAGCGTGTCGATCAGGCGGTCGTAGAAGGCGAGCCCCTTCTCGTTTTTCTGGCCGACACCTGCTGGCAGCACACGCGGCCAGGAGACGCTCAGGCGGTACGCATTCACCCCGAATTTCTTGAGGATCGCGACGTCCTCTGCGTAGCGATGGTAGTGGTCGCACGCCACGTCGCCCGTGTTGTCGTCCCACACGGCGCCTGGTTTTCGGCAGAGCATGTCCCAGACGCTCGGCCCTTTGCCGTCTTCGTTGGCAGCGCCTTCGATTTGGTAGGAGGCGGCGGCGGTGCCCCAGACGAAGTTCTTGGGAAAGCTCATGAACGTCCTCGTCGCGCTCGCACGGACTCTGCGAGGCTCGCGAGCAGCGGCTCGGTCGCGTCCCAGCCGAGGCAAGCGTCGGTAATGCTCTGACCGTAGGTGAGGGGGGTGCCGGGCGTGATGTCCTGCCGCCCTTGAACGAGGAAGCTCTCTAGCATGAGGCCGAAGACGTCTCGATCGCCGTTCGCCACGCGAGCCGCGACGTCGCCGAGCACGGTGGGTTGCCGCAGCGGATCTTTCCCGCTGTTGGCGTGGCTGCAGTCGATCATCACGGGGCGGCGCAAGCCGGCCTTGTCGAGCGCGCCGGTCACCTCGGCGACGTGCGCCGGCGAGTAGTTCGGTCCGTCGGCGCCGCCGCGCAGGATGACGTGGCAGAACGGATTGCCGCGCGTGCTGACGATCGCGGCGAGGCCTTGCTTCGTCACGGAGAGGAAGTGGTGGGGCGAAACGGCCGAGCGGACGGCGTCGACCGCGATCTGGACGGCGCCGCTCGTGCCGTTTTTGAAGCCGACCGGCATCGACAGTCCCGACGCCAGCTCGCGGTGGACTTGGCTCTCCGTCGTGCGCGCGCCGATGGCGCCCCACGCGACGAGGTCGGCCACGAATTGCGGCGTGATGGGATCCAAGAACTCCGTACCGGTCGGCAAGCCGAGGGCGACGACGTCGCGCAGGAAGGCTCGGGCGACGCGCAGGCCGCGGTTGATGGCGAAGCTTCCGTCGAGATCGGGGTCGTTGATGAGCCCCTTCCAGCCCACGGTGGTGCGTGGTTTCTCGAAATAGGTGCGCATTACGACCATCAGTTCGCTCTTGTGCCGGTCGGCGGCGCGCTTGAGGCGGGCCGCGTAGTCCAGGGCGGCCTTGGTGTCGTGGACCGAGCAAGGCCCCACGACGACGACCAGCCGGTCGTCGCGACCCTCCAGGATATCGCCAATCTCGCTCCGGGCGGAAGAAACCTGCCGCTCCTGGTCGTCGGAGAGGGGCAGCTCCTCCATCAGGATGGCCGGCGGTACGAGCGGCCGGAGCTTGTCGATGCGTACATCGTCCGTGGCAAACATCGCGGGGTGGTGGACTCTAGCCTACCCCGCGCTTCCTCGGGTATCGTTCCGGCCATGGAGGCTCGCCCCGGATCATCGGCCGCGCTCTTCGCGTCCCTCGGTCAGCTCAGGAAGAGTTGGATCAAGGGAGGCTGGAGCTGGGACAGCCGCTACTCGTGCGTCGCGTCGTCGTTCAACGTGGAGATGGAGGCGGACGCGCGCGCGGTCGTGCTCGCGTACCTCCCGCACGAGTGGACGTCGAAGACGATCGCCAGCGGTCCCGCGCAAGCGAAGGAGCTCGCGGAGACGACGGGTGGCGTGCGTCCCGACCAGCGCCTCTACACGATGGACCAGCTGGGGCGCTTGGTCGCCTTCGGACTCTGGTGGCCGTGGGGTGACGAGATCACGATCTCGCTCCGCATCGGTCTCGGCGGCTACGTCGGCGAGCCCGACCTCGCTCGCTTGAAAGAGACGTTCGGCGCGCTGGACTGAGCGGCGCGCGTGCCCTCTGGTGTTCGCCAGCAAGCGCTCACGGCGCTGCTCCCGGTGCGGCACGGGCAGGCTCCGGCGCTCGACGCGTGGCTCGTCGCTGAAGCGCCGGCGATCACGGCGCGGCTCGCTTTCGTGCCGTCGCTGCACTTCGGGCGCTTCGTGCTCCTGCCCGGCGCGGATGCGGATGCCGATGCGGACGCGAGCGGCCAAGCGGGCGCCGGCATGCAGCGCGCCCTCCCACTCGTAGCGCTCGAGACGAGCTTCGACGGGGAGCTCGCGACGCACCTCGACGAGCTCTGGGCGGCCGCGGGGGTCGCGCTCGAGCCGCTGCTCGGACGCTGCGAAGGCTGGTCCGGGCCAGGCGACGCGGCGGCCTTTGGTCGCTACGTGCGGGCCCATTTGCGCGAGTCGGCGGCGTTCTTCGCCGCCCACCCGGGGCTCACGGTCGGCCGGGTGCAGGCGGACGCGCGGCTCCGGCGTGCCCTCGGCCGTTACCTCGACGGGCACCGGCCCGCGCTCGAGCCGCTCGAGCCGCTCGAGATCGTTCGGCGCGCGCAGGCTGCGCTCAGCGTGGCGGCACCGGACGCGGGCTTCGAGCTCGTCGCGGTCGAGAGGGTGCTCACCGGGGCGCCGAAAAGTGTCGTGCGGGTGCTGCTCGGGCACGCGCTCTCGCTGGTTTTTACGGTGCTGCTCGCGCTCATCTACGATCTTTCGGATCTTCTGAGCGGCCTCTGGCGGGACGCGGCGCCGAGTGCGCCGAACCCAGCGCTCGTGGCGCGCGCCGGGCGCGAGGAAGCGGGACGGCTCGTGAACGGGCTCACGCACGTGGCGGTGCTCAAGGCGGGCTCGTTTCGGCGCGGGGCGCTGCGCTTGGCGCTGCGCATCACCGACGAGCTTGCTCGCGCGGCGTCGTTCTCGGGCGACCTCGGGGGCATTCAGTCGATCCACTTCGCGCGCTGGGTGCTGCTCTCCGACGGGCGTCTCGTGTTCTTCAGCAACTACGACGGCAGCTGGGAAGCGTACCTCGGCGATTTCATCGAGCGCGCGAGCCGTGCGCTCACGATGATCTGGTCGAACACCGTGGGCTTTCCGCCAACGTTCGCCTGGGTGCTCGGCGGCGCGCGCGACGAGGCGGGTTTCAAGCGCTGGACGCGCGCCCGGCAGCTGCCGACGCCGCTCTGGTACAGCGCCTACCCTGAGCTCAGCGTGGCGGAGGTGCGAAAGAACGCCGAAATTCGCGAAATCCTCGCGCGCGAAGTCGATGAGGCGGGCGCGCGGCGCGTGCTCGAGGTGCTTCGCGACTGATGCTCGAGCGCGCCGACATTCAGGGGCTCGTGCTCTCCGGCTACGCGAAGGCGCCGCGCGCGCGCTGCTTTTTGATTCGCTTCGCGGGTGACGGGGCGAAGCCGTGGCTCGGTCGCATCCTCCCGCGTGTCACGACCGGGACGCGCCGGGAGCGCGGAGCGAAGGCGCAGCTCAACGTCGCTCTCAGCGCGACGGGCCTGCGTGCGCTCGGGCTGCCCGAGTCGTCGCTCGTGACGTTCCCGCGCGAGTTCGTGCAGGGCATGGCGGATCCGGAGCGGTCGCTCGTGCTCGGCGACGTGGGGTCGCAGGCGCCCGAGCGTTGGGAATTCGGTGGGACCGAGCGCACGCGCGTCGACGCCGTGCTTTTGACGTACGCGACGGACGACGCCGAGCTCGACGAGCTGTCCGCCGAGCTCGAGGAGGACTTCGAGCGCTTCGGGCTCGAGGTGAGCGAAGAGGACTCGTACCTGCCCGTGGATCGGCGCGAGCACTTCGGCTTTCGCGACGGGATCTCGAACGTTCGGCTCGCGGGTGGCTTCCGGCTTCGGAACGAGAATCCCTTCGACTTGCGGGTGCCGCCGGGGGAGTTCGTGCTCGGCTACCTGAACGCCTACGGGCGATTTCCGGAGAGCCCGCGCGGGCCGGTGCGCCAGGGCACGCGCCGGATGCCGCGCCTCACCGATGCCCGCCGCGCCATGGATCTCGGCGAGAACGGCTCCTTCCTGGTCTTGCGCAAGCTAGCGCAGGACGTGTCCGGCTTCCGCGGCTACGTGGCGCGCGAGGGAAGCACGGTTTTCCCGCAGGATCCGCGGGGAGCGGAGCGCTTTGCGAGCTTGCTCGTCGGCCGGACGCCGGACGGCGTGCCGCTCGCACGCGACCCGCTGCTCGGACGGGGCACGAGCGATCTGAACCGCTTCGGCTACCGCGAAGGGGACGAGCTCACGACGCGCTGTCCCTTCGGTGCGCACGTTCGCCGCGCCAACCCGCGCGACGGGCTCGGCGACGATCCCGCCGAGAGCCTTCGGCACGTGCGCGGTCATCGGCTCATTCGTCGCGGCCGCCTGTACGGCCCTCCGCTCGCTCCGGGCGCGGCCGACGATCGGCAAGCGCGCGGCATCCTGTTCCTCGCGCTCTGCGCGAACCTGCGCCGGCAGTTCGAGTTCGTGCAGGAGACCTGGCTCAACGGCGCGAAGTTCAGCGGCCTGACGCACGAGCGCGATCCGCTCGTCGGCTCGGGACGGCCGCTCGAGAGCAGCGATGGGCGCGAGACGTTCTCGCTGCAAGGCGAGGGGATGCGGCGCTCCTGCTCGCTCGAGCGATTCGTCACGATGCGGGGCGGCGCGTACCTGTTCTTGCCGGGCTTGCGCGGCCTGTCGTACCTGGCGGAGCCCTGATGCCTCACGCGCTCGGGAGCGTCGCGGGCCGCGTCGCCGTCGTGACGGGCGCGGCGAGTGGGATCGGGCGGGCCACGGCGCGCGAGCTCGGGCGGCGCGGCGCCGTGCTCGCCGTCTTGGATCTCGAGCCCGTCGGCCTCGCTGCCGTCGCAGCGGCCCTCGCGGCTCAGGGGGTGCGGGTTCTCGCGCGTCCCGTGGACGTCACGGAGCCTCAGGCGGTGCAAGCATTCGCCGAGGAGGTGGAGCGCGTGCTCGGCCCCGCGGAGCTCGTGGTCAACGCGGCGGGGGTTTTGGTGCTGGGCGCCTTCCTCGACACGACGGCCGCCGACTTCAGCCACGTGGTCGACGTGAACCTGAAGGGTCCGGCGAACGTGTGCCGCGCGTTCTTGCCTGCGATGAAGGCGCGCGGGCGCGGCGGGTACGTCGTGAACGTCGCCTCGGCGTCGGCCTTCGCCACTCAGAGCGAGCTTGCCGCTTATGGAAGCACCAAGCACGGGCTCGCGGGCCTCTCGCAGGCGCTCCGCGACGAGCTCCAGGACGACGCCATCGGAGTCGCACTCGTGTGCCCCGGGTTCGTCAACACGCCCATTCTCGAGCGAGCGCGCGTCCGCGGCGGCGAGCCGGAGGCGAAGCGTCGCGCTGCGGAGCGACTTCTGCGCTTGCGAGGCCTTTCGGCCGAGCGAGTGGCCGAACGAATCGTGCGGGCGGCCGAACGCGGCGAGTCGATCGTTCCCGTGGGGCTCGAAGCGCAAGTGCTGTGGTTCTTGTCGCGAGCGCTGCCGAGCGCGCTCGCCCCTCTGTTCGGCCGTCTCAGGCGGGCGATCGCCCGCCCGGGCGACTGACAAAGGGCTCGGTTCTCGCACATGCTCATTTGCGCAGGCACTGCGCAAACTCGGACGAAATCCCGAACGGATCCTGTACGCTAGCTCCTCTTTCGCCAGTCGCTTTCGCAGGGGTTCGGACGCAGCGAAACCATGACGTCGGTCGCACCGAAATCAGCAGCACCCGGACGGCGAGCGGTGAGCGCGCTCGCCCTCAAGCTCTGGGAAACACAAGAGGCGCTCGAAGGGAAAGTCGAGCGCGTCGCGGACGTGCTCGACCTCTTGCTCATGGCGCTCGCCAAGGGCGAGGACACGGCAGAGGTTTGGGACAAGCTGCACGCGTCCGTCGTCCGCAACGAGCAGCAGGGCGATCTCGCGATCGGGTACGAGGAGCTCGCGGGCGACAAGCGCGTGAAGCTGATGCAACCCGAGCATCAAGCGCACCTGCACCTGCGCTCGGCGTGGTTCTTCGCCGAGGTCCTCGGTGATGCGGCGGGCGCCGTGCTGTCCGCGGAGCGCGCGATCGGCGCGGTGCCGGCGCACCCCGAAGCATTCGCCCTGCTCGAAGAGCTGCTCGCCGGACCCGAAGGCGCAAGCCGTCTTGCGCGGCATTACTACGAGGCGAGCGCACGCGCGGCGACGCCTGCCGCGCGCCTGCCGCTTCTGCGCCGCGCGGCGGAGCTGCTTGCCGGCGATACCTCGAGCGATCTCGCCGTGGAGATCGAGCTGCAGCTCTTCGCGCTCGACCCCGCGGACGGCCGCGTCCGAGACGATCTCATGCAACGGCTGATCGCCGGCGGACGCCACCTGCAGGTGGTCGACATCCTGGAGGCGTCGCTCAAGCGCGAGCCCGCGCCGGAGGCCGAAGAGGCGAAGCTCTTGCGCGAGCAGGCGATGGACATCTGTCTCGGCGTGCTGCGCGACCCGCCGCGTGCGCTCGGGCACGTCGAGGGCCTGTTGCTCATCGATCCGGCCCACGCCCACGCGCGCAAGCTCGCCGAGGAGCTGGTCGAGCACCGGCAGCTCGGCCTGCGCGCGGCGGCGGCGCTGTCGACGGCCTACGAACGCACGGGCGAGATCGAGAAGGCCGTGGCGATGCTCGGCTTCGAGCTCAAGCAGGTGCGCGGGCCGCGGCGCGTGGACGTTCAGCGCAAGCTCGGCATCCTGCGCCAGGACGTGCTCGGCGACGCCGCGGGGGCGCTCGAGCTGATCGGGCCGGTCGTCGCGGGCGATCCGGGCGACGACGATCTGCGGCGGCGTTTCGTCGCTTTGAGCCTTTCGCTCGAGCAGTCGGCGCAGGCAGCGCGCCTGCTCTCGCGCGCGATTCAGACGAGTCGCGATCCCGCGGTGCGCGCGCGCGTCGCCGTCGACGTGGGCGACGTGTACCTGCGCTCGGGCGATACCAATCGCGCGACGGCGGCGTTCCAACTCGCGACGGAGTTCGCCGCCGACGATCGCGCGACCTTGCACGCCGCCAAGCGCCTGGTGGAGCTCTTCAGCGAAGCCAAGGACGCGGCCCAGCTCGCCGCCGCGCTCGAGGTCGCGATCAAGCTCGAGCCGGAGCGCGAGGACCGGCAGGCGATGGCGCGCAGGCTCGCGCGCCTCATCGAGCAGCAGCCGGGCGAAGGAGCGCGCGCGGCGACGGCGTGGCGCGCCCTGATCGGCTCGCCGTGGAACGCCGAAGCGCTCGAGCGCCTGGAGGTCATCTACCGCGAGTCGGGCGACGAAGAGGGCATGGCCGACGTGCTGAGCTTGCGGGCCGAGTCGAGCAAAGACCCGGAGGAAGCGCGTAGCCTGGCGTTCCGCGCCGCGGACATTCGCTCGCACCGTCCGAAGGATCGCGCCGCGGCAATCCTCGCCTGGCAGACGCTCGCGGAGCGTTACGGTCACACGGCCGAGATCGACGAGCGCCTGCTCCCGCTGCTCGAGGCCGAAGGCCGCTACGGCGACGTCATCCAATTGCTCGAGCGCAGCGCCGCCACCGCGGCCCAGGCCGAGCGCCTGCCGATGCTCGTGCGCATCGGACAGCTCCGGCTGAGCCACCTCGGCGACGTGGAGAGCGCGCTCAAGACGTTCTCCGAGGTGTTGCGCGAGAGCCCCTCCGAGCCGACGGCGCGCACGGCGCTCGAGCGGCTGCTCGCCGCGGGCGAGACGCGCCTGTTCGCGGCCAACGTGCTCGAGCCCATTTACCGCGCCGAAGGCGAGGCGGCAGGCCTCGTTCGGGTGCTCGAAGCGCGCGCGGAGCTCGGCGAGCCGGTCGCCGTGCTCGCGGCCCTGAGCGAAGCGCTCGAGATCGCGGAAAAGCAGCTACAAAGCCCGGAGCAGGCACTCGAGCTCGCCGGGGAGGGCCTCGAGCGCGCGGTCGCGCTCGGCGGCGACGTTCCGGGCTGGCTCGCGCACGTCGAGCGGCTCAGCACCGACAACAACCGCCAATGGCGCGCGATCTTCCTCGCCGACGCGCTCGGCGAGCACGCCGTCGACACGCCGGAGCTCTTCGAGCTCGCACGCCTCGCCGGCACCGCGCTCGCCGACGCGGGCGAGCTGCCGCGCGCCATCGAGATCTACCGGCGCGCGCTCGTGTACGCGCCGAGCTCGCGCGAGCTCGTGACGCGCGTGGACGAGCTCTTGCTGCAGCAGGGCGATCCCGCGCAGCGCCTGGCCCTCTACGAATCCGCGCTCGCGGAGGAGCGCGAGGCGCCGCGCCGCCGCGAGCTGTTGCACGCGATGGCGACGCTGAAATCGCGCGATCTCGGGGACGTACCGGGGGCGCTCGCGCTCTGGCGACAAACGCTCGAGGAGGAGCCGCGCGACCTGATTGCGCACGACGCGCTCGTCGCGGCGCTCACGGAGATGAACGACTGGCCGGGGCTCTACGCCGAGCTCGAGCGCGCGCTGCCGCTCGCCGACGGCGACCGGCGACACCTCGTGCTGCTTCGACTCGGTGAGGTGGCGGGGTTCCGGGGTGAGAGCAAAGTCGCGCTCGGACACTACCGGGAGCTCATGCAGAGCGCCGATCTCGCCGACGAGGTGCTCGAGGCGGTCGAGCATCTGGCGCGCGAGTGCGGCGACGGTCCGACCGCGCGGGCCGCGCTCGAGCGCGCGCTGTCGCACACGGCGGAGCCCGGGGCGCGCGGCGCGCTACTCGAACGCCTCGGCAACGTGCTCGCCTGGATGCTCGAGGATCGGCCGACGGCGGCGCGCGTCTGGCTCGAAGGGGCGCGTCTGTGCGAAGCGCCCGGCGGCGATCGCGACCGGGCCCGGCAGCTCTACGAGCGCGTGCTCGACGCCGATCCGAGCTCGCGCGAAGCCGCGGAGCGCCTGGCCGAGCTCCTCGCGGAAGCGGGCGACTGGGAGCGCCTCGAGGAAGTGTTCGCGGTGCTGGTCGGCCTCGCGGGCGAGCGCGACGTGATCATGCTCCTGCTCGGGCTCGAGGATCGGGCGGTGCAGGGCCGGCGGCTCGACGCCTTCATCCGCTTGATCGACGCGGGCATCGTGCGCGTCGGGACCGCGCGGGCGCGCCATCTCTTGCTGGCAAAAGCGCGCGCGCTCGGGTCGTTTGCGGGGCGCGAAGACGAGTCCGTCGCGCTCTACCGCTCCCTCCTCGAGCGAGCCGGCGACGACGCGGCCGCCGATGCCGAGGCTTTCGGCCAGTTCTTGCAGACCGCGCCCCTCACGCCGCCCCGAGCGCTCGACATGCGCTGGCTCTTCGAGTGGCGCCTGGCGCGCACCGCGAGCCCGACGGACGTGCTCGGCGAATGGGCGCTCACCGAGGAGACGCGCCTCGGCAATCGCGAGGCGGCGGCCGATCTCTACGCCCGCATCGTCGAGATCGACCCGGAGCGCGTGGACGCGTGGAGCGAGATGGCGCGGCTCGAGCTGGCGCTCGGGCGCACGGAGCGCGCCTTCGAGGCGCTCGAAGCGCTCAAGAGCCGCGCCGAAGGCGAAACGCGCCACGCCGCGGCCGTAAAGCTCGCCGCGCTCCTGGTCTCGCCGCTCGGGCGTCCGCTCGAAGCGCTCGACGCGCTCGCCCCCGTGCTCGAAGCGAACCCGGGTGACCTCGAGGCGTTGCGCATCGTCCACCGCACCTTCGACCTGCCGGAATGCCGCGCTCGCGCTTCCGCGATGCTGGAGCGACTCGCTCAGGTGTCCGACGACCGCGTGAGCCGCGCGGAAGTCATCGAAGCGCTGCTCGCCGTGTCCGCCGAGGCGCCCGAGCTCTCGCGCGCCCGCACGCGCTGGCTCACCCAACTCTTGAAGACCAAGCAGGACAAGCCCGAGGAAGCGCTAAAGCTCGCGCTGCAAGGCGCCGAAGCCGCACCGGACGAGACGGATCTCTGGGAAGCGGCCCACGAGATCACCCGCAAGCTCGGCGATCCGGCGCCCGTGGCCGAAGCGTACGAGCGCGCGCTCGAGCGCGTCCTGCCGCCGCCCGTCGCCGACGCGATGGGCCAGCGCATGGTCGAGTACCTCGAGGAATGGTTCGACGATCCGGACCGCATTTTGCGCGTCCTCGAGCGGGTGCTCATGCTCTCGCCGGCGGCGGGCTGGGCGTTCGATCGCCTGAAGCTCACGTTCAACGCGGCGGGGCGCTGGCAGGACTTGTTCGGCCTCTACGATCGCCGGCTGGCCGCGGGAGCGCCCGCGGACGAGGAAGCGTCGCTCCTGCGCGAGGCCGCGATGGCGGCGAAGGACTTCGCGGGCGACGCCGAGCGAGCGCTCGGTTACCTCGAGCGCCTCAACCGTTTGGCCCCGGGCGACACGCGCGTCGAGGCGACGCTCGAGCGCCTCTACGAGCGTCACGGTCGCACGCGCCCGCTGATCGATCTCCTGACGTTGCGCCTCGCATCGCCTGCCGTTCAGGAGCGTGGCGATCTCGCGGC
>Ga0070682_100001061_pt1 | contig 15845 bp, 12 predicted proteins | sample KBSC63LmetaG_FD_64668 | JGI IMG/M metagenome (GOLD analysis project Ga0070682, IMG submission 64668) | Corn rhizosphere microbial communities from Kellogg Biological Station, Michigan, USA - KBS C6-3L metaG | ecosystem: Host-associated > Plants > Roots > Rhizosphere | place: USA: Michigan... | reverse complement strand
CGGCCTAACGCGTTGATAAAGTTGTTTTTCCGCCGTCCAAGCCGTTAAAAATCCGTTTTTAATTTTACCCGGCATTAAAGAGATCGTCCGAATATGGGCGGATTGGCGCCGCCCGCACGGGAAGCCGTTTATGAATTGAGCAATATCGATGCATGCCGCTTCCCTGATCGACGAACTCGAGACCCAGCTTCGCACCGGCACCAATGCGGGCCGTGCCAACATCCTGAAGCGCGTCACCGACCTCTTCCTCGTGAACGCCAAGCACATCGGCGAAGACCAGGTCGAAATCTTCGACGACGTGATGATGCGGCTGATCGAGAAGATCGAGGACAAGATCCTCGCCGAGCTCAGCGAGTGCCTTGCCTCCATCGACAATTCGCCGATCAACGTTGTCGGCCAGCTCGCGCGTCACGACCGCATTGAGGTCGCCGGCCCGGTCTTGGAGAAATCCAACCGGCTCACCGACATCGACCTCGTCGAGATCGCCTACACCAAGAGCCACGCGCATCTTTCCGCCATCGCCGGCCGACCGCAAATCACGCCCGCGGTTGCCGAAGTGCTCGTGCGCCGGGGCGACACGGAAGTCGCCCTCAAGCTCGCCGCCAATCCGGGCGCCGCGTTTTCGTCGGAGAGTTTCAGCGCGCTCGTGCAGCGCGCGCTCGACAACAAGAACTTGGCAGAAGCCATCTCCGAGAGGAGCGACGTCCCGCCGGAGCTATACGAATATCTCGTCCTGCGCGCGACCGAGAAGGTGAAGAAGCATCTCGTCGCGACCTGCAAGCCGGAAATGCGGCCGAAGGTCGAAACGCTGCTTTCGAAAGTTTCCAGCAACATCATCCGCCAGGCTGCGGTCTTTCCGCGCCCGCATTCGGGCTGGTCGACCTCGACGATGATCAAGCGCGATCTCGCGACCATGCGCACGCAGCTCGACAAATTTATTGCAAGCGGCGCGATCGCCGAGATCACCAACACGCTTGCCCAGCTCGCCGCGATCCCGGCCGAAACGGTCAAGAACGTCGTCCGCCAGAGCGCCGAGGACGGCCTCCTTATTATCTGCCGCGCGAGCGGGCTCGCCTGGCCGACGGTGCGCGCGCTTTTGCACTCGAAGGCCTGGCCGCAGCGTCCCGACGACAAGAACTTGAAGAGCCTTTCCGACCGCTATTTCCGCCTGTCGAGCGAAAGCGCCCAGCGCGTCCTTCTCTTCATGAAGGCGCGCAAAGCGATGCCCCGCGACGAGATGAGCCGGCTCCTCGAAGACGCCTGACGCGATTTAAGCGCGCGGGCCCCCGCCCGGGTCGGGGATTTTTCCGCTCGCCACCAGCCGGTTCCAGATGAACAGCACGACGACCGCACCGATCGTGGCGGCGATGACGCCCGCGCCCTGATCGGGCCGGTACCAGCCGATCGCCTGTCCGACGAAGGTGGAGAGGAACGCGCCTGCGATCCCGAGCACGATCGTGAGAATAAAGCCTTGCGGATTGTTCGGACCCGGCGACAGCCAGCGGGCGATCAGGCCCGCGACCAATCCGACGATGATGACCCAGAGCATGGCGCGCCTCCTGTTGCCGTTTCCGTCAGATCATGCGCGACGTTTCGTGCTCGGTCAGCAGCCGGCCGTCCGGCGTCATATGATTGATCACGTCGGGAAGTTGCTGGCTGAGCTGCCGCATCAATTCGTCGGGCGACATGCCGGTCATGTCGCTGATCATCTTGATCTGCTCGGGGCTCAGCACCTGCGATAGCGCGCTCGGCGAAATCTGCTGGTTCGGCCCGGTGCCGACCCAGGACTTCGCGACGTCGCCCTGCCCGCTCTGCTGGAACTGCTTGAGAAGATCGCCGAGGCCTCCGCTCAGGATGCTGCCGGCCGCACCGCCCGCGAGCAATCCGCCGAGGCCGCCCGGAAGGAGGCTCCCGAGCCCGCTATCCTGCGTGTTTGCCGTGGTGGTGCCGCCGATCGGCGAAGGCGCGGGCGCTTGCTGGCCGGCGGTCATGTGCTTCACGGCTTTGTAGGCGAGGAGGCCCAAAATCGCCATGGTGATCGGGGACATACCGCCGCTCGAAGCCGGCGCGCCGCTGCGTTGTCCGCGAGGCCCGTTCTGCATACCATTGATCACATCGAGCAAACCCATCGTCGAACTCCTTGGTGCCACGCCCCGAAAAATACTATGGCGGCGCTTCCACCGTTACAAGCTGGCTCCGGCAACGCGAAAATACATGCATAAAATTGTCATGAAGCGTTGATTCGAACGCTGAAATCAAAACGAGATTATGAGGCATAGATGACGGTCACCGCCCTGCGCGCGAATTCGGCGGCATATTGCACAAGATGCTTCTTCGCTTTTTGCGTCGCTGCGGCCGCCGTCTTTCTGGCGGGCGGCGTGCGCGCCGACGATGCCGCCTTGCAGGCCGCGCACCAGCGGCTCGAGACGATCGGCGGCGTTTTCGATTCCGCCGAAGAGGCGCTGAAAGAACCCTCCAAGCGCGACGGCGATTTTGTCGCGCTGCGCGACCAGATCAATCCGCTGCGCGCGGAAATCCGTAAATACGTCGCCGAATTCGAGCCGCGCTTTACCGCCGCCGAAAAGCGGCTGAAGGAACTGGGCGCGCCGCCAAAGGAAGGCGCCGCGCCCGAAGACCCGCGCATCGCCGCCGAGCGCGCGACGCAAGCCGCCTTGTTCAGCGAGCTCGACGGCGTCCTGAAACAGGCGCGCCTTCTCAATGTGCGCGGCGACCAGCTCGCCGAAACGATCGATACCACCCGCCGCGCGCTGTTCAAGGAACGGCTTCTCACACGCACGGAAAGCATCTTGAGCCCCTCGCTCTGGATTCCGGCGGCGAAAGCCATTCCTCTCGAAGCGCACAATTTCGGCGCGCTGCTGAGCGAATGGAAAAGCTACGCCATCGAAAATACGCCGATCGGCACGCTACTCCTGGCGTTTGCCGCGATCGTCGGGCTGGTTGTGGGCGTCTTCCTGCTGCGGCGGGCGCTCCTCCGCTATATCAACCGCCGCGCCCGGCGCGGCGGCGAGGTGCTGCAAACGACCCGCTCGCGCGACGCGTATCTGACGATCTGCCGTGCGGCGATCGACGCCGCGACGCCGCCGCTCACGGCTTTCGCCGCGATCGACATTCTCGCCGCTTTTGACCTCATCGCGCCGCGCATCGACCGGCTCACCAACGGCTTCTTGATCGCGATTGCGATCTTCTCCGTCGGTTACGCTGTCACCCGCGCCATGGTCGAACCCGCGCGGCGGATGATCGGCTTCGACGCGCCGACCGCGAACCAGTTGCACCGCGCGGTCGCGACCGCGGTTGCCATTGTCGCCGCAACTACGCTGATTTTCACCTTCCACCGCGTCCTAGGGGCAACTTCCGTTCTCCGCACCATGACGGCAGGCCTGATGGCCCTCCTTGTCGGCCTTTGCGTCGTTCGCGTGCTTCTCCTGCAAAACCGCCGCACCGGCGAAAAGAGCGCCGGCATCCCGAATTTCATCCGCTTCCTCGGCTGGCTCGCGGTTAGCGCGATCTTCCTCGCGCTCGCAACGGGCCACATTAATCTTGCGGCCTTCACCGCGGCGCGGCTTGTCGATGCCGCCGTCATCACCGGCGCGGCGGTGTTGCTGCTCTCGCTGATCGACTCGGTTTTCGCGGCGGGCTTCTCCGAAGAGGGATCGAGCCGCCGCCGCGTCGCTTCCGCGATCGGCGTCAATCCCGCGCGCCTCGACCTCTTCGCCACGATCACCGCAGGGCTTCTGCGCGCGCTGCTTTTCGTGGTCGCGGTTTTCCTCATCATCGGCGGCTGGCGCACTTCGGTCACCGACGTCGCCTCCTTGCTCGACCGCTTCGATCTCGCGCTCACGATCGGGCAGTCGCGCCTCGCGCTCGGGAGCCTTTTGCTTTCGATCGTCATGCTGATCGTCGCGCTGATCGCAACGCGCATCGTGCACCGCTGGCTGGCGCAGACCGTGCTTCCGCGCACGGCGCTCGACACCGGCTTGCAAAACTCGATCTCGACGATGTTCGTCTATATCGGCGTGATCGCGGCGGGCTTGCTTGCGCTCTCGCAGATCGGCGTCAACCTCCAGAACATCGCCTTCGTTGCCGGCGCGCTTTCCGTCGGTATCGGCTTCGGCCTGCAATCGGTGGTCTCGAATTTCGTCTCCGGAATCATTCTGCTTGCCGAGCGGCCTCTCCGCGTCGGCGACATCATCGAGGTCAAGGGCAGTTCCGGCTATGTGCGCCGCATCAGCGTGCGCGCGACCGAGATCGAAACCGCCGACCGCGCCAACGTCATCATCCCGAATTCCGAGCTGATCTCGAATGTGCTCACCAACTGGACGCACGCGAATACGCTCGGGCGCATCAAATTGAAGGTCGGCGTCTCTTACGATTCCGATCCGCATAAAGTGCGGCAGATCCTGCTCGATGCCGCCGCCGCCCATCCGCAGGTGATGAAGGCGCCCGCGCCTGCGGTGTTGCTGCTCGGCTTCGGCGATTATGCGCTTGAATTCGAGCTCCTTTGCATCGTCGGCAATGTCGATATTTCCGGTACCGTGAAGAGCGACATTTATTTCAGCATTTTGAACGAATTTCGCGCCGCCAAGATCGAAATTCCGCTTCCGCAGCAGGAATATCGCATCCGCGGCGGCGATACGCAGGATTGGATTTCGCCGCCCGAGGACAGGAAAACCGAACGCAAATCCTGATCCGCACTTGCTTCTCGTTTCCGGCGGGCGCTAATTTACGGGCGAGGAAGGGCATCCGATGTCGCTGAAATTTCTGACGGGCTTTTGCTCGCTCGCGCTTTTTTTGGCCGGTTGCGCCGGGCAGATGGACACTTCCACTCCCGCCTTCTACGAAAATCTCGCGGTTCCCGGCGCGAAGGTGAACGCGCCCGCGGCGGCCTCGATGATCTCGGATTATCGCAAGGGTTTCGCGCTCGGCGCGATCGAGGTCGACCCGACGCTCATGCGCGTCGCGGAGGATCACGCCCGCGCGATGGCGAAGGCCGACAAGGTTTCCCACGATATCGGCGGCAAGGGGTTGAAACAGCGCATGGCATCAGTGAGCTACCGCGCCGTGGTGATGGCCGAAAATGTCGGCGCCGGCTATCAGACGCTCGCCGAGGCCTTTTCGGGCTGGCGCGATTCCCCGTCGCACAACAAGAACATGCTGATCCCGGCCGTGACCAAAATGGGGATCGGCACCGCCTACGTCCCGAACTCGAAATATAAAGTCTATTGGGCGCTCGTCTTCGCCGAGCCCGATCCCAAGGCTTACTGAGCAGAACATGCTCCCGCCCGCCCGCGATTACGACAAGCTCGTCGCGGATTTTCGCTGGCAGATTCCAAGAGAGTTCAATATTGCCGTCAACGTCTGCGACGCTTGGGCGGCGCGCGAGCCGGAGCGCGTGGCACTTTACGTGAAACAGCCGCGCGGGTTCGAAGAAATCACTTACGCGCAGCTTCGCGAGCGTTCGAACCGGTTCGCGAATGTCTTGCAGGCAAATGGGCTGAAGCGCGGCGAGCGGCTCGCGATCATCCTGCCGCAGATGACGGAAACGGTGCTTTGCCATCTTGCCGCTTATAAACTCGGCGCAGTGACGCTGCCGCTCGCCTCGCTCTTCGGCGTCGACGCGCTCGCTTACCGGCTGGAGAATTCCGGCGCACGCGTCGTCGTCACGAATACGGCAGGCCTCGCCAAGATCGCGGAGATCCGCGACCGCCTGCCCGAACTGAAGCTTGTGCTTTCCGTCAACGGCGCGGGCGAAGGCGCGCTCGATTTCCATGCGCTGCTCAAGCGCGCTTCCGCCGATTTCACGCCGATCGTGACGGCCGCCGACGATCCGGCGATGATGATCTACACCTCCGGCACCACCGGCCAGCCGAAAGGCGCGCTGCACGCGCATCGCGTGCTGCTCGGACATTTGCCCGGCATCGAGATGGCGCAGGAGTTCATGCCGCAGCCGGGCGACCGCTACTGGACGCCCGCCGACTGGGCTTGGGCCGGCGGCCTCCTGAACGTTCTCTTGCCCGGGCTTTTCTACGGCGTGCCCGTGATCGCGAAGAAATTCGAGAAGTTCGATCCGGAAGAAGCCTTCAGCCTGATGGCGGAAGCAGAAGTGAAAAACGCCTTCATCCCGCCGACCGCGCTTCGCATGCTGCGCTCGGCCGGAAAACCGAGACAAAAACTCTCGCTTCGCACCGTCGGCTCCGGCGGCGAGTCGCTCGGCGAGGAAACTTATAGCTGGGGCCGCGAGGTGCTCGGCCTCACCATCAACGAATTCTACGGCCAGACCGAATGCAATTTCGTGCTCTCTTCGAACGCCAAGATCGGCGTCTCGAAACCGGGCGCGATCGGAAAGCCGGTGCCGGGCCACACCGTCGCGGTCATCCGCGAGGACGGCAGCATTTGCAAGCCGGGCGAGCTCGGCCAGATCGCCGTGAAGCGCCCGGATCCCGTGATGTTTCTCGAATACTGGAAGCGGCCCGACGCGACGCGCGACAAGTTCATCGGCGAGTGGATGACCACGGGCGATCAGGGCGAAAGCGACAATGAGGGCTATATCCGCTTCGTCGGCCGCGACGACGACGTCATCACTTCCGCCGGTTATCGCATCGGCCCGACCGAAATCGAGGATTGCCTCATCCGTCACCCGGCGGTGGCGCTCGCTGCCGCGATCGGCAAGCCCGATCCGATGCGCACGGAGATTGTGAAGGCCTTTGTGCAGTTGAAGCCGGGTTTTTCCGCGAGCAACGAGCTTGCCGCGGAAATCCAGGCTTTCGTGCGCACGAAACTCTCCGCGCACGAATATCCGCGCGAAGTCGCCTTCATCGACGAGATGCCGATGACGACGACGGGAAAAGTGATCCGGCGTCTCTTGCGTGACAAGGCTTAAGCCTTACGCGGGTGCCACACGAAGACGTGCAGGCCGAGGCGCTTTCTCGCGAGCAGGAAGAGAAGCGCCGATTCCATCACCATCGCACTCGCTGTTGCGACCGCGGCGCCCATCGGACCCATGCGCGGAATAAGGACAATACAAAGAATGAAATTGAGCGCGAACGTTCCTGCATAGACCGCCGCGCACAATTTCTGCTCGCCGACCATGTTCAACAAACGCTCCACCGGCCCGACCGACGCGCGCGCCATGAGACCCACCGCGAGCACGAACATCCACGGATAGCCGTGCTCGAAGCCCGCGCCGAACAAATTGAGAAGCGGCTTCCCGAAAATCAGAAACAGAATCGTGATCGCCAGCGACGGCCAGAACACCCAGCGCACCGACTGATGCAGGAACGCCTCTAACTTCTCCCGTTCGCCCGTCGCGTGATATTCGCTAAAGCGATGTGCGGTCGCCGCCGCCACGGAAAAATACACGAAGGCGACCATGGCAAGCGTCTTGGTCGCGGCGTAATAAACCGCGACGTCTTCCGGGCCGACGAAATAATCCAGCACCAGAATGTCGGTGTAGGAGAGCAGGAAATAAAAACTCTCCACCATGAAGATCGGCAGCGCCGTTTTCAGCCACAGCGGAAGATCGTATGTACGGGGCCCGCGCGGCACTTCTTTATGCAGCTCATGCCGGATCGCGAAGAACTGCCCGATCGTCGTGAGCCAGTAGGCGACGACCGCGATCACCATCGCGACCACCGCCGTCACCGCGACGCCGTTGAAATACGCCGCCGCCATCGCCGCGAGAATTAAAAGCGGCCGCAGGATATAGGCCGGGATGATCGCGATGTTCACCCAGTTATAGGAACGCGCGATGCCGCCGAGGACATCGCTCGATCCGTGCACCGGCAAACAGGTCGCCGCGAGTATGAGCGGAACGACGTAATAGGGCCGCACGCGATCGCCGAGCAGCCAGATGAGAACCGCGCTCACCGCGAGTGCCGCAAGCCCCAAGAGAACCGGAATCGCCCGGCTTGCTACGAGAAATCCCCTGAGCCGCGCGAAATCGCCGCGCGTTTTATATTCCGGAATGAAGCGCTGCGCGGTGCTCGAAAGCCCGAGCGGCATGAATGCGCCCGCGAGCAACAGCCACGTCCACACATAAACATAGACGCCGAATTCGAATTTCCCCATCCAGCGCGCGAACAGAACTTGCGAAAAATAGACGAGCACCGCGCTCGCGACCCGCATAATGAAGGCGGCGCCCGCGACTCGCTGTGCGATCGATTGGTGACTCTGATCGCTCGCAAGCGCGCGCAACTTGAGCATGAGTTCGCCCGGACCCATGCGAGTCCGCCGCGCTTCGCCGCCGTTCGTCCCGAGGCTGTTCACAAAAATCTCCCGCCGCCGCGAGATCGCGGCAACTCGCTCAAATTAAAAAGCGCGGCTTAAGAAAACGTTGGGCATCGCCCCAATGGTTAATCAACTTTGTCATGGCCGGGCTTGTCATCCAAGTCGGGTTTACCCGACTTGGGCTCTAAACACGTCGAACTCGGGCAAGCCCGAGTTCGAATGCCATCCACGTCTTAACGGCGTGTCTGCGAAGAAAGGCGTGGATGCCCGGCACAAGGCCGGGCATGACCGTGCCTATCCCCCAAACCCGCCCTGCTCCAGAAACGCCGTTTCTTCCGGCGTCGAGCGGCGGCCGAGGATTTCGTTCCGGTGCGGGAACCGGCCGAATTGCTTGATGATGTCGTAATGCAGCTTCGCCCATTTCACGAGGTCTTTGTCCTTCATCGCTTTGAACAGCTTGAGACACTTCTCCTGATCCGCGAGTTCCTCGCTGTGCTCGAACGGCAGATAAAAAAAGCCGCGCAGCTCGCGCGGCACTTTCTTGTCGAAACCGCGCTCGATCGCTCTTGCCGCGATCGCCCGCGCCTGCGGATCGTTCGCGAATGCCCGCGCCGTGCCGCGAAACATGTTGCGCGGAAACTGATCGAGCAGAAGAAGAAGCGCGAGCGCTCCTTCCGGCTCCGTCTCCCATACGCCGAGCTTTTCCATCGCCGCCGCCTGATGCGTGACGAGAAATTGCTCGTGGATTTTCTGGTCGAAGGCGGGATCTTTCTTGAACCAGCGTTTCTCGCCGGCCTTTTCCCAGAAAGAGACGATCTGCTTTGCGGTCGCGATTTTCATTCCGCAGTTCTACGGTGCTTCGCGCGCGCTGCCAAATCCCTAGACGAGACGGCCAATACTGAGCGGATTGTCGGTGAGCGCCGCGCGGTCGGGCGTATCCGTGCGCGGAACGCCCAAAAACGCGTCGAATAGCCGCCGCACGATGGCAGGATCGAGATCGTAGGTGACGCAAACGAGCCGCGAGCGATGATCGTCGTCCGGCCAGGCGGCGAGCCGCGCAGGTGGGTGAAAAATGTGCTGCACGGCGTGCAGAATGAGCGGTTGCTCCGGCTCCTCCGCGAGTTGCACGATGCCCTTGAGGCGCAGGAGTTTCGCGCCATGCGTCGCGCGCAGGAAATCGAGAAACATTTCCAGCGTCGAGGCAGGGATCGGCTTGTCGGTCGCGATACTGAAGGTGCGGATCTTGTCGTCATGGTGCGCGTGGTGATGATGCGCGTGATCGCCGTCATGCTCGTGCTCGTGATGCGCATGCTCCGCATCGATCACCTCGGCCTCCTTGAGCCACTTTTTCACGTCGGGAATTTTCCGGGCCGGATCGTAAAGGCCCGCATTCAGAAGCGCATCGGTCTTTGCCTCGCCCTTCGCAGCATCCAGTACGACCGCCGCCGGATTGAGCGATTTCAGCCGCGTTCGCAGCGCGGAAACATCCGCCTCGGAAGCAAGATCCGTTTTGGTGAGCACGATGCGGTCGGCCATCGCCGCCTGTTTCACCGCTTCCTGGTGTTGGTCGAGCGTGCCGCTGCCGTTCACCGCGTCAACCGTAGTGACAAGCCCGTCGAGCCGGTAGCGCCGCACGAGATAAGGATGCGCCATCACCGCATGCAGCACCGAGGCGGGATCGGCGAGCCCGGTTGTCTCGATCACCACGCGGCGGAATTCGGCGGTCTTGCCGTTGTCGATCCCGCGCAGGATGTTTTCGAGCGCCGCGACGAGATCGCCGCGCACCGAGCAGCACAGGCATCCGCCGGCCAAAAGCATCGTGTCGCCGTCGACGACTTCATAGAAGAGGTGATCGAGTCCGATCTCGCCGACTTCGTTCACGAGTACGGCGGTTTCGGTGAGTTGCGGATCGCGCAGAAGCGCGTTGAGTAATGTCGTTTTTCCGGCGCCGAGAAATCCAGTGATGATCGTGAGCGGAATCGGCTCCGCCGGTCCCTTCGGACGGGACGGCTTCTTGCTCATTGCGCTTTGCCGGAAACGGCCGTCGGATGTGCCGTCTCCGCATCCAGCACTTTCGGCTTCCGGTTGCGCGGAAGCGGCAGCCCCTCCGACATCGCCGCGCGCTCGGCCGCGGAAAGCGAGGGCTTTTCCGGCTCCGGCTTCGGGGCGGCGGGCGCGACGACCTGCACCGCCGGCGCTTTCGGCTCGGGCTTCGGATAAGTGATCGTGGGGCCGTTCGACGCGCTCTTTGCGGCGGGCGCAACCTGCTCGTCCCCCGGTAGCGACCCCGCCGCCTTGGTTTTCGATTTCGATTTGGCCTTCGCTTTTCCCTTCTTGCCTTTTTTGGCCTTGGGATGCGGGATCAGGTCGTCGCCGCTCACATTCTTCTGCGCTTCGGACTGCGTCGGTGCGCCGATATAGATGCGAACGGGCGCCATCGAAGGCGGCAGATCGACGAAGTAATTTTTCTTCGCCGGCTTCTTGCCCTTCACGCTCCCCGCGCTCGCGGCGACCGCCTCCGGCTCATCCGGCTCTTCCTCTTCGACGTCGGATTCGATCGGAACGCGCCGTCTGCCTTTCCCGCAGGTGAGATCGTGCATGTCGACGGGATCGACGTGCAGATTCTCGATCGATTCCACCGCCCGCGGCTCGCCGCGGAGGACCGCGCCGATTTTCGCCAGCGGCGAGAAGCCTTTTTCAAAGAGCTTCGCCACGTCCTCGTTGCGGGACGCGTTCGAACGCCCGCCGAGCACCACCGCAATCAGCTTCTTGTTGCCGCGCGTCGCCGTCGCGACGATGTTGTAGCCGCCCGCGCAAATGAAGCCGGTTTTCATCCCGTCCGCGCCGAGATAGTGATCGATCAGCTTGTTGTGGTTGCGGATCAGGCGCTTGCCGAGCCGGAGCGCCGGAATACGGAACAGCGCTTCCTGATCGGGAAACTCGCGATAGATCGCGCGCGCAAGAAGCGCCATGTCGCGCGCCGTCGTGATTTGTCCTTCGTCGGGCAAGCCGTTCGGGTTGGCATAGTGCGTGCCGGTCATGCCGAGCTCGGCCGCCGTGCGGTTCATTTCCGCGATGAAATTCTCATAAGTGCCGCCGACACCTTCGGCGATCACCACCGCCATGTCGTTCGCCGATTTCACCATCAGCATCTTGAGCGCGTTATCGAGCGTCACCTGCGTGCCGAGCGGAAAGCCCATCTTGCTCGGCGCTTCGTGATAGGCGCGCTCCGAAACGGTGAGCAGCGTGTCGGGCTTCACGCGGCCTTCGCGCATCGCGCGAAAGGCCACGAACACCGTCATCAATTTCGAGATCGAAGCCGGATACCACGGGCGGCCCGCTTCATGCTGCGCGATCACGCGGCCGGTCGTTGCGTCCACCAGAAGATAAGGCCCTGCGGCCGCCTGCCCCGCGGCCAGCAGCAAAAGGGCGACGAGACCAAAGCAAATACACCGGCAAGCGTTTCGGCTGGCTGCAAAATACACGCGCGTGGTTTCCGTGATCGATTCCAGTCGATAGCAATCGTGTAGGGGCGGAATTGCGGCAATCCGGCCGCGCGCCCCTTCCTAACCCGTTCTGCGCGCGGGGCAAAGAGCCTATCGCGCGGAACCCTCCGCGCCTATATTCGACGAAGAACGGAGTTCCCGAAATGACCGCCTGCATCGTCGGACTCGCGCATACGCCTTTCGGCAAGCATGACGCGGAAAGCGTCGAGAGCCTGATCGTCCGCGTTGCATTGGACGCGCTCAAGGACGCCGGCATCGAAGCGAGAGACGTCGACGAAATCGTGCTCGGGCATTTCAACGCGGGCTTTAGCCCGCAGGATTTCACCGCCGCGCTCGTTTTGCAGGCGGATCCCGCGTTCCGCTTCAAACCCGCGACGCGCGTGGAAAATGCCTGCGCCACCGGCTCCGCCGCCGTGCATCAGGGGTTGAAATCGATCGCCGCCAACGCCGCGAAGATCGTGCTCGTCGTCGGCGTCGAGCAAATGACGAAGACGCCCTCCGCCGAGATCGGTAAAAACCTCTTGAAGGCTTCTTATTTGCCGGAAGACGGCAATATTGACGCGGGTTTCGCCGGCGTGTTCGGCAAGATCGCGGGTTCCTATTTCCAGAAATATGGCGATCAGTCGGACGCGCTCGCCAGAATCGCCGCGAAAAATCACAAGAACGGCGTCGAAAATCCTTACGCGCAAATTCGCAAGGATTTTGGCTTCGAATTCTGCCGCACGGAGAGCGAAAAAAACCCGCGCGTCGCGGGGCCGCTGAAACGTACCGATTGCTCGCTCGTCTCCGATGGCGCCGCCGCGATCGTGCTCGCCGACGTCGACACCGCGATGAAGCTCGGCAAGCCCATGATCGCATTCCGCGCCACCGCACACGCGCAAGATTTCCTGCCGATGTCGAAGCGCGACATTTTGCAGTTCGAAGGCTGCCGCGAGGCCTGGACCCGCGCGCTTCAACAGGCGGGCATTCAGCTCGGCGATTTATCGTTCGTCGAAACCCACGACTGCTTCACCATCGCGGAATTGATCGAATATGAAGCGATGGGGCTTGCAAAACCCGGCCAAGCCGCGCGCGTGGTCGAGGAAGGCGTCACCGAAAAAACCGGCAAGCTGCCGGTGAATCCATCCGGAGGCCTCAAAGCAAAAGGTCATCCGATCGGCGCGACCGGCGTATCGATGCATGCGCTCTCTGCTTTGCAGTTGCGCGGCGAAGCTGGCGGCATGCAGATCAAGGACGCGGAACTCGCCGGCATCTTCAATATGGGCGGTGCCGCGGTCGCGAATTACGTTTCGATTTTGGAGCGCGTGCGCTGATCAGCGCGCCACGGGCACAGCGCTCGCCGCCGGCTCCGGCGCGATCATGAATTGCGCCCGCGCAAGCTCCGCGAAGCGGCCGTTTTGCTTGACGAGCTCGTCGAAACTTCCCTGCTCGATGATCTTGCCGTCCTGAAAGACGAAGATGCGGTCTGCGTTGCGGATCGTCGCCAATCGATGCGCGATCACAAAGGTCGTGCGGCCTTTCATCACCTCGTCGAGCGCGAGCTGCACCTTCTTCTCGGTCGTGGCATCGAGCGCGCTCGTCGCCTCGTCGAGAATGAGGATCGGCGGGTCCTTCAAAAGCGCCCGCGCAATCGCGATACGCTGGCGTTCGCCGCCGGAAAGCTGCCGCCCGCGCTCGCCGACATTCGCCTCCACGCCCGAACGCGCGATGAATTCGGACGCCTGCGCGCGGCGCAGCGCATCGGCCATTTCCTCCTGCGTCGCGTCGGGCTTGCCGACCTTGAGGTTTTCCTCGATCGAGCGGTTGAACAGGAGCGCTTCCTGAAACACGACGCCGATATTGCGGCGAAGCGATTCGATCTTGAGATCGCGAATGTCGCGGCCGTCGATCCGCACCACGCCCTTCTGCGGGTCCCACGCGCGATGCATGAGCGAGAGCGCCGTGGTTTTGCCCGCGCCGGTCGCCCCCACCACCGCGATGGTTTCGCCAGGCTTCACGTCGAAGCTGATGTCGTCGACCGCCGCGCGCTTGCCGTCGTAGGAGAGCGAAACGTGGTCGAATTCCACTTCGCCCTTCGCGCGGTCGAGGTCGATCGCGCCGCGCTTGTCCTTGATCGGAACCGAATCGAGCACGTCGAAAAATTGCCGGAGCCGCGGCGTCTCCAGCACCATGCGGTTCGAGAAACCGACGACGAGTTCGAGTTTCCCGACGAAGAGCGTCGCGATGTTCACGAAAGTGACGATCTCGCCGATCGTGACCGTGCCGTGAATGTGCAGCCAAGTGCCGTAGAGGAAGATCGCCAAAATAGTGATCGTGGTCGCCGCCCGCGTCGACACCGAAACGATCGCCCACCAGGTGAGCACCGGAATTTGCGCGGCGAGCACTTGGCGCGCCACGTTCTTCACCGCTTTCACTTCCGCGTCGACCCGCGTGAAGCTCTGCACCAGCGCGATATTGCCGAGCGCATCGGAGGTGCGCTCCGCGAGATCCGAGTGGAAGCGCTCGACGCCAAGCTGCTGCTCTTCCGTTTGCCGGAGCGCGAAGGTCGTGATCGCCGCGAAAATCGTCATCAGCCCGACGAGCAAAAGCCCGAGCCGCCAGTTCAGATACACCGCAACGGGCAACAGAATGAAGATCGAAACGAAGGCCGCGAAATGGTCGCGGAAGAAAGTGAGCCACAGGCCCCACAAGGAATCAGCGCCCTGCAGCATCACCTTCATCAGCCGGCCCGAATGCGTGCCGGTGTGATAGGCGAGCGGCAGATGCAGGACGTGGCCGAAGTAGCTCGTGATGATCGCGAGCCGGCGGCGGTGCGCCAGCCGGTCGGCATGCAGCGCCAAAAGCACACCCGCCGCGATGCTGAACAACCCGAAGCCCGCCCAGATCGACAGGAGATATGTGAGGTCTGAAAAGGACGGCGCGCGGTTCGCCGCCTGCGCGCTCACCAGCGCGTCGATCACACGCCCGAACAGGACGGGCTCGGCGAATTGCGCGCCCGCAAGGCCGATATTGGCGGCGGCGAGAAAAACCCCGAGCTTTTTCTCGGGGCCAAGCATTTCAAAGACGCGGGCGTAGATGCGGAGAAAGGACATGACTGTTGCCCGATGGGGAACCCACTGTAGCGGGAACGGAAAAGGCCGCAACGGCGGCCAAAAGCCGCTTAACGCTCTTCCTTGCGTTGCGGCAGGAACGATCCGTCGAAAATATCGCCCGCTTGCGGCTTCTTTTTGAACTCGGCTTGCGCCGCGATCTGGTCGATCGCCGCATTCATGCGCTGCGGATCGATTCCGCCATAGCCGTTCGCCTTGGTTTCCGGCGTCACAATGTTGTCGTGGATCGTCATTTTCAGCCGCTCGAGTTCGGACTCTTTGTTCAGCATGGAATTTCGCTTCAGAATGGGCTCGATCGCGTGCGTCGGCCGCGCGATCGTTTCCTTCAGGCCCTTGGTGAAAGCGCGAATGAATTTCTGTACCGTTTCGGAGTTCTCGCGCGCGAATTTTTCGCTCACCATGATCGAGCTGCCGTACATCTTCACGCCGAAGTCGCCCATCAGCATCACGTTGATGTCGGTCCCCGGCACGCCACGATCCTTGAGATCGATGAACGAGTAATACGACATCGCGGTCACCGCATCGATCTGCCCCGAAGCGAGCATCGGCTCGCGCACGGGAAGCCCGATATTCTCGGTCGTGATCCGGTCGGCGGGAAGCGCGTTCGCGGCCATGAACACTTTCCAGAGCGCGCTCGCGGGCTCCTTGAGCGGCGTGCCGACTTTCTTGCCGATCAAGTCGGTCGGCAATTCGATGCCGCGGCTCTTGCGCGCGATCACCGCATAACCCGGCTTGTTGTAAAGGACGAACACCGCCTTCACCGGCGCGGGCGGATCGGCATCGCGCGCGCGCAACAGCATGTTCAAGTCGCCGATGCCCATATCGGCTTCACCGGCGGTAAGGCGCTTGACGGTCGCGTTCGCGCCCTCGCTCGGCTCCGGCAGAACCGGCTCGACGATGGTGACGTTGAGGCCCTCGGCCTTGAAATATCCCTTGTCGATCGCGACCAGAAGCGGCGCCGCGGTTGCGTCGATCTGCCATTCCA
>Ga0070682_100001057_pt1 | contig 15870 bp, 13 predicted proteins | sample KBSC63LmetaG_FD_64668 | JGI IMG/M metagenome (GOLD analysis project Ga0070682, IMG submission 64668) | Corn rhizosphere microbial communities from Kellogg Biological Station, Michigan, USA - KBS C6-3L metaG | ecosystem: Host-associated > Plants > Roots > Rhizosphere | place: USA: Michigan... | reverse complement strand
GACGGCAACGACTTGGCAGTGGTCGTCGATCGCCTGCGCCGCGACTTTCCCGACAAGTATTTGATCGCCGAGCACTTGCCGGCGCATCCCTGGATCACGACGGCCGGTCGGTTTTGCGCGACCTGGCAGTCGTCGGTGCACCACGAGAGCCAGCGCGCGCTCGCAGGACAGGAGCCGTTGAACAAGCTGCTGGGCGTGCTGGGCTGGGACGGCTTCGAGCATCCTTGGAATCTGGTGCGCTACCTCGCCGGCTCGCACGACGACGTCGGCGATCAAAATCGCGGCAATGCCGAGGACGGCCTTTCCAACTGGGATACCCGGCACCGCTATTTGATCGACCAACTCGGTGGGCGCGATGACTGGCACGCACGGGCCAAGTGTCGCCTGGCGTGGGCGCTCAACGTCGCCATGCCGGGCACCCCCATGTCCATGATGGGCTCGGAATGCTTGATGGGCGCCCCGAGCGTGGGCTGGGGCTACTGGCATGACGGCACCGACGGAAACGGAGACCATCGCTTCGATTGGCAGGCCACGGGCGACGCGTACGCCATGGGCATGCGCGCGCTGGTTCGCGATGCCAACGCAGTTCACTTCGCCTACCCGGCGCTGCGCTCCGAAACGCTACGCATCAGCCACGTCGATCCCGACAACCAAGTCTTCGCGTTCAAGCGCTGGACGAGCGACGGCAACATCATGCTCGTCGTCGTCAACGCCGGCGAACGCAGCTTCGACTCCCACAGCTACGGTGTCCGCACGGACGGCGTGTACGGCCGCTTTCGCCAGGTGCTCTGCTCGCAAGACGCGGACTACGGTGGCTGGGACGGTGCCGGAAACGCCTACTACGAGCCTGTCACCCAGGGCGACGCCTCCATCTACATCAACGTGCCAAAGTGGAGCGTTCTGATCTTTGCTTGGCTCGGCTAGGGTCGTTTTCGCAGAGGGCGTAGTGAAGCGTGAGCGCTAGCGGTTCGTCGATAGCGACGTGAGGGCGCGACGGAGCGCGGCGAGCGCTGTTTCGCGATTGTCGTAGGCGACCACGCGGACGTCGTCCTCACGAGCGTATCGCTGGACTTGAAGCGTGCCGGGTATGGAGCTCACGACGAGCGCCACCGCGAGCCAATCCGCGCAGAGGCTCCGGCGAAACGGGGCGAAGGCCCGCTCGAACTCTTCGTCGTTGCGTCCGACCGCGAGACTCACGTCTACCAGCAGACACGAACGGCGGCGGTCGACTCCTCCCAGCGCGCGATTGGCGGCGCCCCACGCGCGCTCGAGGTCGCTGAGCTCGACCGGGGTTTGCTTGCGAACGACCATCACGATGGGCTCGCCGGCGAGCGCGAATACTTGCGTGTACTCGTTCTCGAACAGGGGAGCGGACATCGAGGGCAGGGACGCTAACATGACTATGACGTCGCCGCCCTGGCCGCGTGCTCTCCACCGTCGTCGAGCGACATTCGCGCGCGATCGCGGGAATCGTCGACGGAATCGACAGAAAGAGTAAGCTCGCTCCACTGCGGGAGGAGGAGCCATGTACCTTCGAAATTGCTCAGCAGTTCTCGGGCGTCCGGTCGCGGTCTGGTCGTTTGTCGCTTTTTGCGCCGCCTGCTCGGAGGAGGCGCCAGCCGTCAAGGGCGGCGACGGCACCGGGGCGGTTGGCGGGGGCGCCGGATCCGCCGGAAAGGCCAGCGGTGGGAGTGCGGGAAGCAGCGGGTCGGCGGGGGCCGTCCAATCGGGTGGCACGAGCGGTTCCGCGGCCGGCACGACGAGCGGCGGCGCGGGCAAGGCAGGTGGGGCGGCAGGCACGACGAGCGGGGCGGGCGGCGCAGCGAGTGGTGCAGGTGGTGCAGGTGGTGCAGGTGGTGGGGCAGGCGGTACGGCGAGCGGCGCAGGCGGTGCGGCGAGTGGCGCAGGCGGCACGATGGCGGGCTCGAGCGGTCGGTCGGGAGAGGGCGGCTCCGCGACGGGCGGCGTTTCGGGGAGTGCCGGCAGCTCGGGCGGCGGCGCTGCCGGCGGTCCGACGAGCACGCGTTCACCCGGTTGCGGCAAGGCGCTTCAACGGCCCAATCCGAGGACCCAGCAGACGATGGAGACCGGAGGCGCGACCCGGTACTACCTCCTCGACGTTCCCTCCAACACCGACAACGATACCCCGCTCGCTCTGGTCTTCGGTCTGCACGGCTACGACATGAACAATGTCGCCGTCATCGATCTTTACAACTTCACTTCGCGCTCGAACGGCCGCGCGATCACCGTGCTTCCGCAGGGCGAAGGCCCGCCACCCGGCGACGTGTCCCACTGGGGCGACCACGTCCTCGAATCGACCTGGACGGCCGGCGACACGAACTACAACTACATTCACGAGCTGATGCTCGACCTTCAAGATCGGTTCTGCGTCGATCCGAGCCGGGTGTTCATCGCCGGCTTCAGCATGGGGGGCTTCTTCACCAACTCGCTCGCCTGCGCACACAGCGACTGGTTCCGTGCCTTCGCGCCCGTCGCAGGCGGTGGTCCCACTTCCTGCTCCAACGCGAATGCCAAGCCGGCCATCATGCTCCACCACGGAACGGCCGACGACATCGTCGAGATTTCCTCGGGCGAGGGGAGTCGCGATTTTTGGATCGAGCAAAACGGGTGCGGCACGAGCACCACGTCGTCGTTCACGGGCTGTCAGAGCTATGGCGGCTGCCCCGCGGAGAGCCCGGTCATCTGGTGCGTCGGCAACTGGAATCACACGATCAGCTCGACGGCATCGGCCAACATCTGGTCCTTCTTCGACGGCTTCAAGTAACCGGCCGCATTTCAGGCGCGCGGCGGTGTCCGGTCTTTACCTGGGTTCTCGCTTGCCGAGAGCGACCAGAATGGCCAGCAGCGCCTCGCGTTGCTCGTCGATGAGCTTTCGATCCTGAGATTCGAGGGCAGCCCGAAACACCGAGAGCGCACGCCCGAGCTGTGCGCGTTCTTGCCCGACCAACTCCGCGTAGAGCGCGTCTGCGCGCGAAACGGCGGTAATGTTCGGGAGGGTCTCACGGGGATGGAACTTGAGCCGCGCAAGACGTGCTCGTGCGGCCTCGAGCTCGCGGCGGGACAAGCGCCCGGCGCTGCGTTCGATCGTGAACGTGGTGCCCTTTTTGGTAGAGACGATCGTCGCGTCGACGTCGAGAACACCGTTCATGTCATAGCTGAAACGGACATCGACCGATTCCGTACCGGCTGGCCTCGGGGGAATGTCACGCACCATGAACTCGCCGATCCTCTGGTTCCTCTCGCAGCGTGCATGTTCCCCCTGAAACACCTCGATCTTGAGCAATGTCTGGCCGCTCGACATCGTGCAGAAACGCTCGACGCGGCTCGCCGGCAGCACGGTGCCGCGCTCGATGATCGGCGAGAAAATACCTTCAACCAAGCTACCTTGGAGCTCCTGGCCTGTTGCGATGCCGAGGCTGAAGGGGGCAACGTCGGTGGCAACCACGTCGGCTACGGCACTATCACCTGCCTTGAGTGCGGCTTGCACGGCAGCGCCCAGTGCCACGGCCTCGTCGGGTGAGAGCGAGCGCAGTGGTAGGCGGCCAAAGAGTTTCGCTGCGAGCGACGCGACGCAGGGCATGCGCGTGGCACCGCCGACCAGAAGGACTTCGTGGGAGTCGCTCGCGCGGCGCCCGGCATCACGCAGCGCGCGCTCGATGGGGGGTACCATGCGGTCGAGCAGAGCTTGAGATCGCTCCTCGAGCCGTACGCGCGACACGGGAAGCTCGAAATCGACCTGACCCTTCGAGGTGGGGAGCCCCGGTACGGCGACCAGCGTCTCGGCACCTTCGGAGAGGCGACGCTTGGCGAGCTCGCAAGCTTCGCGCAGGCGAGCTTTGCCTACGGCGTCGTTCGCGAGCTCCGCGCCGCGCTCCTTCGCCAGCCAGTCGAGGCAGTGCTCGACCATGACATCGACGAAATCCTCCCCGCCAAGCCGGGTGTCACCGGCCGACGCTTGGATCTCGATCACTCCCTCCATGATCTCTAGCGCGGTAACGTCGAAGGTTCCTCCGCCGAGATCGAGCACGATGGCGCGCAACTCCCGTTCCCGATGGTGTAGCCCGTAGGCGAGCGCCGCTGCGGTCGGCTCGTTGATGATTCGCTCGACGTGAAGTCCCGCAAGGTCGCACGCATGGCGCGTCGCCCGCCGCTGGAGCTCGCCGAAGTAGGCAGGCACGGTGACGACGGCTTCCTCGACCTCGACCCCGAGCGCAGCCTCGGCGTCGCTCTTGAGCTGGGCCAGAACGAGGGCGGACAGCTCCTCTGGCGTGAAGGTGCGCCCGCTGAGCCGGTACTTGCGATCGGTGCCCATGTCGCGCTTGAACGAGACAGCCGTCGCCTCGGGGTGTGTCAGCGCCCGCGCCCGCGCTGCGCGACCAACGAGTACGCGGTCGCCGTCCACATTCACGGCACTTGGAGTGAGCAATTCTCCGAGGGCGTTCGGGATGACCTTGGGCTCGCCGTCCTGCACGATGGCGACCAGCGAGTAGGTCGTTCCGAGGTCGATTCCGACGTGCGCGCCGCTCACGGGACCTCCACCAGCTCGTCGGTGAGCTCGGCGCACACGTCGAGCGCCCGCTTGCGGCGGCCCGCGTAGTTGTCACGCGACCACGCGAAACCCGCCTCGCGAACACCGCGTTCATAGGAGGGCCAGTGCTCTCGCACGGTGTTGCAGTCGCTGTACTGCACCGCCTCATCAATGGCGCGCGCGGCCGCGACGAGGCTTTCCTGCGCCGGGCCCTTGGCGGTTCGTGGCCCGTTCGCACCGTTCGCCGTGGCCGTCACCTGCGCGGGGCGAGGCGGCTGCTCCGTCGCGAAGAACGAACCGAAACAGGCCCTGCATACGTGAAGCGCGACCCACCCCACCCAGATCCAGGACCAGCGCGTGAACCCCTGGCGGAAGCGAGGAACCCCAGCCGGGGCGACCAATGCTTGGTTCAATCTGGGTGCTTTGGCAGCGAAGGCGCGCCGCAGGCGCCAGCCCCCCTTCTGCCGCAGGCGATCGGCCTCTTCGAAGTCCCCCGACCGTACGCCCGCCGCAAGCTCTTGGATCAATTGCTCCGACGCGACCCCCTCAAGCGCCAACAACTCCTCGACGAGCGTCCAACGAGCGATGCCGTGCGCTCCGATCTCACGCGGCCCAATGCCAAGCTCGGTGATGTGTCGATCGAGGGATTGGTTGAGGCGACGGGCCTCGGCGAGCTTGCCGTCCTCGAGCAACCGCAGGATCTCTTCGATGTCTCGCCAAGGGACGAGCGAGGTGGGTTCATCGTTGCGGACAGCGAGCAGCGCGCCCGGGAGCTCTTCCTCCGCCGCTCCCGCTTGGGGTGCCATTTCCGGCATCGCCTCCGTGCGGTCTGCTATCGGGCTCGATCGCGCGAGCGGGCCCGGGAGGGGGGTGGCGCTCGGACTGCCGGCCTCGAGCGTTTCGCCCCAGAGCCAGGGAGCGTCTCGCAAGAGATCGTACGCGTCGCGCACGCGCTTGAACCCCCCGGGGTCACGTTCTGGCGAATGCCGCCGCACCGATCGCAAATAGGCGCGGCGGATTGCTTCCTTGGAGGTCGGCGCCTCCAGCCCAAGCTCCGCGAGCGCCTCCTCTGAATCCACCGTCGTCCCGAGTCTCTGAGCATACACGAGTCCCTCGAGTGTTGTCTCGCGCGCTTGGCTTCCCGCGTGGCTCCTCGCGTTTTGTCGCGCCCGGACTAGAGTTCGCCAACTCTTTTGCGGTTGGAACCTGTGGAGACCAAGTCATGACTGCGTTGCGAACGGGCATTCTGGTGCTGGCGGCCTTTGCGTGCGGAGTGGCAGCGGACCGCGCGCATCGATACGTGCACGAACCGAAGGGTCCTTTCGCTCACATGTTGCACGTCGGCATCTTGGTGCCCGACATGAACGCGGCCGTTGCCGAATTCCGCAGCCTGGGCTTCGAAGATATCGAGCTGTTGCCCGTCGATAAGGGGATCGATCGGCGCTACCACGACATGCCGCTCGACTGCTCGTTGAAGCAAGCGTTCGTGAAAGGTGCACCCGAGATCGAGCTGCTGGAGCCCGTGTGCGACTCGCCCAATCCGTGGGCCAGTGAGCTTCACGAGAAGGGGATGCAGCTCCACCACGTGGCTTTCTACACGAAGGACGCTCCCGCAGAGCTCGAGAAGGTGAAGCACCTCGGCTTCGTCGAAATTTCCGAAGGCCGGTGGCGTGACAAGAACCCCGGCTTGGGCGAATTCTTCTACGTGCGCAAGCCGGGCGACGCCTTGATCGTGGAGTTTCTGACTCGCACCAAATCGTAGGCGCGCGCGTGGCGCTGGAACCGACCCCCTTGGTGGGGCCGCGGTCGCGGTATACACACGGGTGAGCCCCCCGGTGATCTGCGCATGAACGCTGCCCACCTGTTCGAATTGCTGATCGCGATGCTGTTCGCGGTCATCGCTCTGCACTACGTCGCGCACCAGCTGCGCTTGCCGCCGGCCGTGGCGCTGATCGCCGGTGGTGCCGGACTGGCGTTCATTCCCGGTCTGCCGCAGATCTCGTTGGACCCGGCGCTGGTGCTGGTGATCTTCCTGCCGCCGCTGCTGATGGATGGCGCGTGGTTCATCCCGCTCCGGCATCTGCGCCGGCACATCATCGGCATCCTGTCTTTGGCCATCGGCGCGGTCGTGTTCACCACGCTGGTGGTGGCGGTCGTGACGCACGCGCTCTTGCCCTCACTCCCCTGGGCCGCCTGCGTGGCGCTCGGCGCCATCGTCTCGCCGCCGGATGCGATCGCCGCGCGCGCGGTACTGCAGCGCGTGCGCTTGCCGCAACGGCTGTCCATCCTGCTGGAGGGCGAAAGCCTGCTGAACGATGCCACTGGCCTCGTGCTGTTTCGCTTCGCGGTGGTCGCGGCGGTGACGGGCACGTTCAGCACGCTCGACGCGCTCGGCAGCTTCGCGCTGCTGGCATTGGGCGGTGCGGCCGTCGGTGCCCTGGTCGGCGGAGCCTGGGTAACCGTGGTGAAGCGGCTGCGCGACGAGTACCTCGTGATCGCGGCCTCGGTCTTGCTGTGCTGGGCCGCCTACATCCTGGCGGAGATGCTGCACGTGTCCGGCGTCATTGCCACCGTGGTGACCGGCCTCATCTGCGGCTGGTACCAGCATCAGGTGTTCTCGGCCGCCATCCGGCTGCGCGGTACCTCGTTCTGGACCGTGCTGATTTTTCTGCTCGAAGCGAGCGTGTTCATGCTCATCGGCTCGTCCGTGCGCGACGTGATCACTCGCGTCGGTGGCTTCGGCGTGGTGCTCGAGCACATGACAGTGCCCATCCTCGCGATCCTGTTGGCGATGACGCTGGCACGCTTCGCGTGGATCTTCGCCTGCGACGGCGTCATCGCCCTCCGCCGCAAGTTCGGCTGGCGCCGCTTCGAGACCATGGGCTGGCGCGCGTCGACCGTGCTTGGCTGGGCCGGCATGCGTGGCGTCGTCACGCTCGCGGTCGCGCTGAGCGTCCCCGCCGATCTGCGGGGCCGCGACTTCATACTGGTCGCGGCCTTCGCGGTGATCCTCGTGACCGTGCTCGTGCAGGGCACGACGCTCGGCGTGGTCATCCGCCGGCTGCGCCCGCCCGAGGCCGGCGCGCACGTTGCGCCACTGACGATGTCGCAGGCCGAGGCCGCGATGGCGCAGGCGCAGGCCAAGCTCATCGGTTCGAGGGCTTACGCGCCGGATGGCACGGTGATCCACCCGCAGCTGCTCGAGAGCTACCGTCGACGCGCCAGCATCACGGAACGCTACGCGGGCAACGAGGCGCAGTATCAGCCAGGCCTCCAGGCGCACTTCGATCTGGTGTTGGAAGCCAATGCGGCTGGGCGCGCGGAGCTCCTGCGGCTGCATCGCGCCGGGCAAATCGACGATCGCGTGCTGCACGAGCTCGAACGGGACTTGGACTTCGAGGAGCTTTCGGCTCAATCCGCGAAAGCCACCTGAGCTACTCGAGCGCGCGTCAGAGCCCCCATTTCATGGTCAGGTCGACGTCGCAACGACGGCCGACTCTCGCGGCTTCGACGCGGCCGCGCACGCCAAAATGCTCCATGGCGCCCTCGAACACGCCAACCTGGTACGAGTTGCCGAAATTCCAGATCTCGCGGAGCTCGACCCGCGCGCTCGTGTCGGTCAGCGCTTCCACCGAGGCCGTGCCAGGCGTGATCGAGACTTCATAGGCCTTCGTGACCAGGTTGAGAGCGCGAACCCAGCTGTTGCCGGCGATGCTGAAGATCACCTTACCCACCGTCGTGCTCATCAGGGTTGGAAAGGCCAGCCTCCCGAGTGAAGTCATCCCCTCGCGCGGTGAGATGTCGGGGTAAAGGACGCCTACCGCACCGATCATGTGGCGCATCAGCTCGTGCAGAGGATAGTCCTTGAACGAGAGGTAGCGCTTGGCGGTGGGACGTGAGGCCCCGCGGCGCTCGAGCATCGACATGAGCGACTCCACGTACATGCCCTTGACCGTGGCCTCGGACGGCGTTTCGCTGATCCACGCCTCGAGCTCGGCTTGATCAGCAGCGAATTCGGGCCGGGTCATGACGGCGATGAATATGGCACGGGCCGACGAGACCGCGGTGAAAGTGTCGGTCTTGGTCGGACGTTGCTGCCGTGGTACCGAGTCGTGTGGCTGCTCGACACATGGGTCTCGTGCTGACGGCGCTCGGCGTTTGGGCCTGTGGTGGGGGTTCGGATGGCTCGAACGATGGAGGTGGCGCAGGCGGCGCAGGCGGCGCAGGTGGCGCAGGTGGCGCAGGTGGCGCAGCGAGCAGTGCCGGTGCGGGGAGCGGCGGGCGCGCCGGTGCGTCCGGGAGCGGGGGGGCGGCCGCGCAGGGAGGCACTTCGTCCGCGGGAACGGGCGGCGCCGATCCGCTCACGTGCACGCCCGGCTTCACCGCGGATAGCTCGACGCTCTACCCGTATCCGTTCGCCAACTGCGGGGACATCCCGGGCCTCGCGGGTGAGGACAGATGGTTCCGCGACGTGAGCCTGCCGAACCCTGTCGGCCCCGGGGACACGTACGCGTTTTCCGCAGAGATGAAGACCTCGGCGGGGACCTACCTTCTCTACGGCGCCACGGAGAAATGCGGTGCCGCCGGTGAGCTGCTCGATACGGTCGAGGTTGAAAACGGGGATGTCGTCCTCTGTCACCAGGTGTCGCCCGTCAGTGGCACCTACACGCACCTGATCTGGGTCTGGAGCGTCGCGGCCCAGCAAGGTGACACGACGTTCTGCGAAGGCGGCACGTGCCCCGGCCGCTAGTCGTGGCCTCGAGTCAAGCGCGCCCACGACGCCGCACGAACGCGAGCAGTGTTGCGACGACCGCGACCGACGCCGGGGCGCCACCTCCACGATTTGCGTCACCCGCGACGCGACAACCGCAACCAGTCTCCTCGCCGTCCGTGGTCTGAACGGGGACCACGGCGACGGGCGAGCCTCCCGTCGCGGTCGCGCCCGAGCCTGCTCTCGCTCCGCTCGCACCCACGCCTCCGCTGCCCGCGCCCCCTGCGGCGGGAGATGCACCGGCTCCGGCGCCGCTCGCGCTGCCGCTTCCGAACCCCGCGCCGGCACCGCCCGAGCCGGCACCGCCGCTGCCACCGATATCCGTCCGCCCACCGCTTCCGGCGCTTCCCGAGGTAGCGCCAGCGACGCCGGAAGCGCCCGCTTGCGCTCGGCCGCCGCTGCCGGCCGCGCCACCGGCACCCACAACGCCGCCGACTCCCGCTGCCCCGCCGGCACCGCCCGCTCCGCCGCTCCTCCCGCCGCCGCTCGCTCCTCCGTTCCCGGCGCCACCCGTCCCCGTGCCGCCGCCGCCTCCCGCGCCCGCACCGCCCAGTCCGCCTTCGCCTCCGGCCGGCTTGCCGTCGATCACGATCTCGACCAAGGCCGACACGGACGTCACGTCCAGCACCTTGATCTGCCTGTTCTGATCGGTGAACGTCGTGCCCGGGCGGAGCGCTGCGTCTTGCGCACCGGCGCTCGAGCCGAAGTCGATGATGTGCGGGAGCGTGCGGCGGCCTGACGGCAGATAGCGGAGCAGCACGCCGTTCGTGAGGTTGGTCTCGAGGAACGAGTCGTACCCGACGGCCTGCCGAAACTCGAGGTGGAACTGGCTGTCGTCTCCGCGCGGGACCAGCACGGATTGAAGCCCGGCGGCCGCCTGCTCGATGGGGTAGAGCCTCACCTGTCGCGACGACGTGACGACCGTCTTGTTCGCCGCGTTCAGCCAGCCGAGCGCGTCCTTGTAGTAGGACATGTACTGCCCATTCCGACTGCCCATGACGTCGGTCTCGTCGCCGTACTCGTTGTGAGCGCAGCTCCCCTCGAAAGCGCCGACAGCGCAGTTGTCGTACGACGACGCGTGGCCGCAACCGAAGTTGTGACCCACTTCGTGCGCCACGTACTCCCAGAGATAGTTGAGAGTGAGCCCGTAAATGATGGCATTCTTTCCGGGCTGGTCGCCTTCGCCGCCTCCGTCACAAACGTTTTGAGGCGTGTAGCGGACGACGTGATCATAGACGCTGAGGTCGACTCCAGCATTCTGCGCAGCCTGTGCCGACGCATTCACGATGTTGTCGTAGCTGCAGTCGCCGGAGATCGTGTACGGGCCGAACACGTCGCCGTCCGTGCGCACGGCGCCCGTCACCGTGAACTTGCCGAACGAGGTCTCCTCCCAATACGTTCGCGACGAGCGGCCGCTCGCGCCGAAGAGCGACGTCCGAACCTGATCGGGATCGAACGCGTTCGTGACGCCTTGGAGTGACACCAGGATCACGGCGATCTTTTGAGTTGGGCCCGTGCCCCCGGGCAGCACCGCTTGGGCGATGTCCTCCGAGCGCGACGACACGCCCACGCGCTCCATGTCGTTCGCGGCAAGCCGGCGGCCCGATAGCCCGCCCAGCAGGCGAACCCGTTGTCCACCCTCGACGTGCATGAGACCAGCGACCTGCCTATCGATCGGAACGTAGAGACCGTCGGGCAGCTCCAAGTACTCCGCGGCCGTCGACGAACCCTCGCGCGGATCGCGGATCACCACCCGCAACGTGCCTTCCCAGACGTCCGGGCCACCCGCGAGGTCAGGGGCGTCGGTCGGCGGCGCGCTGCATCCCGCGGCGGCGACCGCGCAAGCGAAAAAGAGCGAGCTCGAGCGGGACGTGCAGCTCATGACCGTTCATCAGTCGCGTGAGCCGTCGCCAGGAGCTCAAGAATCGGCGTGCGGAACGCGGGGGCCCTTGCCGGGGTTCGCTCCGTGGTCGGGTGCGGGCGCTTTCGCGACCAGGCGTCGCATTTGCGTGGAGAAGTGCGTGAGCACCCACGCCTCCGCGGCATCGACCGAACGAAAGACTTTGACGGGATGTGGCGGTGGCTTGAGCCAATTGAGCGCCGTGAGCACGCCGTTGACGAGGCCCGAGTTCCCGACGATGCCCGAAGCCAGAAAATTCCGCCGCACGTAGTCTTCGTTGTCCGTGTACATCTGGGCAATCGAGCGGCGCTGAACGGCGTCAGGCATGGGGCTTCCGCGGGTGTCGTTGACCAGACCGAAAGGCGCCATCCTGATCAGCTCGACCATCCCCTGCATCAACTGGTCCCAATCCGCCTGCGTGTAGCCTGCGGAGGCATGCATGACCACCAAGGGATAGCGAGAGCGGTCGAGATGGATCCCCTGCGTCAAGTTGACTCTTTCCACTCCCGGAAGGGAATTGTAGCAACTAGCGGGAAGCGCGCCTAGTCCCCCTTCCTGGCTCGAGAAAGCGTCAGCCGCGTAGCGGCTTGAGCGCATTGCCATAGGCCACGAGCGCGTCGAACACCTTCGCGACGCGATCGACGCCCCGAGCGTCGCGGATCGGCTTGAACAGCTCGGGGTTTGCCGGCACCGACTCGTTGCGCACGGCGAGGTAGACCTCGAGCGGCAAGTGGATCGCGTCGCGCAGGGGTACGAGCTCGACCTCGATCACGACTTCTCGGAGCTGCTCGATCGCTCGCGCGCCGCCTGCGTTCCCGTAACTCGCGAACGCGACGGGCTTCTTCGCCCATTCGGAGAAGAGCCAATCGATCGCGTTCTTCAGCACGGCAGGGTAACCGTGGTTGTACTCGGGTGTGACGACCAGATAGCCGTCGGCTTCGCGCACCTTCGCCGACCAGAGGTTCACGATCTCGTGCGACGAGGGCCCCTTGGCCGACGCCGGAGCGACCGGTGCGTCGAAGAACGGCAGCGGCCAGTCGCGGAGGTCGACGAGCTCGGCCCGAACGTCGCCGCGCTTTTCGAGCTCGTCGAAGAGGTAGCGCGCGAGCTTGTCGCCGAAGCGTTTCTCCCGCGTGCTCGCGAGGATGACCTGGATCTTGAGGGGTGCTGACATCGTGACCTTCCTTTGCGGGTGCGCCGCAGTTACCTTGACGTTCCCGGCGCGCCGATGCCGTCGTCGACATGAGCTTCGCCCTCGTCTTCGTCTGCACCGCTCTCGTCGAGCTCTATGTCTTGCGCCGGCTTCGGTTCGACTGGCTGATCGTGGCGATTGTCGTCGCGGGCACGCTGCTGGCCGTCGACTACGCGACCTACACGGTCATCTCGGAGCGCAACTACGACGGAGAGGCGCAGGTTCAGTACATCGAAACACTGGCCCAGTCGGGGCGCCCACCGGACGTCTTCGCTTGCGTTGCTTGTGGGCACCCGCCGCTCTACTACGCGCTCGGCGCGCTCTGGTCCAAGGTGACGCTCGTCGCCTCGTTCATGCCGCTCGAGCTGCGCCTGCAATGGCTGTCGCTGCTCTTGTTCGCCGGCTTCGTCGCGATCGCGCTGTTGATTTTCAGGAGTTGTGGCGCGGGGCCCACGACGCTGCGGCTCGCGACGGCGCTGCTCGTTTTCTGGCCCTCCAGCATCATTCACTCGGTGCGCGTGCACAACGACGCGCTGGCTTCGCCGTTGCTTCTCGCCGCGACTTACTTCATCGCTCGGTGGGACGAGCGGGGGCGTCAGCGCGACTTCTACGCCGCTTTGGCGGCCTGCGCGCTGGCGCTGCTGACGAAATCCACGGGCTACACCGTCGCGGCGACGCTGCTATTCTTCGTCGCCTGGCGGCTACGCGCGAGTGGCTCTCTGCGGACCGGCGCTGCCCGGGCCGGCCTCGCGCTCGCCGTGCTTTCCGCCGCCGGATTCGCCGCGGTCGGGCTACGCGAGTCGAGACTGCCCACCACGCTTTGCCAGAAGGTCTTCGGGCATGCGTGCGACGGTCGCTACGTTCCGGCGGTCGCCGACACGCCGAGTCGGTTTTTCTACTTCGATTTCGGTCACTTCGTCGGCCAGATCGATGCGCTGCACGGCCCTCCGGCTCACGACTATTTTCTGAACCGCCTGGCGAAATCGAGCCTGTTCGGCGTGGCACCTCTCGGAGACGACTTCGCGCGCGGCTGGTTCGACGCGCTTTCGAGCGGGATGAGCCTGCTGCTGCTCGCGATGGTGGTCGGCTGCGTGCTCGCGTTGCCGTTCGTGCGCGGTGTGCGGTGGCGCGCTTACCGGACGTACATCGTGATGTGCGCCGTGATGCTCGCTTTCCTCGTGGCCTTCAGGATCGCGATGCCGAACGAGTATCACGAAGACTTTCGGCACATTTTCCCGGTGCTCGTCCCGCTCTGCCTCGGCTACGCCAAGGTCGTCTCACGGCTCGGTCGCTTCTCGCGGTGGTTGCGACGCGGGGGTATTTGCATCGCCCTGCTCATGGTCGCGTCGTCGATTGGCTTCTTTGCGCGCGTGCCCTGAGCTAGTGTCGTGTCAGTCCCCCTCGAGCAGCTCCAGCGCGAGGTCGGTCGCGAACGACTCGATGTCGAAGGCCTCGTACGCGTTCGTCGTGACGATGACGCGCGTCTCCGATTCTGGGGCGAACACCGCGATGCCACCGAGTCCGAAGTCGCCCGCTCCCGCTTCACCGTACACGGGCTCGCCATTCACCGTCGCCTCGCCCGTGCTGAAGTACACCTCGCGCATGACGTCGAGCGTCGCCGGAGCGACGATGCGCCCGCCAAACAGCGCCGCGATGAAGCGATCGAGATCGCCGACGGTCGTGACCAGCCCGCCGTTGCCGACGAGCGCCCAGGTGTAGGGCCAATCGGCGGGGTCGTTGTTGCCGAACGTCGACGCGTCGTAGCCGATCGCGGTGTCGACTCCGGCCCAGACGGGCTCGGAATAGAAGCCGCTCGAGCGCATGGCGGCGGGCTGAAGCAGCGCGCGGTGCACGAAATCCTGGTATCGCTCGCCCGACACGGTCTCGATGACGTCGGCCAGCAGCGTGTATCCGGAATTCGAGTACGCTTCGTCGGTGTCGGGCGGAAAGAGGAGCGCTTGCGCGAAGATCTCCGCCCGCGCCTCGAGTCGGGTCATCGGTTCGAAGTCGCCCGACGTGTCGTGGTACTCGTCGAAGCCCGCGCGGTGCTGGACGAGCTCGCGCAAGGTGATGTCGGTCTTGTCGGCGGGCACCTCGGGAAAGAGCGCGCCGAGCGTGGTATCGAGTGTGACGACGCCGTCCTCCGTCAGCCGGAAGATCGCCGTTGCGGTCAAGCTCTTCAGGATCGAGCCCACGTCGAACGCGGTGTTGGGCGTGTTTGGCGTAGCGCTGTCACGGTCGGCGAGGCCGTACGCTTCTGTGGTCAGCCGCTCGCCGTCGGCCGAGACCAGGAGCGAGCCGGAAAAGCCGCTCGCTACTGCGTCGTCGATGAGCTCCCGAATCGCGCTCGGAACGCCCGGCTCGTGCGATCCTGCGTAGTTTTCGTGCGGCTCCGAGCATCCCACGAGGACGAGCAGCACACACCCGAAGCCGACGCGAGCACGGCAAAGCGTGGGGCCGCTCATCAGTTGCGGTCGTAGAACGTGATCGACACGCCCCCGCCGCCGACCCCGGGCGCGGAGCTCAGGTATTTCTGGGTGTTGAGGAAATCGTAGTCGCCGTCGACCTTGGCCTCGAACCACGGGATGAGCCCGCCCGAGGCGCCACAATTCCTGACGAGGATGAACTCACCGTTGTCCGGGGCGAGCGTGTACCAGGCGTCGAGTGAGCCAGAGAGCTGATAGTCGGCACCGCCGTTGAGGATGGCACCGGTGACTTTGCCGGTCGTGGTCCCACCGGTGATGGGAATGATGTTGCGGGAGCCGTACTTGGCGTTGTTGATGGAGTACGAGCTGCCCAAGCTGACGTTCTCGGTGAACACCTGCGCGCCTTGGCTGCCCTTGGTCGTGTTGCATTCCCACGGCTGGGGAGGCACGCCCTCCGGCTTTTTGATCTCGACGCGCGGCTCGCCCGCCGTCACCGAAGCGACGTCGTAGACGGCGAGCGTCATCTTTCCGGCCGTCACCTCGCGCGTCGCGACCCACTTGCCGGTGTTCAGGAACGCATTGCTCCCGCTCGTCGTGGCCTCGAAATCGGGGATGATGCGCGCCGCCGAGTTCTTGTCGCTAGCAACGCCGCAGCTGCGCACGAAGATGCGGCCCGCGCTGGTATCGAGCACGTTGATGCCTTGGTACTCCACGACGCCGTTGTCGAGGATGAGCTCGTATTCGAGCCCGCCCGTGACCACCGTGCCCTGGAGGCGATCGCCCGCGATCGTTCCGCCGCTCACATCGAGCAGGCGGCGCTGACCGTAGGGCGTTTTGCCCACTTCGTGCTCGGCCTTGATGTTCAGCGTGATGGTGAAGGCCAGCTCGCCCTTGGTGGGCGGCGGGATGCCGTCCTCCATGCCGCACGCCCATCCGGGGTCGGGGACGATTGTCGAGTCAGGGGTGGTCGCTGCCCCGGCGCTTCCGCCAGCGCCCGCGCCGCCAGCACTGGCACCGGAGGCGCCGCCGCCC
>Ga0070682_100001056_pt1 | contig 15872 bp, 16 predicted proteins | sample KBSC63LmetaG_FD_64668 | JGI IMG/M metagenome (GOLD analysis project Ga0070682, IMG submission 64668) | Corn rhizosphere microbial communities from Kellogg Biological Station, Michigan, USA - KBS C6-3L metaG | ecosystem: Host-associated > Plants > Roots > Rhizosphere | place: USA: Michigan... | reverse complement strand
CGGTCGGCAGCAGGAAGCCGGTGAAGGTGAATTTCCGCCTGATCTCGGCGACGAACCGCGACCTCCTCGAACTCGTGAAAGCCGGGCGCTTCCGCGAAGATCTTTTTTATCGCCTGCACATCTTCCCGATCACCGTGCCGCCGCTGCGCGACCGCATCGAGGACATCCCCGAACTCGTTCGCCGCTTCGTGACGCGCTTTGCCGCCGAAGAAGGAAAGCGCGTGCGCGCGGTTTCCGCCGACGCGATCGCGATGCTGTCCGCCTACAAATGGCCGGGCAATGTGCGGCAGTTAGAAAACGCCGTCTTCCGCGCGGTCGTGCTCACCGAAGGCGACGAGATCACCCCCGCCGAGTTTCCGCAGATCGCCGCGCAAATGCCCGGCTACGAAAACTTCTCCATTCCGCAGGCCGCGCCTCCGGTTGCACCCGCCGTTCCGCAAGCGGTTTCCCCGGTTGTATTCGACGCCCCTGCCACCTCCCCGGCCGGGCCGGATATGCTGGAACTCCTCGGCGCGGATCGGCATGTGAAGCCCATGGAGGAACTGGAAGCCTTCGCCATTCGTTTTGCCCTCGCGCACTACCGCGGCCGCATGACCGAGGTGGCGCGCCGCCTCGGAATCGGGCGCTCGACCCTCTACCGCAAGCTTAAGGATTTGGGCATTGCCGTAGGGGAGGATCCGGAAGCGGCGAAAACGGCCGATTCCGGAGTCACCGAGAGTTGAGTGGCTCCGAAGTGACAGTCCGGCGCGGAATCGCTGTAATGTGCTGCTATAGCTTGATTTGAAGGGGGCGCGTCTGCCACAAGGTCTCCTTCCCAGGGAGACGACGATGCGGCAATCCAAGGCCAAACTACTCGCCGGAAGCTCTTTTCTCGCCTTTATCGGAGCGGGAATCCTCCTCTCCCCCTCCGCCGCCACCGCACAGAACCTGAACTACGCACCGATCTTGCTCGCGCAGTCGAGCGCCGAAGCCAAAACGGATGAAACCAAGCCTGTCGAGGCAAAGCCCGACGTCGACAAGCTCGTGCCGATGCCGGAGCCGGCGAAAGTTTCGCCGCCTTCACTTCCCGATGCCCAAACCGGCAGCGTTCCCGCGAGCACAACCACCGCGACGCCGGCTGCGCCGGAAGTCACCGTCGTTGCGCCCGCCGACGACAAGTCGGCCGCGCAGCCTGAACCTGCGAAATCTGAATCGGCAAAGTCCGAGCCGGCGAAAGACGCAATGCCGGCCGCGACAGCCGAAACGCCGCCTGCGCCCGCTGCCGTGACACCCGCGCTCTCCGCCGCCGACCAGCCGGTCGCCGACAAGCTCAAGGATCTGCTCGCGTCGAAAGCGCAAAAATATTTCGACCGCAAGGGCGAGCGCGACGGCGTTCTCGCCTTCTACAAGGATCGCAATTACGCGCCGCTCTGGATCGAAGACGGCAAGGCCAATGTACGCGCGGCTGCCGCGGTCGCTTACCTCAAGACCGTCGGCGGCGATGGGCTCGACCCCGCCGAATACGCGACGCCCGAAATTTCGGCGGCTACAGATCCCGATGCGCTTGCCGATGCCGAATTGAAATTGACCGACGCCGCGCTCACCTTCGCGCGCCACGCCGCCACCGGCCGCGTCAGCTTCACGCGCATCAGCAACGATATGTATTACGACCTGAAATTCCCCGAACCCTCCGGCGTCCTCGCCAAGCTCGCGGCGAACGGCAACGCCGGCGACACGCTCGCGGCCTATCTGCCGCAGCATCCGCTCTACAAGGCTTTGAAGGCGAAATACGCGGAAGCCCGCGCCAAGAAAGACGAAGCGAAGCTCGCGCGCATTCCGCACGGCCAGACGCTGAAGATCGTCAAGATCAAAAAAGAAACGAAGACGATGGACGACCCGCGCGTACCGCTGATCCGCGAGCGCCTGGGGGTTACGCAAAATCCGTCAAGCACGGCCTATGACGAGGACGTCGCGGACGCCGTGAAGAAATTCCAGGCCGAGCACCAGCTGAATGCCGACGGCATCCTCGGCAACGCGACGGTCAACGCCGTCAACGGACCCTCGCGCGCGAACGAACTCGACACGATCCTCGTCAATCTCGAGCGCTGGCGCTGGATCGATCACGACCTGCGCGGCAAGAACTACGTGATGGTGAACGTCCCGGACTACTCGCTGACGCTCGTGAAGGGCGGCCAGAAGTTCTGGCATACGCGCATCGTCGTCGGCCAGCCGTCGAAGCCGACGCCGCTGATCAGCCCGGACATGAAATTCATCACGGTGAATCCGACCTGGAACGTGCCGCCGTCGATCATCGCGCGCGAATATCTGCCGGCGCTGCGCCAGGATCCGACCGTGCTCGATCGCATCGGGCTCAAGCTCACGCACAACCCCGACGGCACGGTTCGCATCTATCAGCCGCCGGGCGAGAAGAACGCGCTCGGCCGCATCCGCTTTAACTTCCCGAACAAGTTCCTGGTCTATCAGCACGACACGCCGGACAAGTATCTGTTCGACAAGCAGACGCGCGCCTACAGCCACGGCTGCATGCGCGTGCAGGACCCGATCACCTACGCGGAGAAGCTTCTCTCGATCGAGCTTCCGAGCCAAAACTACTCGGAAGCCAAGATCAAAAGCATGCTCGGCAACAACGAGATCAATATCGACTTCCCGAAGCCGCTGCCGGTGCACATCACCTATCAGACGGCTTTCGTGGACGATGCCGGCAAGCTCCAACTCCGCGACGACATCTACGGCATCGACGCGCGCATGCTGAAGGCGATGAAGTCGGATGAGCGCAAGGTCGCCGACATCGCCGTCGAACAGAAGGGCGTCGGCAGCGCCACCGTCAGCCGCGACGAGTTGCTCTACGGCGATCCGCGCGGGCCGATGTTCGAAGGCTTCCAAAACCCGTTTATTGCCTTGTTCGGCGGGGGGCGGCGCGAACCCATCGAGGCCCGTGACCGTGGCGACCGCCGCGACCGCCGTGACCGCCGCGACCGCGAAGCGCGCGAATACAGAAACCCCGGTTTCTTCGGCCTTTTCCGCTAGGTTCCCGAGAGTACCGCCGCGCCCCATTGTGAATGGGGCGCGGTTTTTATTTGCCCGGCCCCATTTCGCCCATACTCGCTGAGTATCCAGACTCAAGGACGGTGAAGGGGCGGTAACTTCCAGTTAACCCTTTCCGACAACGATCAAAATTCGTTTGCCATACGCGGCCGGGGACGCTGCGCACGCGATGGTGACATGAGCGGAACATATCGCACGTGCCATTGAAGATCGCGCGCAAGGCCGGCCTGAAAACCGTTTTACGCAACGGCAAATGCGTAGGCCTCGCGGCGCTCGCACTCTTTTTCGGCTGCGAAAATTTGCAGACCGCCATCGCCAACGGCGACACCCGCACGATTTCCTTCCATCACGTCCACACCGGCGAAGACCTCACGATCACCTACAAGGTGAATGGCCGTTACGACGACGCCGCGATGCAAAAGATCAACTGGGTGTTGCGCGACTGGCGGCGCGAGGAACCGGTCAACATGGATCCGCATCTGATCGACCTTGTCTGGGAAGCACAGCGCGAAACCGGCGGCAAGGCGCCGATCCAAGTGATTTGCGGCTATCGCGCGCCCGCAACCAACGCGATGCTCCGCGCCAAGAGCCGCGGCGTCGCCCAGTTCAGCCAGCACATGCTCGGCAAGGCGCTCGATTTCTATTTGCCCGACGTTGAACTTTCCAAATTGCGCGAAGTCGGCCTTCGCCTGCAGCGCGGCGGCGTCGGCTTCTATCCGACCTCCGGCTCGCCTTTCGTCCATCTCGATACCGGCAATGTCCGCCACTGGCCGAAGATGACGCGCGATCAGCTCGCGCGGGTCTTCCCAGGCGGCAAGACCGTTCACATCCCGTCCGACGGCCGCCCGATGCCCGGCTATCAGCTTGCGCTGGCCGAGATCAAATCGCGCGGCGATCACAATGTAAGCTCGATCTCCGTGGCGTCCGCCGGCGAAACCGCGCCGATGGCGAGCAACGACGCCGTGAAGAAATTCTTCGCCAAGCTCTTCGGCAAGAAGGATGAGAGCGGCGACGACGAGGAAGCCCAGATCACGACCGTCGCGGCGCGGCCGGTGCAGACGGAAGACAGCGAGAAGCCCGCCGCCCACGCGCCGAAAACCGTTGACATCGCCTCTACCGTTCCGCTGCCGCGCGCGCGGCCGAGCGCGGAGATCGCGGCGCTCACGCAACAGCCGGTTCAGGTCGCTTCGCTCAACGACAACGCGCCGCTTCCCGCCGAAATCACCGGCGCGGCGCAAGAAGGCCTTGCGCTTGGTTATGCCGCCGACTCGATATTTTCGCCGCGCGCGATTTCGCTGGCGCCGCAGCCGGCGGCGCAAGCGCCCGCCGCCCAGCCCGCACCGCACCGCGCCTCGGTGCCGGTATCGCATGAAGAGACAACAGCCAGCATTCCCGAAAACAAGACGGCCGCCGTCGAGCTTTACGCCGACGCCTCGCACGCCCCCATCAGCCTCCTCGACAGCCGCATGATGCAATTCGCCGCTGAACTGCACCCGCAGGATCCGGCGGTTGCGATGACGCTCGCAGCCCCCGCCCGCGTGACGGTCCGCGCGCAATTTGCGGCTGCGCCCGAGCAGCCTGCGCTCTCGCGCTTCGCGGGCCCCGCCGTCGTGGCGCTGCCGACCGTGTTCTTCGGCCAGTCGGCGATGTTGTCGGGCCGCGTTACGCGGGCGGATTAACTTTCCGTCTGATCGTTCGTTCCCGGGCGAGCATCGCGCGAGCGATGCGAGACCCGGGGTCCAGGAATTTTCGCTGCTATCGCTAAGAGCTGGACCCCGGCTCGGCTTGCTCGCGCAAGCCGTCCGGGGAACGTCCTTACCCCATCCCCAACGCATCGCGGTAGAGATCGATAAGCGCCTCGTATTCCTTCCGCTGATCCGAGTCCTGCCGGTACATTCGGATCACGGCGCGGAGCGCCTTCACGTCGAAACCGTCGCCTTTCGCTTCGGCATAGACTTCGCGGATATCCTCCGAAATCGTTTTCTTTTCCTCTTCGAGTTTCTCGATACGCTCGACGAAGGATTTGAGTTTCGCCTTCGCGAAATTAGGCGTGGCCGCCATCGCGGTCTCCGTTCTTGTCTGGATGGGATTTTTTATCGGGCGATAGAGTTTGGTGCTTGGTTCTTAGCGCTTCACTTCCGATTTCGCGAAGGCTGCTTTTTGCTCTGCACTCGCCTCGTTCTGATAAAGCTTTTTCCATTCCTCGTAGGGCATGCCATAAACCGCCTCCCGGCTTTCGTCCTTCGTGAGCGCGGCGCCTTTCTCGTCGGCGGCGTCCTTCATCCAGTTCGAGAGGCAGTTGCGGCAAAAGCCCGCGAGATTCATGAGGTCGATATTCTGGACATCGGTCCGATCGCGTAGATGCTTCACCAGGCGGCGATATACCGCGGCCTCTAATTCAGTACGCGTGCGATCGTCGATTTTGCTCATGACAGTTCCTTTCCCCGCTGGGAAATACGCTACATCCTAGCCCCTCAGATAAGACGAATCGAGAAAAACGCTACATGAACTGGACGGAAACCAAGGCGCTGCTCACAAAAATATTCGACGCGGCCGTAAAAGCCGCGCATCCGGCGCATTGCCTGGCTCCGCATCTGCCGCCCCCGCCCGCGCGCGGAAATGTGATCGTGCTCGCGGCCGGCAAGGCCGGCGGCTCCATGGCCGAAGTCGCGGAACAGCATTACCGCGCCGCCGGACTGCCGCTTGAGCGCCTTTTGGGCATCGCCGTGAGCCGCCATGGCTACGGCCGCCCGCTGCAGAAAATCGAGATGGTGGAAGCAGGTCATCCGGTGCCCGACGCAGCGGGGCTCGCGGGCGCCGAGCGCATGTTGAAGCTCGCCGCTTCCGCCACTGAAAACGATCTCGTGCTTGTCCTGATGTCAGGCGGCGCCTCGGCGAATCTGATTGCGCCTGCCGCCGGAATTACCCTCGACGACAAACGCGCGCTCACGAAGCAGCTTCTCGCCTCCGGCGCCAATATCGGCGAGATCAACACGGTGCGGAAGCATCTCTCGCGCATCAAGGGCGGACGGCTCGCGGTGCAGGCGGGCCGCGCGAAGCTGATCACCTTCGCGATCTCCGACGTGCCGGGCGACGATCCTTCCGTGATCGGATCGGGCCCGACCGTGCCCGATGCGAGCACGCTTTCGGACTCGCGCGCGATTTTGAGACGCCGCAAGATCGACCCGCCCGCCGCGATTGCCGCCGCGCTCGACAATGCAAAAAACGAGTCGCCAAAGCCGGATCACCCCGTTTTCAAGAACAGCGAATATTTCATCATCGCGCGGCCGGTGGATGCGCTCACGGCCGCTTCCACCGTCGCGCGCGAGGCGGGGCTCGTGCCGATCGTGCTCGGCGCGAATGTGGAAGGCGAAGCGCGCGAGGTCGCGGCGGAGCACGCCGCGCAAGCGCTGAAGCTCGCTGCATCAAGGCGTCGCAGTGTGATCCTTTCCGGCGGCGAACTAACGGTCACGATGCAAGGCAAAGGCCGCGGCGGCCCTAATCAGGAATATGCCCTCGCGCTCGCACTCGCGCTGCAGGGCGCACCCCAAATTTCCGCCGTCGCGGGCGATACCGACGGCACCGATGGCGGCGGCGGCGATGTTTCCGATCCGGCCGGCGCCTTCGTGAACGGCACGACGCTTGCGCGCGCGCAATCCCTTGGCCTCGATCCGGCCGGTTTTCTCGCCAACAATGACTCGACGGCCTTCTTCGAGCGGATCGGCGACCTGCTGAAGCCGGGGCCGACCTACACCAACGTCAACGATTTGCGCGCCGTCTTCATTGACACTTGAATCGGCGCGATAGAGAAAAGACAAGCTGATTTGGGAAATGAGAATCTCCGCGACATGAGACTCACTTCTTTCCTTCACATCGCATTGATAATCGCGGGTATCGCGCTGCCGTCGGCGGCGCGCGCGGATTTCCGCGTGTGCAATGGCACGCAGGGCCGCGTCGGCGTCGCGGTCGGATATAAGGACAACGACGTCTGGTCGACGGAGGGATGGTGGAACGTGGCGGCGAATAGTTGCGAGACGATCATGCGCGGGCCGCTCGTCGCCCGCTTTTATTATATTTACGCCATCGACTACGACCAGGGCGGCGAATGGTCGGGCAAGGCGTATATGTGCACGCGCGAAAAAGAATTCACCATCAAGGGCAGGAACGACTGCCTCGCGCGCGGCTACGACCGCATCGGATTTTTCGAGGTCGACACCGGCGAGCAGAAAAACTGGACGGTGCAGCTCACCGAGCAGGGCTTGAGCGCGCCGCCGGCCGACCAGCGGCCTCCTTATGCGCCGCAGCCCGGAAAGCAACCGCAATGAGACGGCAAAGACGCACCAAGATCGTCGCCACCATCGGGCCGGCCTCCGCGAGTCCCGCGGTGATGGAAAAGCTGTTCATCGCCGGCACCGATGTCTTCCGCATCAATATGAGCCACACCGGCCACGATGCGATGCGCACTTACATCGACCAGATCCGCGCGATCGAGAGCAAGCACAATCGTCCGATCGGCATTCTCGCCGACCTGCAGGGCCCGAAGCTCCGCCTCGGCACCTTCGCGGAAGGCGGCGTGGTGCTGAAGGAAGGCGCGCAATTCGTGCTCGACGACGATCCGAAGCCCGGAGACATCAAGCGCGCTTATCTCCCGCATTACGAAGTGCTCGAAGCGCTGAAACCGGGTCATCGGCTTCTGATCAATGACGGGCAGGTTCGTCTCAAGATCACCGACGGTTCCAAAAATCGAGTCGTCGCAACGGTCGAGGTTGGCGGGCGCATCTCCGACCGCAAAGGCGTCAACCTCCCCGACTCGATCGTGACGCTTTCCGCGCTCACCGAAAAAGACCGCGCCGATCTCGAAGCCTCGCTCGACAAGGGCGTCGACTGGCTCGGGCTCTCCTTCATTCAGCGCCCGGAAGACATCGCGGAGGCGAGGAAGCTCGCACGCGGGCGCGCCGCGATCATGTCGAAGATCGAGAAACCGCAGGCGATCTCCCGGCTTTCCGAAATCATCGATCTCTCCGACGCGCTGATGGTCGCGCGCGGCGATCTCGGCGTCGAACTGCCGCTCGAGCGCGTGCCGGGACTGCAGAAGCAGATCACGCGCGGCGCCCGCCAGGCGGGAAAGCCCGTCGTGGTCGCGACGCAAATGCTGGAATCCATGATCAACGCGCCCGTGCCGACGCGCGCCGAGGTCTCCGACGTCGCGACCGCGATCTTCGATGGCGCCGACGCGATCATGCTCTCCGCTGAATCCGCCGCCGGCAATCATCCGGTGGAAGCGGTGCAGACCATGGACCGGATCGCGCAGGAAGTGGAGCGCGACCAGACTTATCATCCGGTGATCGACGCCCAGCGTCCCGTTCCGGAAGCGACAGGCGCGGACGCGATCTCCGCCGCCGCCCGCCAGATCGCGGAGACGCTGCATCTGCCCGCCATTCTTTGTCTCACGAGTTCGGGCGCGACGGCGCTCCGCGTCGCGCGCGAGCGGCCGGAGCCGCCGGTCGTCGCGCTCTCGCCGAACATCTCGACCGCGCGCAGGCTTGCCGTGTTGTGGGGCACGCATTGCGTGGTGATGGAAGACGCGCCTGATGTCGATCAGATGGTCGAGCGCGCCTGCAACATCGCGTTCCGCGAAGGCTTCGCCAAGGCAGGACAACGCGTGATCCTGGTCGCGGGCGTCCCGCTCGGCACGCCGGGCGCGACCAATATGGTGCGGATCGCCTTCGTTGGCGGCCGGGACGAAGAAGCGGATTAAATCTCGCGGCCTTCGACCTTGAGCGAGAGCTTCTTGATGAACTCGTCCGCGCCCTCGATGTAGGGATTGACCGCGGTCGCGCGGCGGAACGCATCGAGCGCAAGTTTATCCTCGCCGAGCTCCTCCAAGATGATGCCGAGGCCGGTGAGCGCCTGATAGTGCTTCGGATCTTTCGCGACGATCACGCGCAAATCGGCAAGCGCCCGAACGACATTCTTCGATTCGTAATAGAGCGTCGCGCGCTGCACCCGCGCCTCGACGAAATTCGGCGCGATGCTGACGATCGAATCCAGCAGCTCGAGCGCGAGCCGCTTGTTCTTCACCGCGAGGCTCTGCCGCGCGCGCTGCATCAAAAGGTCGGCGGTGGCGCTTCCCGATTGCAGCCGCGCGATCTCGATCTTGGTTTCGATGATTTTGGCGGTTTCGGCGTTCGGCGCCTTTGCGAGCGCGTTGTAGAGCGCGGTTAGACGCGCCGAATGGTTCGGCGGCGGCTTCAGCGACTTGCGGTTGGAATGCTCTTTTCGGGGGGAAGGCGCCTGGGCGCAGGCCGCACCGATATCCGCGATCAGCGCAAGCGCGGCGATCAGAAGCGGAAACAGGCGGCGTCCGTTCATGGACGTAAGGTAAGCCGCCAATCGTGCCGGCGCAAAGGCGGAACCGGCTCGCGCGGGATCAAGTTCCCGCGCGCTCTTCGTGGTCGGCGTTAGCCCTGGCGTGCCTTGAAACGGCGCTGGGTCTTGTTGATGACGTAAACGCGGCCCTTGCGGCGGACCAAGCGGTTGTCGCGGTGGCGCTTCCGGAGCGAGCGAAGCGAATTGCGGATTTTCATGTTCGGTCCAATCTCAATCGTGGCAAATGGTGGGCGCGACAGGGATCGAACCTGTGACCCCTACCATGTCAAGGTAGTGCTCTCCCGCTGAGCTACGCGCCCTTTAAGGAAGGCCGGTGCTATACCGGCTCAGATGCGTGCACGCAACCCTTAGGCGGCGGCCAGCATGCGCTCGACCTCGTTCACGAGATCCTTCAGGTGAAAGGGTTTCGACAGGATTTTCGCGTCTTTCGGCGCGTTGTTGTCGGGGTTCAGCGCGACGGCCGCAAAGCCCGTGATGAACATGACCTTCATCGCGGGATCGATCTCGGTCGCCTTGCGCGCAAGCTCGATACCGTCCATTTCCGGCATCACGATGTCGGTGAGCAATAGCTCGAACGGTTCCTCGCGCAGCCGGTCATAGGCGGCCTTGCCGTTGTCGAACGAACAAACCTCATAGCCCGCCTTCGTCAGCGCGCGCACCAGGAAGCGGCGCATGTCGTTGTCGTCTTCCGCGAGCAGAATCTTCTGGCTGACAGTCGCCGGTTCGTTCTTCATTCCGTGCCCCGTTTACGCAAGTCCACGCCCCTATAAACAATCCTTCGGGTAAATGCCGGGTGAAGGCTGGGGACGCGAATTATCCCCCAAAACGCCCTTCCATGCGAGAATTCAGGAGGGCAGAATGGCCAAATGAAGGTCTCCAAGACTCGCAATAAGGCTTGCAATAAAGCCCGCAGAATGGGCCTCGCATGAGCGCTCATATCGTCGAAGAGCTCGATCTTCCGTTTGAGATCGTCGAGCCCAAGGCGCCCTATAGCCCGGTGGTCTGCAATTCGCCCCATAGCGGGCGCTCTTACCCCTCGTCGTTTCTCGCCCAGACGCGGCTTGAACTCACGGCGCTGCGCCGCTCCGAGGACACGTTCGTGGACGAGCTGTTCGGAGACTCCGTGCGCCTCGGGGTTCCGTTGATGCGCGCGCATTTCCCGCGCTCCTTTCTCGACGTTAACCGCGAGCCCTATGAACTCGATCCGCGCATGTTCGAAGGCAGGCTCCCGCCTTTCGCGAATACCCGCTCGCTCCGCGTCGCCGGGGGGCTCGGCACCATTGCGCGGGTCGTTGGGGATGCGCGCGAAATCTATGACCGGCGGCTCCCCGTCGACGAAGCGCTCGGCCGGATCGAGCGCTATTACAAGCCCTATCACCGCGAATTGCGCCGCCTGATCGCGCGCGCCCAGGACTTCTACGATTTCGCGGTATTGCTCGACTGCCATTCCATGCCGTCCAACGCGAGCGGCCATGACGAGCGTCCGCGCGCCGATATCGTGATCGGCGACCGCTACGGCACGAGTTGCGCGTCCGCCGTCACCGACATCATCGAGGATACGCTGCGCGGCCTTGGCTATACCGTCCTGCGCAACAAGCCCTATGCCGGCGGTTTCATCACCGAGCATTATGGCGATCCCGCCGCCGGTTTTCACGCTGTGCAGATCGAGATCAACCGCGCGCTCTACATGGACGAGCGCGAATACCGCCGCAGCGCCCGCTTCGAATATGTCCGCGCCGATATCGGCCGGACGATCTCAAAGCTTGCGGTCGAAACCGTCCGCGGCATCGAGCCGATGCGCGACGCGGCCGAGTGATCCGGCCCCTCGATCACCCGATTTACAAGCATTGCGGGAACTGCGGGTCTGGTATGCCAGTAGTGCAGCGCAATAAATCGGGTTGGAACGGCTTCCTCGCTCGAGCCGGAGAGCACCCGGGACGCCCGCTTCAGCCTCCGTAGCCAGGTCGGGCTGGGAATGGTCACCCCGGCTAAGCTATTGAAAAAAAAGGGCCACCAGGGTTTCTGGTGGCCCAAGTCTAGGGAGGAAACGCCCAAGGAGGGCAGCGATAACGCAACGCCAATCGCGTTATCGCGATGCAGCAAATATACTCCTCCGAGCGCGGGAAGCAAGGTCTGTATTGCTGTCCTATTATCTTTCTCCCGCCAGAGTGGCAGATTTTCAACACCCCAAACGTCGCAGCAATTTCCAGCTTTCCAAAATGGAACAGCGGCTTCCGAGCGTTCGCGTTGCCGCTCGCGGCGCCCGCCGCTAAGACGATTGCGGGAGATCCGCATGGGAGCCGTCGACTTCGCCGCCTTCGTCGATGAGCTTGCCAGCGTCGCGGGCGAAGCGGTCCGGCCGTTTTTCCGCACCATGCTCGGCGTCGAGAACAAGGCGCATAGCGGCCCGTTCGATCCCGTCACCGCCGCCGACCGCGCCGCCGAACAGGCGATGCGCGCGCTCATCAAGAAGAACTTTCCCGAGCACGGCATCATCGGCGAGGAGTTCAGCGCCGACCGGCCGAACGCTTCCTATGTCTGGGTGCTCGATCCGATCGACGGCACGAAGTCGTTCATCTCCGGGATGCCCGTGTGGGGAACGCTGATCGGCCTCCTGAAGGACGGTATGCCGGTCTACGGCATGATGCATCAGCCTTTCATCGGCGAGAGCTTCACCGGCGATGGCGAAAACGCCCGCTATCGTGGCCCCGCCGGCGAGCGGAAGCTCCTCACTCGCCCCTGCGCGCAACTGAAAGAGGCGACCGTCTTCACCACAAGCCCCGGCTTGATGACCAAGCCCGAACGCGCGCTGTTCGAAAAGGTGGAAGCGAAGACACGGCTCTCGCGTTATGGCGGCGACTGCTACGCCTACTGCATGGTGGCGGGCGGCTTCATCGATCTCGTTATCGAGACCGGGTTGAAGCCGCACGATATCGTGGCGCTCGTGCCGATCATCGAGGGCGCGGGCGGCATCGTCACCGACTGGACCGGCGGCCCCGCCGCCAAGGGCGGCCGCATCGTCGCCGCCGGCGACAAGCGCGTGCACGCGGAAACGCTGGCGCTGTTGCAATCCTGATCCTTGCCAGAAGGCTTTGCCCCGCTTAGAAAGGCGGCACATCAAGAGTTGAGCGGGACGCTCAACGCCAACCTGCTTTCCCGAGCAAGGTGGCGCTCCGTCGAGGAGGATGTGGCCGAACCGGCAACCAAACGGGTTCCAGCCATAACGTCCGCTCCGCTCGATGCCGAAGTTGCGAGAGGACGTGTCATGCCGATCAAGATACCCGACGACCTTCCCGCTTTTTCCGCGCTCGCGGAAGAAGGCGTCATGGTCATGCGGGAAACGGATGCGATCCGGCAGGACATTCGCCCGCTCAGGATCGGCCTTCTCAATCTGATGCCGAACAAGATTCGGACCGAAACGCAGATCGCGCGGCTTCTCGGCGCGACGCCGCTGCAGGTGGAGCTGTCGCTGGTCCGGATCACGAACCATGTGCCGCGCAACACCTCATCCGACCACATGATCTCGTTCTACCAGCCCTGGGAGGACATCCGCGCCGATAAATTCGACGGCTTCGTCGTCACCGGCGCGCCGGTGGAAAAGATGCCGTTCGAGGAGGTTTCGTACTGGCCCGAGCTCACCCGCATCTTCGACTGGACGCAGACGCATGTGCACTCAACCTTCGACGTCTGCTGGGGCGCGCAGGCGGCGATCCATCATTTTCATGGCGTGCCGAAATATCCGCTGCCGAAGAAAGCGTGGGGCGTCTATCGCCACCGCAATCTTGCACCGGCCTCGCCCTATCTGCGCGGCTTCTCGGACGATTTCTCGATTCCCGTATCGCGCTGGACGGAAGTCCGCCGCGGCGACATTCCCGCCGCAGGCGGCCTGAAAATACTGATGGACTCGGCTGACACGGGCCCGTGTCTGATCGACGACCCGGTGCACCGGCATCTCTATATGTTCAACCATATCGAATACGACTCGGATTCGCTTCGGGAAGAATATGTCCGCGACAGCGCAAACGGCGATTCGATTCCGACGCCGCACGATTATTTTCCGCTGAACGATCCCGCGCAGAAACCGGAGAACCGCTGGCGCAGCCACGCGCATCTCCTCTTCGCCAACTGGATCAACGAGATTTACCAGACCTCGCCGTTCGACCTTACAAAGGTCGGGCGCGTTCGCGAAAAGGTTTAGCGGTAGCTCGGCGAGCCGGGCACGAAGGCGTCGAAGGCGGCCCAGAACTGCGAGCGGTAGACGTCCCGCTCCATCATGAGCTCGTGCTTGCTCCCGGGCACGATCAAATGCGAGCCGGCGCGGAGCCGCACGGAGAAGCGCTCGATCATGGGCGTCGACACGATCTGGTCGGCGCCGGCTGCGAGAATGAGCATCGGCTGGCGAAGCGAGCTTGGATAAAGCGGATCCTGCAGCCGCGTCATCGCCTGCAGCGAAGTCGAGGCCCAGCGAAAGGTAGGCGAGCCGAGGCCGAGTTCCGGCACCGCTTCCACGAGCGAGGCGGTGCGCTGATAGCGCACGGGATCCGAGGTCACGAAGTTGCCGAGAAACGGCCGGTTGGTGATCGCGAACGGCCCGCCGCCGGGAATATAGGCTCTCCCCAATCCAAAAAACGTGCCCATACGCGCCGCATTGCGCGCGAAAGGCGAGCCAAGCCGCCCGTAAAGCCCGATCATCGGCGACGACAGCACCGCGCGATCGAACCAGCGGCGTCCGAACCGCAAGGCTTCGAGGACGATCGCGCCGCCCATCGAATGCGCGAGCGCGAACATCGGCGCCGGACAATCCGGCAGCACGACTTCGCGCATGAACACTTCGAGATCGAGCTGGTAGTCGGCGAAGCGGCGCACATACCCTTTGCGCGGATCGGACAAGAGCCGCTGCGAGCCGCCCTGCCCGCGCCAGTCGAGCATGGCGACCGCGAAGCCCCGCGCGCGCAGGTCGTTGATGACTTCGAAGAATTTTTCGATCATATCGCCGCGGCCGCCAAACACGCAGACCGTGCCCTTGCGCGGCTTGGTCGGGTTCCAGCGCGCGAAACGGATCTTCACATTGTCCGAAGTCGTCAGATAGCCGGTGACGGCGCCTTCGGGGACGGGATTCGCCGGAATGCTGTGAAGGGTCATGAAGTCGGGCCGCCGCACCGCCCGCAGCGGGCGTCCCTTGATCGGTACAATTTTCGCCGATTCACGGCAACGGCCTAATGCTTGCCGATGCCGATCACCCGCACGCCGTCGATCCCGCCGGTCTTGCCGTTGATGATGAGCCGTACCCGCTCGCCGAGCGTACCGGTGGCCTCGACCACATAGGTGGAGCCGCGATGCTTGGGAACCTGAATGTCGCGAAAGCCGCGCTTCCTGAGCGAGGAGACGATGTCGTTCTGGCTGACCGGCCCGCGCGCCTTCGGCACGATGCGCCGGTTACCGTAGTAGTCGAACGTATCGCGGCGGCCGAACTGGAACATCTGCGGAATGATCGGGATCAGCGGCCGGCTGATGCGCCCAATCCGACGGCGAGGTCCGTGATGCTGGTCGCGGGCGAAAGCGGCGGACGCGTCCGCCGCGAGAAGGATCGCGATCGCAAAGCTCGCTTTCGCGATTGTCCGCATCGACATCGCATTCCTTTCCTGCCGAACCGCTACTGTTGTTTAGAAAACCCCGATGAACTTGGCCACAGCCCCCGCATTCACAGTGCGTTCATGTTCTACAGCGAAATCGCGGGCCTTGCTCCGCTCGAAACGCTCCCCATATCCCGTTCGCGCAGGCCATTCGGCGGCGCAAAACCCAACGGACTCGGCCCTTTGGCGGGTCTGCGACTGCATGTCGCTCAAACGGAGGATATGTGATGGCTAACTTCGATCTCACCCCCTTTTATCGTTCCACCGTCGGCTTCGACCGCGTCTTTTCGCTGCTCGATTCGTTCGGCCATGACGGCGGCGTACCGGGCTATCCGCCCTACAATATCGAGCGCACCGGCGAGAATGCCTATCGCATCTCGGTCGCGGTCGCCGGCTTCACCGACAAGGAGCTCGATCTTCAGGTGAAGGAAAACGAGCTCACCATCCGCGGCGAGAAGAAATCCGAAGAGAAAAAGCAGGAAGGCGAGGTGCTCTATCAGGGCATCGCAGCGCGTACATTCGAGCGCAAGTTCCAGCTCGCCGACCATGTCGAGATTCGCGGCGCGAATCTCGAGAACGGCCTCCTGCATGTCGACCTCGTGCGCGAGATTCCCGAAAGCAAGAAGCCGCGCAAGATCGCGATCGGCTCCAAGCCGAACGCGCAGGTCATCGATACGAAAGCTGCCTAAGCTTTCTTTGAGCGGATAAAAAGAAAGGCGCCCTTCACAGGGCGCCTTTTTATTTAGAAAACTCTTCCGCCTATTCGAGCGGCTGCACCGGAGGCAGCGCTTCTTTCTTCGGCTC
>Ga0070682_100001055_pt1 | contig 15878 bp, 14 predicted proteins | sample KBSC63LmetaG_FD_64668 | JGI IMG/M metagenome (GOLD analysis project Ga0070682, IMG submission 64668) | Corn rhizosphere microbial communities from Kellogg Biological Station, Michigan, USA - KBS C6-3L metaG | ecosystem: Host-associated > Plants > Roots > Rhizosphere | place: USA: Michigan... | reverse complement strand
TCGAGAGCGAGTTGTTCGGTCACGTGAAGGGCGCGTTCACCGACGCCAAGACCGATCGGGTGGGGCGCTTCGAGCTGGCCGACGGCGGGACGATCTTTCTCGACGAGATCGGCACGGTGTCGCTCGCCCTCCAATCCAAGCTGCTGCGCGTGCTGCAGACGGGCGACGTCGAGCGCGTGGGGTCGTCCAAGTCGCGGCACGTGGACGTTCGCGTCGTCTCGGCGACGAACGCCAACCTCCAACTGGACGTCGCCGAAGGACGCTTTCGCGAGGACCTTCTCTTCCGGTTGAACACGATCGAGGTCCATCTGCCGCCGCTGCGCGACCGCCGCGAGGACATCCCGGCGCTGGCGATGCACTTTTTGCGTCGCCATGCGGCGCGCTATCGGAAGCCGCTCAACAGTTTCGACGCCGGCGGCATGCAGGCACTGCTCGCGCACTCCTGGCCGGGCAACATTCGCGAGCTGGACCACGCGATCGAGCGCGCAGTACTGTTGGCCCACGCCGACCAGATTCGCGCCGGCGACCTCGGCTTGCGCGCGACGACGAGCGCTGCTCCGCGCCTCGAGGACTTGCCCCTCGAGGATGTTGAGAAGATGCTCATTCAGAAAGCCTTGGCTCGCTACGAAGGAAACGTGAGCCGCGCCGCGCAGGCGTTGGGGCTGTCGCGAAGCGCGCTGTACCGGCGCATCGCGAGCTATGGCCTCTGAGCGCCCGACACGGCGCCGGAGCGGTGATCACGCGGCCGTCTCCGCGCCGCGCGAGAATCCTGACCACGAGAAGCTGGTCCTTCGGCTCGCGCTGTTCACCGGGCTTCCGGGAGTCATCGGCACGGCGGTGCTCCTCTGGCGCGGCGGCTACAGCGCGAAGGTGCAATGGACGTTCGACCTGCTCGTCGCCGGGTCGTGGCTGATCGCCGCGTTCGTTCTGCGGGAGCGCGTCGTGCGGCCGCTCCAGACGCTGTCCAACATGCTCGCGGCTCTGCGCGAGGGGGATTACTCGATTCGCGCGCGCGGGGCCGATCGCGAGGATGCACTCGGCCTGGCCTTCCTCGAGTCCAACCTGCTCGGCGAGACGTTGCGTACGCAGCGCCTCGGCGCGATGGAGGCGACGGCGCTCCTGCGCACGGTGATGGCGGAGATCGACGTCGCCGTCTTCGCGTTCGACGACGCGAATCGCGTCCGGTTGGCCAACAAGGCCGCCGAGTCACTGCTCGCGCAACCGGCGGAGCGGCTGCTCGGACGGACCGCGGAGCAGGTGGGCCTCGTCGACATGCTCGAAGGCGCGTCGCCACGCACGATGGACGTGACATTCCCCGGCGGCGGCGGCCGTTGGGAAGTGAGACGCGGCGCGTTCCGTCAGGACGGTCGGCCGCACACACTGCTCGTGCTGGCCGACGTCAGCAAGGCGCTGCGCGAGGAGCAATTGCAAGCCTGGCAACGCCTCGTCCGCGTGTTGAGCCACGAGATCAACAACTCACTCGCGCCGATCAAGTCGATTGCGGGCACGCTGCTCGCCCTCGTCGACAGTCCGCACCGGCCCAGCGACGCCGACGCCGATCTGCGCCGCGGGCTGAACGTCATCAGCGGGCGATCGGAGGCGCTGGTGCGATTCATGTCGGCGTATGCGCGGCTTGCCAAGCTGCCGCCGCCGAACAAGGCCCCGCTCGACATCGCCGCGTGGGTCCGCCGGGTCGCGGCGCTCGAGACGCGAATCGCGGTCGAGGTCATTGGGGGACCGCCCACGACGATGAGCGCCGACGGCGACCAGCTCGACCAGCTCCTCATCAACCTCCTGCGCAACGCGGTCGACGCGTCGCTGGAGACGAGCGGCAACGTCGACGTCCGATGGACGCGTCAGAACGGCACGCTCTCCCTCATCGTCGAGGACGAGGGTCCGGGCCTCGCCAACGCGGCTAACCTCTTCGTTCCGTTCTTCACGACCAAGCCGGCCGGGTCGGGGATCGGGTTGGTGTTGTCGCGCCAGATCGCGGAGGCGCACGGAGGGACGCTCACTTTGGAGAACCGCGGCGACAGGCGTGGCTGCGTCGCTACAGTCCGCTTCGCTCTCGACGAGGACTAAGGAATTAAGGCCGGCTCGGCCTGTCGATTCGAGTGAAAGCCTCCGGCACATTGTATGCTTGAGCACGTCGGCGGTGCCGCGACGTTGTATGGTCGTTCGGGGGACGTATCTCTCCGCCCGGTTGTCGTCCGCGGGGGCAAGTCGAGGACGGAAACGGAGAAAGGACAAATCACTATGCGTATTTCCGGGAAGTCTCTGGCGGGCGCCGTCGCAATGCTCACACTCGGTGCCTCGGTCATGCTGTCGCAGGACAGCACTCGTACGCGTCCAACCTCGACGCGTCGCATTCCCATCACGAAGGAAGGCGGCGAGGTGGCGCGCAAGGTCGACACAGTTACGGTATATCGCACGGACACGCTTCGCGTGAACGTGAACACGCCGCCCACGATCGTTCACGACACGGTGACTCAGACTCGCACGGTGACGCGCGTCGACACCGTGACCACCACGTATTATCCGCCGGTTCGGCTTCCGAATGGATTGTATTTCGGCATGAACGGTGGTGTGAATGCACCGAACGGCGCGATCTACAACCCGAACGGCGCCGGCCCGACGGTAGGAGCGCAGCTCGGCTGGCAAGGCGCGAAGAACTTCCTCGGCATTCGCACCGATCTGAATTGGTCGACGCTGGGTGAGGACTCGCGGTTCTCGCAGCCTCAGGGCGATCCCGACATCTGGAATTGGAGCATCGACGCGAAGCTGCAGGTCCCGTGGCTCACGCACACGTTTGGCGCGATCCATCGTTTCTCGCTGTACGGGGTCGGCGGCTACACGCACACCTGGTTCAAGAATCTGCCGATGCGTGTCGATGCAACGGATCCCAATGCGGTCGTCTTTGTACAGGGCGTCCCCGACTGGACGAATCAGAACGGCTGGAACGCCGGCGGTGGTGCGTCGCTGATGTGGGGACGCTCCGAGCTGTTCTTCGAGACACGCGTGCTCGCGTTCAAACCCGAGAACGCGCCGCAGTCGCGCCAGATGCCATTCGTGCTCGGCATGAACTGGTACGGGTCGCGCTGATCACAAAACTTCGATCAATGGATCGGAAGCGGCCCGGACGTCAGTCCGGGCCGCTTCGTTTTTCCCGGCCGAGCTCGCGTCTCGCAGGGCCGCCTCAGACTCACGCCGGTCCGGTCGCGCGAAGGCAGCGTTTGCGGCACGGGGCCTGCTTTCCTCATGCGCCAGTGCCGCGACGAAGTACGTCGACCGAGGATGTCGGTTGTAATGCAGTTGTGTAGCGCAGTTAGTCGTGCAGCGCAGTCACTATGCAGTACGCTGAGATCCTCGCCCGGTAGCCGTCCGCGGGGGCAAGACGAGGACGGTGCAGAGGGAGGAGACCCATGTTGAATCGTAATGCCTTGTTACTCGTAGCCGGCGCGGCGTTCTTCGCTCTCGACGCATCGGCCGCTTCGGCGCAGGACAGCACAAGCACGAGACCGCGCTCGCAGCGGCGGATTCCCGTGAGCAAGGAATCACACGGCGAAGTCGTCGCGCCTCGCGTGGATACCGTGACTGTGTTCCGCACCGACACGCTCCGCATGGCGCCGCGCGTCGATACCGTGACTGTGACGAACACCGTGACCCGCGTCGATACCGTCGTGCAGACGGTGCCGGTCATCACCCGCGCCGTGAGCGGCTTCTATTTCGGGGCCGCCGGCGGAACGAACATGCCTGCGAGTGGTTTGAACACGGTGAACACAGCCGGTGGTACGGCGCAGTTGCAGGTTGGCTATCGGAACCTCATGCAGTACTGGGGTGTGCAGCTCGATGGACAGTACTCGCAGTACGGAAGAGCGAACGGCTTGGCGTTCCTCGGCGATCGCCCCTCCGTGTGGAACATCAATCTCGATGGCCGGCTCGACCTGCCCTGGGTCAATCGGATCTTCGGCAACAACACGTGGTTCACGCCATACGCCATCGGCGGCGGGAGCTGGGTGGACTATCACGACCTCCGTCAGAAGCTCGAAGGTGAATTCACGACGGCGTCGGGCGACGAGATCAACGCGGTCGTCAGCGACGGTGGTAGCCATTGGGGTTGGAACGCCGGCGGTGGTCTCGCCTGGCACATGGGCCGCACCGAGGTCTACGTCGAGGCCCGCGCGATTGGGTTCAGCCGTGGCAGCGACGACTTGAATGTCACCACGATCAGCGGCACAACCCGTAACGGCGTTGTCGTCAACAATATCAATATCGAGGGACGAGGCTTTAAGCATGCCATCCAAGTCCCGATCATGTTCGGCCTGAACTTCTTCTAGTCGCACGGCACCAAGGCACCAGAACCGAAGTTCAAGTCCGCGCGGCAGGTTGGGCCTAACCGCCCAGCCTGCCGCGGTATTGTGCGGTATGGCACTTTGGAACGGATTTAGCGTACGTTGTGGGCAGGAGCGCAGAGCGAATGGACGCCGCGCCGTCAGCAGAGCCCACCATGAGCCGTACCCGACTTTACACTTATCTGACCAGCCTCACCGCCGCCCTCGCCCTGAGCGTCGCGCCGCGCCTCGGCGCGCAGACGCTGCGGGAGACCGGCGACGGCCTGCGCCGCGCCGCGGATCAGGACGGCAGTGGCGATGAGGTCTCGTATTCGTTCAAGTCGCGCGCGGATAGCTTGGCCTGGTCCAAGAACCGCTCGCTTGCCGCGAGGTCTACTGGTTTCCGGTTGGTCGTGTCGCTGCAGGACCGTCACCTGTGGGCGATCATCGGCCGCGACACGGTGCTGAGCGCGCCAGCCGCCGTTGCGAAGGGAACGACCCTCGAGTTCGGAAAGAAAGAGTGGACGTTCGACACGCCGCGCGGAATGCGAACGGTGCTCAGCAAAGAAGCCGACCCGATCTGGCAGCCACCAGAGTGGCTGTACGCGGAGACCGCGCTCGAGAACGGGCTCAAGCTCGGCCATCTCAACAGCGGCGAGAAGATCAAACTTCGCGACGGCCGCTACCTCACGGTGCGTGACGGCGTGGCCGGCGTGGTCGACGGTGGCATGTTCGCGGCGCTGCCGACGGACGAGCACATCGTGTTCGACAACACGCTGTTCGTGCCGCCCATGGGATCGAAGAATCGGAAGATCGAGGGCGAGCTCGGCAAGTATCGCCTCAACCTGGGCGACGGCTATCTGTTGCACGGGACCCCGTACAAGGAGTCGATCGGTCTCGCCGCGACGCACGGCTGCGTGCGCATGCGCGACGAAGACATCGAATGGCTCTACGACCACGTGCCGGTCGGAACACGAGTCTACATCTACTGATCAGGCGATCAGCCGACGGCATTTGACGAGAACGGCCGCGCAATCGCGCGGCCGTTCTCGTGTCCTGTGTGATCGCTCGCCCCGCTTCGCTCGCGCGAGGCTACCTACCAGCCGTCATGCGGCCGTCATGTGGTTGCGAGCGCGCTACTTCGTGAGCTGAGCGCGGATCTCGCCGCCGCCATTCTGAGTCGTGTGAATGTTCACGTACGTCAGTCCGCTGAGCAGCAGTTTTTTCAGCGAGTCGCCATTGACGGTCGCCGTGAGCTGATTGGCGGCGTTGAGCGTGGTGGACCCGTGCGCCGTACCCGAAAGACCGCCGATGGTGAACAACGCGCCCGGAAGCGTGCCGAAGTTGAGGATTGGGCTCGCGTTGGCCGTCGCCGCCGCCGGGCCGTGGATGTGTCCGAGCGTGACGTTCGACGTCATCCCCTGAAAGGTCACGTCATACGTGAACACGCCGGTTACCGTGTCCAGGGTGGCGAGGAAGGTGCCGGTGCCCTGAGACGTATTGGCGGGGTTTTCCTTGTTTCCTGCAAGACTCGCCGTGAATGTCACGACGTTGGAAGGGGGTGGCGACGTAGTGCTACGGTCAGTGTCGCTGCCGCATGCGGCCACAAACCCGGCCAAGGCAGCGATTGCGAGTACTGGCATTCGGTTCGGCATGGTGACGCGCTCCTCAGTGGGTTGAGCCGGCGGCCCACCGGGTGTTGTGGACCGGGCGAGCGATGAATCCACCATCGCTCGGCCCGGTTCCACGTCGCGTCTTAACGCGGGGCGACCAGCCTGTCCCCGCCCGCGATGATCACGAATTCATCGCGCCGATTCTGCTTCCAGCAGCTTTCATCGTGCTCCTGACAGACGGGACGCTCTTCCCCGTTGCTCGAGATCTCTATACGCGCCGCGTCGATGCCATGATCGATCAGGTACTTCCGCGCCGTCTGCGCGCGCCGCATCCCGAGCGCGATGTTGTATTCGTCCGAGCCTCGCTCGTCCGCATTACCCTCGACGCGAATGCGAACCCCGGGGTTCGCGCGGAGCACCGGGAGCTTTTCGTCGAGGACCGCGCGCTGATCCTCGCGCAGCTCCGACCGATCGAAGTCGAAGTAGAGCTTGGCGAGCAGCGCCTCGCGCGCGCGATTCACGGCGTTGATCGAATCCGTATTGACGCGCGGTGGCGGCCGGGTGGTGTCGATTCTGGCCGGCGGTTGCTGCGGCGGCTCCTGGCGCGGTGGCGGCGGGGTGGGTCGCGTCTGCGCTACGACCGGCGGAGGCGCCGGCTGCCGATTGCCGAGCATGAAGCTCAACCCGGCGCGCAGTTCCACATTGGTCGATCGTGCGGCCTGTGAGTTGACCCCGATCACCGGCGGAAACCCGAAGGTCGCGGCGGTCGGATTCTCAACGTACTCGACGATGCCGTCGAATCGCAGCGCGAGCGCATTGTTCAGCGAGAACCGGAAACCGGCGCCGAGTGGGACCGAAAAGTCCGTGTGCGACGCAAATCTTTGTGCTCCCGCCCCGGCCTCCAGGAGGAAGTGATGCGTCCTGCCGCCCATCCCGAAGGGCAGATTGAAATTGATCTGACCATTGAAGGTCTGATTCGACGAGCTGCCGCTCGCGCGCGGCGCTTCGTTCGTGAACGTCGAGAAGGCCGCTGCCGCCTCCAGTTCCCAGTGAGAGGCGAGGAACACGCCCAGCCTTCCGCCGAGGCCCCAGCCGTTTTGTACGTGCCAGGCGTCATCCGCGACTGTGTATTGTCCGAACCCGCCAACCTCCACCGTCCCGCCCTTCTGCGCCGCAACTGGGACCGCCACGACTATGGCGGCGAGCGCGGCGGCGAACAGACGATGTTTCGCCATGCGTCTTCTCCGTTGCAATGAGTGAGGGCGGCTCGCGGACCGCCGAGACCGCCGTGGGAATTATATAGGCTCCGTAAATCTCTCGCTGCGGAGGCGAGCCATTTTCCGGCACTCTGGGTATTAGTGCGCGCCAATCAGCCGGTCAGCGGAGCCATCCCTCCATGCCGATGAAACCCGAGCTGTACAAAGAGCTCCAGGTCAAGCGAGAGGCCGAGCATCGCGCGGCGGAGCGAGACCGGCAGTGGTCGATGGTGCGCAGTGGGATCGCGTGTCTCGCGTGGGCCACACTGGGACTGGTCTGCTACGCTTTCGCCTTCCACACAACCGATGCTGGGATGGCGGACATCTACAAGTGGGGCGCGTACGTCATCACCTACGGCGGCGTCTCGTTCACGCTGCTCCGAGCGTATCGGAAAGGTGAAAATCGAGGCGACTGGTAAGCGCGGCGTCAAAGAGGCTTAATCGCGTTCGTCTTGGAGTCGCGGTCTGGAGGTCTCAGGTCCCGGGTCTCGGGTGTCAGGTGGAAACAGCGGTGCTGTTCACCTGAGACCAGGGACCAGGGACCTGAGACCACTGAACCCAGAGCGCACGATTCCCGCGATTAGTGCGCGACGCGCCCCGACCGACGAGGGCGCCTAGCGGTCTCCTCCCCTCGATGGCGTCGGATTTCCCCCATCAACCACGAACTTCCAAGTGCCGTCGCTTTGCAGGCGCCAGACCGTGAGATACTTGCCGAAGCGCTGTACGGCGGCGCCGGTGGGCCCGCGGCCGGTCGAGGTGTATTCGCCGATCGTGAAACCGAGATCGCGCGAAGCGGCGACGGATGCGAAGACCGGCTGCCATGACAACGACGCTCCCGCGCCGGCGGCGAAGAATTCCTGCACCGCCTGTGGTCCGATCACCAGCTGTGGATTGCCGAACATCACACCGTCGGTCGCGACCGTCGCCGCGAAGGCGTAGCCGGTACCCATTCGATAGGCGAGGTCGGCGAATAGACTGTCGGCTGCTCGTACCGCGCTGCGGGCCTGAGCCAGCGAGCGCGGAAGGTTAGTGGTCGGAGGTATAACGCGATCGACCGGTCCGCTACCTTCGCTCGCGGGCGGCGCGCCGACTTCGGCGTACGCGGCGATGCGCCATGCCTCACGCGGTTCGCGACGCCAGTAGGCGATGTACCGCTCGAGGCGTACCGGCGAGCGCGGAGTCACTCGAGCCGCGATGCCGTAGGTATATCCAGAGCGCAAGTCATTGGAGACGCCGCCGCCGAGTGGCTGCCACGTGATCGTGGTGCCCGACGTCTCGGGATTGGCGGCGAACATGGATCGAACCGCGTCGATGCCATACAACGCCGGCACTCCGGCGCGAAGATATGCCGCGTCGGGACTGAGGATCGCGAGCATCGCCTCGCTAATGCCGCGCGCTGACGCGCTGTCGCTCCGAGACTGGTCGCGCGCGAACAGCGTGTCGCGCGCCGGCACGCGGGCTGGTGAAGGCGCGAACTCGTCACCCCGCCGGTGGCAAGCGCCGGCGAGCATCATCGCGACGGGGACGGCGAGAACGCGGGTGTTCATCGATGATTTGACGCTATCGCCGAGAAATCCACGCCGCCAGGCTTGCGTTCCTTACCCGCGGCGCGCTTGGAAATCGGTCAGAACTTCGCGGGTGCGCGCCCGTAAGCGACGCCGTCCGGCGACGCGCCGACGGGGAACTTCGTCTTCAGCATCCTGTCGACGAGATCGATCACACCGACGCTGTTATCGGCGCCGAATGTAACGAACGCGGTACGATTGTCCGGAGCGATGAACACGCCCCGCGGCGACGGCAACGACCCGACGCTGCCGACGATCTTCCGTGACGAGACGTCAGCGATGTGAATCGTATTCTGCTGCGGATCGCAGATCACGGCGATCGCGCCATTCGGTGAGATGCCGATCCGATACGGCATGCCGAGACCACTCAGCGTCGCCGCGACACTCCAGCTCTTCGTCTCCACGACGCTCACCGTTCCGGTCGAATTGCTCCCGACCCATACGGTGGCGCCGTCGGGGGCGACCGCGACGCCTTCCGTCTGCGGAGCCACGCTCAGATCGCGCGCGAATGCCTTGCCCTCGAGGTCGATCTCGGTGATGCCGCCCCACGACACGTTCGACGTGAAGACGTGTTTTCCGTCGGCCGTGATGCCGAGCATGTGTGAACCCGGATGGTGCGTCGGAATCGCCGAGAGGACCTTCCCGGCATTGATGTCCACGATCACCACGTTCTGCGACGCCTCGGAGGTCACCACGACGGTCGTCGTCGAACCGGGCAGGAACGCCGCGCCGTGCGGGCGGCGATACTCGCCGAGGTCGATCGTCCGCACGGCTTTCTTCGCGACGAGGTCGATCACGGCGAGTGAATTGCCCGGCGTCTGCGTGCCGTAGATGGTCACGACGCCCCACCGGCCGTCGGGCGAGATCGCCGCCTCGTGTGGCCCGACGCCGACGTCGATCGTTGTCTCCGCACGGGTCGCGAGATCGATGATCGTGGCGCTGGCCGACTGTTGATTGGCGACGAGCACCGTACCCGACGCCGCCGACTGTCCGGGCAGCGGGTCGGCGCCTCCGAGAGCCGCGATCAGGGCGGCCGTCAGGGATACCGCGGCGAAAGATGGAGTGCGCATCAGGCCAATCTGCCGCGGCCCGGGCACGCCTCCTAGACGGCCTGCAAAATGCTTACGACTCGCCGGCGCGCAATCGCGGAGCGATGCGCATCGCAGTGCCGTAGCAGAGGACCTCCGACACGCCGGGAAGGATTTCCGTCGCATCGTATCGGATCGCGACCAACGCGTTCGCACCGAGGGCGCGGGCGTGCTCCACGGCGCGAGAGAAGGCGTCCTCCCGGGTGTGTTCGCACAGCTCCGTGAGCAGCGTGATGTTGCCGCCGAGAAGCGTCTGGAACCGAACTCCTATCTGACCGAAGACTGAGCGGGACCGTACGACGATCCCGCGTACGACACCAAACGTTTGAACGACATCGTAGCCGTCGATCCCGTTGGCCGTGGTGGTCATGAATTCGACGCCGGGAAGCCGGGGCATGAGGGTCGCTCGCGAGGAAGAGGTCTCTCGAATCAGCGACCGCAGCCGTCGGGATGCAAGCGTGATCCCGATCACAAGCCGGAAAGTCGCTTGAGGTCGGCATGACTTCTGCGCAAACGGACGTCGATGCGCTCGCCGTCGCGCCTGCGACGTTGCAGCTACGTGACACCGCGTTCCTCGACGCGGTTACGCGGGGTGGACGACGGTTGCGCCGGTGTGTATCACTATGAACTGGCTCGCACTGCTGGCGGTCGGAGCTTTCGTGTGTTCGCGTCGCCGCGCGCAGTCGACCGAACGTCAATCCAGGTTCTCTCAGAGGTCATGACGCTCGTCGTTGTCGCGGTCTTGATCGTTGCCATCGCGGCAGGTGCGGCGGTGCCGCTCGCGGTGTGGTGGGCGGAGCGGCGCCGTGGACCGGCGCGTCCGCTTCCGCCGCTCATCTATCCGCTCGTGCCTCCCGGTCATCGCGATATCGAGATCATACCGATGATCGGTCGCGTCGGGCCGACGAACGGGCACGGCGTCGTCGCGCCGAGATACTCGCCGTCGGTGCCGGCGGCCTCGGTCGCCGCAGCGCCGCCGCCGATCGTTGATCGCGCGATCGAGCCCGTGATCCACGTCGATCGATCGGCGTTCGAGAATGGCAACGGCGGCGAGTACGTCGCTTCGGAAACGATCCGCTTTCGTCGCCCGTCCGACGAGCCGGTGCAGATTCTCCCCGGGCGTCTCGAAGTCGTGTCGGGCGAACCGCGTCATCGGGAAATTCGCTTCGTCCGCGTTCCCGGCGAGCCCGCGCAGCTCATTGTGGGTCGCGAGCCGGGGCGATCGCCGCAGCACGTCACGCTGCAGTCGAGCACCGTGAGCCGCCTGCACGCGCGCTTCGCGTTCAACAACGGGCGTTGGGCGGTGGCGAATCTTTCACAGACCAATCCCGTCGTGGTGAACGACGAGAACCTTCCCGACTCCGCCGGTGAGCGCCCGCTTGCCGACGGCGACAAGATCGAACTGGGCGAAGTCGTCCTTCGATACCGGTCCCAATAATGGCGAACGAACGCGGCACACCGCTCGCTCGCCTCTGTCGCTGAGCAGCTGTGAGCTCCGAGAAGGAACCGGCGGCACTCGGTGCCCTCGAAGGCGATTACGAGATCGTGCGCGAGTTGGGTCGCGGAGGCACCGCGATCGTCTACCTCGCGCGCGAGCGCGCGACCAATGAAGAAGTCGCCATCAAGCTGATTCGCGCGAAATACATCGAGGACGATGAAGCGATCACGCGCTTCGCTCGTGAAGCGCGCTTCGTCGCGCAGCTCGACCACCCGAACATCGTCGCCGTCCACCGCGTTCTCGACCTCGGCACCTCGGGAACGGCGCTCGTCATGGCGCACGTGCCGGGACGAACGCTGAAGCAGGTCATCAAGGAGCATGGGCGGCTTTCGGTCAGACGCACCGAAGAGATTCTGCGCGGCGTCGCGAAGGCGCTCGGGGCAGCGCACGCGATGGGCATCGTTCATCGCGACGTGAAGCCGGAGAACATCTTCATCGACTCCAAGGGGCACGCGCTGCTCGCCGACTTCGGCCTCGCGCGCTCGATGAGCACCGACAGCACGCACCTCACGATGGCCGGCGTGGCGATCGGGACGCCTGCCTATATGGCCCCCGAGCAGATAGACGGCGGCGATCTCGACGCGCGCGGCGACATCTATAGCCTCGGCCTCGTAACGTGGGAAATGCTTACGGGGCATCGACCGTGGGAAGGCGAAAGCCTGTACGCGGTGCTCTATCACCAAAAGCACGAGCAGCTTCCCGACGTCCGCGACATCCGCGACGACGTTCCCGATTATCTCGCCGCGATCGTGTCGCGCGCCATCGCCAAGAACCGTGGCGCTCGGTGGCAAGACACCAACGAGCTTCTGGCCGCGCTCCGAAAAAAGGGCGCAGGCTTCCGATCGACGCCGCACGTTCGCGTGAGCGCGGAGACGGTGCGCTTCGCGCGCCCAGTGAGTCCACAGTCCGTCGCGGCTTCGTCCAACCCGGCGCTGCCGCAGCCGGTGCTCGAGCCCGCGGCTTCGACGACGCCCACAGAAGACGATCGCTCGGCGACCTTCGCTCTCGTCGCCTCGGAGCTGGCCTGGCAGGATTCGGGTCATCTTCCGGCGCGCGCGCCAAGCCGCCGGCGGTACGCATTGGCCGGTGGTGCGCTGGTCGGCGTCGCCGCGCTCGCCCTCGCCGCGGCAACTCTGCAGCATGGACCCGAAGAACGCGCGCGTCCCGGCCGCGTCGTGTCGGCGCCCCGCATCGCATTGAGCGACACACCGGTGTCGTTGCTGCCGCCGATCGTCCCGGCTGCGCCGGCCTCGGATCCGATCGCCGACAGCATCAAGGCGGCGGTGGCCGATTCCATCGCGCGCGACGACTCGGTGGCGGCGGCAAGCAAAGTCGGGACGACGCGCGCCGACGAGGAGGCGAAAAAGCCATCGCCTGTTGCGTCCAAGGCTTCACCCGACGCGAAAAAAATCGCCGTACGTTCGGCTTCCCCCGCGCCCATCCCTTCCACGACGCAAACGAAGACTGTCGCATCGCCGCCGCCCGCTGCCGCGGCGACGCGAGCTTCGGGGGGGCCGGCGACGACGTCCGCGCCTGCGCCCACGCCGCCGGTGAGCGCACCGATGCCGACGTCGCGCGTCACGGTGGTGGCCGGCGGGATGCACACCTGCCTCGTCGGCCCCGACGGCCGGGCGTATTGCTGGGGCGGCAACGATCGCGGTCAGGTCGGCAATGGCGGCACGATGCGAACGGCGGTGCCGTCGATCGTATCGCCGGACGTGCGATTCGGAACGATCGCCGCCGGAATGTCGCACAGCTGCGCCCTCGCTCGCGGAACGGGGGGCGGTGCGGCGTGGTGCTGGGGAGACAACGACCAGGGTCAGCTTGGCGACAAGACGATCGCGCCGCGACCGACGCCGGTTCGCGCCGCGGAAGGGCACAGCTTCATCGCGATCGCGGTCGGCGCCGCGCATTCGTGCGGTCTCGAAGCCGACGGCGAGGCGTGGTGCTGGGGATCGAACGTGCACGGCCAAGTCGGCGGCGGAGAGGCTGCGTCTCCGGGCATCTCGGCGCCGGCGCTCGTCGCCGGAAGCCACACGTGGACGGCGATCACCACCGGATGGAACTTCACTTGCGGGTTGGAGCGCGGCGGACGTGCGTACTGCTGGGGGGACAACGCGTCCGGGCAGCTGGGGAATGGTGCGATCTCGGAGCGTCGAAGCCCCGAACCCGTATCGGCTAGTCCCTCGTTCATCGCCATCGCCGCGGGAAACGCTCATGCGTGCGGCGTGACGGCCCAGGGCGACGCGTACTGCTGGGGCGAGAACAGCAGCGGACAGCTTGGCGACGGAACGCGCGTGGACCGCCACGAGCCTGCGAAGGTCAAGACGTCGGTGCGTTTCGTCGCCCTCGCGGCGGGTGCGGTGCACACGTGCGGACTCGCCACCGACGGCGAAGCGTACTGCTGGGGGCGCAACTCATATGGTCAGCTCGGTGACGGCACATCGGTCGATGAGGCGCAGCCCGTGCGGGTAGCGGGCGGCCATGCCTTTGCGTCGCTGCGCAGCTTTGGATCTCACACCTGTGGATCCACGCTGTCCGGCGAAGCATTTTGCTGGGGTTACAATCTGGACGGCCAGCTCGGCGACGGGACGCGGGCGCATCGCAACCGGCCCGTCTATGTCGAGCCACCGCCGGGCGGTGGGTGACGATGCAGATCTCTTCGTTACGAACCGCGCTTCGGTGCGGGGCCTTATCGGTCGCGGCGTTCGTCGTCGGCTCGTGCAGCGGCACGACTGACTTCATCCAAGGCGGCGACATATCGTCGGTGGTGGTGAATCCGTCGTCGACGAGCGTTGCCGTCGGCGCACAGGTGCCGCTTCAGGCGACGGCCGCGGGCGCCGACGGCAAGCCGGTAAGCGGCATCGCCGTCGTGTGGACGGTGAAGGACTCGGACATCGTCAGCATCTCGCCCGCGGGCGTGGTGACCGGACTCACGCTCGGCACGACGCAAGTGGCGGCGAACGTCGGCGGCAAATCGGGGATCGCCGCGATCACGGTGCAGAAGACGCCGGTGGCGAGCGTCATCGTGCGGCCGAACCACATCGACGCAAGCACTGGCGGTCAGTCACAGCTCACTGCCGTCGCCTACGACGGTGGTCAGAATCCGTTGACCGATCGTGCGATCATCTGGTCGAGCAGCAACACGGAGGTCGCGACGGTGGACCTCAACGGACTCGTGACGGCGACCGGGCCGGGCACCGCGTCGATCACCGCGACGGCCGAAGGCAAGAACGACGTCGCAACGATCAGCGTGACGCAAGCGCCCGTCGCCTCCTTAACCGTCTCACCGAGCCCGTTGTCGATGTCGGTGGGACAAACGACGGCGCTCACCGCGACGACGAGAGATGCCGCCGGCAATGTGGTGACGGGACGACCCGTGTCGTGGACGTCGAGCAACATGGCGGCCGCCACCGTGTCGTCATCCGGCGTCGTGACGGCGGTCGCGGCGGGGACGGCGACGATCACGGCGACGAGCGAAGGAAAGAGCGGAACCGCCGCGCTAACCGTTTCGAACTTCGCGGTTGCCACCGTCAACGTGCAGCCGCAGAACAACACGATCTTTCAGGGATCCGGCATTCAACTCTCCGCAACGCTCACCGACGTGAACGGCGCGCCGGCGAACGACCGACCGGTCACGTGGACCTCGAGTAACCCGAGCATCGCGAGCGTCTCGAGCGCCGGACTGGTGAGTGGCGTCGGACTTGGCAGCGCGACGATCACAGCGACGAGCGAGGGGAAGACCGGTACGACAACGGTAACCGTGCAACCCAAGCCCGTGGCGACGGTGACGGTGACGCCGCCGACGGCGACGGTGCTCGCCGGACAAACGACGACACTCGCGGCGACATTGCGCGACCAGAGCGGCGCGGTTCTCACCGGCCGGTCCGTCGCCTGGACGACGAGCAGCAGCGCGATTGCTACCGTGTCGTCGAGCGGCGTCGTAACGGGCGTCGGCTCGGGAATCGCCACGATCACGGCGACGAGCGAGGGCAAGTCGGGGACGGCCTCCGTCACGGTGACGACGATTCCAGTAGGCAGCGTCGCGGTGTCGCCGCCATCGATCAGTGTCCCGGCCACGACGACAGCCGGTCTCAGTGTGGTCGTGAAGGACGTGAATGGGACCGTCGTCACCGATCGCGTGGTGACGTGGACCTCGAGCAACGCGGCCGCCGCGACGGTCTCCTCGAGCGGCGTGGTGACCGGCGTGGCGATTGGAACCGCGACGATCACCGCGACGAGCGAGACCAAGAGCGGCTCGGCGACGGTGACGGTGACGCAGGCGCCCGTCAGCACCATGACCGTATCCCCGCCGACGCCAACCGTCGTGATCGGAACGACGACGATACTTACCGCAATCCCGAGGGACGCGAACGGGGTCGTGTTGACCGGACGCGGTGTGACGTGGAGCTCCGGCACCCCGGCGATTGCGACGGTGTCCGCGGCCGGCGCCGTCACCGGCATATCGACAGGCACGGTGACCATTACGGCCACCAGCGAAGGAAAGTCGGGTACAGCGTTGGTGAC